>WNFA01001499.1_pt1 | contig 19006 bp, 26 predicted proteins | sample 5400481 | NCBI WGS metagenome assembly WNFA01 (sample SAMN13153340, study PRJNA577476) | soil metagenome | isolation source: 120 cm saprolite under Douglas fir tree site 2 hole 1 replicate 2 | place: USA:California | collected 2015-04-18
ACGGGGGCGACCACGAAGGACTTCATCCGCGCCGTGCCTGCGAAAAAAATGCCTGCGCTCTTAAATTTCTGAAAAGATTTGGCGTCCCCGAAGGGATTTGAACCCGTGTTACCGCCGTGAAAGAAGATTGCAGCCTCTGACTCAGGCGCGCTATCCGCCATTTTGAATACGGCGAATTGAAGACGCGCGCAGCGACTTTATCAGGCGTGGATCATACTCCCTTGTTCCAATCCTCTGGAACTCCAATTATTGAGCATACCGTTCCGTAGCGAAGTGATTCATTGCGCTGCGCAACTCTAATGGTTGCAAGCGTCAGGCAATCGACTGGGTGCGCAAGGGTCGGATTTAGGAAGGAACAGGCGCTTGGTCGCCGAGTGCTCTGAGAACATGCAGACTGTTTTCGAAATGGACACGGTAACGGCACCGCCGGAGTCCCTGAATATGCCGCGAATTTCTCAGTGGTGCACGCCGTACACATATCCGCCTGACTGAGACAGCATCCCTAACATCGGTTTGCGCACGATATGCGAATTGACGGCATTACGGTTTGCGGTAGTGTGAACTCCGTATCGGTGTGTTGCCGAGCGAGCTCGGGAGCAAACCGGAACTAAGTCTCCCAAGCGATTGGGCAAGCTCTCGTCCGTGCCAGTCTTCGCGTCTCCCCAAGCTCATGTGTTTTTGAACGCGATAGAGACTCTCCATCAATACGGCTGCTCTCGTCTGTGACGCTGAGCTTTTTCCGGTTTCAATTTCGTGCGGTCATTCCAGCCGCCCAACCTGATCGCTACTGTCATGGACGCGTTGCACAGTTCATTCGCAAACCTGCGGTCGTTCATTGCCCGAGCAACCACCATGCCTCCCACGCACAAGGCAGCGATCGCCTGAGCCTTAGTCCGCGGAATCCGATTGCCGTTTGACCCGCCTTCCAAAGTACTGACCATCGCCTTGAACACCTTCTCGAAGGCCCGTTTCGCGCTTGCTCCGCTTCGCGCCACGTCGCTCGGCAACGCCACCATCGGACATGCGCCGCCCTTGCTTTCCAGATGCTGTCGAGACAGGTAAGCACGAACAATTTGGCGGCCTACGTCGGACGCTGTTAGATCGACATGCACCCCCTCCCAGGAATTATTCCAACCTGGATCGGTGAAGAAACATCCCAAGACCTCGGCGTACAGATCGCTCTTGCTGGCAAAATAAATGTAGAACGCACCTCGCGTAAGATCGGCGCCTGCCATGATTTGGTTGATCGAAACATTGTCGAATCCAAACCGATTGAACAGGTTTCGAGCACTCCGAACAATCCTCCTTCGAGTCTCCTCGCGATGACCGGATGGGTAAGGCAAGTTTTCCTCCTGTGTGTCCCCTATCGTAGGCCGGTTTGGCCCGGCGAGTAAAATATGATGTTGAACATATTTAGACCTCGTGCTGCAATGCCACTGTGCTCGCCGATTTCGAGCACCGGACAGCGCCCATGTAAATCGGGAAAAGTTAACCCAGGAGCCATCTAAAATGTCTGCATCCATCCATCAGGAAGTTGATTTCAAAGCCACCCCAGAGCGGGTCTACCAAGCGTTGACCGATGCCAAGCAATTCAGTGCCTTCAGCGGTCTCCCTGCCGAAATCCACAACGAAGCCGGTGGTGCTTTCAAGTGCTTTGGCGGGCAAATTAAGGGACGAATGACAGAGTTATCGCCCGGCAAGAAAATCGTCCAGACGTGGCATGTCGCTATGTGGCCCGATGGCGTTGAATCCATCGTTAGAATTGAACTAAAGGCACAGGGTGAAGGAACCCTGCTCATTTTAGATCACTCCGACTTCCCCGAGGGGAACCGCGAACATCTCGACGCAGGATGGCCACGGATGTATTGGGAACCTCTGAGGAGACACCTTGCCTAGGGAAGAAGGTTCCCGTTTACGCTTGTTCGATCGTTGATGTTCGTCCTCGGTGATGGACACAAAATAAGTTCTCGAGAAAAAAGGGGCGTGAGTATGAAGTTCGCGGGGCGCGTTGCCATCTTAGGAATGCTAGTGAGTATGAGTTGTGTTGCGCAAACCACGAAATCTGAAAGAAGTCCTGAAATTTCACCCGCCAAGCTGGAGCGAATGCCGGAGTCGCTGGAAGTGCGCTACGCGCTAAGCGCTGCTCCCCCGCATTTGCGCGATGCTGCCACGACCTACGTGCTGGATCCATCCAAGGGATATCTCCTCAAGCACCAAGGCACAAACGGCGTCAGCTGCATCGTTGTGCGCAGTGATTGGCAGTGGCCAGAGCGGCCGTTCCGAGACGATATTGCTTGGCCGGTTTGCTTCGACGCCGAAGGCTCAAAGACACTGCTACAAGACTATATCTACACCGCAGAATTGAGGGCGCGGGACACGGACGCAAAGCAGGTACATCTTGAGGTTACGAAAAAATTCGGTACCAAAGATTACCCAAACCCCGCGCGAACCGGGATTGCCTATATGATCGCTCCAGTGATGCGCGGCTGGACAAACGGGACAGAGCCCGTGACCATGAATATGCCTCACTATATGTTTTATGCTCCGGGCGTCACGGACGCCGACATCGGTGGCAAGCCTTTTAGTCTCTATCCGTTCATGTTGAGAATGAGCCCGGGTCGCGATGACGTCATCATCCTGCTCGTGGGCGAGACGGAAAAGGCGGCGATTCTTTCGGAATCGAAGGACCTACTCGTCGATCTTTGCTCCTATCGAAACTATCTGTGTACGACTGCCGTTACGCGTGCGCGGATGCCGAACAACTAGGCCGGCGGCCTCCATTGCTGTGCAGATATGGCAACAGAGTGTTTGACAGATAGAACGACCGTGCTATATAGTACGATCGTTCTATGAAGCCGGCTGTCCTTTACCACACCGATCAGGCCACTGAGACCCGCCGCGAGATCTTGCAAGTCGCAGTTGACATCGCATCTGCGGAAGGGCTGGAGGGGCTTTCCATCGGGCGTCTCGCCGCCGAACTAAAGATGAGCAAGACCGGAATCTTCGCCCACTTTGGGTCCAAAGAACACCTTCAGCTCGCGACAGTCGAAACCGCCAAACAAATTTTCCTGGAAAAGGTGGTGCAGCCAGCCTTGAAGAGCGCGCGAGGTCTGCCACGCCTCAAAGCCATGCTGGAGCACTGGCTGGGGTACGTGGAAAGAATTGTATTTCGCGGGGGCTGTTTCTTTGCGGCGGCATCTGCCGAGTTTGACAGCCGGCCGGGTGTGGTCCGCGATCAAATTGCCGAGCTTACCAAGGCCTGGATGGTTGGGCTGCTAGAAGAGATTGCGTTCGCGCAATCAAAAAAGGAAATACAGTCGTCGATAAAACCCGTGCAGTTGGCTTTCGAGCTTCACTCCTACGTGCAGGAGGCCAACTGGGCCTTCAAGCTGTTCAATGACAAGTCCGCGTTCCTGCTTGCCCGGCGCGCGATCGCCGATCGCCTGGCTGCCGCGTCGAGTAAGCGCACCCTCAACAATTCCAAACGATAGGAGAAAATCTATGAACCAATCTGCCGAGGAACGTCAGGGCTTCTTGAAAAAGGCGCTGACCGGCAACGCAGTATTCTCTGTAGTCTCCGGCTTGGCGATTCTGTTCGCTAACCGCTGGCTGGTAAAGTTTCTGGGGCTTCCAGACAAGGTCAGTTTGGCTATCCTCGGGGTCAGCTTGATTGTGTACGCCGCGATCCTTTGGCTCAATGCCCGGCGTCCAAAAATAAAAATCACGGACGCATGGATCGCGGTCATCATGGATGCTGTCTGGGTGATTGGCAGCTTCGTGCTGATTCTTGTCGTACCATTCAGTATTGGCGGCAAATGGGTCGTCGCACTGGTTGCCGAACCAGTGCTGGCTTTTGCTATTGTTCAGTGGCTGGGGATTCGGAAGATCCGAAGAGCCGGGCAGCATGCCTCGATCTTTGGGTTGGCGTGTGCAGTGAGCCTGATACGCGCGGCATCTGCGAGTGCACTGTAACCAATCGTCGGGAGGTACATCGATGAACAAGCGTCTCTGGAACTGGCACCTATGGGCAGGATTTCTACTCTGCCTCGTCGGGTTTGCCAGCTTCCCTTTTTTTGCCAGGTTTCCCGTCACCCGCGATGTTCCATGGCCAAATTTCTTGCTCTTTGCTATCGGTGGCGCGGCCTTCTTCGTAGGGTTTAAGCGCGCCTTCGGACAGTCACAGCAATATCGCGGGAAAATTGCCGGACCAATTCTGGGTACTCTCAGCCTGCTCGCGGTCGGGTTTTTCTGTTTCATCGTCTTCTATATGACGAAGCAATTGCCGGTGTCCTCCGGGGCGCCGAGCGTCGGCCAGAAGGCTCCAGAATTTGTGCTGCCGGACACGACCAATCAGCCGGTTTCGCTTACTAGTCTGCTTTCCACTCCATTAGTGGGCGCGCCGGTGCCTCCCAAGGGAGTAGTGCTGGTTTTCTACCGCGGCTACTGGTGACCGTTTTGCAACTCCGAGTTACGGAGTATTGAGAAACACCTGACAGAGATTGAACAACTGGGCGTCCGCCCGGTAGCGATCAGCGTGGACACGCCTGAAATGTCTAGGGATCTGTGTCGCAAGGCGGGCTACACATATACCTTTCTCTCCGACCCGAAGGCCGAGGTCATTCGCCGCTACGATCTCCTGCATCCGGGTGCTGGAGCCAATGGACAAGACATTGCCCGGCCAGCGGAATTCCTGCTGGATTCATCCGGCGTGATCCGCTGGGTGAACCTGACGGAGGACTACCGCGTGCGCGCGCGGCCAGAACAAATCATCGAGGCTGCGAAAGCGCTGAAATAGCGTGCATGACAGCCGCTGCAGACGACCGCTACTCTGCTCGTTCACCTCAAAGTATTTCAGGGGGAATGTGAGCTGTCCGGCGACTAAGACCTTAAGGACCTCGGGTGAACCGTCTGGGACAGCAAGAGGCGCGCCAACCGCAAATGATCAGTTCGCCGCCCGAGGAAGATTCCGCGCTGGTTGCGGCCGTCTTGCGCAAGGATCGAAAAGCAACAGCGGAATTTGTTGCCCTCTACGCTGACGATCTCTACCGGTACCTCCGGTCCCGTCTGGCCCCGGTGTACGACCAAGTGGAAGATTTGGTCCACGAAGTCTTCTTGGCTGCGTGGGAAGGCCTTCCCGGCTATCAAGGATCCGGACCTCTGCGTGCCTGGGTCCTGGGAATCGCACGGCACAAGGTGGAAGACTACTATCGCGCACGATTGCGCGCGCCCGAATCCATTGAAGATGGGGATCAAGAACCAATTGCGCCAGCGTCCGCCTCTGATTTTCATCAACTCCTGGAGCAGGATGAATTGCGGAAGAACACATGGCGGGTCATGGGAGGTCTGCCCGAGCAGTACCGCATGGCCTTGATATGGCGCTATTGGGAAAGGTCCTCAGCTCGCGAAATGGCACTCAAAACGGGCAAAACGGAAAAAGCAATCGAACGACTACTGGCGCGTGCCCGAGCAGAGTTCCGAGAAAGGTGGAATCATGTCCAATCTTCCTGACGAGGAATTCCTGGAGCGGATCGCTGAAGGTGTGGAGCCTACGGAACTAGAACTAGAGCTAGCGCCTGCGCGTCTCAAAGCGAAAGTATATTCCGCTCTGATGCTCAAGCAGGCAGAAACCAGCCCCCTACTGAGTCTCACCGAAACCAGGGCCTGCGGGCACGAACTTTGCGTCTTTGAAGAGCTCGTGCGGATCGCTCCGGTGGGCGAGGCGGCGAAGTCCCTTAACATCTGTCGTGTCTGTCATGCGCGTGTGCTAGCAGAACACATGGAAAATGCGCCGATCTACTGGAGTGGCTGTCCGTATGTTGAATTGAAGAACTCTTAAAGAGCCTGCCTGCGTTGATGAACTTCAAAATTGCCGGACAAATCCGAACAAGTTTTGGAAATTCTTCAAGCTGTGCTGTCCCGGTGGCGAGAGGCGATCGCTGATTGGATTTTTGCTGAGAGTTTCGCTGAACGTGTAGCGAAATGCCCAGCCCTTTCCGAGGTTCACATCAATTCCCACCGGAACGTGAAGAGCAATCATATTGGAGCTGAATCGTTGCGGTGGCAGATCAGGCGACCCTAACACTTGATCGAGCCGCTCCTGGGAACTGGCGAAATGTACCAGACCAGTCCCGACAGACAGGTAAGGCCGCAGCCGGCTATCCCGCTTACGAAAATAGACCAGGACATCTGCGACCACACTTTGCTGTGTACTGTTTCTTGTTTCCTGATAGCCATCTTGTATTCCGTTGTTGAAAGCTGCCGCAGTCAAGGTCAATGGGTTGCGGTTCCAGATGTAGTTTGCTTGCAGGGAGAAGTAGTCCGAAAAATGTCTCCCGACAAGAATCTCGACAGCACCCCCGTTCTTCGGATCGTAGGAAGAAAATGCTGTAGAGCTAGGGCTGAGCAGTGAGCGTGCGTCTCCCGAAATGGTTGAGACTCCTCCCAACACGCCCCCGTAAAACTGTGCCTGAGCTGGGAAGACACAACTAAAGAAAAGGATCACGGGGATCAGCAGCGTCCTGAATTGCATAGTCCTCTCAAACAAGAGACCGCCTGCACTGCTCCCACAAACTTCGTGAGGGGGATTTTCCGTACAAGCTCGACATATCCAGCAAGAGCAGGCGATGGGGTGTGGGTAAACAACTCTCACGCCATCTCAGCGCGACGCTTGTTCAATCCCGATCTGAACCTAACACATCATCGAAAGGATCAACGTAATGAAGTCGAAGCTCAGTTTTGCTCTCCTGCTAACCGCCGTCGTTGCCCTCAGCAGTCTCCCGTCGTTCGCCGCGGCTGGAGCGGTCTATACACTCAACAATTCGAGCAGTGGAAATGCAGTACTGGCATTCAGCCGCTCGGCGGATGGCCAGATCGTCTTTGCCGGGGTGGTTGCCACCGGAGGCACCGGCACTGGAGCCGGGTTGGGGAATCAGGGGGCGCTGGCCATTGATGCTGCCAATCAATTCCTGTTTGCGGTGAACGCCGGCAGTAACGACATCTCGGTCTTCAGGATTCGGGAGAATGGTCTGCGTCTGGTCGATCGCGTTCCTTCCGGAGGCAAGCAACCGATCAGTCTCACCGTCAGCCGTAAGGTTCTCTATGTCCTTAACAACGGCGCAGCTGTGGGTGGAAGCGACAGCATTGCAGGTTTTGCCGTGGGCGCAAACGGCCATCTAAAACCGATCGTCAGTGGACTGCAGCTGAGCGCAGCATCTGTGGGACCAGCACAGATTGGTTTCAACACAGACGGTGATATTTTGCTGGTTGCGGAAAAGAACACAAACAATATCGACATGTTCACCGTTGATGACGACGGCGCCGCGGTCGGACCAACTGTCGTTCCTTCCGCAGGACAAACTCCCTTTGGATTTGCTTTCGGCAAACGCAACGAAGTGTTCGTTTCCGACGCTTTTGGTGGAGCGGCAAACGCCGGAGCGGTATCTTCCTATGTCGTCTCAGACAAACACAGCCTAACCACGATCACTGCCGCAGCCGGCGATGGGCAAACTGCGCCGTGCTGGGTCGTGCTCACAAACGACGGTCGATTCGCTTACACCACCAACACCGGCAGCGGAAACGTCTCTGGCTACAGGGTGGGATTTAATGGCACGCTCCAACTGTTAAGTGCCAGCGGTCAAACGGGAAATACTGGCACGGGAAGCACTCCGCTCGATGCCGCGATCAGCAACGACTCTCGGTTCCTATACGTTCTTACGCCCGGAACCGGCAACATCCAGGGCTTCAGTGTCTCTCTGGACGGCTCTCTGAGTCCGTTGTCGCAGGCGACGGGTGTTCCATCGTCCGCCAGCGGCTTGGTGGCGAGATAACGACCGGTAAGGGAGAAGCAGACAACGAACAGCAGCGGAGCGCTAACGCAAATTAGGGGGGAGTGCTGACGACCGTGGGCAGGGGCAGTGGAGGAGTTACAGATCCCTGGGGGCTCAGGGGCGCTCGCGCTTACCCAAGACCACGCATTCCTATTGGCAGTCAACGCCGGAAGCGGCGACATTTCGGTTTTCCGCGTGCGCTGGACCATGCTTCCACATTGGGACAAAGTGCCATGCGGTGGAAGCGAGCCCGTCGCCATAGGGCAACACAGAGACCTCGTCTATGTGGTCAAGGCAGGAGGCAGCAGCAACCTTAAGAGGCAATCTTCGCGACTGTGTTCTTAGCCTCCAAATATGGAGATCCCGCGTGCCAACCCCCTGCGAAAGGACAATAAGGATATGAAGTTCAATTGTGCAAGGCTCAAAGTGCACGTATTCGTCCTGTTAATCACGTGCGCTACTACACTGTTAGCCCAGACAGAAACCGCGTCCGGTAGTTGGCAGATTGTTCCCAGCCCCAATGGCGCCAAATGCAAAATGCCCTACCCCCTATGCCTCACTCCGGAAGAGGGCAACGTTCTTTATGCCACTGCCGCGCTATCGTCGACCGATGTATGGGCCGTGGGTGCCGAGCCCCATCAAAGTGCGGTCCTCACCGCAACCCTAGCGGAGCACTGGGACGGCACCCAATGGTCCGTCGTACCGACCCCGGCCATCCCTTCCGCGATGGTGCTCCTTAACTCGATTTCCTCTCTCCGCTTCAATGAAATTTGGGCTGCCGGATTCGCCGACAACGTGTCGTGCCAGGCCGGGATCTGTGGCCAAACACTGGTGGAACGCTGGAGTGGAAGCCGCTGGACGCAGGTCAAGACTCCCAATCCGGGATTGGCGGACTACTTGTACGGCATTGCTGCGATTTCACCCTCCGATGTTTGGGTTGGCGGACAGGAATGGTCCTCGCTGTCGAGCGTCTTCCCAGTGCTTATGCACTACGATGGAACGAACTGGAAGTCTTACAGCTTTTCGCAACTCCAGCTTGGCCAGGTCTCTGCAGTGTTCGCACTCGCCACAAACGACGTTTGGGCCGTCGGCTGGTATGGTACGGTGTCGACTGGCAAAGGCCTTGCCCTACACTGGAATGGAAAGTCATGGAGGATGGCACCGTTTCCGGCCGACAACGTCGGGATCGTCCAGCTCAGATCGGTTTCGGGCGCGGCTTCGAATGACGTCTGGGCAGTAGGCAATGTGTCTTACTACGGTCCTTATGGCGAACTCGAGGACGGTGCGCGTACCTACCGTTGGAATGGCACGAACTGGAAGCAGGTGGACTTCCCGCTGGGTGGTTATTCTTATGTCAACGCGGTCTCTGCCCGAGCAACCGATGATGTATGGGCCGTTGGGGCGGGCAATGGTGGTTGTGGCTTCGCGTATTGCTACGCGACCGTTCATTGGGACGGCAATGCATGGAGCGAGATCACCAACCCCAATTCGGGAATCCTTCTCGGTGTAACCACTTCATCGACTTCCGATGCCTGGGCAGTCGGCGACGGATTCAACGCTCGTTCCGGCTACCCAACAGGAACCTACACGCTTCATTACACCCTGCCGTAATTGGATCGATAGATGGGCGCGAGGCGAGTGAACTCCAATCGGGTAAAGGCATGACAAGAATCTAGGGGGCGCGGCGAAGTCCGACAAGAAGGTCCTGCATTACTCATTGGCATCACCAGACCGTTGGCGCGCGGCATAAGCCGCTACCTTGAGCCGATTTCCGCATAGCTGCATGCTGCACCACCGTCGCGTCCCCTTTCTGCTGGTGTCGTAGAAATGCAGCACGCACTGTCCACACTTGCGAACGCGGTTCCGATCCGCTTCTGCGAACAAATTCGCCACGCTCTGTGCCAAGGGGCCAAACAAGTCTCCGGGGTGCTGCGGCTCGAACCGTGGTTCAAGAGAGTGGACGTTCCCGGTTGCTTGTAACTTGCTATGCATGGGATGCGTTTCCATCAGTCGATTTAGCTCATCCACGGTGGCACGACGGAGATCAGCACCAGCTTCCCATGCAAGAATCTCTTTTCTCAGCTTCTCCCGAAACTGTCGCATTGCGTCCAGGGTCCGCCGTCCTGCGACCGAATCTCGCGTCTGCCGTTGAAGGTTCGCCATCTTACGAGAGTTCAGTAGCCCAGCTGCCTGAAACCACCTTAAGAGCGCACTGAAATCAGAGAGCAACTCCATGGGCTCCCCGTTCTGAACCGGCTGCGTATTCAGGAAATCCAAAGCCAGATGGTTGCCGACGAAGAGGAACCCGTCTCTCCAGTCGGAATCCGGGATTGTCCTTCGCCGTCTCATGTTTCCACTCCTGTCCAATTGCAACACCGATAATGTATCTTTTTACCGGTTAGTACATCTGATGATAGGAACGAGCAAAACGTTGCTGAGACGAAACCAGCACCAAGTTTGCCGGATTAAATTCTATGAGGAGACACACTATGACTAGGTATAAACATGCCATCGTCGACGGCTCCAAGATCTTTTATCGTGAAGCCGGCCCGAAAACTGCCCCAACCATTCTCTTGCTGCACGGCTTTCCGACATCGTCGCACATGTTCCGTAACCTCATTCCTACCCTGGCCGACCGCTACCATGTGATCGCGCCCGATTTGCCAGGATTCGGCTTCTCGGATGTGCCCGACCGCAGGCAGTTCCTCTATACGTTTGAAAACCTAGCCAAGGTCATCGACACTTTCACCCAGACGATCGGTCTCGAACGCTACGGGATTTACGTCTTCGATTACGGCGCGCCCGTGGGCTTCCGCCTGGCTCTAGCGCATCCGGAGCGGGTCACGGCGATCATCTCCCAGAACGGCAACGCCTACGAGGAAGGGCTGAGCCAAGGCTGGAACCCGATCCAGAAGTATTGGAAGGAACCAACACCCGAGAATCGCGCTGCGTTACGTGACTTCCTCACGCCAGAGGCGACCAAGTCTCAATATCTCTATGGCGTCCAAGACGAGACTCTGGTGGCGCCGGAAGCGTACCAACTTGACTCCACGCTGCTGGCCCGGCCTGGCATTGATGAGATCCAGCTCGACCTGTTCCTGGATTATGCCAGTAACGTCGCGCTCTACCCAAAGTTCCAGGAGTACTTCCGCACAAAGCGGCCACCACTGCTTGCGGTCTGGGGCAAGCATGACCCGTTCTTTCTACCACCTGGGGCCGAGGCGTTCAAGCGCGACAACCCAAACGCCGAAGTACACTTCTACGACACCGGTCACTTCGCGTTGGAAACGCACTATCGGGAGATTGCCGACGCGATTCGGGAGTTCCTCAGTCGCAAGCTGACAACGCAGGCCAACGCTGCGTGAGGCAATTCACGGACCACAGCCTGATGGGAACGTAGGCTCGACAAAGCAAAAGTCAAGGCAGGGCCGCGGACTGACGCGGCCCGCGCCTTATCGTCCGGTGTGAGTCGTTTTCGCAGCTCTTTGAGTCGGCTGCGAGCCGAGAACTACGCTACAGGGGTACAAGAGCAACGGAAGCGCATCCCGTCAGCCAGCGAATTCTTCTCGCCTTTCGCATCGCGCCATGCTCCCTTCTCCAATTTGTTGTGCACTCTTAAGACGGTTCGGCTCTAGGAACGTGGAGAAGTGAGCGCTGTTACGTACGGGATGCTCAACGTACGGACTATGCGTCATTCACTTGCGATCGGGGGGAAGCCTTGCTTGCCTGAACTCCAGGGTGAAAATCAATTTCACGAAGATTGCGCATGGCTTTCGACCATAGCTGCTGGAAGCCTTCCGCCAGTTTCTGAGCAAGCTCTTGGTCTCGAACCAAGAGCGATGCAAAACGTCCTTCTGGAATAAACGGATGGTCCAGAGAAAGGATGACGAGGTCGTCGTCGACCACATGGAAGGGGTGACCGAGCTCTCCCGAGTAGCGCACTCCCGTCACCTGTTCTAAGTGAGCCTTGTGCTTGCGAAGAAAACTCACCAGTTGCGGGGCTGTCTGGTGGGTAAACCCGAACACAACGCGATGGTCCACTTTGTGTTCGGTCGTGTTTCGAGCGATGCGTCGAAGAATCGGAAAGCCCGACAGGGTCATCTGCTCGATCGCTACCAAATCGCCGTATTCCAGATATGACCAAATTCGATTTCGAGCAGTCGTCAGATGAATCATATGTCGTTTTACATGGCTCTCGATTCCGAGTGCCAGATCGACAAAGGCTTTGCGTCCTCGAACTCGTTCCGCGTGTGCGCTGAGCGCCGCACGTAGCTTTTCTGCCTGCTTAGAAAACTGCTCGGTATCGCGGCGTGAAATTTCAATCAACCGGTTTACAACGTCATCGCTGGGAAGTGCGGAGTAGAGCTTGGGGCGGGTGGGCTGGATTTCCGCCAGGCCCAGGCGGGCAAGTTTCTCCATCGCCTGGTAGATCTTCGAGGACGGCACCTCGCCTTCCCGGCAGAGGGTCTCAGCGTCTGCCACTCCCTGAACCATTAGGGATGCAAGGGCTTTGCGCTCGTAAAGAGTCAGCCCGATTTCTTCCAGGAGATCGAGATCCTGCCAGCGCATGAACAATCTTCTACTCCATAAAGTAGTTGAAAGCAAATAGCCGCTCCCATACTCTTCAACGAGTGGCTTCATGCAGCCAGGAGGAATAGGAAATGAAGCAAAACGCTCAGGTGATGCCGATGATTTCGGTCGACTCTGTGGACCAGGCTCGTGCCTTCTATGTCGAGAAACTTGGCTTCGGCCACATGATGGGAATGCTGGGTAAGGACGGTCAGCTTGATTTTTGTACTGTGATGCTCGGTGGCGCCAAAGTGATGCTAATGCGACCACAGGAGCGGACGGAAGGGACGAATGCTACGTCCGCGAAACGTCCGGTTGAAATCTATCTCGAAGTATCGGATGTTGATGCCTACCACGGCCAACTGAAAAAGCAAGCTGTCAAAGTGACTTCTCCTTTAACCGACCAGTGGTGGGGAGACCGCACGTTCACCGTGATGGATCCATTCGGATATCAGATTTGGTTCTACCAGACTGTGGGTGAGCCCAAGCCACCGAAGGGCGCCAAGATTGTTTAGCCAAAAGAAGGAGCAAAGAAATGATCCCAATGCTTGAACCGATGCTGAATGAGTTCCGCGAGGAAGCCGCCGTAACCAAGCGAGTTCTAGAGCGCGTGCCACCAGACAAGCTGTCGTGGAAACCGCATCCCAAGTCAATGTCGCTCGGGCAATTGGCGCTTCACGTGGCAAACATTCCGGGCAGCCTGGCAAAGCTGGCACAGCTCGAAGAGTTTGACGCCTCGCAAGCGAATTTCGAGCCGCCGGCTCCTAACGATCTGAAAGAGATTCATGCTGCTCTCGACCAGAGCGTTCGATCCACTGACGAGTTCCTTAGCGGCATGAGTGAGAAAGCGGCACTGGGGACCTGGCGTCTGACGCTGAGAGGAAAAGAAGTGTTCAACAAACCGCGTGTCGGAGTGCTCCGATCAATCATGCTGAACCACTGGTACCATCATCGGGGCCAACTGTCGGTCTACCTTCGGCTGCTTGAGGTTCCGGTCCCGGTGATCTATGGTCGCAGCGCTGATGAGAACCCGTTTGCTTGAAGCGGGGCCAATCGAGATGGTGAATCATGCCATTCGATGAGGCCCTCGCAGAACGAGTCCGCCCGCTTTTGCGTGGTAGCCATTCGCTAAAGGAAAAGCGAATGTTTGGCGGGCTCGCGTTCATGGTGAATGGTCATATGTGCTGCGGAATCGTGGGCAACGACTTCGTCATCCGCACGGGGCCAGACCAGTATAAGGCGGCACTCTCTCAACCCATGCGCGGCCCATGGATTTTACCGGGCGCGCGATGCGAGGCTTCGTGTACGTGAATCCTTCCGGGTATCGGTCCACTCGGGACCTGAAGACTTGGGTTCGGCGCGGTATGCGTTTCATCCTATCTCTACCGAAAAAATGAGCCTTCGAGCACCACAGGGCTTAGCCCTCACGACCTGTTCCGGGAAGCGATGCTTGGAACGACCGCGAGGCGATCAAAAGCAAAACCTTGGCGGTCGTTTGTCGCCTGTGACAGAACCAATTCTCTCTCACAGACACAAGCGGCAGCCAAGGAGATTTTGAGTTCCAGAGTCAGCCGTAGAATAGCTGGCATAATACTGACAGGCGCACAGTGCGAGCTAACTTAAGGTTCGTCTAACCTGTTTGCCACTCGACTTCAGAAAGCAAATGCTCGATGCCTGCATTTCCCGTTCCGACCGTACGAAATAAGACTGCACCCCTCATGGTTATTCAATCCGGCAGAAACAATAGAGAAATTGCTGCGTTGTCCCAAATGGCGTCTGGTGCAGCTCCGTGGAGCTACCGAGCAGATGGAAGCGAACGCCAAATTCTTTATGCAATGACTTGGCGTCGTAGCGAACAACGTCGAGGCCGCTGCATTTGGTCGGGCCCTCTGGACCGAAAGTGCTCACGATCACGTGGCCACCAGGCTTCACCGCCTTGGCCACTTGCCGAACGTAAGCTGTGCGGGCGCCTACTGCGGTAAGAAAATGAAATACCGCGCGGTCATGCCACACATCGTAAGTATGAGACTCGAGGTCCGCGGTACTGACATCACCCACGAGCCAACGAATATTCTCTGAGGCGGATGTCAAGCGCTTCTTCGTCACATCGATGGCCGTTTGCGAAATATCAAGAACGGTGATGTTGTGGTACCCGCGAGCAAGAAGATCATCGACTACCGTGGATTCGCCACCACCCACATCGATGATGCAGGCCGAACGCGCGGGGGCCGCATGTTCGATCAGGTCAAGCGACCTTTCAAGATGAGGACGATACCAACTGACCGCGTCCGGTGCCTTCTTACCGTAGATGTTCTCCCAATGGGTTTGGGCGTCCATGTCGATGGTTGTCTCTTATTGATAGACTCTCTCTTGATCATAAGCCGGTCGCAACAATCGTAGCTACGAAATTACTCTATGCCCTTCTACAAGGATCACGTCTATCCCCACCTTGTGACCGTATTGGGTAATCCCAAACCTATTCAGAAGATACGTCAGCGTCTCCTTCCTTTTGCGCAAGGAACGGTCCTTGAAATCGGCGTCGGGCCGGGGGTGAACTTCCCTCACTACGACCAACTCAAGGTAAGCAGGATCTATGCTCTCGAACCGAACCCAGGAATGATTCGACGCGCGGAAGAGCAACGGCGCCGAACAAAGCTGGACATCGAATTCTTGGATTTACCTGGGGAACGCATTCCCTTGGCGGACGGCAGCGTCGATACCGTGGTCAGCACCTTTGCACTATGCACAATTCCCGGCGTGGTCGAGGCTATTCGAGGCATTGGACGAGTCCTGAAGCCGGGCGGCAGGTTCATTTTCTTCGAACACGGACTCGCTCCGGACCCTCCCGTGCGACAGTGGCAGGAAAGGACAGAGCCCTTTTTTCAGTGGGCATTCGAAGGCTGCCACGTGACTCGGGACATTCCCTCGCTGATCAAGGAAGGCGGATTCGACATCGAGCGAATGGACACAGGGTATATGGCCCGATTTCCAAAGTGCGGGACGTACTGCTTCTGGGGAGTCGCACGTCCGAAACCATGATGGCTTGAAATCCCTATCTTCGAGGCAGGCACGTCGTCACTTCACGCGCTTCCACCGGCTCTCGGAATAAATCTGAAAGTCCTTCTGCGGTGGGGCCAAGTTTAAACACTTCTGTAAACTCGTCCTGATTTACGACCTTATACGTCTCCGTCCGCGCCAGCCGTCGGGAATATTTTCTGTCCTCTCGGTTACAAACCACAGTGTCTTGCCGTCCGCCGAGTTCGTCGCGACGGGCCAATTGGTTACAACTTGCTCAGTTAAGAGCATCCGGGAGGAAAGGCCTACAGAAAATTTTCACGGTGCTTCGCCACATCTGCCTGCGCGGATTAAGCTTCATTGCTGCGATACCTCTGCGAGCTGCCTCGCCAGGGCCGCATCAACCTTTGCCACTGGCCCGTCAACGAATACCGGCTGTGAGCCGCCCCATTGCACTCCTCTGGGATAAATGGCGACCAAATCCCACAGTACGCCCTCGTGGCGGCAACAGCTTGGTTGCACAGTTAATAGCTGCCCGTCTAACTGTTTGGCGATCAAATGATCCTTGTCCCAAAACTGCATGACGCGCCGGTCGGAGATGCGGCTCAGAACAGGGCGTGTCGGTCTGCTCCAGTCTGACGCCAGTATTGGTTCCCAGACCACCAGGACGGTCAACTTGTCCGCCTTTTCTCGCTTCAATATTTCTTCGGCTGCGGAGGCCCCCCGCAAACATCCAGGTCAAGTCGGGGACAGCAGTAGCACCATCCTGGAGTTCGCGGCGGCGCGATCAAATTCACGCTTGAACTGGCCGGAGTCGGTGGGTTGAAGATAGCTTAGCAGCGGCTGGCCGTTTGGAGTTCGTGCGGACCAGAGAAAGTGCCAACCCAAAGACAATGCAACGCAGACGCCCACAAGCCACGCGATGTTTTTCTTTTTCACGAATGCCTGTCCCTTACAACGCTAGCGTGCGATCAGACTCGCAACGACCTGAGGAAACAGAATAATCAACAATACGACCACGGTCGCGGTCCAGAAAATCACCAGGCTAGCAGTGCTGCGCCTTGCACACGCCGACTTTCTCATATGGAGCTGAATAAACCCCACTGCCAAGAGCACACCGGAAGCGCCAAGTAGCCAGGGCCGAAGTGGTTGAACCCAGACACTGAGGCTTGCCAGCCCGAGGGCACCAAGGAACCCGAGAGGCATGCAACAAGCAAGCGTCGATAGCGCTGCGACCACTGCCGCTGTCGAAAGGCCTTTTTCTAACAGCTTCATCTTCCTTCCGCCTGCCTTGCGCTCGCTATCGCACGCCTTAGGGTCGTTTGGGACGGGACGTGGCTTGCACTTGAGTACAGCCTGCACGCCAATCCAAAAGACAGTTCCTCGTTCGGCTCGGCATCTACACCGTTGATGCGAATGGTGGGAGAACCGGGAAAACGCAGCGTTTGAGCTGCCGCTGCATCCGATACTTCCACTTCTTCAACCACAGCGACCATCTTCTCAGCACGCAGTACTTCGTTTACGCTGCTTATCGCCGCTTCATGGTTGGGACAACCGGGCACGTAAAGAACCTGTATGCGCATTAAGCCTCTCTGTTGCTCCTGTTTGGAATCTGCAAGATCGGACAATTTCTTGGAGGATGTTTCTTGCTGTACGTCAGTTCCCGGTTACACTTTTTCAAATCAACTGCCAACTCTCGTTCTAACTCTTGGAGCTGCCGGATCGTGCCGCGGACCTTGACCAGCTTCGTTTTCAACAGTTCACTGACCTCCCGGCAGGCATTTCGCGGACGTTCCCGCAGATCCAAGAGTCTCTTGATCTCCTGGAGTGAGAACCCAACACCCTGCATTTGCTTGATGAAGGTCAGACGGGAGATGTCATCGGCGGTGTACAACCGGAATCGGCCGGCGGTCCTGGGCACCTGATGTAACAACGCTCTGCGCTCATACAAGCGGATTGCGTCAACACTGAGCGCCGTGACCTTCGCCGCTTTTCCTATCTGGATTGTGCCTACAACGGCTGCTGAACTTTGAAGCATGTTTAAAGGATACACTCTGGACTTCGGTCTAGAGTCAAGAAGGAAGTGGGCAGCTTTCTCGCAGCCTGTCATCTAAATGGGCATCTGCTCGGGTTCCCGGATCCGCACCCAGCAGACTGAGCCAATTTGGTCATGGGGCCATCGCCGCTGCAAAGCGGTAGCCTTTGGTATCGCTGTCAGCAAAGGATCGCGAGCAACAGTCACAGATGCCTTTAGATCTTTCGCTCTAAAAAGGTTAGGTCCAGCAGGGAACTCTTTGCATGCCAATCGGAGTTAACTTCAGCGCCGAATCATCCGTTTCGGAGTTCATTTATGGCTCTCGGAAACGGCACACACAAACTACCCATAAAGACAGCCATTCGCCAAGCCATCGGCAAAGATGTGGGAACGGAGATTAGCTTGGTTCCCGGTGAGGGCCGGAGCCATTTCAACCCGCTCTTATGGAAGTGGTCCAAGAAGTCGATTGAGATTCGGCTTTATTTCCAAGCCAAATTCACCTCCACCCTTTCTTTCTCCAATTCGGCCACAAAGTAACGATGTCTACCCAGTTCCACGGACGGTCAGTCCGGATCCCGGAGTTCGGCGCGCGTCGCTGAAGAATCTCCTTTTGTCTTGACAGTCGTGTATGCGTTTGGCCCGTAGGCCTTCCGAATGAAGCAACGTCCGTGAGCTATCGCGTGGTGGCTCGAGTCGAAATGCCAAGGACGGCCCCTTCTACTTGATATAGCCCGTTACCGACCGAGTGCCGCGCCCCACGATCTTCTTTCCCAAGAAACTCCAGCAGTTCACCGTTAACCTGCTCTGCGTGTGTCCAAGTTATGCAGTGCGGGCGTCGGCTCTCAAAGGATTCCAAGCCCCTGATCCGTTCGCAGCCGGTATCGGCGCTTGTGCTAGCAGTTCCGCTTTTTGATCTGCTCTCATGAGTATCGCCGTCAATTCCACAAGACAAACAAACTGGCGATTAGCGCTACCGGCATGGCGATGATTCCCATTTTGAAGAATTCCCAGGCAGTGATCTCAACCTTTTCACGCCGAAGAGCAATGAGCCAGAGAATCGTCGCGAGCGAACCCGTCACAGAGAGATTGGGACCCAGATCGACTCCGATTAGGATCGCATGCGCCACAACGCTCGTTTCCTGCGCGTGCCGGATCGCGGCACCGCTCATCAGACCGACGGGCAAATTATTCATTCCATTCGAGAGAAACGCTACCACGAGAGCTGCTGTTCCTTTGGCAACCCAGGGAGTAGTCTGCGCAAGTCCCCGCAGTCCCGTCAGTCCCAAACGCAGCAGACCCGCATTTTGCAATGCTTCTACGATGACGAAGAGTCCAGCCACCAAGGGCAGCACGGACCAGGACACCCCCTTCGCGACCTTCAGCGGAATGCTTCGGTCTCGCCATGCCACTACAGCCACGGCGAAGATGGCTGCGCAGCAAGCCGGTGCACCCAACGAAAGCCCCAGGACCGAGGATGAGACGAGCGCCGCCGCCGCAATGGCTAATCCCACAAGAGCGAATTTTCCTTCCGTTGAAAGCAATCCCTGCTTCACTTCGCCCC
>WNFA01001500.1_pt1 | contig 19005 bp, 12 predicted proteins | sample 5400481 | NCBI WGS metagenome assembly WNFA01 (sample SAMN13153340, study PRJNA577476) | soil metagenome | isolation source: 120 cm saprolite under Douglas fir tree site 2 hole 1 replicate 2 | place: USA:California | collected 2015-04-18
TTTCTCTCTCCATCGTATGAGAGCAGAATACGCTTGTCGTCGTAAACTGTCTCGAGATGAACAGGACGACCCCACAGCAAGTGTACATGCTGGAGCGTCTTTTCTGCGTAGACCAGGTCGAGTTCCTGTCCCTCGAAGAGATGCTTGAGGTATAGCTCTCGATTCCCGCGATAGTCACCGTTTTCAACGATCAGGTAGGGGTAGCCGAAGTTGGTCAAATTGGCAACGATATTATCACGCACCTTTCGCCAGTCTTTCTCCACTATGACCCACTCGTCTCCCTCTTTCCTATAAATGTAGAGATCGAGTTCCTTCACAAGGTCTTCGGTAAGGTAGTTACGCAGGAAGGAGACATCATTGTCTAATTCGCGTACCTCGAAGATCTTCTGACGACCCATCCCAGATTCACGGCCAAATCGTTCCTGCTCTTCTTTGGTGGGATTATCCCAGCGCCGCTCGATATCCTCGAACATCTTGAAGCCAAGATAATAAGGATTGAGTGATGTCGGCGATGGGGAGAGTACACTAGAGTGTAGTTGAGCAAATTCAAGGGTATCGGAGTCTGAAATCACCCCGGTCTCACCCATTTGGCGCATGATACGCGAGTGCCAAATGCTGTTGTGATGCAGCATGCCATTAGCAACGTAGCGATGCGAGCGATCCACCGTGATATCGTAGACATCAGCAACGCTGTGTTCGACGCTGATGACTTCATCTGTGGGATCTTCTTTGAAGAACCAGCGATGGTTCGCAAGATACTGATCCAGGTTTTCTCGCTTACGATTAAGGCCAAAACCGATCTCCTGAGCAAAAACCTGTGCCGACCTGCCGCTTATCCACACGTTGACTCCGCGACGGCGTGTAAGGATGCCATAGTTCAGCAGCAGAATCTGCGACGTCTGGGCAATGTCATCGCTGAAGGTCGATAAAATGACGCCTTGCTTGACAGAAGCGCAACCATCACAATCAAAGTATGCTCGCAAGAAAGCACTTACTGCAGGCTTAGGTGAACGCAAAATGCAATCCGGTATGCGTTTCTGCCGTGCTTTCGCCCGCAAATCAATGCCTAACGATTGAAGGAGATCAAGCGCATTGGCTGAGTAGAAGACGACACGCCAGCGGCCTCCTTTCCCATTGACAGTTCTGTCGTCCCAGAACAAAGTTGGCTCAATCGCGAACAACTCTGTGACGAGTGAAGCATAGCGGTCCGCTAACTCCCGATCACCGCTTGTGAAGCCGATAGCATTCTTCGAGACGTGGATATTACCATCGCCAATGAGATAACCAAGAAACTCGGCAAACGACCTCGTGACATGCGTTGGTGCGACGAGCGGTAGCCGATGATTGTACAATGGTTTGCCATTATTGCCAAACGTGTAACCTGTACTCTGGATAGCATCGGCAATGAGATCTTTGGCATAAAGGGTCTTGCCGCCAGGTGAGCGATATACGGTATGTACACCTACTCTTGCAGCCTGGGCAACATCTGCTACAGTAGATGCAATGAGCCGCACAGGCTGAGAAACAGTTACAAGTTGTTCGGGCCAGATATTGTCGCCAACGCTCAATGGGATATGCTGTCCGACTTTGACATCTTTCAGCGCAATCCACTGATCTGGTCCAATGCTGAGCTTGTGTTCTTCTGCTCCCTCAAGCACAAAGCCGCGTCGTGTACGCAAACGAATGGTAGACGCATCGCGATGAATATGCCGGTCAGTGACCTGGCCTAACGCCCCATTGCCGCTACCCACCTTCATTGCTTCGCCCTGGGCAAGCAGTTCATGCAAGGCATCGTAGCGTAGCAGTCCACGTTCAGTAAGCACAAGGCTCGATTTTGAGAGGCAGGCCCACCCTTCGTTCATTATCTTCGTCTGCATCTGTGGCACGAAGTAAAGCATCTCTGTACGCACAATCTCGATAATGTCGCGTTGCCAGGATTCAAGATGAGGAGCATGGAGCATCAAGAATTGCAAGATATCCTTCTCCGGCTTCTCTGGAAACTTGGGTGGTTTACCTGAACGCTTCTCGCGTTCCTCTTCCGCCTTTTTTGCTTTTATATCCAAACCCCAGAGATCCTCGTACTCACTTGTGAGATATGGAGCAGGTTTCTCTTCTTTTTTGCTGGACTCGTTCTCTCGAATAATCAGGTTATAGTCTACATGCTCTTGAATCGAAAGAACAGCATCAAGGAAACGCTCAACTTCTGCTTTGCCATGATCGAACTCGTACTTGGCAATGCGTTCGGCATGAATACTCGCCTTATCGATCATGCGACGCGAGGTGTGTTGGAAGTAGGCATTGTTCTTGAAAAAGTCAGTATGGCCGAAGACGTGCGCTGCTACAAATGTATTTTGTAGCAGGTTATTCATGTCCATCAGGAAGGCATAGCTTGGATTGGTATTAACCACCATCTCATAAATTTTGCTCAACCCGAAGTCATATTGCATCTTTTGCCTGTAATATGCTTTCCCGTGCGTCCAGTGACTAAAGCGGCCGGGTAAGCTGTACGAAGCAAATTCGTACATAATAGTTGCGGGTACTAGCTCGAAGTGCGTCGGAAACGGATCTAGCCCGAAATTATGTGCCTCCTCCCAGGCATGATCTATTGCATCACGCAATCTTTCAATATCACTATCTGCCATTGGGAAGCTCCCCCTATCTAAACGGCTACCTCGTGAGAACAGGGTCGCGCTGCGCAAAGAATTTCCGCAGCGCAGGATAGACCTCTTTCTTATCAGAGATGGTCACAGCGATGAATTTCTTATCTGAAATTTTATTGTAGGCTGACATCAGTGTGCTTGGTGAGCGATAATGTCCCTCGCGGATTTCACCATAGCCAAAGATGTTGCAGAGTTCCATTAATTTGGTGACTAACTGTACGCAGCGGTCATTGTCCCAGGGTAGGTTATCACCATCGGAGAAGTGGAAAGGATAGATGTTCCAGTCGTCAGGGTTATAGCGTTCTTTGATGATCTGCAGAGCGAGTTCGTAGGCGGACGAGACCTGCGTGCCTCCGCTCTCACCTTTGTGGAAGAACTCTTCTTCAGTGACCTCTTTGGCCTCCGTATGGTGGCTGATGAAGACGATCTGCACGTTGTTGTACTTCGTGCGTAGGAAACGTACCATCCAGAAGTAGAAGCTGCGCGCGATGTACTTCTCAAACTCGCCCATACTCCCCGATACGTCCATCATGGCTATCACAACCGCGTTTGACTGGTACCGTATCGTCGGTTCCCAGACCTTGAAGCGCAGGTCCTCAGACTTGATATCCTGGAACCTGGCCTCGCCTTTGGCGGCGTTACGCTTCATGTTCTCCATGATGGTGCGCTTCTTATCGAGGTTTGTCAGCGGCCCTTTTTTGCGCACATCGGTAAAGCGGACAGCTTCGGTCTGGAGTTCCTGCTGGCGTTTTTGCTCGAGGTTAGGCAGTCCGAGGTCCTCGAAGATCATAGCTGCCAGCTCTTCCATGGTAATTTCGGCTTCGTAGTAGTCATAGCCTGCATCTTTACCTGCATCACCCTTTTTACCTTTACCGGATCTGGGCTCCTGGGCTATGACATCGCCGACTTTACTCTTTCCGTTACCCTGACCTGCATTCTGCTGGCGTCCTGGATCATAGCGAAAACGGTACTCTTCCAGGGATCGAATGGGCACCCGCACCATTTTCTTGCCATCTGAGAGAATGATGCTCTCCTCGCTAACAATATCTCCTAAATTTTTCTTGATTGCTTCTCGAATCTTCTCTTTATGACGTTCCTGGTCGGCCTGCCCCTTGCGATGCAATGACCAGTCATGTTGGGAGACGGACATGGTGCCACTCCTTCTAGTCGCGAAACGGTTGGGGCGCGATCACTCGCGCCCGACAGCCTATATACGTTGTGGGATGAGAGACAGCGCGCTGTCTCTCATCCCAGCTATCTATTACCGATTCAACAAACTACCCGTATAGCGTAAGATCTCGTTCGCGCACACATGGCAGTATCCATGCTCTGTCATGAGGCGGTCAACAACATCGTTGATCTTGCGAAGTTGCTCTTTGTCTGGTGTGCGAGTCGATGTCGTGATCTTTACAACATCGCGCAGGTCGGCGAAGAGCTTCTTTTCGATTGCTTCCTTCAGCCGTTCGTGACTCGTGTATTCAAAGGTCTGTCCTCTACGCGCCAGCGACGAGATGCGAATCAGAATTTCCTCGCGGAAGGATTTCTTAGCATTTTCGGTGATGCCAATTTGCTCTTCAATCGAACGCATCAATTGCTCATCGGGCTCCATCTCTTCGTCGGTGATGGGGTCACGCAGTTTGGTTTTATTGCAGTAGGCCTCAACATTATCCAGGTAGTTGTTCAGTAGTGTTCGCGCCGACTCCTCATAGGAGTAGACGAAGGCTCGCTGCACCTCTTTCTTCGCCATCTCGTCGTATTCCCTACGAGCTTCATTTATGAAGTTGAGGTAGCGTTCTCGCTCTTCGCGTGTAATGCTTGTATGCTGATCGAGTCCATCGCGCAGAGCACGCAGAGCATCTATCGGATTAATGCAGGAAGCATTCTGCTTCACCAGCGCACTTGAGAGGCGATTGATGACATAGCGAGGGGAAATGCCATCCATGCCTTCGCGTACCGCTTCCTCTTGCAGTTCTTTGATATCTTTCTGCTTGAAATCCTCGATGTCCTCACCATCGTACAGCTTCAGCTTCTTCATCAAGCTCATGCCAGCCTTCTTTGAAGGCTCAAGGCGTGTGAGAATGGCGAAGACACTGGCAATACGTAGCGTGTACGGGGCGATATGCACGTTTTGTAAATTGCTCTGTTTCAGCAGTTTTTCGTAGATTTTCACCTCGTCAGAGGCACGCAAGTTATAGGGAACCTTAACAAGAATAATACGATCTTGCAAAGCTTCAGATTTCTTGTTGCCTACGAAAGCCTGGTACTCGTGTTCATTAGTATGGCTGACAACCACTTCATCGGCGTAGATCATGCTGAAACGCCCGGTTTTGATGTTTTGCTCCTGACTAAGCGTGAGCAAGACATAGAGGAACTTCTCGTCAGTTTTGAGCATTTCTACAAATTCCATGATGCCACGATTTGCAATGTTCAGTTCGCCGTCGAACCGGTAGGCTCGCGGGTCGCTTTCAACACCAACCTCACCAATGGTAGAGAGGTCGATGCCACCGACAAGCTCACTGATATCCTGGCTTTTAGGATCAGAAGGTGTAAATGTCCCCACACCAACGCGATATTTCTCGCTGAACGCTAGGCGCTTGACAGGTACGTCTTCAATGCGTCCAGTGTATTGCGTATCCACCATGAAGCGGCAGTGAGGGCATAGGTCTCCCTCAATGTACAGGCCGAACTCTTTCTCGACATCTGGACGCAAGTCATTTGGGATCAGGTGGAGCGGCTCCTCATGCATGGGACAATCCTTGACGGCGTAGAGCGCTCCAGCATCAGTGCGGCTGTACGCTTCCAATCCGCGTTTGATCAGATAAACGATGGTAGACTTACCGCCGCCAACGGGACCCATAAGCAAGAGTATACGTTTGCGTACTTCCAGGCGTTGAGCAGCGGAGTGGAAATACTCGACGATCTGCTGCAAGGGCTTTTCGATACCGAAGATTTCCTGGGTGAAGAAGTCGTAGCGCGGTTCACCGGTACGAGTTGTTTCCAAGCCGGCATCCATAATCATACGATAAATGCGATCATGTGCAAGGCGGCTTACTTCTGGCTTTTTGGTTGCAATCTCAAAGTACTGGGCAAAGGTCCCTTCCCACAGTAGACCACGCTCCCGATCTCTATATTCCTCTAACCGCTTAACCAGATCCATAGGTCACCCTCTCCGTTCTATGTTGTTAGACTGATATTGCTAACTGCTGAGATAAAACACTAGAAAAATGAGTAGATAAAATGACGATGATGCAAGGTTCTCGCGAACGCGAAGATACTTTGATCGAAAAGGGCCGGTTTCTAGCTCGACAAACGAGGTGGAAAACCAGCCCTTTCCTTGACATTCCAATCGGGAGGTGAACTTCTCGACAACTCGAGGTAGAGTACCAGCCCTTTCCTTTTTCATTCCAAGCCGGAGATGAACTCCCTGGCTTTCTATTTTCAGTTTCAATTTCGGTCCCATTTTTCACTCTAGACGGGAGACGAAACCTACAAATGTATGCTCAATACATTGCTGGTAATCGTAGCATACAGCACAGATAGGCCTCTGTCAAGAGTAACTCAATGCTTGCATGCTCGCTTCTCTATCAATACGGATCAGAGAGCAATCGGTTGTAATTGAGCGTTAGAAAGCCTCTCTCTTCCTACCAGTGCCGAATGATCTATTTCGTTGATGTGACAAAAGTAATATTTGCGCCAAATCCTACACCGAGTGCTTTAGCGGCATTACCATTGCGCACCGCAATACCTACATAGCCAGAACTATCACCGTAGATAAAAGGCTGCCCATCGTTGGGGCCATCTACAAAGAAACGTCTACGTTGCTCTACCATCACGCCTTTGTTCGGAAAAACGATGCTTACCTGTGGAGCAGTGAAGAGTTCAGGCACCATGGTGAGGGGGATGCTCGTGACCAGGTTCCCAAAGTTATCGACGTGGACAATGTGTGCATCGATAGCTGCCTCACGACGAGTAGCAGGCCCAACATCAAGCCGTTGTAGTGTTTTTGGGTCTAATGGTGTCCCAAGTTCATGAAAAATCTCGGCCAATCCGCGTGCTAGGTAAGCTCCTACCGGCGCAAAAATATCGCGGCCATGAAAGGTTGAGCTAATGTGTGGGAGATGATATGCTGAATTTGAAAGAAGAATGGCTGCATGTGTGGGCTGTTCCGCAATAACATAACTGAACAGCCCATTGTCTGGTCCAACGAAATACCAGTCACCAGCATGCACTGCAATTGCCTTGCGATTGCTGCCAACGCTCGGGTCAACGACACAGACGTACACCGTGTTTTTAGGAAAGTACCGATAGGCTGAAGCGAGTATCCACGCGCCAGATGGAACGTTTTGTGGCGCGACGTTGTGTGTAATATCGATGATATGTGCGTCTGAAGTAATACCGGCAATGACCCCTTTCATTACACCTACGTCTCCATCGCCCATACCGAAATCGGTCATAAGAGCGATAACTGGACGTGAATAGGAGGTATTGGGTTGAATCATGCTAGGTTTGTACTGCCTTTCTCTGAGTAGTCAGAACTTTCTTTCTTCTACTGTTTCCTTAAGGATACATCACCAATATGTCAAAGGTCTCGATAGCTATTGCTCTGATATATTTGTGTGCTATACTAGCGCCAATGTCAATTATAGGTTCCCTGGAGGGTATCTTGTGTCTGGAGTGTGAATCATAAAGGAGCATAGTGAAGCGTGGCATCATCGAGTCGCGGTGCAAGCAATAAGCAGGATTCGCAGGCCACGCTCGCGAACCAGGCCAGAATGCGAACAGCAACTGGAGGAAATGCTGGTATGAACGTTAATAGTGGCGGACCTCATATTCTACTTTTCGAACGCGACCAGCAATTGACAACTTTGCTTACTAGCGAGTTTCAGCTTGCTGGCTATGAATGTCATCCAGCGCGCACGGCTGTTGAGGTTTTCGATGCTATAGCACGCTATCCTATACGGCTGGTGCTGGTTAATTTGGCACAAGCGGCAGCAGGTCGGCGTGAGTTCTGGGTGGCACTGGATGCTCAGCGACGAGGACGAGGAATACAGGTTTTTACATTCCGCTGTATGAATATTGCGGGATATGGTGCGGATGATTCCGAAGAGACTTCCCATACCGTGCTCACTGATATGGAAGTGGATGGCATGATGGGCGTGATGAACCTGGTTGATGCGATCCGTTCTCGCGTTCCAGGGTCAACAACAGGCTCATTCTCGCGCATCTCGACCGTTCCTGGTGCGAATACGCAGGATACTGTTAATCCAAATAAACCCAGAAGACAGGTAGAAGAACCATCGGCGACACAACCGGTTCCGTCGCAGAACACTGCACCCCTATCGAGGGTGTCGTCCAATCCCTCTTTAACAGTGCCTCCCGTTCCGACTCCTGGATCTTCTGGGTCTGTTCATCCTGCGGGGATGAATAGGCCGGGAAATCCAGCGTCTAGTTTTACGGATAAGATTAGGGCTGTAATTTATCCAAGCAGTCGCAGCTTCTCTCCAATACCGGAAACAAATTGGGCGCCACATAATACACAGAACCTGGCCTCGGCTCAACGAGTAGCCGATGGACCGGATTCCCCTGCCAGAGTGCGAGGAACCCAAAGTTCTGGAGTAAATGATATGCCGTTGCCCTATAAGGAAGCAGGGCCTCAGAATAAACAAAGCAGCGGCATAGATTCAACTCACAAGCAAACTGTCTTAAATTTTCAGTCGCCGCCCAATAGTGTAGCACCTGCTCCACCTTCGCAAGAATCAAGTTTGGCCCAGTTGTCACGGATGGTACGTGAGAGCCGTCCCTCGACTGGGGATGAAGTCGTTAGTTCGGATTCGCGAATGCGTCTTGATTCTCGGCCTACTCAACAGCAAGAAGCGCAGCAAGCTCGTTCGCTCGATTCCACTGCTTTAAATGCGCTTTCCTTGCGTGCTTCGCCTATTCAGGACATACCAATTGAACGTAAGCAAGAGTACCGTGCCGGGCGTGCCGAAGGGCAATTACCACAATCTATAGATGCCGACACAGCATCCGGAGCATCAGATGCCGCTTCGTCGCCTGTATCTCCTGCATCGTCAAAAAGCTTCTTTTCAGCGAGAGAAACAGTCTCCCCCAGGAAAACAGATTTGGAGCATATCGAAGAGAATACCACAACTGAGGCGGGAATAGAGGATATTATCGCTCGTGCTCTTGCTGAAATGCCCCGGCGGAATGAGATGCAAACGCTGAACCAATCTTCATCGGCAGATGCTACATCTGATGATACGCTGCTAAATATTGTACAGAGTCTTCCTCCCATGCCTTCTTTGCCGACTCCGCAGCAGCCCAAAACACGTGTATTGAGTGGGCGGGCCACTCGTTCATTAGGCAGTGTTCTACTTGAAGGCCATCTTGTCCCACAGCCGCGGCTGGAAGTCGCGCAGCAAATTCAGCGTATGCTGCGTGGCGTAGATATGAATTACCAGCTTGGTGAGATCTTGCTTATGTTCAAGCTCTTGTCACCCGATCAGTTATTGGCTGCGAGTCTCGTTAGTTATGGTTTGATCTCAACAGCACAGATTAGTGCTCTAGGTCGAATCCGGCAGGAGTTGTATGGCATTGGCTTGGAGTATGATTTGGAGAGCCTACTGGTTCTCTTCCGCATTCTTACGCCTGAACAGTTGCGCGAGGTGCGCGCGAGTTGGTTGGGCTAAATAGATATGCCTGGCTGCAAGAAGAAGTAAAAGCTGGGTAACCAAAGTGTTATCCAGCTTATTTTTGACGTTTTGAGGGTATGAATCAAGGTAAAGATTTACGCTGTGGAGTTCGGCCGTGGGTGCGCTTTGTCTATAGGTGTTCGTTCGTGCAATAGAATACGTTCAGTCGTTTTCCAGTTTATGTCTGTGAACTCATGTGTGAAGTTTTGAACATTTTCACTGAGGCTCTGCATGTCCCGCTTGAGCGAACGAGAATTATCCTCTACCTTTAACTCTAAGGCAATCTGGGAGGCTTGAATACCATTGATAACCGTAGTTGCCTCGTTGAGAACGGTAATAACCTGTGTGAGGTCGACCTGCATTTTCTGCTGACCAACTTCAAGCTTGCCGAGACGACCCTCAAATCGGTTCATCTGGTTCTCAAATCGGTTCATGCGCTGGTCTAGCCGTCCCAGGCCCTCGGCGAGTCCTCCCACACGTTGATCGAGTCCTCCCATGCGCTGGTCTAGCCGTCCCAGGCCCTCGGCGAGTCCCCCCACGCGTTGATCTAGCCGTCCCAGGCCCTCGGCGAGTCCTCCCACACGTTGATCGAGTCCCCCCACGCGTTGGTCCAGCCGTCCCAGACCCTCAGCGAGTCCTCCCACACGTTGATCGAGTCCCTCCACGCGTTGGTCCAGCCGTCCCAGACCCTCAGCGAGTCCTCCCACATGTTGATCGAGTCCTCCCACACGTTGATCGAGTCCTCCCACGTGTTGGTCCAGCCGTCCAACACGTTCATCAAGTCGCCCTAACTGGCCACCCAAACGTTGTTCGCTCGCGTAGACAGCAGCATTGATTTCTTCACGTAGTAATGCGCGTAGAGCCTTTTGTTCGTCTTCTGTCATACCATTATTCCCCCTAACCACAGAGATTTGATGCAAAAAGTATACCATGAGTTAAATTGATTCACAATATCAAAAAACTCTCTCTGTTGAAGAAATGCCAAAAGTCGTGTAATTTAACATCAATCTTCCTCCCCGCTGATACGTTCAATCCTGGCTCCCAGGTTCTGTAATTTAAGATGAGGGCTCTCATAGCCTCGCTCGCTATGTTCTATGCAACATACTTGCGAAGCGCCTTATGTGCTGAGTGCCGCCAAGATATAGGAGCAGCCAGCTAGGAATTTCTAGAGTTTCCAGGAGCCTCCCACAACCAATGGAGTGCGTTAAGAAGTGATGGAGGAGAAACGATATTGCGTGGTCGGCGATCATGCAAAGTAGGAGTGCCATTCCTGGCATCCTCATTGATGCCTCTTCCTTCTTCAGTGGCATCGAGTAGGTCAAGAAATTGATTAATGCTCTGTGCAACGCCTTCCACCATGAGATAGCCTGAGGGTTTTACCGCATCTCCCACTAAATACAGACCTTGTACATCAGTGTCAGGAGCAACATCTGCGCCCTGCGCGACACGATTCACAGGCCATTCGCCTCGATAGGCGCTCATTGTGAGGATGCGGCAATGTTTCTCAAATGTTTCTCCGAACATCATTCGCAAATCAGCGATCGCTAATTGCTTCTCTTCCTCGATATCGTCGCTTTGGATGACCTGATGGCTGATAAGTAAATGCTTGCCTGCTGGCGCCAGGCCAGGATCACAATTAGTAGGCTGCACCATGCCAGCAATACGCTTTGTATCCAGGCAATACATAATGCCTTTATGAGGAATCAGTGAAACATCACTAACCAGGTGTACCTTAAGCCCGATCGCCTCTTGTTCAGACGAGATCAGATGTGTACTTATATGTTGCCCCCGTTTTTTCAGCACTTCTGCCTGGGTAATCTGTTGATTATGGAGCAAGGCATTTGTGGCGCGCGGTCCGATATCGCTGACTACCAGTGGCGCACAATATAGTGATTCCTCACCATTTTGCTTGTTGCGCACGCGTACTCCGGCTACCTGTCCGTCTTCGTGCAGGATTTGCAACACATCGTAACGCAGACGCAAATCAGCTCCGTTTTCGAGGACATGACGCTCTAATTGTGCCGTTAATGCACCGCATCCACCCTCTACAATGCCAGGAGCACCGAAGCGAAACATGTTTTTTGTTGTTTTGATAACTTCCTCTGTTCTCACTTGATGGAGTTCCAGGCTGAGGGCGAACCGTGAGATACGCTCGAAGAAAGCTGTAAGCTCACGGTTTCGCTTGACATCAATATGGCGCTCCAGCCATCGATCGAAAGGAAGGTCACGTTCATCATCTGGAAGACGGCGAAAGAACATTAAATAGCCAATACGCGTGAACCAGAAGAACTGACGAGGTCCAAGCACCTTAAAGGTACCCAACAGGCCACGAGTGCGAATCTGCTTACCGTGCACGTGAAACGAAGCGAATACGTCGGCATCAAGAAAGCGATGTGGTATGTGCAGACGTCGCAACATGCGTGCCAGTACACCACTACTGCCAAAGGGGATCATGTGCACAGCACCTGTACTGACCTGTACGCCTTGAAATGTTTTTGCCGTGAATCGCCCACCGCAATGAGGTAATCGCTCCAAAATAACTACTCGCTTGCCACGCTGGAGTAGCTGCGCTGCGCTTAGCAAGCCACCTAGCCCTGCGCCAATGATGATCGCGTCATAGTGTTGTTCGTGCATGGAAACGCCCGGTGTAGAGTACGAGATATCGATCAGGTGCATCCTTTCAAATACAGAGTGTTTATGAGAACCTTTTCGAAAGGGTTCTCATAAACACTCTGTATTTCATGTTTGAAACCCTATTATTTGTCCTCTCCGAGCAGACTGCGCAAGAGGCTTGTGCATTCTGCAAGCGTGCTGAGAACATTCTGATGAATCTGGAACACTTTGTTTAACTCTCTTGCTTTGCGAGCGAGTTTGGTAACGTACTCGATATCACGGGGGTTGTTCATCACGTCTTCCATTAATTGCATCAACTCAGCCCAGGCCAACTGCTCGCGGCTACGTGCCACGTCGGCGATGGTGTTATCCATGCGATCTGATACCCGGCGCACTCCTGCACGAAGCTGGTTACTGATCTGAGCGACATCCGTTTCGTGATTGCGCACGGCTTCCTGTGTAGCATTCAGTTGCTCTTGCAGCGATGAAACCTGCCCATCCAGCGTTGCAAGTGCGGCCATCACTGGAGCTATGTCTGGAAGCGTGGGTTGCGGGAGACTCGTGAGCCGGCTAAATGTAACGCCAGTGCCAGTATCAGATGGTGTGGAATTCACCGGTGCACTCACTGCATCTGATATAGGCGGAGCCACAGGAGCGAGTGCAACCTCAGGAGATGGTGCGGTAGCTGGGCTGTCAGGTGTCCCTGAGGCCGTTGCATCGCCATTCATTGAGCGCGTGCTAAAATCGTCGCTGGTTGCCGATGTCAGCAGCTCATCTTCTCGAGTGCGGTAGGTCATTTCTGCCATAGCAGAGGAATTCACAGTAATCGTAGGCATACTTTCAATATCTACGCCTGAAGATGCAGAATTGTAATCCTGGAAAATCAGTTCGTGTTCTCCGATACCGATATGATCGCCATTTTGAAGCGTTCGAGGAGTCATTTCTTCGAGTTGTTGACCATTGACAAACGTACCATTGGCGCTGCGCTCGTCACGCAGAACGTGGTTGCCATTCTCATAACGAATAGTCGCATGGCGGCGCGAGGTAAGCTTGTCTTTGGAGAGCAGAATGTCACTGGTGGGTGCGCGACCAATACTGGTCTCAAGTTTCTCTAAGAGATAATCCTGGAGAACCTCGCCATTATCCGCACGTAGAATGAGGTGAGCTGGGTTTTCAACTTTGTCCAGGGTGGCCTGTGCTATAGGAGGAGCGGAGCTGGAAGAGGCCGATTCATCGGCACGAAGCGGGGCTGACTCCAGGCTTGTATTGGCGACAGTCAATAAATTTGCATCTGCCCAATTTCTGCCCTGAGCAGGCGGTGAGGCCTCTGCGCTAGGCGGTACCCAATCCTCAGGAACTGGAAGAGTGGCATCACCGATTGCTGACTGATCCTGCTGCGGTGAGGGAGTTGATGGGAGCAGGCGGTTGCCACAGTTCAAACAAAAGTTATCCCCAGGCCGAGTTTCGGCACCACAATAGGGGCATTTATCCATGATCGATATTCCTCCCTTTGCTGGCATACTAGACTAGGATGCGTACTATGCGCAAAACTGTTGCCATTATACCAGAATTAGTTATTGAGCGTCGAGGGGGACTACTACAAAAACCACCATAGACGGCCAACAGTACGACGAACATACCTACGAATATTCACATATATAAACCAAGGAATCATGATGATTAATAGGATCATCACCAAAAAAGCACAACGTAAGCCTGGAATCAAGGCCGCCAGGAAACCAAAAAGGATAAGAAGTACTAAGGTACCGAGGATAGTTGCAACTATGGCCATTAGTACCTTTTTGATGATAGCATCATTCTGGGACCCGAAACCAAGCGAGCCTCCCATAGATGAAGTGCCCTGTCCACTCCATGACTGTTGCTGGTATGGCGATGCTCCTGGATTGCTCGTAGCCCAGGAGGGTACTTGGGCTTGAGATTGAGGTTGAGACTCGACCTGTTGGTATGGAGACTGTACTCCTAAGACTGCTCCGCAGTTAGTACAAAAACGGCTGTTTGCATCTACGACGGCATTACAGCGTGGGCAGGTATTGCTCATTCGCTTCTCCTTTTGCATTCACCATTAAGAGATAGGTATCCAGTTAATATTCGGCTGTAAATTATTAAAGATCTGTTGTAAATGATCTGCGCTACCTCGTGCCGACATGACGATATTTGTCGTGCCTTTTGCCCCGGAACATAAAAGAAGGGTCGCCCCCTGTGTAGCGTTGGTAGATAGTGCAGGTGTCCCTGAACCTCCGGTAGCCTTAGCATGAGGGGTAGCAGCAGCTGACGAGCTACACTGAAATGCGCTATTTTGGGATACAAATGGCGCTTCCGATAGCGTGAGAGCACTGTGATCAGGAAGTAGATAGCCTATAGTAAAACTACCGCCTATGATAGGATCGTGTATTGTGGCTTGGGCATTTACCAGGCATGTATTCTCTGGCAGCTTTGAAGGCAAAAAGACGGTGAAACCAATATTAGCTTTTACCTCTGACCAATCGGTGATAGTCCTGGGTGTTCCAGGAACCGTGGTTGGAGTACTTCCCACTGTGGTGGTAGCTGTTGTGCCTGAAGTAGTAGCTGCTGTCGTCGTTGTTGCTGTTGCACGTGGGGTGGAGGTTGTAGTTGTGGTTGGTGTAGCCGTCACAGCTCCTTCATCGCGGAAGAGCAATGATGGTTTTCTGCACCAGTGAAGCTGTCCAACCGCTAACTCTGACGAGATTGCTGTTTGGCTGGGTCCTTGGTTCCCGCCAAACAAACCTGTACACGAAGCAAGAAATAGATTTGATAGTAATAGGACAATTGCCGGGCAGAGTCGTACAAATTTATGCGACCAGTGTATCAATCTAGACAAAATTCGCGGTGCAATCATAAAATCTCCTGTCTTCCGGCCGCTGCTCCCGAAAGGTGGCGGAAGATTGTGAAAAAATTGAGTTTCCCTCTAAAGGTATGTTCGATTGCCTCTTTGGCCTAGTATATAGTAAATGAGAAGGTTTTCCTATGAGATAGTTCTCACTTTTCAACCAAAAAGGGACTTTACAGCGTTTTGATTTAATGCTACCATTACGCTCTGGTTTTATTGAAATTTTAACGTGTGGCTTTTCTATTCCATTAATCTGGCATAGGAAATTAGTCTATTTTACCTATTTGAACCGTCATTTCCGTCTGAAAGAGTACAATGTGCTGTACTCCTCTACTTTTAGAAACGCATGAACTCGCCAACAGATACATAAAGTTGCCTGAGAGGTAATAGGGTTTGAATGCAAAACAAATCTGGCAGACAACGATAGAACGAGTGCAAACAAAGGTTCCACCAGCCGTCTTTACGACCTGGTTTCAAGGTACTGCAGCTCTCTCTTTTCAAGATGGCGTCTTCATTGTGCGCGTGCCTACGACTTTCGCCAAGGCGCACCTAGAGGGACGTTTCATCGATTTGATTTGTTCAATTCTGATGGATGTCACTGCTAGTCCGGTGGAAGTACGCTTTGTCGTAGCCAGGGAAAATCCAGACCAGGTATCTGACGCCGGAGAGGTTCTCCTACCTTCACACAAGCGGACTTATCGTCTTCCCAAAAATCGTCTGGCATCTCTGCAACGAGAAAAATCCAGGCTAGATGGCACGCCTACTTCAACCAATTCAATTGCGCCGATCACGACTCATCCTGTGGCGCGCGGGCGTAACAATACCGATGAAACTGACCCAAACGAGTACGAAAACTATCCTGAAAATCGCACGTCACACGACTATACCAGAAATACTCAGCCTGGGCTTTTGCCGCTTGGAGGGGAAGGATTGTTAAATCCTCGATATACCTTCAGCACATTCATTATGGGTAAATCGAATCAGCTAGCACATGCCGCCTCGCTTGCCGTGGCCGATAATCCAGGTAGTGTTTATAATCCCCTCTTCTTCTATGGTGGTGTCGGCCTTGGCAAAACCCATCTTCTCCATGCAATCGGGCATGTGGGCGAATCTGCTGGGCTGAATGTATTATATGTAACATCAGAAAAATTTACGAACGAAATAATCAATGCCATTCGCTTTCAACAAACTGAGGAATTTCGTGCCAAATATCGCCAAATCGATATCCTGCTTGTTGACGACATCCAATTCATTGCTGGCAAAGAGTCCACTGAAGAAGAATTTTTCCATACCTTTAATACACTGCACGATGCAAACAAACAGATTGTAGTCTCCAGCGATCGACCTCCCAAGGCTATTCATAGTCTCCAGGACCGTTTGCGTTCGCGTTTTGAGTGGGGACTCCTGGCCGATATCCAGCCGCCGGAGTATGAGCATCGCCTGGCTATTCTGCGCTCCAAGGCCGAATCGTTACGCTTTGCTGTGTCCGCTTCGGTTATCGAATTTATCGCTCGTCCAGAATGTAATAGCGTACGTGAGCTTGAAGGCGCTCTCAACCGGGTCATTGCCTATGCCACGTTGCATGATACCGCGCTTTCGGTGAGCTTGGCTGCCCAGGCACTCGAACATATTTATAGCGAGAGTAAAATTCCCTCAACCCTGACGCCCGCTGAGGTTCTGGAAGGTGTTTGTCGCTACTACAATGTTGATATTGAACGCATCCGTGGCAAGCAGCGCGAACGTGAAATAGTCTGGCCCCGCCAGGTCGCTATGTATCTAATGCGCCAGGAGACTAATGCCTCGCTGCTGCAAATTGGTACTGAACTGGGTGGACGCGACCATACTACAATCATGCATGGCTGGGAAAAGGTTCAGGCCGAAGTCGCAAATAATGACCGCGTTCGCCGTGAAATTGCTGCTGTCCTTGAATCATTGCAACGGAAGGAATGACCAAATGGCTGTTTTGGATGCCACGCACAAGGCGAACCTCGCGGTCGTCATGTGCGCGGTTGCCCTTTTGTCATCGCTCGACTACAGGCCGTTGTGCAGCCTGTATGTGGTGTGCCATTCCCTGGTGATGGTCTCCACTCGCACTACTAGGGTCAGTGTGTATAACCACCTCTGAGATACCTTTGATATTATGGAAAAGACGATGGCGAACCTCTTCAGCAATAGCGTGGGCCTTTGATAAGGTTAGTTCCGCATCCACCTCGATGTTCATGACAACATGCAAAGTATGTCCAACCCAGCGAGCTCGTACATCTGTCACAGCTTCCACACCAGTGATCGCAAGTGCATTTGTAATGATCGAAGGAACAATACGTGGATCAACCGCATCGAGGAGGCGTTGTAAAACGCTGCGCGAGGTGGAATAGACGACGGTCAGAATTACTATGGTGATTACGATGCCTGCGATGGGGTCTGCTAGTGGAAATCCTAGCTTTACTCCGACCAGGCCGGCAAATGCCGCCAGTGAAGTAAGCCCATCGATGCGTGAATGTTGTCCATCCGCGGTAAGCGCGATGCTGTTGATGCGCTTTCCCACCGAAATTTTGTATTGTGCCAGCAGTTCATTACCCACGACACCAATTAACGCTGCGGCCATACTCAAATAGATGTGTGTCGGAATATTCCCGCTTATCAACTTCTGAATTGACTCTACGGCGCTACCTGTGGCGCTGGCGATGATTACCAGCACGATAAAGATGCCTGCCAGGTCTTCGGAACGGTAATAACCATAGGTATAGCGTTGATTCGCAGCGCGATTGGAGATAACGAAGGCTATCCAAAGTGCGATTGTAGTAAATACATCCCCAAAGTTGTGAAGCGCATCGGCAAAGAGTCCGGCACTTCCACCCATCCATGCGATGGCAAATTGAATGGCTGAAACGAGGAGCATGCCTGCCGTCGATACTTGCACCGCTCGTAACCCTGCCCGGTTGCCGTAGAGGTCTGTATCTACCTTACCATGTTCGTGCCCATGCCCGTGTTTATCTTGTTCGTCGTGGTCGTGATTATGTGTTTCATGCTTATGGCTATGACTGTGCGAATCATGTTCGTGATCGCTTTCAGTTTGATGATCGTGCAAAGCCTTCCTCCTTAGTGTATGCATTTACCTCAATCGTACTGTTAGTGATGGCAATCTTGCTGTTTTTGTTATATTTGCAACAATTCACCTGTCCGTACGTCTAATTAATAATACGATACATATTTTCGTTAAAAATTACTAGTATGATTCAGGTTTACAGTGCCCTTTCATTTGCAAATGGATTCATTTACTGACTACTATGAAGTGCTTGGCGTTGACTCGCATGCATCAGTCGACACCATCAAAGCAGCCTTTAAAAAGCTTGCCCTGAAATATCACCCCGATGTTTACAAAGGGCCTGATGCAGAGGAGCGGATGCGCAATTTGCTGCTCGCTTATCAGACCTTGAGCGATCCTATCTCGCGCAGAAACTATGATGTACAGCGTACCGAACATTTGCTGAATACATCAGGCATGAAGCGGGATGGATGGCAACAGGTACGAGTTGCAGGAGAGGCTCCCACTGGCTCTACGAATTCAGATAGGTTTTCACGAGCAGGGCGACAAGATAATCAACGTGCCTTTGCTTTTCCAGATTTGAATATGTCTCTCTCTGCACCAATCAAATTGAACCTCAGTGATTTTACCTTTCAGCTTTGGCAAGATGATGTCCATATCTTGAGGCAGGAAGGTATACTGCGAGGAGTTGCAGGTCAATCAGCTAGTGTGCTACTACAATCATCAGCCCAAGGTTCTGAAAACTATTGTCATCGTTGTCATCATCGTTGGGTGCCTGCTGATATGCAAAGTCGCTCACCCTCAGCGAGTCCTCGCATTGTTTGCCCCGCGTGTAAGGCCAGCGACTGGGCAGAGTATCTGCTTTTGCGCTGCATCCACTGTCATGCCGTCTTCGAAAGTGAGGAGATTCGCGATAAGATCCTTGGTGGGGGGCGATTATATAATCCTTATGAACTCTTCCCGCTTTGCCCAAATTGTAGAAGATCACAGTGGTGTCCTGCTGAGAATGCTCGCGTCGAAGCATTACGCTCCGCTGCTGCTCGTCGAATGGCAATTTTATGGATAAGTATGGTTGTGGTTGCCGTGCTGCTCATCGCGGTCGTAGCTGCAGTAATATTAAGGTGA
>WNFA01001698.1_pt1 | contig 19002 bp, 15 predicted proteins | sample 5400481 | NCBI WGS metagenome assembly WNFA01 (sample SAMN13153340, study PRJNA577476) | soil metagenome | isolation source: 120 cm saprolite under Douglas fir tree site 2 hole 1 replicate 2 | place: USA:California | collected 2015-04-18
GCTGGATGCGAACGCCTGTCGGGCCCGCGGTTTCGATCCCGCTGCCGGACGGCCGGCGCCTGGTGGCACGCCTGCCGCCCCGCCAGCGCCCCAGCGCGCTCATGCTCGCCGCATTCCTTGGGGCCATCGCCTTGGTGGTCGCCATCGGCGCCCGCCCCGTCGTGCGACGGCTCACGGGGCGGCTCGAGCGGCTGCAACGCGTCGTCGAATCGCTTGGCGCCGGCGATCTCACCGCGCGCGTCAAGGTCGAGGGCCGCGACGAGGTTGCGCGCTTGGCCCGGAGCTTCAATCAGGCCGCCGCGCGCATCGAAAGCTTGGTCAGCGCGCACAAGATGCTGCTCGCCAATGCGTCGCATGAGCTCAGAACGCCGCTCGCGCGGATCAGGCTGGGGCTCGAGCTGGTCGCGACGCATCCCGAACGCAAAGTCGAGCTCGAGCGGGATATCGCCGAGCTCGACCAGCTCGTGGGCGAGATCCTGCTGGTGAGCCGCCTCGACGCCACCGAGCAGCTGGATGTTCGTGAGGACATCGACCTGGCCGCGCTCGCGGCGGAGGAATGCGCGCGATACGACGATTGCAGCGTCGAAGCAAAGCCCGTCATGGTGCGCGGGGACCCGATGCTGCTGCGCCGAATGATCCGCAACCTCGTCGAAAATGCCCACCTCCATGGCAAGCCGCCGATCGAAGTGACTGTCGCGAGGCAGGATGATCGGGTCGTGCTCAACGTGCTCGACCATGGACCGGTGATCGTCGAAGACGCGCGCGAGCGGCTGTTCTCGGCCTTCTATCGGATTCCGGGAAGATGCGGCACGAAGGGCAGCGGACTCGGCCTCGCGTTGGTCAGGCAGATTGCACGCCGGCACGGCGGCGACGTCGCCTACGATCCCGAACGAGGAAGCGCATTCATCGTGACCTTGCCGGCCAGCGCCTAAGGCGAAGCCTACGCGCTTGCGCCGGCCTCGGCCGCAAGCACGTCCAGCAGCAGGTCGAATGCGGCCGCGGTGAAGGCATGCATGTTGCCGACGCGATCGCCGCTGCCGGTTTCGAGCGTGATCGCGCGCTCGGTTCGTCCGGCAACGGCGATGCAACTGTGGCCGGCCGGATCGCCATATCGATTGCCGGCCGGGCCCGTCGCTCCGCTTTCGGCCACGGCCCACGTCGCCGAGAAGCGTTGCCGCGCGGTTTGCGCCAACAGCATCGCATAGGGCTGCGTCGAGGCGCGCATGCAATGCCAGCAGCGCCGCCGCAATCAGGCCGCCGGTCGAGGATTCCGCCACGGCGATCGTCTCGCTGCGCTGCTTGAGAACACGAGCGACTTTGTCGGCGCGTGCGATCAATTCCTGCATGGTGCTCTCTCCTTCTTGTCGCCCCAACGTGCGAACTTGCTCGCACCGCCGCGCCGCGCCTATGATGCCACGAAGCGCGGTCAACGAGAGCGTCGAATGCGAGCTGGGATCGTCGTTCTAATCGGCCTCGCGCTCTGTGCGCCGGACGCCCTCGGCCAGTCCTATCCGGACCGCCCCATCAGGCTGATCTCGCCCAACCCCGCCGGCGGCGCCAACGATACGATCGTGCGCATTATCGCCGCGAAAATGTCCACCATCCTCGGCGCATCCTTCGTCATCGACAACCGCGGCGGCGCCGGCGGCAAGATCGGCGCGGAAGCGGCGGCGCGGGCGGCGCCCGACGGCTACACCCTGCTCGCGGCCTCGGTCTCCACGCATTCGTTCGCCCCGGTGGTGACGCCCAAGCTCGGCTACGATCCGATCAAGGATTTCGAGCCGATTTCGCTGTTGGCGCTGGTGCAGAACGTGCTGGTGGTCAACCCGTCGCTTCCGGTCGCCAACGTCTCCGAGCTCATCGCGCTCGCAAGGTCGCAACCGGGCAAACTCAATTACGCGTCCGGCGGTCCCGGCTCCACCAGCCACTTCGCGGTTGCCATGTTCGTCGCATTGGCCGGTATCCAGCATGACACCATCCACATCCCCTACAAAGGCGGAGCGTCGGCGATGACCGCCACGATCGCGAACGAGACGCAATTCTATTTCGGACCGATGGCGGGAATGATTCCGTTCATCGAGGCGGGATCGGTCAAGGCGCTGGCGGTGAGCGGCGACACGCGATCGCCCTCGCTACCGCAAGTCCCGACCATGGCCGAGGCGGGCGAGCCGAAATACAAGGCGATCGGCTGGTTCGGCCTGATGGCGCCGGCCACGACGCCGCTCGGCATCGTCACCAAATTGAGCGCGACCGCCGCCGAGGCGGCGAAAAGCTCCGACGTCATCGCCGGGCTGCGCGTTCAGGGAATCGAGCCCGCGAGCAGCGGACCGAGTGAATTTGCGGCCTTCATCCGCGAACAGCTCGAGCTGCACAAGAAGCTCGTCGAGGACGTCGACCTCAAGCTCGGCCAATAGATCAAGCACTCCGCTCCTATGGTCACAGCACGGGATGGGTGACAACACATGGCAAAAAAGCCCGCAGCCAAGAAGCGCAGCAGCAACGGGCGGCGCTACACCGATATTCTCTATGAGGTCAAGGATCACGTCGCGTGGGCGACCATCAACCGGCCGCGCGTCCTCAACGCCTTTCGCGAGCAGACCCTCGATGAGCTCATCGACGCGTTGAAATCCACCCGCGAGGACCCCTCCATCGCCTGTGCGGTCGTGACCGGCGCCGGCGACAAGGCGTTTTCCGCAGGCGGCGACTTCTACGCCATGAAGCGCCTCACCTGGGTGAACGGCGCCATGTGGAACGACCGCATGCAGGGTCTCGCCATGACCATCCGCGGCCTGCCGATCCCCGTCATTGCCATGGTCAACGGCTGGTGCATGGGCGGCGGCCACGAGCTCGCCTTGTGGTGCGACCTGGTCATTGCCTCCGAGAATGCCGTGCTCGGCCAAACCGGCGCGCGTGTCGGCGCCTGCCCGACCGTCGGCGCGACGCAATATCTGCCGCGCATCATCGGCGAACGGCTGGCGCGCGAGATGATCTTCTGCGCGCGGCGCTTCACCGCGAAAGAGGCCGTCGACATCGGCCTCATCAACAAATGCGTGCCGCAGGCGAACCTGCGCAAGGAGACGCTGGCGTGGTGCGAGACCATCAAGGGCCATAGCCCGCAGACGCTGCGCATGACCAAGAAGAGCCTGAACTTCGAGTCCGATCTTCTTTATGCGTCGTGGCAGCACGGCATGGAGTTGCTCGCCCATGTCTGGGGCTCGGAGGAAAGCCTCGAGGGCATGAATGCCTTCCTCGCCGGACGCAAGCCGGACTTCCAGAAATTCCGCATGCGCAACAAACGCGAGCTCGAAGACTATCTCGACGGGTGCGCCAAGGATCTCAACGCGCCGCCCTCCATGCGCAGGACATGACCATGAGCGAGAATGGCCCGCTTGCCGGGATCCGCGTGCTCGATCTGACGCGCATCCTGGCGGGCCCCCTCTGCACGATGATGCTCGGCGACATGGGCGCCGAGGTCATCAAGGTCGAGCCGCCGGACAAAGGCGACGATACCCGCAACTGGGGACCGCCCTTCGTCGCCAGCGAGGCCGTGTATTTCCTCGGCGTCAACCGCAACAAGCGCTCGCTGACGCTCAACATGGCGGTTCCGGCGGGACAGAAAATTCTCGCCGGCTTGATCGAAAAGGCCGACGTTCTCATCGACAATTTCAGGTTGGGCACGCTCGAGAAATGGAGCTTCACCGACGCCTGGTTCGAACGGCATGCGCCGCGCCTCGTGCGCTGCTCCATCACCGGCTACGGCTCGAGCGGCCCCAAGGCGCCGCTTCCCGGCTATGACTTCATCCTGCAGGCCGAATCCGGTCTGATGAGCATTTGCGGCGAGCCCGACGGCAAGCCGATGAAATACGGCGTGGCGATCGTCGACGTCTGCACGGGCATGCTCGCATCGAACTCCATCCTCGCGGCGCTCAACGTGCGCCACCGCACCGGCAAGGGCCAGAAGGTTGAGGTCTCGCTCTACGAAACGTCGTTGGCGATGCTCGTCAACGTGGCCGCGAGCTATCTCGCCGCCGGGCGCGACGCCGGCCGGTTCGGCAACGGCCATCCGAGCATCGTGCCGTATACGACCTATCAGGCCGCCGACGGGATGATCGCGCTCGGCATCGGAAACGAACGTCAGTTCGCGCGCATCGCCGAGGTGCTCGGCCATCCGGAATGGGCGAGCGACGCGCGCTTTACCAGCAACCGCGCGCGGGTCGAGAACCGGGCGCTGGTCGACCGCATGATCAACGAGGCGCTGTCGCACGATGACGCCGATGTCTGGCTCACCAAGCTCAAGGCGGTGGGAATCCCTTGCGGAAAGATCAACTCGGTCGCCGAAGCACTCGATGATCCGCAGACGGCGGCGCGTGGAATGATCGAGACGATCGAGCATTCCACCGTGGGCGCCTTGAAGATGCTCGGGATTCCGTTCAAGTTCTCGGATACCGCCTGCTCCGTGCGGCGCCCGCCGCCGACGCTCGGCCAGCACAGCGACGAAATCCTCGCCGGCGAGCTTGGCCTCGATGACAAGACCATCGCCGAATTGCGCCAAGCGAAGGTCATTTAGGGGCTTGTTCATGGTCACCGGACTGAGCCATGTCTCGATCGCCGTGCCGGATCTCGAAGCGGCGGCGCGGCAGCTCCACGACAAATACGGGCTTCGCGTCGGAGCGCGCATGGTCAACGCCGAGCAAGGCGTGCGTCTCGCCTATGTCGAGCTTGGCGCCGCCAAGATCGAGCTGATGGAGCCGTCGCGGCCGGATTCGCCGATCGCCAAATTCCTCGAACGCAATCCGAAAGGCGGCATCCATCACTTCTGCCTCGGCGTCGACGACGTCGGGAAAACCGCGCATGCTTTCGCGCAGAACGGCGTGCGCCTGCTGGGCGCCGGCAAGCCGCAACGCAACGTCGCGGGCGAGCCCATCGCCTTCGTCCATCCCGGCGATTTTCTGGGCGCATTGGTCGAGCTCGAAGAGCACAAAGGGTGAGGAACGTCATGAGGATCAAGCGTGTCGAGCCGATCGCGGTCAGCTTTCCCATGAAAAAGCCGGTCTTCATGGCGGGCGTCGAGATCAGACGGGCCGACAATGTGCTCCTGCGCATCGAAGCGGATAACGGCGTCGTCGGCTGGGGCGAGGCCGCTTCCGCGCCCACCATGACCGGTGAGACGGTCGAGAGCATGATGGCGGCGATCGGCTATCTCACGCCGGCGCTCGAGGGCCGGCCGGCCGAAGACATCGCCGGAGCGCTCGCGGCCATGGCCGCGCGCATGTACGCCAACAGCGGCGCCAAGGCCGCGATCGAGATTGCGCTGCACGACCTCGTCGGCCGCGCCACCAACCAGCCGGCGTATGCGCTGCTCGGCGGCAAGCAGCGCAGCCGCATGGCCGTGCTCGGCGTCATCAGCACCGGCGAGCTTAACTCCGATCTGCGCGATGCCGAAAAAAAGAAGGCGGACGGCTACGCCGCCTTCAAGATCAAGGTCGGCATCGACACGCCGCCCGTCGATGGCGAGCGCACCCGCCGGCTGTGCCAGCTGCTCGGGGGCGATGCGCTGATCTCATCCGACGCCAACCAGGGCTGGAGCATCGAGGAGGCGGTGCAATACGTGCGCGCGGTCGCCGATGCCGGGCTTGGTTTCTTCGAGCAGCCGGTCAAGGCGGACGACATCGCCGGCATGGCGGCGGTGGCGGCCGCGGCGGGCAACATCGCCATCGGCGCCGATGAAGGCATTCACTCGCTCGACGATATCCGCCGCCACCACGAGCGCCATGCCGCGCGCGGGGCGAGCCTGAAAGCCATCAAGCTCGGCGGGATGCGCGGCGCGACCGAGGCCGGCCGCCTGTGCGACGCGCTCGGACTCAACGTCAATGTCTCGGCCAAGACCGGCGAATCGAGCATCGCCTGCGCGGCCGCGATGCATATCGCCGCCGCGCTGCCGCAGATCGCCTGGGGCCTCACCCTCACCAACGAGGGATTGGCCGACGACGTGACGGCGCGACCCGTACGCATCGCGCGCGGACACGTGGAGCTATCCGACCGTCCCGGGCTCGGCATCGACGTCGACGAGGAGCGCGTGCGCCGCTATCGGCGCGACATCCCGGTGCGGCAAGTGGCGTAGCGGCAATCGCCGGCGCGGGACCGTTTGGGGGCTGCGAATGAAGCAAGACAATATCGGCATTGCGGTGGTCGGCGCCGGCCGCATCGGCACGTTGCGCGCGCGACTTGCCGCCAAGCACCCCGCGGTCCGCTTCCTGGCGATTTCCGATCGCGATCCCGCGCGCGCCCGCGCGCTCGCCGCCGAGGCCGGCGCCGACGTCCACGGCGGCAGCAACGACGAGGTGATCAGCCACCCGCAAGTCACCGCCGTGATCGTCTCGACGCCCGAGCAACAGCACACGCAGCCGATCCTCAAAGCCTTGCAGCTCGGCAAGCCGGTGCTGGTGGAGAAGCCGATCGGCTTTTCGCTGCGCGAGGCCGACATGATCCTCGACACCTTGCGCGCCACCAAGGGCGAGCTTCGGGTCGGCTACAGCCGCCGCTACAAGGAGTGCTTCCTGCGCGCCAAGGAGCAGATGGTGCGCGGCCGCCTCGGCAAGGTCGTCGGCGGCATGGCGCGCGTCTACAATTCCCGCGCGCAGGCATTTGCGATTCTCAAGCGCGATCCCCACGCGACGCCGGTGCTCGACGTGCTCACCTACTACGTCGACCTGATGTGCTGGTTCCTGGAAGGCAACCGGCCGGTGGAAGTCGTGGCGCGCGGACAGCACGGCATTTTCAAGAACGCCGGTTATGGCGCGCACGACGTGACCTGGGCGATCCTGACCTTCGCCGACGGCGCGGTGATCAGTCTCGGCGTGAGCTACGCGCTGCCCGCGCGCTATCCCACGCTCGGGCAATCCGACCGCGTGGAGCTGCTCGGCAGCGACGGCACCATGATCATCGACGACGATCACCTCGATCATCTGTTGTTTTCGGAGAAAGGCATCCCTCACGCCTACGTGCCCGATCACACCGTCGACATGGCCTTTCTCGGCAGCAACACCGCGGGCGATTGGGCGGTCGGCGATTTCTGGGGCCCGCTCGGCAACAAGACGCGCGCATGGCTCGATCATCTCGCAACCGGCGCGCCCACGGTCCATACCACGCCGGAGCAGGCGCGCATCAATCTGGAAACGACGATCGCCATCGAGCGCGCGGCAGCTTCCGGGCAGACGGTGCGCCTGCCGCTGCAGATGGAGGAGTAGAGCGGCCTTCGCATCCCTCACCTGCTGTCGTCCCCGCGAAAGCGGGGACCCATAACCACCGGCCTGAGATCATGGGTCCCCGCTTTCGCGGGGACGACACTCACATTTGGAGCGGAAACAGCGCCAACTACGCCCGGGCGCGGCGCTCCACGTTGGCGATGCGCTCCGGCACGCCGAACTCGCGGCGGCAGACGTCGGCGAGCACCGCGACGCCCTCGCGGATCGCCTGCGTCGAGGGGTTGGCGAAGCAAAGCCGCAGCCGGCTTTTCCCGTAGGCCTCCTGCGTCGACCAATCGCGACCCGGATTGATGGCGACGCCGGCGGCAAGCGCCGCTTGCGCGAGCTTTTGCGTGTCGACCCCGTCCGGCAGCTTGACCCACAAGAAGATGCCGCCCTTGGGATCGTCGAATTCCGCCGACGTCCCGAATTGCTCGGCGAGCGCCTCCATCAGCGTCTCGAGCTTGGCGCGTAGCCCGCGCGTGAGCTTCGGCACGTGTTCGGCGAAATGGCTCGCGCAAAACTCGGCCAATACCATCTGCTCGAGCGCGCCTGAGCCGGCGTCGGTCTTGAGCGCAAGAATGCGCGAGAGAATGTCCCAGCGCGCCACGATGTAGCCGACGCGCAGCGCCGGCGCGATCGATTTGGAAAACGAACCGATGTGGATGACGCCTCCGCTCGTGCTCATGGCGTAGAGCGCAGGCGGCCGCCGGCCGTCCCAGATGAGGTCGGCGTAGCAATCATCCTCGAAAATCGGCACGCCGTGTTGTTCCGACAGGCGCAACAGCTCGTGGCGGCGCTGTTCGCTCAGGATCGTCCCGGTCGGATTCTGCACGGGCGGGATGGTGTAGATGTATTTGGCGCGGATGCCGCGGCGCTTGAGGTCGTCGAGCGCGGCGGCGACGGCGTCGGTTCGCATGCCGTCGCGGTCGAGCGGGATGCCCACCGCGTTGACGCCCAATCGCGCCAGCCGAGTCAGCGCGCCCTGATAGCTTTCCTGCTCGATGAGCACGGTGTCTCCGCGCGCAAGCAGCGCGCCGTTCACGAGGTCGAGCGCCTGCAGCGAGCCCGAGGTGATGAGGATTTCGTCGGCGGTGCAGGAGATGCCCGCGGTGCGCCCGAGCTTGTCGGCCAGGAACTCCCGCAGCGGACGGTAGCCGAGCGGCCCGCTCGCGAGGCCATAGGTCGCAAGGCTCGCGCCTTCGCGCGCGAGCACCGCGGTCGCGGCCGCAATGAGACGGTCGACCGGAACGTGGTCGGCATCGTTGTTGCCGCCGGTGAAATTGTATTTGGGAAACCCGGTCCACTTGGCTGCCGGCGGCGGCAATGCGGGTGCCAACAGTGGCGCGAAGTCGAACGATTCGGAGGCCATGCCGTCTCTTTCCTTAACTCATCACATCGAGGACGAGCGTTACGCGGTCGCGAGCGCCGGCGCCGGTGAAGCCTCTTCGTAATTCATCGCCGCGAGCTTCGGCATGATCTCGCTCTTGAACAATTCCAGCGAGCGCATTTCCTGCGCGTGGGTGAGCGAGCCGAAGGCCAGCATCAGCACGAGATAATTCTGCCGGATGCGCTCGGCCTGGGCGGTGAGAATACGCCCGACCGTGTCGGGGCTTCCGACCACCAAGGTGCCCGCGGCCTTCGACTGGTCGTAGTCGGCCGAGATCGAGATCGGCGGGAACGAGCCGCGCTCGATCCACAGCCAGGCAAGGCTGTCGAACCAGCGCTTATACGCCGGCCGCGCGAGGCGTTCGGCCTCGACGTCGGAATCGGCAACGAAGATCGCGCGCATCACGCCGCAGTGCGGCGTCTCCACCGGCGATTGCCGGCGCTTGCGGTCGGCTGCGTAGGTCCGCCAGTGCGCGCGGAAGGTCGCAAGCATATTCGCGACCTTCGCGTCCGGGCCGAGCGTCACCCCGTGCATGCCGTACCGCGCTGCAAACACCGGACCGTGATCGCCGCGCAGCCCGTACCACAACGGCGGATGCGGGCGCTGCAGCGGCCGGATCACGACCGGGACGTCCTTGAAGGTGAAGCGGTCGCAGCGGTAGTCGATGCGCTCCTGCGTGAAGCCTTGGTAGAGCACGTTCAACACGTGCTCGTAGTCGGCGCCCGCCTGCTCGAAATCGACGCCGTAGGCGTCGAACTCCATGGGCGAGATGCCGCGCCCCACGCCGATGTCGAGGCGGCCGCCGCTGAGGTGATCGAGCATGCACAGCTCTTCCAACAGCCGCAGCGGATGGTAGAGCGGCAACAGATAGAGCAGCGTGCCGAGGCGGATGCGCCGCGTTTCGCGCGCGGCGGCGGCCAGAAACACGCTGGGCGACGGCGTCATCGACAACGGCGTCGCGTGATGCTCGGTGAGGTGATAGCCGTAAAAGCCGGCGGCCTCGGCCGCCTGCAGCAAGGCGAGCCGATCCTCGTAGGTCTGCTGCAGCGTCTCGCCGCGCGCGTCGATGTAATCGAAGATGCCGAACTTCATGTCGCGTTTCCCCCGCCCTTAAGACGGATTTTTGGCCGGAGCCCAAGCCGGCGAGCGCAAAGCCTAGCATCGGTGCGGCACGGCGTCTAAGCCCTCCCGTCGTTATCTCGACTCGGCCCTCAAGCCTATCGTCACCCGCGGGCTTGACCCGCGGGTCCATCTTCTTCGTAAGAATTTTTGCGAACAGGATGGATTGCCGGGTCATAAGCGCGTTCACGCGCGTCTTCCGACGCGCTATGCCCGGCAATGACGGCGGATAGACCCTGCACGCAGGCGACGTCCGAGCGGCCTTGCGATTTGTCTTGAAAATCGTCGCAAAGCCTCGTTGGCTGTCGATGTCGTTAGCGACAGCAAATCCGCTGGTCCAAACTGTCGTCCCCGCGCAAGCGGGGACCCATAACCACCGGCTCTGGAATATGGGTCCCCGCATTCGCGGGGACGACGGCAACAATGTGATGTCGAGCCGAAGGACACGGCATTATCTGTCATGCCTGTTGCGCCATCCGATCTGGCCGTGATCGTGACCGGCGGTGCGCGCGGCCTCGGGCGCGCCATGGCGCTCGGTCTCGCCAAGGCGGGCGTGCGCGTGGCGGTCGCCGATTTGCCGTCGAGCCAGGCGGCCGTGCGCGAGCTCATCGATCTCGCCCGCGCGCAACGGGTGGAGGAGCGCATCCATCCCATCGATTGCGACGTCACGCGCTGGGAGGAGTGCAGCGCCACCGTCGCGACGGCGGTCGAGCGCTTCGGCGCGGTGCACGGCCTCGTCAACAACGCCGGCGTCGGCATGCAGCACATCGGCAACGTGCTCGTCGGCGCGCGGAAAAAATTCTACGAGGTCGACGCCGACACCTGGCGCAACGCCATCGACGTCAACTTCAACGGGCCGTTCATGATGGCCAAGGCGGTTGCCCCGACATTGGTGGCGCAAGGCTGGGGCCGCATCGTCAATATCGAGACCAGCAGCTACACCATGATGATGGAGGGTTTCTCGCCCTACGGTCCGTCGAAGGCCGCGCTCGAAGCCGCGACCGTCGTTTGGGCCAAGGATCTCGCGGGCACCGGCGTGACCGTCAACGCCCTCGCGCCCGGGGGGCCGGCCAACACGCGCATGATTCCGGCAACGGAGGTGGCCGACCGCTCGACCCTCATCCAGCCGGAGGTCATGATCGCGCCGATCGTGTGGCTGATGTCGCCGCGATCGGACGGGGTCACCGGCCGCCGCATCATCGCCAAGGAATGGGACGCGGCTCGGCTGGCGAGCGAATCTCCGGAGAAAGTCGGAACGCCGGCGGGATGGTAAGGAGAGAGAGCGATGGATACGCGCGACCTGCACGACAAGGGATTGAAGCTTCGCCGGGAGATGTTCGGCCGCGACGCGGTGGAGCAGCGCATGACCGCATTTGGCGCGTTCGGCGAGCCGCTGCAGAACATGATCAACGCCTATGCCTACGGCGATATCTGGAGCCGTCCCGCGCTGCCGCTCAAGACGAAATCGCTCGCCGCGATCGCCATGACGGCGGCGATCGGGCGCGCCAACGAGCTTCGCGTCCACGTCAACGGCGCGCTCGCCAACGGCTGCACGGCGGATGAAATTCGCGACATTCTGCTGCTGGTCGCGCTCTATTGCGGGATTCCGGCGGCGATCGAGGGTCATCGCATCGCGCTCGACGTGCTGCGCGAGCGTGGAGCGGTGTGAGCGCGGCCATCTCGCCGTGCCCTCGCTGGCCGCCGACCGGACCGCGCGCTGACGGCTCGACACGTTGGAGTTGCACTAGTCATTGTAAATAACAACCCGGAAACAAGGGAATTGCGCCGGCGGCGATTTCGTACAGCCGCAGGTTGGTTCTTCATTTTATGAAAGATCGTCGCGGCCGACGCCCGTGAAGCGGGCGGAGAGCCGGGACCCATAACCAAAGACCGTGGTTATGGGTCCCCGCTTTCGCGGGGACGACCCGAGTAGGCGGGCCGGCGATGCCCACGTTTGCTTCAAGGCAACAGGGCGCTCCACGCCGCTTCGCTTGGGCTTCGCCGTTTCGTTGGCGCCTCGGCCACCGACTGGTCCTGCCGCTTCCATGTGCAGCATGCCCGCATTTTGATCATCTGGAGATCCTCGCACGAGACTTGTGTGCGCAAGTGTATGCAATGCCTCGAAGCACCCATGGCATGGGTGATGCATGAGAATGGCTTAACGCCCCCCCTGAGCGATCACCGGAGACTGCCATGAAACGAAGGGACTTCTTGAAGACGTCGGCGGCCGTTGCGAGTGTGGCGGCAGTCGGAGCACCTTTTGTCGCGCGAACACAGGAGCTTGATACGGTCAACGTCGGCCATTTGGTCGGCATCTGCATGTCGCCGCTGTTCTACGCCAAGGCCCGGGAATATTTTAAGGAGGAGGGCCTCAACGTTCAGATGAAGTTCATGCCCAATCCGGGCGATGCGCTGACCGCGCTCAACAGCGGGGCGATGGATATCATCCATAATCCCTTCACCAACTCCTTCATCGCGGCGGGGCAAGGCGCGCCGGTGCGTATCATCGCGGGCAGTGGCGCGGGCGGGCTGTTTCTGGTCGCGCAGAAGGAGACTGGCATAAAGAACATGGCCGACCTCGCCGCCGGCAAGGGCAAGGGGCTTAAGATCGGAACCGTCCGCTTCAACACCTTCGAGCTCACGCTCTATCGCGCGCTGGTGAAGGCCGGCGTCGGCTACAGCGACTACGACATCGTGTGGTTCAACGACACGTTGGCGCTCGCAGCCGCGTTCGAATCCAAGAACCTCGATCTCGCGACCCACGTCGAGCCGTTCGCGACCCGACTGATCGATTCGCTCGGCGGCGTGCCGATTGCGAGCAGCCTCGACGCCTGGGGGCCACATGGGCCGGACTGCGTAACCAACACGACTGCGCGCTATCTCGACAGCAGGCCGGAGGTGGTCAAACGCTATTTGAAGACGATCTTGCGCGCGGATGCCGCGATCAAGGCCGACCTGCCGAAGGCAGTCGACGTGCTCGACGCCGCGAAGTTCTATCGCGTCAACAAGGAGACGCTGACGGCGGCGTTGCCACGGCAGATGCCGCAAGTCGACATCACCAAGGGCGGTGAAAAGGGCATGGAGATCGCGGTCGCCGACATGGTGCAGCTCGGCTATCTTAAGACGCCGCCGCAGATCGTCGATACAACGCTGCTGAAGCAAGTCTTAGCCTGAGCAAATGACGGATCGCAGCGGGGCGCTGGAGCGCGTCGGCCCTCCTGTGGCGCAGCCGCAGCCGCCGGGAGCCGTCGCTTTCCGGGCGATGGGCGTCCTCAAGGCGTTCATTCCTTGGGCGATCGTCATCGCGATTTGGGAGACCGCGGCGGCGAACGGCTGGAGCGGCGCCGTCCTGTTCCCACCGCCGTCGTCATTCCTGCGCTACGCGATCGAAAGCGATTTCCGCGTCGGCTTCGGTGGCGACGCCATGCCTATCCCGTTCGCGATCGTCGTCAGCGCGTTGCGCGTGCTCGCGGGACTTGCCATTGGCTTTGCAGCAGCCATTGCCACCGGCATCCTGATTTCGGCGTCCGGCGCGTTCGCCGACATGGTGATGCCCCTCGTTCGCGGGCTTGCGCCGATCGCGCCGATCGCGTGGATTCCGCTCGCAATCGTGCTGTTCGGCATCGGCAATCCGACCGCGATCTTCGTAGTGTTCATGGGGGTATATTTCATTCTGACCATCTCCACGGTTGCCGCCGTCAACGCCGTCGACCAGCGCCTGATCAAGACGGCGCGCAGTTATGGCGCGAGCAGAACGCAGGTCTGGACGCGTGTGATCTTCCCGGCGGTGCTGCCTCAGGTCTTCACCATGCTGCGGATCAATTTCTTCGCCGCTTGGATGGCAGTACTGGCGGCCGAGATGGTCGGTGTGAAGAACGGACTCGGCATGATGATCATTCTCGGCCGCGAGATGTTCAATACCAAGCTCATCCTGCTCGGAATGTGCATGGTGGGTGCGACCGGCTATCTGGTCGATGCCCTGCTTGTGCAGATCCAACGCCGGATCTTGTGGTGGCAACCCGCGCCATGACGACGCTTTCATGCCGACACGTCGGAAAGGTGTGGCCGGGCGCGGGCGGCCTCTCGGTGACGGCTCTGCGTGATATCGACCTTACCGTAGAGAGCGGCGAGTTCGTCGCAATCCTGGGTCCCTCGGGCTGTGGCAAGAGCACGCTGCTTGAACTGATCGCAGGCCTTGAGCCGCTGTCGTCGGGGCGCATCGCGCTCGACGGCAAGTCGGTTTCGGGTCCGGCCCATGGGGTCGTCATGGTGTTCCAGGATCATTCGCTGTTTCCGTGGCTCTCGGTGAAGGACAACGTTGGCTTCGGGCTCGCCATGAAGAAGGTGCCGAAGCCCGAACGCGAACGGCGGGTCGCCCGGCTCTTGGAACGGGTACGGCTGTCCAAGTTCGCCAACCACCGGCCGCATCAGCTTTCCGGTGGCATGAAGCAGCGTGTGGCGATCGCGCGCGCACTGGTCGAAAATCCCGATTTTATCGTGATGGATGAGCCATTCGCCGCTCTCGACTTTCAGACCCGCGTGCTGATGCAACGGTTCCTGTTGGAGGTCTGGCTCGAATTCAAACCCACCATCATTTTTGTCACGCATCATATCGACGAAGCGGTGTTGCTTGCAGACCGGGTGGTGGTGATGTCAGCGGGGCCGGGCTGGATTATCGAGGAGGTGCGCGTCAACCTGCCGCGCCCGCGCCGGGTGACCGATCCGGGCTTCAACGACTTCCGCGCGCGTTTGACCGAAACGCTCGAACGAGAGGTCATGCGAGCGCACGTCGAAGACGAGCTACGGTCGGGCTCCCATGCGGCGTGATCCTGCGCCGCTTGTGCTCGGCTTCGCCGATCTGTTCGACCAGCTTGGAACGGACCATTTGCGCTACAGCGCCGCCGCGCAGGCGCTATCCGGGCACGATATCGCCATCGAGGGATTTCTGTCGCACGGGCATGGCTCGCGGCCGACGATGCTGCTCGTCGACCAGCCAGGCGTGTGCCCCGACTGCTCACCGGCTCCGGCTGCGGTCATCGCGCTCGTTGGCGCATCGCCTGCACCGCGCGAGGGGGCTGATCGGCCAGTCCGCGTCGTGGGTCGGCTCGACTATGGTTTTCGCATCGACGCGGGTGTGGCCTCGATCCTGCGCATCGAAAATGCCACAGTATTTCCGGTGGAGACGAGCGCTTGAAGCAACTCATTCACGGGGGCCGGCTGCTGACCGCGGGCCGGCTCGACGGCGCGCCCGCCGACCTCTTGATCGACGGCGACACCATCGCGGCCGTGCTGCGGCCGGGCGAGAGCGTCGCGGCTGACACGAAGCGAATCGACGCCACCAACCGTCTTCTCATCCCGGGGATGGTCAACGCCCACACCCACGCCACAGTCGCGCTCTGCAAGGGGCTCGTGGACCGCTGGTCGCTCGAACTTCTGCTGAACGGGTATCCATGGTCTGCGGGCGGGCGCACCGTCGAAACCAAATACCTATCGGCCAAAATTGGCGCGATCGAAATGGTGCGCAAGGGTTGCACCGCCTGCTACGACCTTGTCGCGGAAATCCCTGCCCCTTCGGTCGAAGGCCTGAAGGCCGTGGCGCAAGCCTATTGCGATGTGGGCATGCGCGCCGTGGTCGCGCCGATGATGGCGGACACGACCTTCTACCGAGCCATCCCCGGACTGATCGAATCGATGCCACCGGGGCTGCGCGAGAAGGCCGAGGCGGTGCGCGCTGCACCGTACGACGTAAGCCTCGCGACCTGCCGCACGCTGATTGAGAACTGGTCGTTTGAGCACGACCGTTTGCGCCCCGCGCTCGGGCCGACCATCCCACACCATTGCAGCGACGCATTCATTGTCGGTTGCCGCGACTTGGCAAAGGCGCACGGCATCGGTGTGCACATGCACGTCGCAGAATCCAAAGTTCAAGCAGTGGTCGGCCCGCGAAAATTCGGCACGACGCTGGTCGGCCATCTGCACAAGCTCGGGCTGATCGCGCCAAATTTCACCGCCGCGCACGCGATCTGGATCGACGACGACGACGTGGCGCGGCTCGCCGACGCCGGCGCCTCGGTCGCGCATAATCCAGGCAGCAACATGAAGCTCGGCTCTGGGCTGGCGGCCGCCCGCAAGATGCGCGACCGGGGGATCACAATTGGCATTGGGACAGACGGCTGCCAATCGTCCGACAATCAGAATGTGTTCGAGGCGATGCGCATGGCGGCGTTCGTTTCGCGTGTGCAGGGGCCCGATCCGCGCCAATGGCTCAGCGCGGAGGAGGCCTTCGAAGCCGCGACGAAAGGGGGCGCCCGCGCGCTCGGCATGGAGGGCCTGATCGGTCAGCTTGCCCCCGGCTTCAAGGCCGACGTGGTTTTCCTCGACCTGACCAGCATCAACTACGTGCCGCTGAACGAGCCGCTGTATCACGTCGTGTTCGTGGAGGACGGTACCGGTGTCGACCGCGTTATGGTCGGAGGACGCATGCTTGTCGAAGAGGGCAAAGTACTGGGCGTCGACATGATCAAGCTGGCCGCCGAAGCAAATGCCGCGACCAAGCATCTGGCGAAGGTCAATGCCGCGGCCCGCGAATTCGTGCGGGCGTTTGAGCCAGTCGTGCTGGACTATTGCGTCGGACTCGCGCGCGAGCCTTACCATGTGCACCAGTGGTGTGGGCACTAAGCTCTGAAAGATTTTCCCTGATACGCGTTTGGAAATTTCCCGTTCCGTTGCACAGGGAATTCCGCTTGGTGCGTTGATCAGACACTAAAATCGCCGTGGGTGCTGCGGAGACGAGTTCGCATCTGACTGCATCCCCAGCCAGTGTTTTGCGCCTAGGTCCAGTTACTTAGCGCCACTGTTGTTTTTGCGACTCTTTCTGAATGTCGTTCCGCGGCTCATTCTGAATGTTCGTTAGGGCGCGATTGGCACTAAGCGGACAGCCGCAAGTACATGCCGCTCTATGTCGCCGAGTTCCAATTCCGCTACAATAACCGGGAGAACGCGGACATTTTCGCAACGGCGATTACGGGATGCTAGGCCACTGGTGGCAAGCAGCATGGATCGCAGCATTCGCGTGCATCGCTTTCGGATTCGGGTACGAGCTTGAGATATGGCGCGCATCACAGCATCATCCCGATGCTGTAAAGATCGAAGCCAAAAAGCAGTCCGATCGTACTAACGAAACCAAAGAAAAAACAGGCCAGCAAACAGAGGCTGCCGTAAATCCAACGCCGCTTGCCCACCAGGATCAAGCCGGAAAATCCGATAATATAACTGGCGGTCACGCCGAAAAGAGCGGCGATGAGGTTTCCGAATACTGGACCATTTCCGGCCGCAGATTGAAGCTCACTGATACTTTGTTGGCCGTATTTACGTTCTTGCTGATTCCGGTCGGCCTGATCCAAGCGTATGTCTTGTGGCGAACTGTTCAGCACATGCGAATTTCTGAAAGGGCTCACGTATCCGGCGGAGCCAATCGCGCCCAAAGAAGAACCGATGGCAGTGATGTCCTGGTCGTCACAATCAACAATTACGGCAAAACGCCAGCATTTATCGGAACCATAGCAGCAACTATTTGCAAAGAAGAGGAATTGACCAACTTTCCTGGATGGCAGGTCAAAGATTGGAAGGGCTATGTCTTTGGTCCCATGCCCAGCCAACTGTCCGACATTGTGTTTCCGTATGAGAAGGGCAAAGTCATTGTAGGCCGCATCTGGTACCGCGATATTTTCAAGAAATGCTACTCTGTCGGATTTGTTCTCAATACTGACGACCTCGCTGCCGTGGGCAGTCATGAGTCCTATTGGGAGGAACGCGAAGAAAAAAACATTCGCCCCGACTAGGGCCGCGCCGGCCTGTCGTAGCCAGCGTAGGTAGCCGTCCGACAGACCGGTCGCAGAGCAGCCGCGATGGCGGCGGATGCGGGCCCGATGTCACCCTCCCCGTCTATTGCGTACCAGCCGACGTGCGAGCCGTGCATTCCAGATTGCTTTGCACCGATGTGGTGGGGAAAGAGACGACTCACGCGATGATCCTCTGTAGAGCAAGCCTAATATAGGTACGACTTCACGCGGTTCGCGCTAACGGCAAGAAGATGCTCGACGCTTAATTCCTCGATCTGCCTTGTGCTTTACGTCCGACACCCCACATCGTTAGCTACAGGCAAGCAGTGGTTTGTCCGAGAGCTGCCCAAAAATCGGCGACGTACCGAAGTCTCCGTTTCATACAAGTGGCAGCGCTGGTGTCGTCGGCAGGCACAATAACACTTAATTAAAATGACGCTGCGTTTGGCGCGGGTGCCATGGAGCATGTGCCACTTTCGTACTTCGCGCGCTGCGCCGGCTCGGGAGAGACTCATGGCAACCAAGACCAATGCGACGCCACAGAAGGAAGAGGTGCCGAAGAACGAGGGTCCCGAGACCCCTCCCGACAGCCCGCCCCTCAACCTGTCGGATGCGGCCGTCAAGAAGCTCATCCGCTCCGCCAAGAAGCGCGGCTACGTCGCCCATGACCAGATCAACTCGGTGTTGCCCTCCGAGGAGGTCAATTCCGAGCAGATCGAGGGCGTCCTCGCAGACGAAACCGAGGTGATCGAACCGGACGGGCGGAGGCAGCGCAACGGCAAGGACGAGTCGACGGAGGCAGAGATGCAGAACGAAGGGGGTGAGATCGTCGAGCTGAAGCGCCCCGCGCCAGCCAAGGGCAAGAGCTCAGAACTGTCCGCACGCACGGATGATCCGGTGCGCATGTATCTGCGCGAAATGGGCTCGGTGGAGCTTTTGTCGCGCGAGGGCGAGATCGCCATTGCCAAGCGCATCGAGGCCGGCCGCGAGGCGATGATCGCCGGCCTGTGCGAGAGCCCGCTCACCTTCCAGGCCATCATCATTTGGCGCGACGAGCTCAACGAGGGAAAGGTGCTCCTGCGCGACATCATCGACCTCGAAGCGACCTATGCCGGGCCCGACGCCAAGGCCATGCCGGCGCCGGTGATTGGCCCCGACGGCCAACCGATCGTGGCGGCGCCCACTGGCGCGACCCCGTTCAAGGGCGCGCCCGAGCGCGGCCATGTCGGCAATGGTGGCGAGCAAGGCGAGGCCGGCGAGGCCGCGCCCGGCGAAGGCGATTTCGACGACGACGATATGGAGAATTCGCTCTCGCTGGCCGCCATCGAGGCCGAGCTCAAGCCCAAGGTGGTCGAGACCTTCGACAACATCGCCAGCGAATACAAGCGGCTGCGCCGCCTGCAGGACC
>WNFA01011522.1_pt1 | contig 19002 bp, 13 predicted proteins | sample 5400481 | NCBI WGS metagenome assembly WNFA01 (sample SAMN13153340, study PRJNA577476) | soil metagenome | isolation source: 120 cm saprolite under Douglas fir tree site 2 hole 1 replicate 2 | place: USA:California | collected 2015-04-18
AACTTTTCAGAATCCTGGGCTACAGCACGCAGTTCGACTCCTTTCCCAAGGGCCTGACCGGATTTCAGTTTGTCTATTCCTACCTTCGACTTGCAGGCCGCGACTCGCAGGAGGCTGAACAGCTGGCGTGGAGTGCGATAGAGCGCGTCAATCTCACCGATGCGGCAACCCGCAACGTCGCAGCTTACAGCAAGGGGATGCGCCAGCGAATCAGGCTTGCGCAGGCCTTATGTCACAACCCGAGAGTGCTGGTTCTGGACGAGCCTTTGAACGGTCTCGATCCGCTGGCTCGCGCCGAGATGATTGCACTGTTCCGCGCGGTCGCGGCGGATGGTTGTTATGTGATTATTTCGAGCCACATTCTTCACGAAGTCGATGCCATCTCCGATCAGGTCATCCTGTTGAGCAATGGGTATGTGGTGGCAGAGGGTCAAATCCACAGCGTACGCGACGAAATTCGCGAGCATCCCGCGCAGATTCTCATTCGCTGCGATCGGCCGCGCGATCTTGCCGCCAAGATGATGGAGTCCGAGCACACCATCGAAGTCCGCATCCACAACGACGGGCGCGGCCTGTTGATCAAGACACGGGATGCGGACCGGTTCTATCTGATGCTGAATCACATTGCTTTGAACGGGATTGAAATCGAATCGGTCGCGCCTGCCGACGACGATGTGAACTCCGTCTACGAATATCTGATCGGAAACGAAGAGGTGGTGCGATGACAAGGCTGTGGTGGGCACAGATCAAGGCCGTCATCCGCCTGGAAATGAAGAAGACGTTTTTTGCGCGTCGCGGCCTTTGGATCTACATTCTGGCGCTGTTGCCCCTCCTGCTCTTCACAGCCCACACGGTGTTCACCTCCCGCGACAGGGAGAAAAGTCGTCAAATTGCCAGGCAGAGTGAGAAGGCTTTGACTCGTCAAGACCTGCTCGCGGTCAAGACGGGCATGACGAGCGAAGGGGTGATCGCGCTGCTGGGGAAACCGCCAGTACGTTTTCATTGGAACGAGCGACGAGCAATTCGGGTTACGAGCGCGGTCACCGGCACTGGCGGCTCCGGCACACCGGTGAACCTGGCCTCGGAGTACAACCTGAACGGCATCTACACTGACAGCACAAGCTTCACGACCGACGGTCTGGACGGTGCAGGTTATGTGTATTCCTCGAATCTGCTGACCGCGAACCGGATCCTGAACGGCATCCAGTTCAACCTCGGCCCGGCGAATCAACTCGATGCCGTTTATGGCACCGGACAGCTGATTAAGCTGCCCGCTGGCCAGTTCGCGACATTGCGAGTATTGGCCGCTGCAATCTACGGGCCCGTGTTGCATCAGACCATCACCGTAACCTATACCGACAGCACCACCAGCACGTTCACGCAAAGCTTCAGCGATTGGTGCGGTTGTGTCGCGAATCCCGGGGAACAACCTGGCGAATCCCTCGCAGTGATGATGCCCTATCGCGTTTCACGCAACGGCACACAGGATGACCAAGAGTCCTACTTGTACGGCTACACCTTTGCTCTCAACCCCGCCAAGACCGTGCAAAGCGTAACCCTGCCCGACAATCGCAACGTGGTTCTTCTGGCGGCCACTTTGGCGACGCAGAGCCAGGGCACGAAGGCCGGTCCCTCTGGGCAAGTTTCGTTCGCGGACGTTTCTCACGAAAACTACCACTACTCCGACGGAAATAACGACCTGTATGTGGACCTTGCGGATGGAAAAGTTGTCGGCATACATATTCACGACGCGTACAACACGGCAGAGGATTCCGTCGTTTTCGCCGGCGTATTCCAGTTTTTCTATCTGCGCCTCGCGATCTTCTTTGGCTGCCTGGGAATCTTCATGAATTTGTTCCGCGGCGAGATTCTCGACAAGAGCCTCCACTTTTACTTTCTTGCGCCGATCCGGCGGGAGGTGTTGATGGTAGGGAAGTTTCTTGCCGGATTGCTGTCGACCTGCGTCATCTTCGTCACCAGCGAAGTGCTCCAGATCGTTGTCTTCACGTGGCAGTTCACTCCGAATGTGCGAGACCTCTACCTCTATCAGAACCACGGTCTGACGCAGGCTGCCGCTTATCTGGGTGTCACCGCGCTGGCTTGCCTGGGTTATGGAGCTTTCTTCCTGGCTGCTGGAATGTTGTTTCGAAATCCGATTCTGCCGGCAGCCGCGATCTTGGTGTGGGAAGGAATCAATCCGTTTCTGCCGGCGTTGCTCAAGAAGTTCAGCGTTATTTATTACCTGAAATCGCTGTGTCCCGTGGACATCCCTAGCCCTCCGGGTACGCCGCCACTGCTGTCACTGCTGGTATCGAATCCTGATCCCATCTCCGCTCCCGTCGCGATCCTGGGCCTCATGTTTGTGTCGCTGCTGGTCTTGTACGTTTCCAGCTTTCAAGTTCGACGGATGGAAATCAATTACACAACCGAGTGACGTCAGATACCCGGTCATCACTTGGCCCTGCTGTTAGGAAATCAACTCCGGTTAGCCTAAAATGCTGCCCACTGCACAGTGACGCAGTCAGCTAGCATAGAGTCTAGGTATGGCAGCAACCACCCCGGCCAACCAGCAGAGTGACGTCGAGCACGCGGGCAAGGCTGCCGGCCCTTGCGTCCTCGTGCTCTTCGGAGCCGCAGGCGACCTGACAAAGCGCAAGTTGATTCCAGCCCTTTTCAACCTGGTGAAGGCGAAGCTGCTGCCTGACAGCTTTGCTGTGGTGGGTGTTTCCGTCGACGACCTGGGCGTCGAGGACTTTCGCAATCAGGTCAGTGAATTTCTGCCCGCCGGGGCCGGCGGGACGGAAGACTTGCAATGGTTCCGGGAGCGTCTCTTCTACGAGCGCGGTGATTTTGCGGATCCGAACACGTTTTCAAAGCTCCGGGAGAGCCTCGGCAAGTTGGATATCGATTACCACACCGAAGGCAACTACCTTTTTTACATGGCGACCGCTCCAAGGTTCTTTGGCCAAATTGTCCAGCAGCTGGGGAAGGCTGGTTTGTCGGTCCAGGAGAAGCGCTGCTGGCGCCGGGTGGTGATTGAAAAGCCGTTTGGACACGATCTGGAATCGGCGAAGGCCTTGAACCGCGAGATCAAGAGCGTGTTGCAGGAAAACCAGATCTACCGCATCGATCACTATCTGGGCAAGGAAACCGTGCAGAACATCATGGTCTTCCGTTTCGACAATGCTATCTTCGAGCCGATCTGGAACCGCCGTTACATTGACCATGTGCAGATCACTAACGCCGAAACCGTAGGCGTGGAGCGGCGTGGCGGCTATTTCGACACTGCCGGCACCCTGCGCGACATGGTCCCCAACCACGTCATGCAACTGCTTACCCTGACCGCAATGGAATCGCCCGTTTCGTTTCAGCCCGACGCGGTACGGAACGAGCAGGCCAAAGTTTTGCATTCCCTTCTGCATCTGAATTCCGAAGACGTGTTGCAGCGCAGCGTGCGCGGGCAATATGGAGAGGGGATACTGGGAGGGGAAAGAGTGCCGGGCTATCGATCAGAATCAGGAGTCGCTCCCGAATCGCGGACCGAAACCTTTGTAGCCATGAAGCTCAACATAGACAATTGGCGCTGGGCGGGCGTGCCCTTCTATTTGAGAACCGGCAAGCGCCTGGCTCAGCGCCACACTGAGATCGCCATCCAGTTCAAGCGCATGCCGTTTGAACTGTTTCGCAACGCTCCCTTTCACAAGCTGCACACCAATACGCTAGTCATTCAGATTCAACCCGTGGAAGGAATCTCTCTGAGTTTTGGCGCCAAGATTCCCGGGCCGCTCCTGCGCGTAGGATCGGTGGACATGAGCTTTGAATATTCCAAGTATTTTGGAGCGGATGCCTATACCGGCTACGAGGTTCTCCTGTATGACTGCATGATCGGCGACGCGACTCTGTTCCAGCGGGCCGACATGGTCGAAGCTGGCTGGAGCGTGGTCGATCCGGTCCTGGACGTCTGGAGAGCACTGCCTCCGCGCAAATTCCCCAACTATGCATCCGGCACCTGGGGCCCCGCGGAGGCCGATCAATTGATGGAACTCGATGACCGGCAATGGAGGAAGATTGAGCCATGATTCTCGCGGGTGATATTGGCGCTACTCGGACCCGGCTAGCCGCCTTCGATAGTGAAGGGAACCGGCTGCAATGTGTGGTCGAAAAGACCTACAAGAGCCAGGAGCATGACGGCCTGGCTGGGATTCTGTCCCAATTCATAAAAGAAGAAGGGATCCCGGTTCATAGCGCCTGCTTTGGCGTGGCTGGGCCTGTGAGAGGCGGTCGGAGCAGGATTTCTAATCTGCCGTGGACCATCGATTCGCGGGAATTGTCCAAGCAGCTCAAGCTCAGTTCTGTTGGCCTGCTCAATGATCTGGAAGCCTATGCGTATGGCATCGATGCCCTGGAATCCAAAGATTTCATCACTTTGAGTGAAGGCTCCGAGGACGCCGAAGGGAACCGGGCCGTAATCTCAGCGCGAACTGGCCTTGGTGTCGCGGGAATGTATTGGGACGGTTTCCGCCATCATCCTTTTGCCTGCGAAGGCGGGCACGCCGACTTCGCACCCAGGGACGATCTGCAGATGCAGTTGCTGGCACATCTCCAGAAGAAATTCGGGCGTGTCAGTTGTGAGCGGATTCTTTCCGGCCCTGGGATCAAGAATATTTACGAGTTCCTTCGTGATACGCAGAAAGCGGAGGAACCTCAATGGCTGCGAGACCAGATGGGCGCGGCAAAGGATCAGCCTGCGTTGATCTCACAACTCGCTCTTGAGGGCAAAGCGGAGATTTGCGATCAGACCCTGTCGATTTTCGTCAGTGTATTTGGCGCCGAGACCGGAAACTGCGCGTTAAACTTCATGTCCACCGGAGGCATCTTCCTCGGCGGCAGCATTGCCGCGAAAATTGTCGCCAAGATGAAAGACCCGGTATTCATGCAATCCTTCCTCGACAAAGGCCGCATGGAAGCAGTGCTCAAGGACATGCCGGTCAAGATTGTGCTCAACGATGACTGCGGGATCATCGGTGCAGCGCGATATACGCTCGTCCAAAAAGCCTTCCGGACAGTAAGTCGTGCCAGCGATTAAAAGTCGGAGTTGCTGTGAGCCCTTCTCAGACTCGAGTTCCCGAGGCGCGGAATTTTTTCGGAAGGTTCATTTCAGAAATCGGGCTGGAATCCGACTCGATCCAGAGCCGGCTTGATTTCAGGATTCGACATGAAGAGCTTCCAAATGAGGCGGGACCGTTGATTCTCCATCATCACAACAATGGGAGCCTGATTCAGTCCCATGTAGACGTCTTCGAACCAGTCTTCTGAGAGATTGAAGCCGTCCCGAAAGCCGTAAATTCCCCACAGCCTTGCGCCGAGATCCCGATAGAAATGTTTCAGGGCTTTCATTGATTCAACCGGGGTGTACGGAAACGAAGCGAGCGCGGCCGTGCAGGTGATCGTTCCATTGTCGTCCCGCGGATAGGCGCGCCCGCCGCCTGCATTGACGCCGGCGGAACGCCCCCAGGAGTCATCCCCGTAGCCAACATACTTTCCGGGGTTTGCGACAGCGTAAGCGTGACTGATCAGCGCAATGTTGCGATTGTTCTTGAAATAGTTTGTATACGCATCCTTCTTGTCGCGAGGGTCAAAGCCCAGAAACGAGTAGTGAGTGAAGAAAAGCTCTGCCCCGTTTCCCTCTCCGACGTCGAGTTTGATGCCGTAATAACTATTTCCATTGACGTAGTGATCGCCTTGAGTGGTGCGACTCCACCAGCGGCGGTACTGGACGGCCCGCTCAGACTGTCCCGCCCAGCCGCTGTAATACATCGTGGCTGGGATGGGATGAGTCGGCGATGCGATCGCGAGCAGATAAACGATCATGGTCTCATTCCATCCGATGAGGCCGCTAGAAGTCCCTGCATCAGGAATGCGGTTTCAACGAGATCGCCACCGTCGTCGTATTTCCCGAAGCGCGCAATCACTTTTCCGGTTCGGCCGTCTAGGAAATGCGGGAATGCGCCATGGAAACGATCAGCCTTCGAGAGAAAGCGGGTGATCTTCAGCATTCGATCGACACCTTGCTCACGGGTGATGAAGCCGCGCTCGACACCAACCAGCAGCGCCATGGTTCCATGGCCAGAAGCTCCCACGGCGACCAGGTTCACATCGCCAGGCAAGATTTCAATCGCCATGCCAGCGATGGGGTGCGCGCCATCCCAGTAGTATCTGAAGCAGGCTTCCTGAACCATGGTGAGCAGTTCGTCATCACTCATGGTGCGCGTCGCGGCTTTTACTTCCGAGGAGAGCGGCGACTCGTTGTAGTTCACGTCGACGGAACCGATCTTATAGAAAGAATCTTTGCCGCTTTCACCGAGGAAATCTTCATAGCGAGTCGCATTCGCTTTCTGAATGCCGATCGGTGAGTACGTTCTCCCGTCGAACGAGCGGTAAATCTCGTAATACCGTAACGCAGGATCGTTGACGGGGGTCCATGTCAGATCAATATGCCTCTCATATCCCTTCGCAGCCAGACCTGAAGGTGCCGTGGGGTGTTTGCGGTTGTTCGCAACCTCATCGCCAACTGTGATCTCATCGATATAAATCGTGTGTGGCTTCCCGTCATCGAGTCCCTGACGGATGGTTATCTGCGCAAGCCGGTGCGGATCGAACTGCGGCGCCCGCGTTTCCCGGACAGGTCCTACGAATGAATCGAATGGCAGCTTCACTCTGATCCACGTGTGCGCGGGAAGCTTCTCCATGTTGCCGATGAGCCGGATGCTGGGCGTGCCTTCGCCGTTCACGTCTTTCAGGTAGATCAGCGGTGACTCATCTGCTGAAAGCTCGGTTTCTGAATAGCACCAGAAAAACAGTGAGCTGCCTGAAAAGTCGGCGGTGCCATACCGGGCTTTAACCTTCAGAGTCATCAGCCAGTCACCGCCGGTCTGTGACTGCCACTTCAGGCGGAGAGAGTTTGGCGGGCTGACATAGTGAGTTTCATCGGTGGGAACCTTGCCGTCGACAAGTTGCAATTCACTCGGTGAGACGACCAAACCGTCACTGTAGTAGAAGGACCGGTAACTCAGACTGTTGTCGAAAGCCGTGCGATCAGGCAACCCAAGCGCGAGGGTCGCAATGGGCAACAGAAGCAAAGCCAATAGAAATCCACGCACTCGCATGGTTCGATCCGTTTCTTGCAATTCGCTGCGCACGGGCAACTATTTCACTTCGACCAGCGCCAGGCCATACGAGGGCAATGTGAGCGTGAGGTAGCCATTCTTCAGCGCTTGACGCTCAGGGGCAGGAAGGTCCGCGGCCTTCTTCAATTGCTCAATCTGCGTTTGTGTTGGATAGCGCGGAGCGCCCAGTTTTTCATAGAGCGCGTGGACGTCCCCATGCTCCGGATCGACTCGAGAAATCATGGCGCGTTTGAGTTTGGCATCTTTGAAGTGCAGGACGACGGTCCTGGGCGCGCCAGGCTGTTCAGGAGGCGCGTAATTCCATAGTGCCAGCACCAGCGAACCATCTTTCCGGCGGGTGAGCAACGCAGAGTCCGAGTCCAATTCGATGCGCTGATCGCCGAGCTGGTGCAGCAACTTGAATGCGTTGAAAGCTGGCTTCGGGATACCGTCCTCCGCGATCAGACCGTAACCTCCGTAGAATGGCGTCTTCACGACGCCCTGTTCTTCGAAGACATCGGAAAATGTCCAGTAGGACATCACGTCGACCAGCCCGTCACATTGGCGGATGGTGTCAGCCATCCAGGGTCCCATGTAGGAGGCATCCGTGACAGCGGGCTCGTTCATGTAGCTGGCATTGAACTCACTCCAGATCAAAGGCAGATTGGGCTGGGAGGAAGCCTTGATCTGGTCGTGGACCTTTTTCACCGCACGGCAGACCATCTGGTTGCGGGGAATATCTTCATTGGTGGCAAAAACATCCTGCGACTTGTCGTTGCCATAAACGTGGCTTGAGACGAAGTCGACCGGAATGTGGTTCTCAGAACAGTGGCGCAGAAAAACGTCCGCCCACGCTGCCTGCGCCGTCGCCGGACCTCCAATGCGCAGTCTCCCATTCACTCCTTTGACCGCACGAGCCGTGTGATCGTACAGTTGCCAGTACGTTTCCTGCTTCGGATCGCCGCCCCAGAAATCGATATTCGGTTCGTTCCAGACTTCGAAGTACCATTTGCTGACTTCGTCGATGCCATAGCGGTCGACGAGATGTTGCGTGAATTGTTTGATAAGTTCGTCCCACTTGTTCCAGTCTTTTGGAGGGGCCACGTTGGGCTTGTACCAGAACGCATGCAGGAGCTCTTTCGCTGCCAGCTTCTTCGGCGTGAAGCTCAGCTCAACGAAAGGGCGCACGCCGTTGGCCAGCAGGCCGTCGTAAATTTGGTCGACGTAGGAAAAATTGTAGATGGGTTGGCCCTGCTGATCTTCGTCATACAATCCCACCTCGTCGTGAAAGATGGCGTGAAAGCGGACGTACTCGAAGCCGGTGATCTTTTTTACTTCCCGCAAATCTTGCCGGTAGCTTTCGCGCAGGCTAAGGACGGCCCGTCCTGAGCCGAACATCTGCTCCCAGAAGTGGGGAAACGCGTGACTAGGAGCTGATGGGTCTATCGTGATGCCAGTACTGCTCTGCTGCGCCCACACCATTGCCGGCAGCAAGAACAGGAACGCAACAAACCGCAACTGTCGCCAGGATCTGTCTTTCATGGGAGAGAGTATCCTTTACTAAATCAGTTTAGTACAGCATGTTTACGCTGAAAGCGTTTTTCGTGTCAAGGAGTGTCAGGGTTCTACGACCGCCGAGCTTGCAATGCCGGTTGCCGTGGAGTGGTGAACCCACTAACATAGAAGCACGCGAAACTCTAATAAGAAGGCCAGGGTTCGTTCATTTTTCATTCCCACGCGGCGCCGGGTCGTGTTTCCGGAAACCGTTCAAAATCCTAGAGAGGGCTACAGTGGTTCCAAAGTACCGTAATTCTTATTTGCGACGCCTTTTGGTGTCATTCAGCTTGTTTTTCGCTCTTTTCGCGCTGACGGGACCCGCCAGCGGTGAAAATGCATTTGATCTCACCGGGCCCAGGGTCCAGGTGCGGGTGCAGCGCGGCAATGAAACTCTGCCTATCGCCGAGGTGCCGAACCTCCAGGCAGGAGACCGTCTGTGGGTGCATCCTGATCTACCGGACAGTCAGTCGGTGCACTACTTGATGGTGGTGGCATTTCTTCGCGGAGCGACCAATCCTCCGCCGGACTCCTGGTTCACTCGCGTTGAGACATGGAATAAGACGGTTCACGAGGAAGGAATTTTCGTCACAGTCCCCGAAGAGGCGGAAGAAGCAGTCGTGTTTCTCGCCCCTGAAACGGGAGGCGCTTTCAGCACTCTTCGCGCCGCGGTGCGCGGCAAGCCCGGAGCGTTTGTACGTGCCGTCCAGGATCTTCAGCAGGCAAGTCTGGACCGCGCGCGCCTGGAGAAGTATTTGGAGGCGGTCCGCGAGTCTTCCAGCGATCCCGACCAGCGCAAGACGAGGACCACACTGCTGGCTCGCACCTTGAACATCCGTCTTGACCAGCAATGCTTCGACAAGCCCACGGCCCAGCAGGTGCCTTGCCTGACGCAGAACACGGATCAGTTGGTGCTCGACGATGCGCACAGTCAGACGATGGTGGCAGCGCTGACTTCGGGGACGTCTTCTGACTTGCTGGCGCAGATCAGTGCCACACCCACCGCCCGCGGCGGGTATTACAGTCCGTATATCGGAGCGGTGGTGGACGTCGCTCGTATTCTCAGCACCACTCACACCGCACAGTATCAGTACATTCCGGCGCTGGCATTGCCCAAACAGGATGAACTGAACCTGCGGTTGAACAATCCTCCTTCGTTCCGCAATCCGAAATCCGTGCTGGTGATCGGTCTGCCGCCGGTGCATCCAGCGCCTGCACCTCCGCTGCACACAGCCGACGCAAACCAGGTGCTCTGTGTGGACAAACCGGCGCTCGTGTTGCCTGCCGACGGGGCGCCGCTGGTTTTCGCGACCGACCTGGCGCACAGCTTTGTGCTTCATATTGAGCCCAAGTCAGGCGCCAGCATTGATCTTCCCGCCAAGGCTGACCCGGCTCGCGGGGGATTCATCGTTGAAACCCAGGGCGTGCACTCAGCTGATCTGGACGGTGAAACGAGCGGGATCCTGCGCGGATTGTGGGGCTTCCGTTCGTTCGATGGCCCGCGCTTCCGGCTGCGAACATCGCATCCCGGTCGGTGGATCGTTGCCTCGAAAGATGCCAGCGCGCTGATCGTGGGCCGCGAAGATACTCTGCATCTGCAATCTGCCGATGCCTGCTGCGTAAGCGAAGTGCTGCTTAAGGACGAACGGGGCACGATTCTCAAGACTGACTGGAAAGCGGCGAAGCCCGATGAACTCGAAGTCAAAGTCCCGCTGCAGAACGCCAGTGCCGGGACGGTTAAGATGCTGGTGAAAAAGTTCGTCCTGCGTGATCCGGACGAAATTCCGCTCCACACCTATGCCGAGGCGGGCCGCCTCGATGCTTTCGGCATTCATGCTGGCGACGCCGATGGTGTGCTGAAAGGAACGCGGCTCGACCAGGTTACGTCATTGGAAGTCAGCGGTCTTCATTTCCATCCGCAGACACTATCGCGCTCTAATCAGCAAGACGAATTGAAGCTGCTTACCAGCGATCCCGCGGCCGATTCGAAATTGCATCCCGGCGACGCGGTTGTGGTTCACGCTATGCTCAAGGATGGTCGGGTTCTCGATCTGAAAACCACAGTCGAAGCGCCGCGACCGAAGCTTAGCGTGCTCAGCAAGAGCGTCCAACTGGACGAAACGGTTGCGCCCGCCATGGTTCACCTGGGCAATCAGGATGAGCTTCCGCAAGACGCGCGGCTGAATTTCTTTCTCAAGACGCAAGTACCGGAGCCTTTTCCGCCCACGGAGAAAATCGAAGTCGCCACCGCCGATGAGTCCTTTCGCGTCCTGTTGAGCTTCAAGGACGGCAACCTGACACTGCAAGACTCCAAGACCGTGTTCGCAGTCCTCGATCCCATGAAGTTGCTTGGTCCTTCGGCCTTCGGCCCGTTGAAGCTTCGTCCGGTGAGTGCCGACGGCATCGACGGAGACTGGCAGCCGCTGGTGAATGTTGTACGGATCCCCACGCTCAAAGGTGTTCATTGCGTCAACGGAGCTGAGAAGCAGTGCACACTCAGCGGCGATAAGCTTTTCCTGATCGATGCCGTAAGCACTGATCCTGACTTCACCAACCCCGTCACGGTTCCCGACGGTTTTGTGGAAGCTGCGCTGACGATTCCTTTCCCGAAAGGCAAGACGCTATACATCAAGTTGAGAGACGATCCGTCCGCGGTTAACACCGTGGCTATTCCCTGACCACCCACTCTTGAAATGAGGTTGGCGGCATCAAGTCTCGGGCGCCGCTAAGGCGCGGACAGTCTGTCCCCCAAGGTATACTCGCACCTTCGATGGCCAACATTCTTTATGGGGTGAACGGCGAGGGTGCGGGACACTCGACCCGCGCGAAAGAGGTGCTCTCTCATCTCGTTGCGCAGGGTCATACAGTGCACGTAGCCTCCTTCGACCGCGGCCTTCAGAACCTGAGCAAGCATTTCGAGGTGACCGAAATCTACGGCTTCCGATTTGCCTACGTGAACAACCGCGTGCGCTACAAACGCACCATAGCGAAGAATCTCATCACCGTGTCGTATCCTCGCCAGTACCGGCGCGACGCCGCAGCCGCCAAGTTGGTGACGCGTATGATGACTCCTCACGCCGACGCCTACCTGGTGATTTCCTTCTTCACTGCGCCAGTAAAGAAGCGAAACACGTTTCTCTTCCCGCCGCTTCTGCGACAGGAAATCCTCAGTGCCGCACCGACGCTGGCGGAGCACGTCCTGGTCTATGTAACCTCTCCGGCCCCGGCGCTGGCCGCATTGTTAGGTTCTATCCGCTGCCAGTTTGTGGCGTATGGTTTTGGACGCGAAGGCAAGGAAGGAAACATCACCTACAAGAAACCCTCGTTGGACGGATTCTTCTCCGACCTGACCAGCGCAAAAGCAATTGTGGCCAATTCCGGATTCTCGCTGGTAACGGAAGCGCTGCATCTCGGCAAGCCGTATCTCGCCGTCCCCGTGCTGCATCAGTTCGAACAGATTTTCAATGCCTATTGGCTCGACAAGGCTGGCTACGGCGCCTACTGGGAAGAGTCAACCAAGGAAAGGGTCGAGTCCTTCCTGTACAACCTTCCGCACTATCGCGAAAAGCTGGCACAGTATCCCAGGCAGGGCAACGCCGCTCTTCTGGGGAAACTCGATTCACTGATAGGATCCCTAACGGGGTCGTAACTCAAGACTTCTGCCACGAGCTATGGCGTAGATTCCGTACACCAGACTTGGGACGACATCGTCAATCATGATTTCCTCAGTGGAAGAATTCATTCTGCTCCTGAAGAAGTGGAACAGTGAATCGGCCAGAGTGCGCCTGGTCGCCTCCTTTGTGGATGCGCAGATCGCCACATGCCGAGGCGTACTCCGACTCAGTGGCCCCATCACCGGGATCGATGAGCAGACCAAGGTCTTCCGCATAGGGGATCAAGACCAGTTCGCGATGATCGCCTTTGCCGGATGCCGCCTTGGTTATGGCACCGGCGACGACGTAGAACTCTCCGCTCAATTGGGCGATGCGGAAAAGCTGGAAGACCTCGTCTGCCTTGTAACGCCTTCTGCGGTGAGCATTTGCATCTATACGGTGAAATGAGCTGTGGTTCTTCAAAGTGACGATCGAGTTCCTTGTCGTGTACGAAGGTAACCTCGCGGCAGAGCCATTCCGCGCTGCCATTTTCTTAAGCAGCCGTTCCTCCCTCACGGATTGCTGGGGGAGCTCTCATGCGGCCAGATTGTCGAGTAGTCCTTTTTTGTTCCGTTGCCTTTTTGTTCACACTGCTCGCGAACGCTCAGGATTCGCCACCTTTGGGCGATGCCGCACGGCAGGCCTGCCAGCAGAAACAGGCGAAGACCTCGCAACCTCAGACCAAGGAGGCAACGTCATCCAATGCTCCCAAAGTCATCACCAACGACGAGATTCCACCGAGCTTCAAACCCGTCGCCAAGACGTCAATCGTTGACGTGGACCGGGATGCGAACACCCCAGGGCGATCACGAGAACAGGGGAAGATTTCGGCCGAGCAATGGAAGTCGCAGATCGAAGCAGAGAAACACCAGGTCAGTTCTCTGCAAAGCCAGATCGACCAGTTGAGTGAGTCCATCCGTTTTGCCCCGGCGAATTGCTTCGCGAATTGCGTGCAATGGAAGGAGCGCCAGCGCGAGAAACAACAGCAAGTCGAGCAAATGAAGTCGCACCTGCAGGACCTGAAAAAGCGGCTGGAAGACATGCAGGAGCAGGCTCGCCAGCAAGGCTACGGCAGTTCTGTCTACGACCCGGACTGACCTGGCGTCGCTTGTGAATACACTCGCTGCTGTTTCCCAAAACCCTTCACTCATGCGAAATTAGTTTCATGCCTCTGGTGGTTCGCCCTTCCCCCATCCATTCGGTCGGAGTTTACACTTCAACCCCAATCCACAAGGGAACTCGCATCGTGGAATACGCTGGACCCCGCATCACTCCAGAGGAGGCCGACCGCCGCTATGACGGCATTGCTCGCACCTACCTGTATGGACTGGAAGACGGAAAAACTATCATTGACGGAGAAGGCCTGGGCGCGTTCCTGAATCACTCCTGCGATCCCAACTGCGAAGTCGATGAGATCAAGGGCCGGGTCTGGATCTTTGCCCTGCGCGACATCGCTGCCGGCGAAGAGTTGGTCTGGGACTACAACCTCTATGACGACGAAGAACCTGCCCCCTGCCACTGTGGCGCGAAAAATTGCCGCGGCACTATGTACTCCCAGGAATGGATCGCGAAGATGCGCCGCCGCGCTCGAGCAAAACGGCGGCGGATAACGATACGAGCCGACAAGACACGGACATCGCATCGCAAATAAGAATCACTAGCTGCCGACACAGACGCAGTTCGTCTTCTTAGAACATGTTGCGTGAATAGATTTGAAAGGGCTCGGCTTCCAGCCGTGCCGCAAAAAGCCCGGAAAGAGCAGGGCTTTAGCCCCTGAGGTGGGACGATAAACCGTCTGCAGCGTTGCAAAACCCGCTCTCAGGGATTCTCCTTGCAGTAGTCCTTTTCCTCCGGCGGTTCCGTGCGCCGGTTGTCTGCAAAACAGGTTTCGCTCACGAACCTCTCGGTGTAGTGATTCCTGACGTCCTGTGGAACATCACTAGCTTTCAGCTCCGTGAACTCGAAGTCGATTCTTCCGTCGGAAAACACCCGTCCCAACAAATATCCGTAAACATTCGTCCTGGATTTTGCCAGGTCCGCCAACTTTGGCAGCGGATAGCGTTGAGCCCCCGCGGTGCCCACGATCCAGCCCGGCAGAACTCCCGCGTCCTTGCCGGTGCTCCAGTGCCTGGTATTGAAAATGTCTGTCATATAGAAGTGCGAATGGCTAGCGAGGACGTAAACCTTCTTGCCTTTTTGCTGCACACCAAGAAGCGACTGGTAAACTTTGACGCCGCTTTCGATGCCTGTCGGCGTCTCATTCATGCTGTGATCGCAGGAGACGCTCCAGGGCAGAGCTTTGTGCATGCCCACGACGACGGTCTGAATCTCTTTCAGGTCCCCGTCGTCTTTGATCACTCCATTGAACCACTTCAGCTGTTTCTCGTCGAACTGGTCATCGGTGGCGTTGTCCAGGTAGATGAAGTCCACTCCACTCTTCACCCAGTGATAGTAGGTCTTGGACTCCAGGGGCTCGCAATCCGCACAGCCTTTGACGCAGGCTTTCAATGTGTCGGAGCCGGTTTCCCCAGCATTGCTGGCCGCTGCCTTGGAGTCGGTTGGTTTCGCCCCGCTTGGTGAACTCTGGCTCGGGGCAATGCTCCTTCTCCCTTGCAACTCGGGCTTGTCAAGCAATGCGGAGAACCTTTTCGCGAACTCGCAACGCGTTTTCGGCGAGTACGTTTCGTGGTTCCCAATCCCCAGATAGAACGGAGTGTTCTCAAAGGGCACAACCTGGTGTTCGTAGAAGTCGTCCCAGGCAGTTTTCTCGTAGTCGCTGATGGTCAGGTGCTTGTTTGCGATTTTCGACTCCTGCAGCATATCGTCATCGAAGTCGCGGATGGCTCGCAGGTCTCCCAGATGCCAATAGAATTGCGCGTTGTCTGCCTTGGCGCAGGTCGCAATGGCCGGCATGACCACGTCTCCACAGTTGCGCGAATCTCCAGATACTACAAACCGCCACGCTTCGCCCTTGCCGGAAGGATCTTGTCGACAACTCCGAAACGGAGCGGAGCCAATCGCAGGATTCTTATCGCCGCACAGGCAACTGCAGCTCACCATCGCCGCCACAGAGAGGAGCGCCAGGTTCCCCGCCAGCACGTGCCACAACGAATTCTTCATCTTCTCCCCCAATGTCGGAAGATTGTCCTTCAAGCTGGTTTCACTAAAGTTTTCACCTTTGAAGTTTTGGAAATGGCTCGGCCCGGACACTCGCCCTTGGGATTATGCAGGAAGCCAATCGCAACTTAGTTGCACATTTACAACTTGGCGAGAAGCATTGTGTAACTTCGGAAGAGAGGAATCAAGTCAAAACGAGTTGGAGAAGCAAGGCATATTAACCAGAGAAATCTAGGCGTGTTCTGAAGTCTTCCCTCGTTCACGCCAACCTTCTATGATCAGATAAAGCACTGGAATGAAAAACAGATTCAGGAAGGTCGACATAATCATTCCTCCAAAAACGGTGGTGCCCACCGAGTGCCGTCCATTTTCGCCCGCGCCCGTGGCTACAACCAGTGGAACAACGCCCAGAATAAATGCCAGCGAGGTCATCAGAATTGGCCGCAATCGGATCGTCGCTGCCTGGACGGCGGCGTCCACCAGCGGCAGTCCACGTTGCCGCAATTGCTCGGCAAACTCGACGATCAGAATTGCATTCTTGCTCGACAACCCGACCAGCATGACCAGTCCAACCTGGCAGAACACGTCGTTCTGCAGTCCGCGCAGCCATTGCGCCGACAGTGCTCCCAGCAATGCCATCGGCACCGCAAGCAGCACGATGAAGGGGAGTACGAAGCTTTCGTATTGGGCCGAAAGTGTCAGGTACACGACCAGTGTGCCCAGTCCGAATAAAATCAGCGAAGTGCCGCCCGCTTGTAATTCCTCCAGCGACAGTCCCGTCCAGCTATAGGTGAAGCCCTGCGGCAGCTTCTTGGCCAAATCCTCCATCGCGGCGATTGCCTGACCAGAGCTGTATCCGGGAGCAGCCGAGCCATCGATTTCCGCTGAGCGGAACAGGTTGTAGTGGCTGATCACTTGTGGCGTAGTTGTCTGATCGGTCGCAATCAGATTATCCAGCGGCACCATTGCACCGGTGTCGGACCGAACATAGAACTGCTTCATGTCCTTGGCTTCCGAACGGAATTGCCGGTCAGCCTGCACGTAGACGCGATAGGAACGGTTATTGAAGTTGAAGTCGTTCACGTAGGCCGAGCCCATGTACACGCCCAGCGTGTCGGTGATCTGCGAAAGGGGCACGTGCAGACTCTTCGCCTTTTCGCGGTCGATGGTCACCAGATACTGCGGATCGTTCGCCGTAAACGGAGTGTAGAGTCCCACCAATTCTTTATGTTGTCCCGCCTGCTGCATCAATCCATGCGTCGCGGCGGCAAGCTCTTCCAATTTGTGAGAGCCCTGATCCTGGACGACAAACTGAAAGCCGCCGAATTGTCCCAGTCCCTGCACAGCCGGAGGGAGGGTAGCAAAGACAATCGCCCCCGAGATCCCAAACAATCTCGGACGGACGCGATTCACAATCGCCTTAGCCGTATGTGCGTCGCCCTTGCGCTGCGAATACGGTTTCAGCGGAACAAAGATCAGCCCCTGGTTGGCAGCGGCTCCGGCAAAGCTGAATCCCGCCACGGAGAAGGTTCCCTCAGACTCGGGCACGTCGGCCAGCATGTCGGAAACCTGTTTTCCGATCGCTGTCGTGTATTCGAGAGACGCGCCAGATGGAGCCTGGATGACGATGATGAAATATCCCTGATCCTCGTCCGGCACGAAGCCCCTCGGTACGCTTGTGAATACAAAATAAGTGAGCCCCAGACCGGCGAAAAACAGCGCCATCATTACCAGCTTGTATTCCAGCGCGTAATGTAGCAGGCCACGGTACCCACGGGTGAGGACAGCGACGCCCTCGTCGAACTTTCGCAGCCACCACCACTTTTGCCGGTGCGAGTCGCGCAGAAAAATAGCCGCCAGCACCGGAGCCAGGGTGAGCGCGTTGAAGGCGGAAATGGCAATGGAAAATGCGATGGTCAGCGCAAACTGGCGAAACAGAATGCCGGTCGTCCCGGGAAAGAACGCAACGGGAACAAACACGGCAACCAGTACCAGAGAGGTGGCGATGACGGCGCTGGTAATCTCAGCGGTGGCCGCTGCTGCCGCCTTGCGGGAGTCGCGCTCGCCCTCAGCGATATGGCGCTCAATGTTTTCAATCACAACGATGGCGTCGTCGACGACCAGGCCGGTGGCGAGGGTGATCCCGAACAACGTTAGCGTGTTGATGGAGAAACCCAGTAACTTCACAAACGTGAAGGTGCCGATCAGCGAAACCGGAGTGGCGATAAAGTGAATCATGGTGGTCCGCCAGTCCCCGAGAAAGATAAAGATCACCAGGATGACCAGCAGGATCGCCGAACCTACAGTGAAGACCACATCGCGGATCGACTCGCTCACGGCGTCCGTCGTGTCGAATGCCAGCTTATAGTGCATCCCGGGAGGGAAGCTTTTTGACAGCCGATCCAGTTCAGCAATGGCGCGCCGGTCCACGTCCAGCGCATTCGCCGTGGAAAGCTGCGTCACGGCAATGCCGACAGCATCCTGCCCGTTGAACTTCAAATCGGAGGCGTAATTCTCGGCTCCGAGCTCCGCTCTCCCCACATCCTTCAAGCGCACCAACGTGCCGTCCCCGTTGGTCTTGAGGATGATGTTGTCAAACTGCGCGGCCTCACTGAGTCGCCCCACGGCGCGCACGCTGACCTGGTACTGCTGTCCGGGCCGGGCCGGTTGCTGCCCGACTTGGCCGGCCGCAACTTCGACGTTCTGCTCAGCCAGCGCATTTACGACATCAGGCGCCGTCAGGCTGCGTCCCGCCATACGCACGGGATCGAGCCACAGCCGCATCGAGTACTTGCGCTCTCCGAACACGAGAACGTCAGCCACCCCGGGGATGCGTTTGAGCGAGTCCCTGACGTACACGTCGAGGTAGTTGCTCATGAACAGCGTGGAATATTTGTTGTTGTCAGCGGTGACGGCCGCGCCAAAAACGAAATTCTGCGAAGTCTTGATCGTCGTGATCCCGACATTCTTTACCGCCGCTGGGAGGCGGCCCAATGCCGTATTGACGCGATTCTGAATGTCGACCGTCGCGATGTCGGGATCGCGATTCAGACCAAACGTCACTGTGATGCCGCTCGATCCATCGTTGCCGCTGGTCGAAGTCACATACTTCATGCCCTCGGCGCCATTGATCTGCTGTTCCAGCGGAATGGTAACCGCGCTTTCCACCGTCTGCGCGCTCGCGCCAATGTAGAAGCTGGAAACGCCCACCTGTGGCGGCGCCAGGTTAGGAAACTGCGCGATCGGCAACGTAGGAATGACCGCCGCGCCCGCGAGAATAATCAGCAGCGCGCAAACCGTAGCAAACACCGGACGTTGGATGAAGAAGGCTACGAACATGAAAAACGGACCCTGGACCTCAGACCTCCGACGTCAGGCCTGAGGTCCGAAGTCTGAGGTCATCTTGAAAACGGAATTAGCTCTGCGGTATCACCGGCACGCCATCCAGCAGAAACTGTGTCCCTGAGATGATGACCTTATCGCCGGGCTTGATGCCGTCCTGGACCTCGTAA
>WNFA01001881.1_pt1 | contig 18989 bp, 18 predicted proteins | sample 5400481 | NCBI WGS metagenome assembly WNFA01 (sample SAMN13153340, study PRJNA577476) | soil metagenome | isolation source: 120 cm saprolite under Douglas fir tree site 2 hole 1 replicate 2 | place: USA:California | collected 2015-04-18
TTCTCCCATAATGTGATCGATGCATTCATTCAGATCGTTCCTCCAAGTTGATCGTTTGTTTCTCTTGGTTGGAACGATCTCGTTTGCTTCCTCTTTCTCCCTTCCGATTCTCTCTAGCCAAAAAGTGTCAGGGAGAGAGGTAGCTGGCCCCGCTGGCGACGATCACCGCGCGCCCGGCGACCTCGGTCCCGTCCGACAGGCGGACCACGAGATGCCCGGCCGCCTCACGCAGCGAGGCGGCCGCACACGGGCTGGTGAGGTGGGCGCCGAACTTCTCCGCCTGCACAACAGCCCGCTGGGTGAGGTCGCCGCCGGAGATCCCATCGGGAATCCGAGGTAGTTCTCGATGCGCGAGCTGCCCGCTGCCTGGCCCCCGAAGGCGACCAGCTCGACGACCAGGGTTCGCAGTCCCTCCGAGGCGCCGTAGACCGCTGCCGCCAGACCGGCTGGCCCTGCACCGACGACGACGAGGTCGAAACAGCGCTCGGGAAGGCTGTCGATGGTCAAACCGAGGTACTGCGCCAGCACGCCAGGCGTCGGATGGCGCAAGACCGAGCCGGAGGCGATCACGACCGGCAACTCGTCCGGTGTGACGGCGAACTCACGCAGCAGGCGCTCAACGATCGTGTCGCGGTCGGGGTCCAGCCACTCGTGGGGGATGCGGTTGCGTGACAGGAACTCACGAACCCGGAGCAATGCGGGCGAGAACCGGGAACCCACGACGCGGATAGCTGCCGAGGCGCCACTCAGCAGCCCGCGCCTGCGGGCGAGAAAGGCGGCGAGGATGGTGTCGCCCAGGCCGGGGTGCGTCGCGATCACGTGTTGCAGCGCCGCCCTCGGCACCACCAGCACCTCCCCAGCCTCAACGATGCGGGCCGACAGATACACCCGCTCACCGGTCAGCAGGTTCAGTTCGCCCAGGAATCGCCCCGGTCCCTGGCGATTGATGATCCGCTCCTTGCCGTCGGAATGGACCGCGACCTCGACTGCCCCCGAGAGGATCACGTAGAAGTCGTAGGTGGGGTCCCCCTCTCGATAGAGATACTCGCCCGCGGCCACCGGCCGCCGGGTCCCGAGCGCCTCGAGAACGGCAAGCTCGGAGTCGGCGAGGGTGGGAAATGCGACGGCGTCGTCAGCCGCCGGATAGGGACGGTCGTTCATTGCTTCGATCTCCTTCTCTGTCAACTTTTCCACGAATATCGGCGTTCGGTCCTCTAGGTCGTGATCTCGGGCAGATCGCCCTCATTTGCTACGTTGAAGAGCTGAGCGAACGCAGCCGGAAGCTGGACACGAACGTCTTGTATCTCACCCAGGGAGACGGCTTCAGTGAGGACCCCGATGACGACGCGGGCGTGGAACGTCGCGTCTGGCAGGTCGACCCCCTCTCGCTCACTCACCAGCTCGAAAAATTCGTCCAGCGTCAATTTGGCACCGATCCCCGCATCTGGTGCTTCGAGAGAGCGTGCGAGCTCCGGTGGCAACTGTGACGCAAGGTCATGCGCTTCACCGCCAGCTAAACGCTCAGCCAGTGTTTCGAGTGTGGCGCGAGTGGCACGCTCGGCCTCGGCATGTGAACCGAGGCCGGCACGATGTCGAACCTGTGCAATAAATTCGTCGTATTTCAAATGCGTCCTCCTGATTCAGGTGAGCCGTTTCCGGTCGACGGCATTTCTTACCGGCATACTCTTCAATTGTATCTCATTTTGGAGTTGGTGATGACATTTGTGAGGTTGTCCCGGCGCTTTTGATGAGCGAATCGTTCCTTCTGCGAAAAGACTTCCGGGAGGAGATCATGAACCAGCCCTAGCCACAAGGGACGCAGCCTGCCCGCTGGAGTCAAGAGAGCGCTGCCCTGACGGCTTCCCGGCCCCGGAGGGTAGCATAAGCGGTCTGCGCACGCGTCACACTGAACCCGCTCTTGGCCGCAGTGGTCTCACGGCAGCAGCTTATCGAGCGTGATCGGCAGATCGCGGACGCGGATGCCCGTGGCATGATAGACGGCGTTGGCGATAGCGGCGGCGGTGCCGACGATCCCGATCTCGCCAATGCCCTTCGTGCCCATGGGGTTGACGTGAGGGTCGTCCTCCTCGATCCAGGTCACATCGATCTCCCCCACATCAGCGTTGGTCGCGATGTGGTACTCGGCGAAGTCGTGGTTCACGTAATCGCCGAAGCGCGGATCCAGCACGCTTTCCTCGTGCAGTGCCATCGACAGGCCCATGGTCATGCCACCCAGCAGTTGCGAGCGGGCCGTCTTCGGGTTGACAATGCAACCAGCGGCAAAGACCCCCAGGAGGCGCGGGACACGCACCTCGCCGGTGTCCACATGGACACGCACCTCGGCGAATTGCGCGCCAAAGGCATGCATGGCGTACTGCTGCGCCTCAGGGTTCGTCTCGAAGGTGCCGCTTGCTGAGAGCCCCGCGGCGGGGACAATCCCTCCAAATTCCTCGTGCAGCCGCCTGCGCAGGGCGCTGGCCGCATTATAGATCGCCCATCCCCACGAGGCGGTGCCCGCCGAAGCCCCGGCCACGAATGCCATTGGCAGGGAGCTATCGCCGATCTCCAACTGAACGCGCTCAGGCGACACCTCCAGCGCATCCGCCGCGATCTGGGTCAGCGCTGTCCAGGCGCCAGTCCCGATATCGGTGGCGTCGATGCGCACACGATAGCGCCCCGCAGCATCGACCTGCACGAGGGCAGTCGCGGGAAACTGGTGGGCCGGATAAGTCGAGGCGGCGACGCCGGTGCCGATGAGCCAGCGGCCAGCACGTCGCAGGCGCGGCCTCGGGTCGCGCGGCTGCCAGCCGAAGCGCTGGGCCCCTTCCCGCAGGCAGGCGACCAGGTTGCGGCTACTGAAGGGACGTCCGCTCTCGGGATCGACCGCCGGTTCGTTGCGGATGCGCAACTCGATCGGATCGAGGTTACACGCGATGGCGAGCTCGTCCATCGCCGACTCGAGCGCGAACATGCCAGGGCACTCACCTGGTGCGCGCATCAACGTTGGCGCTGGGACGTCGAGCCGTGCCAGCCGGTGCGTGGTGCGGCGGTTCGGGGCCGCGTACATCACCCGCGTCGCGACGGCGGTCTGCTCAGCGAACTCCTGGATGGTCGCGGTCTGCTCGACGACATCGTGGGCGATCGCGGTGAGCCGACCATCACGCTCGGCCCCCACTCGCAGGCGCTGGATGGTCGGCGTGCGATAGCCGACCAGCGCGAACATCTGCTGGCGGGTGAGAGCGAGCTTGACGGGCCGTCTGGTCGCCTGGGCTGCCATCACGGTGAGGATCACATGCGGGTGCGTGATCAGCTTGGAGCCGAAGCCACCGCCGACATAGCGTGCAATGACCCGCACGCGCTCGGGCGACAGCCTAAATGCCAAGGCCACAACATCCCGGATCATGTGCGAGCCCTGGTTGGCATCGTGGAGCGTGACCTCCTCGTCGCCCCAGATGGCGATGGTCGCGTGCGGTTCGAGCGGATTGTTGTGCTCGGCGGGCGTGGTATAGGTGTGATCGAGCGAGATGGCAGCCGAGGCCAGGGCCGTCTCAACATCGCCCTGGGCGGTCTCGGTCTCGTAGCCGCCGTTGATCTTCTCTGGCGTGTACAGATCGCGGCGGTCGGCACGCAGTTCCACATCATGTGGCTGCTCCTGGTAGCGGACCATGATCAGGCTCGCGGCCTGCCGTGCCACCTCCAAGGTCTCCGCGACGACGGCGGCGATGATCTGCCCGCGATAGGCGACCGCATCGGACTGCAAGACCGCCAAATACTGGCTGATCGAGGCAAGCCCAAAAGGGAGCCCGTTATCAAGCGGAGCGAGCCGTGGGGCGTTCTCGTGCGAAAGCACGGTGATGACACCGGGCAGCGCATGCGCGGCGCTCGTGTCGATCGACACGATCCGGCCCCTGGCAATGGTGCTCTGCACCGGGAAGACGTACGTGACGTTGTCAACCGGGTATTCATAGGCATATTTGGCCGCGCCGGTGACCTTCTGCATGCCGTCGAGACGGTTGAGAGGCGCGCCGATGGCGCATGTGTTCAGTTGCATCTTCATGGTCGCTCTTCCTCCTCTGTTGTCAGGTCAATCAGCGTCCGCACCAGGACGCTGCGGGCGAGCGGGACCTTGAATGCGTTGCCGGGTAGGGGCTGCACATCGGACAGCTCAGCCTCAGCAGCCCGCCTAAACACCTCCTGGGTGGCCGGTGCGCCGCGCAGCACCGCCTCGGCTCGCGCAGCCCGCCACGGCATAGGCGCAACACCCCCGAGCGCGATGCGCACATCGCGCACCACGCCACCGGCGATATCAAGGGCCGCGGCCACCGAGACGAGCGCGAAGGCGTAGGAGGCGCGGTCGCGCACCTTGCGATAGTGCGAGCGTGTGGCGAACGCAAGCGCTGGCAGATCAACAGCCGTGATCAACTCGCCGTGTTCGAGCACGCTGTCCCGCTGCGGCTCCTCACCCGGCAGGCGATAGAACTCCACCAGCGGGATCGTCCGTTCCCCCTGCGGCCCCAGCACGCGCACAAGAGCATCAAGGGCCACCAGCGCAACGGCCATGTCCGAGGGATGGGTGGCAATGCAGGCCGGTGAGGTCCCTAGGATCGCCAGTTCGCGGTGATAGCCCTCCCGCGCGGGGCAGCCGCTGCCCGGCACCCGCTTGTTGCAGGGCTTGGTGAGGTCCTGGAAGTAGACGCAGCGCGTGCGCTGTAGCAAGTTCCCGCCCGTGGTGGCGAGGTTGCGCAGCTGGCCCGAGGCGCCTGCGAGCAGCGCCTGGGCGAGCAAGGGATAGCGGGCGCGAATGGTGCGATCAGCCGCCAGATCGCTGTTGCGCACCAGGGCGCCGATACGGACGCCTCCGTCGGGGAGTGGCTCGATACAGTCATAGGGCAGGTGGGTGATATCGACCAGCAGATCGGGTTGCCGCACCCCCAGCTTCAGATGGTCGACGAGGTTGGTCCCTCCAGCGAGGAAAACCCCACCCGGCGTCTGGGCCAGGAGCGCGACGGCGCTCTCTGCGTCGCTGGCGCGTTCGTAGCGAAACGGATTCATGGCTGTGTCTCCTTCCCCACGTGCTGCATCCGCAGCAGCTCGTGTGCAGGCTTCGCGACCTGCCTGATCGCTGGGACAATATTGGCATAGGCGGCGCAGCGACAGAGGTTGCCGCTCATGCGCTCGCGGATCTCATCGTCGTCAAGGGTAACGTGGTCAACAGTCAGATCAGTGCTCACGGCGCTGGGCCAACCAGCCTCGGCCTCACGCAGCATGCCGACCGCCGAGCAGATCTGGCCCGGGGTGCAGTAGCCGCACTGGAACGCGTCGTGCTCGATGAACGACTGCTGGAGAGGGTGCAGGTGGTCGCCATCGGTCGCCAACCCCTCGATGGTGATGATCTGGGCCTCCTGATGGGCGACGGCGAGGGCCAGGCAGCTCGTGACGCGTCGGCCATTGAGTAAGATGGTGCAGGCTCCGCACTGCCCATGGTCGCAGCCCTTCTTGGACCCTGTAAGTCCGAGCCGCTCGCGTAGCACATCCAGCAGCGTCGTTCGAGTATCAATGGACAGCCGATGGGTCTCCCTGTTCACTTGCAGGGTGATTTCAAGGTCCATAATGTGTGTCTCCTTTGGCCTTGTTATTCCAATTCCTACCTACTTGGGGGCGAAAAACGCTTCAATGGCAGCCATGACCGCCTCTTGACCCTTGTTGATCTCGTCGTACCAACGACGGATGACCGCCTTGTTCTCTTCTGTGGACATTTGAGTATCTCCTTGTGATAGTCGCCTGCGGCGACGGCATACGTCAAGAACTCTGCGGCTGTCGCCATCCTCTTATTGCCGTCAACACGAAGGCGCGGATGGATTACAATCCCTCAAGCGGGGGCGAGATCGAGCTGTGTGAGAGCCGTTCCTCACGCCAAAGCCCAGTTCATCCACCTCGCCCTCCCTGTTCCCTAAACATGCTCTCCACTTGCCCATCTGTTGTGCTATGATTAGAGAGATAAAACATCAAAGGAAGTGCCTGGAAGCACGTGAGAGATCCCCAGGCACGCCTCGCGTTACACTGGACTTGTATGGAGCACATCCAACAAGACTCAGTATACTAGGAGAAGCCGGGGGAATCAGGACCCAACGGTCCCATTTCATGTCCCATGTGTGTACCCACCGGCAGTCCCTTGAAAGGAGCCTGCTCATGAATGGGTCCTTACGTGGGCAGCCAGATTATGTCTTCGGCCACAGGATGTTGACCCTGCGCACCAGCATCGGGCTCTCGCAGGAAGGTCTGGCGGCGGCGTTAGGCATCACACGCAAAACCATTGGTCGATGGGAGGCCGGGGAGAGGTATCCCAAAGCCGAGCACCTGCAAGCCCTGCTGGCCTTGGCCCTGCAGCACGGCGTGTTTGCAGCCGGAGAGGAGGAAGAGGCGATCCGAGCCTTCTGGCGTGCGGCGCATCAGAAGGTGCTGCTCGATGAGACGTGGCTGCACAAGTTGCTGAACCCGCCTGCTCCTCCTCGGAGGCCCTCGCGAGGAGAACAGACCCGTGCTGCAGATCCGCTCAGTGCTCCACCATGTGAGAGCGAGCCGCGGGTGGATTGGGACGAGGCCCTCGATGTGCCCAGTTTCTATGGGCGAAAGGCTGAACTAGCCTTGCTCAGCCGCTGGATCGGCGAGGAACGTTGTCGGGTGGTCAGTGTACTGGGCATGGGTGGCATTGGCAAGTCGGCGCTGGCCATCACCGTGATGCAGCAGGTGGCCAGGCAGTTCGAGGTGGTGATCTGGCGTTCCCTGCGTGATAGGCCCACCTGTGCCACGCTGGTGCAGAGCTGCTTACAGGTGCTTGATCCCCAAGGGCAGCCACCTGTTGCGGACGCCCTGGAAGACCGTCTCCGTCTGCTGATGGAGCAGCTGCGCACACGGCGGGTCCTCTTGGTGCTGGATAACTGGGAGACCCTCCTTGAGGAAGGGACGGACACGGGTCGTCTGCATGCAGGCGCGGAAGGCTATGCCCGACTCCTACACCAGGTGGGGGCAACCAGGCACCAGAGTTGCTTGTTGCTCACGAGCCGGGAGAAACCGGCGGACCTCGTGCCGCTGGAAGGCAACCGCTCGCCGGTACGGACCTTGCGTCTGGCCGGGTTGGAAGGCCCTGCTGGCGCTCAGGTCCTCTCCGAGAAAGAGGTCGTAGGTTCCCCGCAGGACCTGGGACGCCTGGTCGAGCTGTACCAGGGCAATCCACTGGCCTTAAAGATCGTGGCGCAGACCATTGTGGAACTCTTCGGGGGTGAGATTGTCCCGTTTCTGGAGCAGGGCGAGGTCATCTTTGGTGGCGTGCGTCAGTTACTTGACGAGCAATTCGAGCGGCTCTCGCAGCTCGAAGAGCATGTGCTCTCCTGGCTCGCCATTCTGCGTGAGCCGGTGCATCTGAGCGAGTTACACCCCCGGTTGGTGGCTCCCAAGTCCATGGGGGAGTTGCTGGAAGCCGTGGATGGCCTGCTGCGGCGCAGTCTGATCGAAAGTGGGCACCGGGCGGGAAGCTTCACGCTACAGTCGGTGGTGCTGGAGTATGCAACCGCCCGGCTCATCGCGCAAGCAAGTTGTGAAATCGAGCAGGGCAGACTCGCCAACCTCCTCGAATATGGGTTGTGCCAGGCTCAAGCAAAGGAATACATGCGAGAGACCCAGGAGCGTCTGCTCGTGGTTCCTCTGCTTACCAGACTGCGGAGCACGTACCGGAGACAAGCTGACTTAGAGGCGCGCTTGCTCTCTTTGCTCGACGACTTGCGCAGTTGGGACCATCTTGCCCAAGGGTATGGACCTGCCAATCTGGTAGCGCTGCTGCAGGTGATACGGGGACATCTGCATGGCCTGGATTTGTCACGACTTTCCCTTCACGGGGCGTTTTTGCATGGGGTCCAGATGCAAGATGCGGATCTTTCCGGAGCGAGGCTGCAGGACTGCGTCTTCACTGAGCCCTTTGATGCCATCGCGGCGGTCGCCACAAGCAAGAGCGGACAGTACTGGGCCGCTGCCACTTGGCGGGGAGAAGTGCGGGTGTGGGCAGAGGCAGGCCAGACCCTCCAGCAGATTTGGCAGGCCCACATTGCCAGTGGGCCTGGTCTTGTTTTCAGCCCAGATGGACGCAGGCTGGCCACTGGGGGATGGGATAACACGGTCAAGCTCTGGGACATAGAGAGTGGCACCCTGCTCTGGACGAGTTGGCAGACCAACAGCGTCCGACACTTGGCCTTTGGTCCTGATGGGTGCCTCCTCGCAGGTGGTGGGGGTGATGCCACCATTCGGATCTGGGACGCGACATCCGGTACACTCCACCAGACGCTCACCGGCCAGAGCGACCATGTGCACGCGCTGGCTTGGAATCCGGATAGATACACCTTGGCCAGTAGCTACTCTGATGGGAGCATTTGGGTGTGGGAGCCGCAGAAGGGGGAGCGTGGTACCCATGTGCAGACGCTCGCGGACGGGATGACAGGGCTGGCCTTCTCCCCCGATGGCACACAGCTTGCCAGTGCGAGCCCAGATGGCACGATCAAGCTGTGGGATACGGAATCCTTTGACTGTCTCCAGACATTCTCAGGGCATACGGATCAGGTACTACGCGTGGTCTGGAGTCCGGATGGACACACTCTGGCCAGTGTTGGCCTTGACAAAACGATCAGGCTCTGGGACGTCAAAGAGAGCAGATCACGGGTGATTCTGCATGGGCACAGCGCCGCCATCTACGCCATTGCTTTCACTCCCGACAGTCGCACCCTGCTCAGTGGCAGCAACGATGGCACCATCCGGGTGTGGAATGTGGACCGTGGACAGTGTCTTCGTATCATAGGAGGCTTTGTGGCTTCCCTCTTCGATATCGATTGGAGCCCGGATGGCACACAGCTAGCCAGTGGTGGTGCCGATACCATGGTGACGATCTGGGATACAGCTAGCACAACGTCATCTGGCATCTTGCGTGGCCATCGTTGGATCGTGCGAGGGGTGGCGTGGAGTCCGGATGGGCGGCTCCTGGCCAGCGGAGGGTTGGACAATAGCATCAGACTGTGGGACACGGTCACGGGCGTTTGTCTCCAGGTGTTACGGGACCCTGACGCGGTTGATACCATCTTCCAGGGCGTGGCGTGGAGTCCGGATGGAACGTGGGTGGTCGGGGGGGGTGATGATGGCCACGTCTATGTGTGGGACGCCTCGGATGGTACACTGTTGCGGCGGCTGGTAGGATACCATGGGGCAGTCATGAGCGTGGCCTGGAGCCCCGATGGAATGCGGCTAGCCTCTGCTGGCGGTGGTAGAGAGGGTGGAGAACTCTTCGTGTGGGATGCACAGAGCGGGGAGCAAGTGCAAGCCCTGGCGGAGCATCCTGGGGTGGCCTTTGCGCTGGCCTGGAGTCCAAGTGGGGAGCAGCTCATCAGTGGAGGCAGTGACGGGATGCTACGCTGGTGGGAGGTCCAAAGCGGACACTGTGTGCAGGTGCGAGAGGCGCACCAGGGGGCGGTACAAGCACTGAAAGTGAGCCCCGATGGGAGCAGACTGGCCAGTTGCGGCGATGATGGAGCGATTGTCCTCTGGGATCTGCACACAGGCGAGCCTCTGCAAACGTTGCGACGAGATCGTCCCTACGAACGACTCAATATTACAGGCATCCGAGGTCTTTCCGAGGCGCAAAAGGCATCGCTGCTAGCCCTCGGGGCGTTCGAGGAAACCAGCGTTGGGGAGAAATGCATGCTCGTGTCGAATACATGAAGAGAACAATCAGGGTTTTCACGCCACCCCTCGTTCCTGCACAGCGAGACGAAGCAGACCAGTTCTTGGCCTCCGAGCGCCGCAAAGAGCGAGGAGTGAGCCTTCAATATCTCCATATTCTTGAATGACTAAGGCCGCTTGTTGTCCTGTTTGCTTGAACAACTCTAACACCTTTAAGATGCTGGTTCTTTCGATCACATATATGTATGCCGTTCGTTTACTTGGGATAAGATAGCTCATCTCCATGCACTCTGGAACATGTCCCGTGCTGAAAAGGACGCCTGCTCAACGGTGCGAGGAACTCCAAAGCCTCGGCCTGAGGGATGTCGAGGTCGTTGAGCTGCAACCAGGGCACCTAATCAGGGAGAGAAGCACAGTACCTCTCGCGGTCAATCAGCAAGGCCGATCAGCGTCTGCGCTCCGCCGTGCTGATCAGCATGATGCGCTGTCTCCCCTGCTTAAAGCGTGTCCTCCTTGCGCACGAAAAGCACGGCGTTGAAGCTTCGCGTGGCTTTTCGCAAAGGTGATTCATCTTGCCCCTCTCAAGTTGCGCCCTCCCACAGCACGTGTGCCAGTTTGAGCTGTACTGGCTACTTCGAATATCCGTTCGAAAACAAGCAGGCAAAAAGCTGCTTGTTGAACCTTTCCCTTGAAGTGGAGAAGGAAGTGTAGATCGGAGTAACGGACATTAGCGGATTTTATTGGAACGGATATTTCAAATAGCCAGTACAACCCTCTTCCCCTAACACCATGTGGTACCATACCGACGTGAGCATGAAAAGGTGTGAGACCATGAGGAGAAATGATGAACCGTTCTGATCGTCTGCATACGATGGCTGCGACTTTCCAAGATATCTCTCGGGGGAAGAGCCCTGGATCGCTCTGGGCAATTTTATGAACGAGTGGTTTGATTACGCCAAGGACCTGCGTGCGGAACTGGTCGCGACTCCACTCTCGTTGCCCGAGGAGGCCAAACAGCAGCAGCATCGTTGGGCGGCGTTTTGCGCCGCCTCGGTAGAATATCTCTGCGCACGTTCTTCGGTTCCTTGCCCCACCTAGAGCGCTGTTCATAAAGAATGATCCATTTCTGAGACGACTGGAGAATAGCCACAATGACGAAACCACCCGAGAGCATCTTGAGCCGTAATGAGAGTCAAGGCCTGGCCAATCGCCTCCTGGAGCGCTTCGCGCGTGCGAGCGCCGACCCGTCGCAAATGGGTCTTCAGTTTGGAGAACGCCTCTTCAATGGGGGAGAAATCGGGCGAGTAGGCAGGCAGGAACAAGAGGCGGCAGCCTCTGGCTTCAATAGCCTGTCTCACCCGCGGGCCCAAGTGAATACTCAGGTTATCCAGGATCACGATTTGTCCGGCATGCAAGCTGGGAGCCAGGACTTGCTCAATGTAGACCTCAAAAGCAGCGGCATCGGCGGCTCCATCCAGCAGCAACGCTTCTCCCATGCCAGAGAGCGACAACGAAGCGATCAGGGTCATCGTGCTTCCATAGTTGCGTGGCACTTTGCCCACCGCGCGTTGTCCTTTGGGAGCATAGGCATACAGCGGGGTCATCGCAATGTGGGAGCCAGTCTCATCCACAAAGACCAACTCCTGGCTGAGCAACTGGTGAGCTTGTTCGCACCAGGCCGCGCGGGCCGCTTCATTCTGCTCGCTTGCCCTCAGCGTCTTTTTTTTCGCGTCCAGCCCAAAGCAGCCCGGGCACGACTGATGCTGGCAGGACTGACCTGGATGCCATGGGCAGCCTGGAATAGGCGGCAATGCTCTTCTCGTGTGGCATCGGGATGGGCTTCTAACTGCGCTCGCAAGTGGGCCTGCAACACGGCGCCTTTGGTGGCAGGCCGACCAGGAATCGCTTTTGGCAAGACGTGACCGCTCTCTCGTCGTTGTTTGAGATAGCGTTTGATCGTTGCCACTGAGACGGCAAAGGTCGTGGCCACCTCGGCCTGACTCTGTCCGGCATCGATGGCACGCAGCACTCGTTGCCGCACATCTTGGGAATAGGCTTTCATGCCTCCAGTTTATCACAGATCAATCCTTATGAACAGCGCTCTAGGAGCTTTCGCTAGCTTACTGGTCGTCACGCTCATCAGCTTGCTTACCCCACAGATCTTACAGGTGCTCATTAATCGGGGTATCAGCGCTGGCAACCTCAGTGTGATTTTCTCTGCCTCGCTACTCTTACTGCTTGTAGCTGGCATTCGCAACCTCTTTACCTTCCTACAAGGATTTTGGAGCGAGAAAGCCTCACAAAGCGCAGCCTATGAGATGCGTAACGCCATTTTCGCTCGACTTGAACATCTGAGCTTTAGCTATCATGACCAGGCGCAGACAGGACAATTGCTGACGCGCGTTACCAGCGATGTCGATACGGTGCGTAACTTCACCGGCAATGGACTCTTACAGCTCGTGAATGCGATTGTCCTGCTCTTTGGAAGCGCCACCATCTTGCTTCTTACGAACTGGCGCCTGGCAATCATTGTGCTCACCATCGTTCCAGCCATTTTGATCATCTTCTTATTTTTCCTACGCCGAATAGGGCCGCGCTTCCGCCTGGTACAACAAAAGCTGGGAAACCTCACTACCATTCTACAGGAAAATCTGGCAGGGGTACGTGTAATCAAGGCTTTTGTGCGTGAGCCGTATGAAGTGGCACGCTATCGTAGCGCTAACGATGACTTGCTGCAAGAGAATTTGACCATTGTGCGAGGCACCTCTCTGTCTTTCCCGCTTATCTTTTTTCTTGCCAATCTCGGCACCCTCGCGGTTATCTGGTTCGGCGGTGCTCAGGTAATCGGAGGACAACTTACTATTGGAGCATTAGTTGCCTTCAACTCCTACCTGACGTACCTGCTGGTGCCCGTTTTCGTCCTTGGCAGCGCGATAACATCAATTACGCAGTCGGCTGCTTCTGCTCACCGTGTGTTCGAGGTAATTGACGCCCCAATCGAGGTAGCAGATAAACCTGATGCAATTGCTTTGACTCATCTCCATGGCCGAGTCGTGTTTGAGGATGTATCTTTTCGCTACGCAGGCAGTGAGATCATGACACTGACCCAGGTCTCATTCGTCACGCAAGCAGGCCAAACAGTGGCAATCCTGGGAAAAACTGGTTCAGACAAATCTACGATCATCAATTTAATCCCCCGTTTTTACGATGTGACAGATGGGAGAGTGTTGGTTGATGAATACGATGTGCGCGACGTGATGTTGGCAAGTTTACGTTCACAAATTGGAATTGTACTGCAAGAGACAAACCTTTTCAGTGGCACGATACGAGCAAACATCGCCTATGGCCGTCCAGACGCAACTCAAGAGGAGATCGAAGCCGCTGCAAGAGCTGCTCAGGCACACTCGTTTATCACCAGCTTTCCAACTGGCTATGAAACTGTCGTGGGTGAGCGTGGCATCGGATTAAGCGGCGGTCAGAAGCAACGCATCGCCATCGCTCGTGCCCTCTTACTCAATCCCTCCCTCTTAATCTTAGATGACAGTACCTCAGCGGTAGATGCGGAGACAGAATATCAAATTCAGCAAGCCTTACAAACCTTAATGGAAAACCGTACTTCATTCATTATCGCGCAACGGATCAGCACCGTACGCAATGCCGACCTGATTCTACTCATACAAGAAGGACGACTTATCGCGCAAGGAACGCACGAAGAATTGTTGAGAAGCAGTTGCGAGTATGCTGAGCTACTCGAGTCACAACTGCTGAGTGAGAAAGAAGGAGCTCTCGTTTAAACGTTTTGAGCTTTTCACGGAGCATCAATGAATCAGCAAGCAAGCGCGGATCAGATAGCCCATATCTATGGTTCAGGGAGAGCTGAGGGACAGGAGCGTCTTCAAAGCGGCAAACTGCTGCTTCGATTGCTGGGGTATCTCACGCCATTCCGCCAACAACTCCTGGGCGCAAGTGTACTGGTTGTCATCACAGCGCTGGTACAAGCACTAGGGCCAGCGCTGATTGCCCGCGCAATCGATGTGACTATTACACACAAAGATCTTCCAGGTCTGACTAAGATGATGCTTCTCCTGCTAGGCGTCTATGGGGTCGGACTCCTCTCACAATCCGGTCAGGGATACCTGATCGGTTGGGTTGGACAGAGATTTCTTTCCCAACTCCGTATCCGGATATTTGATAAAATTCAAGCGTTTCCCCTGGTATTTTTTGACCAGAATAAAGCTGGTGATTTGCTGTCACGCCTGGTGAATGATATCCAGACGATCAATCAATTGCTCAGCCAAGGTATTACACAGGTCATTGGGAGCGTGTTTTCACTGGTTGGTATTCTCATAGCAATGATGGTATTGAGTTTCCCCCTTGCAGTGGCCAGCTTTCTCGTTCTGCCAGTAATGATCTGGTTTACGGTGTTATTTGCTCGACGTTCTGGTGTTGCCTTTCGCAAGACTCGCACTGTGCTCGGCATCGTCTCTTCAGAACTAGAAGAGGAGCTTGCAGGTGTACGAGTCGCCCAGGCATATAATCGAACAGCGGCAACGATTCAACACTTCGCCGAACATAACGCGGCTAATCGAGACGTCAATGTCCAAGCCGTGATTGTCACTTCAGCTTTTACACCAGCTATTGATATGCTCAGTACATTCGCGACGGTTATCGTAGCAGCATTCGGTGGCTGGCTGGTCGTCAGTCACAGGCTCGAAGTTGGAATTGTGGTAGCTTTCTTCATCTACGTACAGCAGTTCTTCCGCCCAATCCAGATCATCAGCACTATTTCTACACAGATGCAAAGCGCATTCGCTGGCGCTGAACGCATTTTTGATCTGATTGATACACCACTGCAGCAGAAAGATAGTCCCAATGCACGGATATTACCACCAATAGAAGGACGTGTCGTGTACGACCAGGTCAATTTCAGTTACGCCGCCAAACCTGATCCCACGAACCTGGTGCTACGTGATATCAACCTGGTTGCCGAGCAGGGGCAAACGATCGCGCTCGTTGGAGAAACGGGCGCCGGTAAATCCACGATGGTCAACCTGATTCCTCGTTTCTATGATGTCACAAGTGGGAAGGTGCTGATTGATGGATTCGCTACAAGCGATGTAACGCTTGCAAGTCTCCGACGGCAAATTGGATTTGTCCAGCAGGACACTTTTCTTTTCTCGGGCACAGTAGCTGATAATATACGTTATGGACGCCTTGATGCCACAGATGCCGAGGTGGAAGAGGCAGCGAAAGCGGTGAGCGTACATGATTTCCTTCTGACTCTCCCCGACGGCTACAAGACGAAGTTGGGTGAACGCGGAACTGGACTGAGCCAGGGCCAGAGGCAATTGATTGCTTTTGCACGTGCTGTGCTGGCCGATACACGCATTCTGATACTTGACGAAGCCACGTCGAACATCGATACCTATACCGAGAGCTTGATTCAGAACTCGTTGAAGAAGTTACTGAAAGGCCGCACATCCTTTATCATCGCGCATCGCCTGTCTACAGTGCACGACGCCGACCTGGTGCTTGTAGTCGATAAGGGGCAGATCGTCGAACGGGGAACTCATGACGAGTTACTGGCATTAGGTGGGCGTTATGCCGAATTGTATCACCGCCAATTCCCGTAGACGTAGGCAAAAACGAAGCTAACAATCATTCACAGGTACTGCGAACGCAGCTAAACTTGCTTGACACCTGTGCTGGCTACTGAGGTTATCCGTTCTAAAACAGAGGAGTAAACAGCACAAGACGCTTCTTTGCCTGGATCTCTCGTGCCTTACAGGCTCTTTTCTCTGAACGGATGGACCAAGTAGCCAGCACACCAACGCAGCTCTCTTAGCCAGACGCTTGCATTGCTGTGGATGCAGTGGTGCATCGGTGGCCAGTACCACGATACAACTGCCCTCGGCTGCTGTCTCAGGCTTCTCTTCACCCAGTAAGCGGCCAACAGGCACCCCATCAATCCGCAGTTCACGGCGATCGCCAAAGTTGGTCATGACCAATGCGCCAACCGTGTACTGCATCTCGGCCACCGCGACTTCGCGCGAGGAGGTGCCGATACCGCCCTTGAAGCCAAATAAGTGCATGCCGGTGCCTCCTCCCACACACCTCTCTCCCTGACACATTTTAGAAACGCAAAGCGAAGCGCCATCCAGCCGGCGACTTCTGGAACGGTAAACAATGGACGAGGGCGGCAGCGGTGCGAGCCCGACGCAGAATATCCAAGAGCCACAAGCGTCCGAGCCGAAAGATGCCTTTGTCACGTCGGTCATGCCGATCGAAGCGATCGCGGTGCCCATGATGGATACAGGCTGCCGCCAAGTGCGTGACCCACCACATGGCGAGAAATAAGGCCAGCAGCAGCCGATTGAGCCGCCCGAAGTCACGGGTCATGCTGGCTTCCAGATCCCAGCCGCGGCTTTTGTCATCTTGAAAGGTCGACTCCACACGCATGCGCAAGGCATACTCCTGCACCCGCCGACGTCCTGCAGGCTGATCGGAAATCAAGATCCAAGCTTGCTTGTGCCCTGGATCCCAGACCGCGCTCACCCAGGTCTCAATCGTCTGCTCATCGAGCCCTCGCAAAACACGCCCAAACCAGTGCTGCCCTTGGTTGCGGATGATGTGCTGGAACGCACACCAGGGTGTCCAGCAACCCGCCATCCATCGACGGCAAGTATGTTCCTTGCACACGCGCAGCAGATAATGCCACCTGCGGTCTCGACACAACTTCACCAGTGGCGAGCCTGCCAAGCCGCGATCCGCCACCAGCGTGCAGTCGGTTGGTTCCAGATGCAGGCTGACCTCATCCATTAGCTCACCCACCAGTTCCCACTGGCCTTGCTCCCAGTGCTCTTGGGCTGGCATGATGCGCCAGGCCACTGGCAGCACCCGCGAATGCACTACCAGTCCCAGATACACGATGATCGCTCGGTCGTCAAAGGCCGTACAGTCAAGCACCAACTGCACCGGTTTTCCTTTCCAATACGCCAGCACCTGCGTGAGAAATTGCTTCCAGATCTTGCTCACCTGAACTCGCTCGTTGGCGACGAAGCGCGCAAAGCGGCGTTCGATGCTGGGCATCTTCGCCTCGCTGATCCCACGCAGCGCAATCTCTTCGGCCATCCGTTGCAACACCGCACTCTGCGACAGGACAATGCCCAAGACACACAGCGCTAACGTTTTCTTCTGGTGTCCATGCACTCCTGGCACCATCTCCTTGACTTGCGCGTGCCACTTCTCCCATAATGTGATCGATGCATTCATTCAGATCGTTCCTCCAAGTTGATCGTTTGTTTCTCTTGGTTGGAACGATCTCGTTTGCTTCCTCTTTCTCCCTTCCGATTCTCTCTAGCCAAAAAGTGTCAGGGAGAGAGCGAGTGCAGCATACACCTCCTCGCGGCTGATGGCCAGCCCCTGGGAGCCATCCAGGGTGCTGTCATCACACTCGGCCACCATGGCAATCAGCGAGGTGATGCCGGCCTGCTTGGCTCCATGCTCAAAGAGATATTGGAGCGTCCAGTAATAGACGATGCCAACCGAATTGGTACCCGTAAGCATGATGGGAGAGTTGAGCAACCCCCATTCATCTACAACCGAGCGGGCAGTCATCTCGCCAAAGCCGTTGAGAGGAAAGGTCGCGGCATAGACGCTCTCGCGCACAGGATCACCTGCATGGGGCCAGATGGCCGGTACCCGGTACGCCAGGGGATGCCATCAACGTCGCGATTGAGTGTGGCCTGTCCGACGCGCACACCTTTCACATCCGTGATGGCATTCAAGGGTCCAGGTTGCAGATAACCTGGCGTGACGCCGAAATCTCGAATGCGAGGCATTGCTTGTTTCTCCTACGCAATGGCAGGCGTTGTGAAGTCAAGTTCAATTTTGCGCCTGCTCAGGCCGCTTACAAAGCGACAAAACGAGCAAAAGATGCACTAGGTAATCATCAGACGAGTGTTTTCCAAATTGTGGAATGTGGGTATTATACCCTATTTCCTGGTGATCTGCTCAGCTCCACCAGAAGAAGGTGAGCAGATTGAGCGAGCCTGTGAGGCCACTTCAGCCAGATGAGGCAGCTCGTTGCGCAGCTCGTAGGCAGATCCACCCTTAAGGCCAAAAAGGCCTCGCCCTTCATCGAAATTACCCGTTATCAAAGGCGATCATCACTGGCTTTTTGCGCGAGCAATTGCACTAGAACGGCGTTGTGATTTCCGACGACATGCAGATGGGGGCGATCGCGCAGTACTATGGCTACGAGCAAGTGGTGCTGCTCGCGCTTCAGGCGGGCGTGGACGTGCTCGCAATGGCGAATCAACTCCAGTGCGATCCTGACATCGCGGCGAAAATGATTGCGATTGTCAGGAAACTCTTGAATGAGGGCAAACTCACGCCGGCGCGCATTGACGAATCGTACGCGCGCATCGTTAAATTCAAAGAGCGACTGGGCAAATTTCAGGGGGGGCGCATGGCAGCGCGCGCAAGCCGGCGCAATCGCCCCTACGCGAGATCAACAAGAAGGTGAAATCATGGACACAACTCTCATTGTTGCGACGCGACACGGAATTTTTACGTACGAACGCAACGAAAATGATTGGCGCACGCTCGCGCACGGCTTGGATGGTCAACACGTCACGAGCGCAATAGCCCGCGAGGGCGTGATTCTCGCAGGTACGACCCACGGCGTTTTTCGCTCGGATGACTATGGCCAGAAATGGCACGCGGCTAGCGATGGACTCAAGACGCGGCACGTGCGCTGGATGGCGTTTCATCCCGATCTGTCGGATTATGAATTCGTGGGGACGGAACCCGCCGCGATCTTCGTTTCGCACAACGGTGCCTTGAGTTGGCGCGAGTGTCCCGAGGTCGCGCAGTTGCGCGATGAACACGGCTGGATGCTGCCGTATTCGCCGGAAGCCGGATGTGTGCGCGGCTTTACCTTTCATGGCAAACGCGCGTACGCGGCAGTCGAAGTCGGCGGCGCGCTGCGCTCGGACGATGGCGGTGAAACATGGCGGCTCGCAGAAGGCAGCGACGGCAACCCTGACCTCGAAGGTCCGCCCGAACCCTTGATTTATCCTGACGTTCACTCCATCGCCGCGCATCCGTCGGCGCCCGATCTGGTGTTCGCGCCGACGGGCGGTGGTTTGTATAGGACGCGCGATGGCGGCAAGACCTGGACATTGCTCTACGATGGTTACACGCGCGCGGTGTGGCTCGATGTTGACGATGCCAACCACTTGATTTTAGGTCCCGCCGAGGGAGTGGAT
>WNFA01005337.1_pt1 | contig 18981 bp, 21 predicted proteins | sample 5400481 | NCBI WGS metagenome assembly WNFA01 (sample SAMN13153340, study PRJNA577476) | soil metagenome | isolation source: 120 cm saprolite under Douglas fir tree site 2 hole 1 replicate 2 | place: USA:California | collected 2015-04-18
TCCAGCATCTTTGCAATCTCCCTCACCAAAGTACAAAGCAGAACCCCTGGTTTATCCCCCGAAGCCACACCGAACCAGATGAGGTTCTCTATCCTTTCCTGTTTTGTATCTACTACAAGCGCTATACCCTAAATGTGCTAAACTCTTCTTGAGGTGAACAATCGGGTTTGCCTCATTGCTACGTTATTCTACCGCAACTTACGAAGATATCCTGCTTTCAGCAAGGCAGGGTTTCTTCCGTTATGGGAGCTCGGTACTTGGGCATACACCTCTCAACTCGATCTACTTAGGATTGCGCAATATTTAGCAGGCACGAACCTTGATCTAACACAGTCATCACAACCTCGCCCACGCTGCTATGGTAGTCAATCAGCGTGTTGATGGAGTCTTTGACGCGGTTGAACTCGCTGGCATCATTCGGTAAGAATTGGCTGCAATAGCTTTCCGTTTGTTGGCGACTCCATGATGACGGGCCACTCACATTCATCCCTGTCACCTCTCCATTTGCGCTTGGCGTGGCATTCACCAAAATCGTCTGCTGTGAATCGGCAATCCAGGTTTGGCTGTTCCCAATTCCCTCCATCGTATACAGCTTTTTCTTGTATTGCATGTTTTTTGAGAAAGGAAGTATATGCATGAACACTGCTGTATTGATTGTGGTTGTCTACTGTTTTCGCTAATGATGATCCTACCCACTTTGCTACTGACCACTCTACCCACTTAACCGAGAGTCTTAGTAAAATGCTACTGAAAATACTGCCCACTACTACTCTCATCCTTACCATCCCTAGTGTTTTCTCATGAAATGAGTAAAGTAGAAGCGAGAAACGATGGTGCTTCTGCCAAAGCAGTGACCGCGGATGGCATTTCGTATGTTGGTCATACCCCCTGGTGATTACCCACAAGTCTGCAAAACCAGATGGAAGCATAGTGTTAATGTTCAGCCTTACAAACGTTGTATCACAGAGAGGCTTGTAGCTTGAAATCACTACAACACTCTAAAAAATATAGGTAATCACCAGGGCTGTAATCACTTGAAAATACAAGGTGTCTTGGTTAAGCTTTACGCAGGGAGACAAACTCAACTGTTTCTTGAAAAGCACTCCACGTCACGACCTCGCAACCTGACCATGGCTCTGTTGTTTTCTGTAGTGCGTCCTATCAGAATGGTGTTACCTTACCCTTTGGTGGTCCCGTGGATGCAACGATCTGCAATCTTTAAAAAGGGATCAACGCTAGATGAGGATAAGGGCACGGATAAAGCCGCCCACGTGTAGCGCTTGCCTTTGCTTGGCCACCTGGATTGCAGGGAGAAACTGGTGAAACCTGCCACGGCTCTACCGTCGTATGCCAGTTTTTGTGTGACCGGCAGCGGTCACTAGAAAGGAGAGGCAAGTGAATGCTACACAGGGTGACGGCCCGACGATTGGGCCGCCCCACGCTGGCCATCGTTATGTTGGCCACCACCACTTTTGGGAACGCGCTCTGATGTCGCGGCGCCAGTTCATCGGAGCAGCCGCCGGTGCTACAGGCGCCGTTCTGGGCCTGGGCTCTGGACTCGTGCTACCAAGGCTAGCCCTGGCAGCTGGCAGCGATCCCAATCCCATCCCCGGGGGCTTCGTGCTCAACGGGCAGCTTTTCCACGTCTTCGGGCTCGGAGAAGGCAACGAGCCGTCAACGATCACCGACTTCAAAGGCTCTATTGGTGTTGCAGAAGTCCAGGGTACTGGAACAGGAATCAACACTCATACGGGACAGCATGAGACCCTCAACTACGATACGGATATGCGCTTCATGCAGGGTATCTACATTGGGGTGGATGGGAAGCAGCACTCCGACACCTTCGGCTTCATCTGACTGGATCTCTACCGGGGGCAGGTTGTCCCTAATGTTTTTGACAATCAGATCCATGACTTCAATCCTGGTATCGCTCCTAGCGGCCTGTTCTGGACGATACGCATCCCCGATGGGAGGGTGCACGTCGACCTCGACAAAGCCACAGCCTCGATGGTCATCGGCCACGCGGATATCGAGGACTACTTCAACCTTCCCAATGCCCTGTTTGGCGGCAAGTCACCGGTACCGGCAAGCGTCTCCTTCGAGCTTCGTTGGAGCGGCGTGATAAAGCGAGTGCACACGCGCGATGAAACGAACCACTTTGTTGGTGACTACATCGAGGATACGGCGACGATTCGCTGGGCGGCAAAAGAGGAGGATTTCCATTTCGTTTCCGATCCGGCACATACCTCGACCACCGTTTTCGCCGAGATTGGTAACGAGCGCAACGGCGCCTTCTTCTCGTAAGAGAGAATCCGAGCCGGTGGTTTTGCCGATGATGTGAAATGCGGCAGGTTGTTGGCGCTGACCGGGTCTCTATCCTTTCGGGGGAAGGCCCTTCGTACGGGCGTGATTCATCACGCCCCATTCCCTTGTAGAGTGGCCCACGGGGCGTGATGAATCACGCCCGTACGAACGATCCTCTTCCATTTCTACCTTGTTTCACCCCGAAGGACGTAGACCCACCAGATACCCCTACTTGACATACTTCTTCGATAACAACAATCCTCTGACAACCAGGTAATTCTAAGGATGTTTTTCTCGTATCGAATGGCTATCCTATGAGTGGTGGTTCACTCTCTGTTCCCTGGTTTTGGTCCGGTTATGCTTCTCCACCTCTGTATAGGGGTGGAAAGGAGAAAAACGACATGGCGAGACAGGACATCCTCGCACAGATTACGCAAACGCTCGGCGCGGTACCGGACTGGCTGAGTGGCCTGCCGGACCCGCAGTTGGAGCATCAATGGGGGCTGATCGCGTGGGTACTGAGTGACAGTGCGTTGTCCTCACGGGATAAGGCTCTCGTTGCTTACGGGGCGGCAGCGGCCGTCCACTGTCCATATTGAACGCCCTTCCATACTGAGCAGTTGCGGCTCAGCGGCATGGGTGATCCCCAAATCCAGGAAGCCTCTGCGACAGCTGGCCAGGTGGTCGGCTTTAGCGCATACCTCCACGGCATCAACTATAGTGTCGAGCAGTTCCGACGCGAACTTGACGAGGCCGTGACCTACATTAAGTCCCAACAAAAGCCGTAGGCAAGTTTATTGTTCCATCGGACCGGAACCTGCGGGTAGTGCATCACCAGGCGTCCCCACCTCACCTATTAGGAAAGGGGGACGCCCCCTTTGACCAGGAAGAGAGCTCCGTTCACCTTTGCTCCTTTCCTTCTTGCTTGCCCCTATCAGCGTCAGCGCTATGAGAACCTGGCAGGCACTCTTCCTCTGTCAACCGCTGTTACAACGGTTTCCAATATGCTGATTTGATTTCTGACCTTCCTGTGGGTAACCTGCTGAAGGTCTTGAGAACATCAGCTAGCCTATCTTAATCACCTGCTCTACCACGTGCGCCACTTCTTTGACTACGGTGGTTGCCTCTGCATCTACTCCATGACCGAACTCGCTTTCTGGCGTCTGCATATGAAACGTCGCGAGCAGGAGGGACGTTGGGCCGACTTTGCGGCAACACATCGGGCACTCCTGGATGAGGTGCGCACTCAGCTGCCGGGCACCTATCCGTTCGCATCAGGGGGTTCAACCAACAATCGGGGATCGGAATCTCCACAAGGATGAAGATGCTGGGGAAGCGCGGCCGTAGTATGGTAGGGGCAAGGGTGGTAGGGAGTGGCGGGGTGGGCCCTTGCGGTTGCCCTGGTAGCTGCGCCAACACCCAGAATCTTGACAACGGGGTTCACTTTAGCCGATGGGACGACGGAAGAAAGGTTGGCACGGCGAGGGCATCAGGTGCAGATATTGGCTGTAATGCTCGACGGACATAGCATAACATCGAGGGTTGCCAGACGCTGGATATCGTCGTGGATTTGCTGCACGCCAGGTTGTAGCTGGTTGATAGATGAGTTCGTCTGGCCGCTGAACGCGTACCCTGCCTGGGTTGCCATAATGTCTAGTAGAGCTTGTGTGGAAGGCTGGAGCAATTGCGCATCGGTCAGCTTAACAAGCTGCTGTGCATCCTGATGCACCTGCACCAGCAAAGCATCCACATGATTGATCTCTAGGATGATCTGTGCGGTGAGCTTCAACTGCTCTGGTGTTGCGCCAGGGGCGTGGATCAGGCCATCCAGGTGAATGCCGATATGGGATAGATAGCCGGGTATTTGCTGCTGCCCACACAGGTCAAGCAGGGCAACGCTGGAGACACTGGTAATCGTTGCGCTCCCTGGAGTCGTCGGTGTGCCAGGTGGCACGCCCTGCAAATCTGACTGAACACAAGCCTGTCCATCAAGGTAGTAGAGAATATCAACGCTATATTGGCGTATAGCATTGGTATTCCTACCTTGCCATGCATCCCGCGCATTGCCAGCCCACTGTAAGACCTCCCTCGTATTCCTCAAGAACCAGATGTCGAGTCCGCCATGTAATCCTTTGCGTGCGAGTTTTGGGTCTTCAGCCAGGAGATGACGCAGGTGATCAAGTACACTGAAGTGATCACTGGCGGCGGGCGTCTGAGGGATAGCGGCATAATAGATCCGTGCACCGCGATCTGTTGATGGATAGACCGGCATTATATTCGCGTCTTCTTCTGTAATGAGAAAGCGACTGGTGCTGGCCAGCAGGTTGTCGTGTTGTTGATCGCCAGCATAGGGGTAATGGATCGTCCTCTTGTTGACGGATAATTTCCCAAGCGGTATTGGTTTTGTCTCGCTTTCACCCAGTAACCAGGCATAATAGCTCTTGCCTGCGTGGGGCGGAGGGATATTGTGGAGATCGACGGTCAATTCATCGACGATACCCTGTGAGGTATCCTGACCGAACTGCTCGCTACTGCTAAAGAAAATGTGTCCCACTATTGAACCAGGCGTGGTCGGTATGCCGGTAGTATTCTGTTGAGAAAATAGAGCACGCGCGCCGAAGCCCAGACTGACCAGCATGATGGTGAGTACGGCAACCAGGGCGATGGAGAGGCGCGTATGTCGCCTTGGTGATGCAGAAGGGGGTGCGGGCATCGGGGGTGAAGGAGGTGGTTGTATGGGAAGATCCTGGGCGACGTTTGGAAGAAGGGTAGTAATCATCTCCTCTTTCACCCACTCAAGTCGTCTATATTTTTGCACCCACAATCGCTGTAGATCTACGGTGAACACATACTTGTCTGTGCCAGCGATGACATCGCGTGCTATGAGACTTCTGATAGCTTTCGCCATTTCCCCCTTCGGTATGATGACATCCTCGCGTGCCCATGCCCGGTTGATATCCTCAGCTCCAACAGGACGATTGAAGTCGCCCATTGTGGCAGCTATGCCAGCTATGGTCGCTTTCTCGCCTGGCGTTGATTCTTCCCATACATGCTTGAGCACCGCTAATCCGCGTTCTACCGCCTCGTCAAGGACCTCGTCCACATCCTGGGCCTCAATGTGCGGTACTTGCCGCTGCTGCCAACGATTGAACAGACTGTGGCAGAGCAATTGGGTGTAATAGGGATGACCGGACGTAATCTGGAAAATGCGTTCCAGAGCAGCTGGTTCGACCTGGTAATAGTCTTTGACCGGCTGTGTGATGAGAGCGCTTGCGGCGTCGCGGTCAAGGAAGGAAATCTTTTTGTAGAGGCCGACACTGAAGAGGAAGGAGTATTCCTTCTCCATCTCCTCCAGGCCGCTGCCAAGTGAGAACAGGAAGTTCAATCGCTCATGGTGCTGCATGAGATGGCGCAGATACTCAAAGATGTTGTGCTCCAATTTGCCTGCTCGCACTTGCTCCTCCAGGCGTATCACCTCATCCAGCATGAGCAAGAGGTGCCGGTCGCCGCAGGCAGACCATACGTGGTGCAGAAACTCATTTTCAAAACAATTACGCGGGTCAGCCATGAACTCGGCACGGTTTGGCTGCGGCAGGTCAATCTGATAGTCACGGTGCAGGACACGCAGGATGTGGTTGGCCAGTTCCCACAGGAACCCGCCAAGGCTGTCGAGCGCAAAGCCGTGGAGGTCCATGAAGATACAGACATAGGGCTCGCTCAAACGCATGGATGATACCATCTTTATCTCTGTTTTCGTGTGGGGGTCCATGAAGATACAGACATAGGGCTCGCTCAGGTGGGAACGCATCTGGTAGAGCACAGAGGTTTTGCCCGTGCGCCGCTGACCGTAGAGGACGATCACGTTGTCACGATGCTGCCCTTTAAGCGTCCGGCGGATGAAATCAAAGACATCCTCACGGCCAAAGAACATCGCGGAGCCAGTGACCGGGTTACCTGCAATGTAGGGGTTGACTATATCTGACATGCTGCCTCCTGCTGGCGCGTCAACCTAACCCCAGCGCGGTCTTGAGCAGTACAGCTCCAGCAATCAGAGTTTTAGGGTCGCTGATCCAGTGAATGATCAGCTCACGGTAGTTATTGCTAATCTCGGGCAGAACCTCGCCCAATTCTTTTCTGGCCCCCGCCGCGAAGCGTTCTACTATACCATTGCCAGACTTGAGCCACTCGTCGTAACTCTGCTGGTCATTGCCGGTATTGGTGATCTCATTAAAAATCCATTCACCCAGCGACGCATTGAACAGGGAGTACGTATCTCCCCCGGATGCCACCAGTGCCCGCTTTTCAAGACGTGCCAGTGTTTGGTTGGAATGAGCATACAGGTCTTGCAACTGCTTTACACTGAAGTGAGGCCCATTGGTTCCCCTCTGCCGCTCCAATAAAGTCAGCACAGTGAGGACGATCTTCTCGTGTTCGTCTGAGTTCTGCCAGTAGCTGGCCAGGTGTGGTGAGGCTTCCTCACGAAATTCTTTGCGCAGAAAGCTGACGCGCTCAACCGGGTCCAGCTTCATCGCGTGGGCATCGAATAAGAAAGAGCACGCAGCCTGTAGAAAGTAGGGATGGCAGCCAGCGATACCGATGATGAGAGCATTTTCGGCATCGGTGAAAGTGACGCCTGTGCCAGCCAGCAATTGGCAGATGAGGTTCTGGGCTTCGTTCTTGGTGAAAAGGGGGATGTTGATATTGGCAAAGATGTTGAAGAACGGCGAGGAACGAATATCGCCAGAGTGACAGAGGTCGATCAATTCGTGACAACTGGAGGTAATGAAAGATAGGTTGTGATGGATCGCCAAACTGCGCAGTCCATAGAAAAAGGAGGAGTCAAAGTTTGCATTCTCAGTCACATTCTCGAATTCGTCCAGTAGGAACACGATGTACTTATCCTTTTCGTCTATGCTGTCGAACAAATCCGCGAGCGCAAAAGTATCGATTGATTCAGTATGGCGCACCTCTTCCAGAATCTGCTTCACCCCGTCGTCGTAGCAGCACTTCGCCGTCTGCCGCAGAAGCCGCTGCCACAGTCGCGTAGAGGTTGTGTCCTTGTCCACCATTTGCAAGTCCAAGTAGACGAAGAGGTATTTGTCTGGATCCAGTCCGTGGGCACGGCGTACATCTGGATGTGCCAGGTAGTTGAGTAGCGATGTTTTGCCCACACGCCGTTCGCCCACCAATGAACTCGATTCAAACTCGCTGTTGCGTAGGCGGCTAAATACCTGCTCAATCTCAAGTTGACGGCCAAAAAAACGCTTCGGGTCCGAAATCGGGTCGCCGTAGGTAAAGGGGTTCATTATCATAGCCGCCCGCCTTTCAGGGGACTTATCATGCTTATAGGTCATGTCATGCTGGAGCCATGGAGCTACAGTTTTACCTCCACTAGGATAGCCTACACGATAATATCAACAATTGCAACAAGCAAATCTGCCTTACGAGACTCGACACCTCAAACAGTCGGAGCTTGTTCTGTCTCGTGATTGATTAACTCACTCTCCACCAGGTTCTTCAGGATCTTGGCAAGCGGCTTGATAAACTCGGGTTTATTATCCCAGTAATTGTGAGCTTGCAGCCCACCACCAACATAGTTGTTCATATTATCGACTTGTATATCGCCAACGATATACGGGTACAGTTCCCGCTTATCAGGATCGAAAGCCTCGTAGAGGCCAGCATGCTCTGGATAAAGAATCTTTTGCTGTGTCATAACCGTTCTTCCTTCTATAGAGGGTCATAGTGTTTCATTGGGAGAGATACGCGCTAAGTTTTGTTCCGACTCACCAGAAGTGTTGCAAGTCCATATCGTTTCAGTAAAGCTATCTGATAAACGCATCAGTCCGAAGAATTTAGCGCATCAATTTCAGTTGATCCTTGCTTGACATCCCCCTGCGTCGTCTATGGGTGACACTATGTTGCAAGCAAAGGCACCCACATCCACCAGTTCACGGACAATCAGGGGCGCTATCACCTGGAAACCATTGTCCCCGGAGAGTACCCTGGTCGGACACGCCATATTCACGTGAAAGTCCAGGCTCCTGGTCAGCCGGTGCTCACCACACAACTCTACTTTCCAGCAGAACCACGGAACACCAACGACTCCATCTTCTCACCTGAACTGCTGATGCAGGTGCAGAATACACCCAACGGCCAACTGGCAACATTCAACTTCGTCCTTGCTCTTTCATGAGCACTGAGCGTACAATTGATCCACACTGGTATAGTAACTCTTCCCCTACTCAGGAGTACTAACAATGGCAACGATCCAGGTCAGATTTTTAGGAAGCGGAGATGCCTTTGGCAGTGGAGGACGCTTGCAAACCTGTATCTGCATCAAAGCGACCACCAGCACGTTTCTGGTCGATTGCGGAGCTTCCTCCTTGATCGCCCTGCGCCGCTTTGGTGTTATGCCTAATGACATTGACATGATTCTGCTCACGCACTTACACGGAGATCATTTCGGTGGTATCCCCTTTTTTATATTGGATGCCCAACTGATCAGCAAACGGAGCCGACCATTGCTCATCGCAGGACCACCTGGCACAAAGAGAAGAGTGGTGCAGGCCATGGAAATCTTCTTTCCTGGCTCCTCCCAGATACAACAAAAATTTTCCTTGGATATACAAGAGCTAGCACCCGATCAACCTCAAACACTGGGCGAAGTGATCGTCACCTCCTACCGCGTTCAACACCCTGCTGGAGACCCGTCCCTGGCCTTGCGAATGCAGTGCAACGGGAAAAGTATCACCTACACGGGCGATACCGAATGGACCGAGGCCCTCCTGCCAGCAGCAAAGGGAGCCGACCTCTTGATTGCAGAGGCATACTTTTTCGAGAAGAAGGTCAAATTTCACCTGGATTTTCACACCTTGATGGCCCATCTGAACGAACTTCAGCCGAAACGCCTGATCGTGACCCATATGAGCGAGGACATGCTCGCGAGGCTGGAGGAGCTCTCTTGTGAGTGTGCCGAAGATGGCAAGCTCATCGAGGTGTAAGGAGCATTCCATCATCCCGTCACAGGCCTGTTTAGTGAGGTGAATGTCAGGAGGCAGCATTATTTGGAGCTTTCTCACCAGCACCACCACCGCCTCTAGATGGACTGGTGGGACTGGCGGTACAGAAGAACAGGGTTTTTGTGACCACGTTCAATTTCTCCACGTATGCTTTTACGGCCGATGCAGGAAAAATGATCTGGCGAGACGCAAACGCACACGCTCATCTGGCATGAGAAGCTGAGAACGCTTGCGGCCGGCAAAGCTACGCGCATGAAGCTGATTGGTGATGAGCTGTATGTTGGCTTCAATGATCTGGGGGGAAATCAGTTTGCTAGTATTCACGCGATCAATACTCAGGTGGGAAGCGAGGATTGGTCGACAAAAGTGAATTGGAATGTGAGTACCCTGGATCTTGCTTGATTATCGGGGATGAGAGAAGCCAGTAGCCCATTACTGATGATATCGGTGTGTTTGTCTCCATCTCCAGGGCTTCTTGCTACACTATCAATGTAATCCCAGATAATCTCATCAAAAAGCGGCATGCAGTCGCAGGTCACCGCTTTTGTATGCATCTCAGGCGTTCAAGTACGTCTTTAGCCCACATGAGATTCGCCTCAGTAGTAAATGGGAGGTTACTGAGCATGACGTTGGTAAGATCGTAATCGGCAGCGTTTCGATATTTGATCATCCGCTCTAACGCCAAACCTATCTCCCGATGGTCTGCCTCGGCACTGTTCTTGAACTGCTCTCTCACATACGCATGAATATTGATGCGAGTGCCATTGGAATCCACGAGTGGATTTGGCTCCCGAATCTTATCATAACGCCGCAGGTGATCGCGTGCCTTCCCGAAAACGGCGTAGTATGCTCGACTCATTGATGCACGCTGTTTTGCTTCTTGATAGGGAGAGTTGCTCTTTGCTTGTGTGGCAAGTTCCTGTGCGACATCCACATACTCTGACCAGTCAAAACTCATCTCATAGAAACTCCAACGTGATACAAAGTTTTCCTTGTGCCCTCTTCAAAGAGTCCAACCACCACGCTTTATCAAATTCGTTCAAAGCGCCAATGGCCTCATCAGGCTTCAATGCTGTTGCGATCAAAACAACTAATTGATCGGTGCTAAACTCTTCCGGGTCAGTGTCTATTGCAAGGTAAAGCAAGGGATGTGAGAAGTATTTTTCAATATGAGTGTATGCTTCCCATAAGAGAGGGACAAGCAACGGGTGCTTCTCAAGAAAATGGAGTATTTCTGCTCGTTCGCCCCTAAATATGTACCAGCGTTCAAGGATATGCAGCAACCGACGGTATTGTATATCCACTTGGGGAACACTCACCGTTGAAGAGCCTGATGCTATCCAATGACGTTCAGTATCCAGGATATCTTTGGAGACGATCATCTGACTACTCCTCGAATTTCTGTCTCTGACTACTCCTCGAATTTCTGTCTAAGCTGATCGGTAATACAGCCCTCAAAAATCTCCTCGACGTGTGCATGAGCATTCATGATCCACGCAGAAATATCATCTAAGGCAACACTACCGGGTTGAGCAAGAAAATAGTCAAGGTCGAGAATGATGGTAGCGACATCTATGGAGAGACCGGCTAAGCTGGCTAATTGTAGGCTCAGGACATCGCGTGAGTCTTCATAGGGAAGCTGAACGGCAACCATAAACGGGCCCACCGTTTTTGGTAAATGTGGGCCAACATAAGGACGAAACTCAAAATAGTCTTCTAGATTAATACCAGGCCCCGGGATCTCAATTGTATTGACGTAACGTAGGCCAATGCGATGAATACTCCTGGGGTTTGCTACCTCCCGGTACATGTTAAAGCCGTAGAGGATCTGGGGGAAAAACTGCTCCCACGAAGAGTAAGGTTTTAAGTGGTTGATCGAGAGCAGATGTAATCCCACCTGCATGATGAGGTTTTCACTCTCGCTTGAAAACCTCATGATAGGTGTTGCACCAATCTGTGGGCCTATTTCACCTTCATTAGTAGATATGCCCATAGTTACTCTTGCCACCTGGCTTCGTGCAGGGAATTTCTCTCGTACCTTTTCGTATACAAGCCCTGGTATAGCGAGATCCCAGGAAGAATCCTGCCCAAACTGAAACTCACATACAACCTCACTAAGCGGTGGGTTTTTGTAGTGTTTACTCACCCTGACTGGCCTCTCTTGTACCCTCTTCTCGCGTTTCTATCATATCATATCAGGCGGCTGAGCATGGGCGAGGCGTACCACTAACGGTCAACTCGCTACAGCCATCGTGTGAACTGTCACCGTAAAGTGCATTTGGGGATTTGCAAACAGATATTCGTGGACGAGTTGACGCATATACACCTTTGGCAGTGAATAAATCCAGCGTTGAGCCTGCTCGGCAGATTCGGCATGGCTTAGTCCGTAGAGTCCAATCCTCACGAGATGGTGTATGGGGCCGATTCCATAGATCTTTCAAAGAATCAACGAGAAATTGCGTGCGTTGGGAAATTTCCTGCTCATGATTGCCTTGGTAAGGCGTGACTTGATAGTTCTGCATAGTGTCCTCGTTGTTTCTCATGCCAGTTCTTTCCTCCGCTCCTATCATAGCATATCATCGGCAAAAAATACACAAGGTATGAAGAAAAGGGGTGTTTTGGGGAATTAACAGCTGGCTCTTCTCCAAATTGATATCGGTAGCGAATTCGGCAGCGTTGGCCCCACCCCACCCCGCGGGCGCGATAATGAGGTTTAACACATTGATGCGGACATCTTCGGTTGGGTCTGACCAGATGAGCCCAAGTGACAGCAGAGGCCAGACCCCCCACCCCGCGGACGCGAAGGATTGAAACGCGCTCCGCAAGCTTCGCTGAGGGTCCCTACGCGACTTCCCATCGCTTCGCTCGGACTCGCTGATGTGTAAGGCAAATTCGTATCCTAAAAGTTTGTATTCTTCTCGTTTTACCAGTGACTCATTGGATACAAGCTCTCCTCGAGGACAAATGAGTCTAAACGGCAAGAGAAAGAAAGTAGCGGACAGAAAGGAAGATTTTTCATGGCACAACAAGAGTACAAAGATCAGCCAACCACCAGTGCCACCGTCGCCGTTCCCGAGGCTTCGGCTCTGGAAGCTTTACAAGCCAGTCTGAGTGGCAAGTTACTCCGCCCGGGCGATGCTGCCTACGACGACGCCCGCGCAATCCATAATGGGATGATTGACAGACATCCGGCGTTGATCGTCCAGTGTGCCGGGGTCGCCGATGTCATCAACGCCGTCAATTTCGCCCGTGTAAACAATCTGCTGGTATCGGTGCGTGGAGGCGGCCACAATGTGGCTGGCTTTGCCGTCTGTGACGGCGGGATTATGATCGACTTGTCTCGCATGAAGAGCGTGTGGGTCGATCCGGCGCGCCAAACGGCGCGCGCCGAAGGGGGCGCCACCTGGGGGGACTTCGATCACGAGACGCAGACCTTCGGCCTGGCCACCACAGGCGGCGTGGCCAGACCAACCGGGATCGCCGGCCTGACCCTCGGCGGTGGCCATGGCTTCCTCATGCGCCGGTTCGGCCTCGCTTCCGACAATCTGCTGTCGGTCGACCTGGTGACCGCCGATGGCCAGTTGCAGCGGGTGAGCGCGAAGGAGCACGCGGACCTCTTCTGGGGGGTGCGCGGTGGCGGCGGGAATTTCGGAGTCGCGACTTCTTTTGAATACCAGCTCCATCCCGTCGGTCCACTGCTGGGGGGATTGCTCATCTACCCCATACAGAAGGCGAAGGAGTTCCTGCAGTTGTATCGCGACTTCACCAGTACCGCTCCCGACGAGTTTGGATCCGTGGCCGTCCTGGCCACCTTGCCCGATGGCACGCCTGCCTCCGGTACCCTCATAGGGTTCAGCGGCGTCTTTGAGGAAGGGGAACGCCTCCTGCAGCCGCTACGAGCATTTGGCCCTCCGCTGCAGGACCTGCTTGGCCCCATGCCCTATACTGGGCTGCAGAGCATCGCTGAAAACTTCAACCCGCCTGGCCTGCGCAACTACTGGAAGTCGGGCTACCTGCGGAGCCTGAGCGACGAGGCGATTACTACCCTGGTGGACTCCTTCGCGACCGTTCCTGCGCCCCACAGCCATGTGGTGATTGAGCATTGCGGGGGCGCTGTCAGCCGCCGCGGGAGGGATGAGACGGCGTACAACCACCGCGATGCGCAGTATAACCTGGCGATCGTAGGGATGTGGAGCAACGCCGGGGAGGATGACAAGAACATCCGCTGGGTGCGAGGGCTCTGGGAGGCAATGCAACCCTTTGCCTCGGGCGAGGTCTATGTCAACTACGAGGCCGATCAGGGAATCGACCGGGTCAAGGCCGCTTACAGCCCAACGACCTATGCACGGTTGGTTACACTGAAGAACAAGTATGATCCCACGAACCTGTTCGGCCTCAATCAAAACATCAAGCCGACTCTATAACCCTACTTCGTTAGTTTTCATTTTGCGCCACCGGTGTGCCCCTGCACAGGTCTCTGCTGAGTCGTTGGACGCCAGGGGAACACACCTCTCGCGCCCAACGCTTCGCCAGGCTATTGCGCTGTAACCTCCTGAACACCTGCAGGCTGTTGCGCTGCCTCGAGATCAATCTCTATGGTGACCATCTCGCTCAACGCAACCTGCCCAGCCTCGACGACCGCTCCCCAACCCAGGTCGAAATCCTTGCGGTTGATCTTCGTTTTTGCCGTCAGACCTGCACGTTGCACTCCCATCATAAAACTCTGGCCGCTGTATTCGGCCTCAAAGGTGATGGGTTTGGTCACCCCATGCATTGTCAGATCGCCAGTGACCCGATACTCTTGACCACCAAGATGTTCTACCTGTGTACTCTTAAACGTGATCAGGGGATAGGTGTCTGTGGCAAAGAAATCAGCGGAGCGCAGATGTGCATCGCGCTGTTCATTATGCGTATCGATGCTTGCGGCATCAACTTCGGCTTCGACCCAGGAGTTCGCCGGTTGACTCTCATCAATATGGAGATGCCCACGCAGGACATTAAAGCGCCCACGTACCGTGCTGACCATCATATGTCGGACAGCAAATGAAACGGTTGAATGAATAGCATCAATTTCCCAGGACATAGAATAGGTGCTCCTTTAAGTAATGTGCTCGTAATCGTTATGCACTCTTGGCAGAGATGCAGAGAGAGGAAACGCTGATGTCTTTTACTACCAATTTGGTATTCGCTTCCTTTATGAAACTAAGTATAAATGAAAAACTAGCTAATGTCAAGGAACTATGGTATACTTTTGCTATGAAGCCAACCGAGTATCTCCAGACAACCGAAATGCCCGCAGCTTGCGCGACCACCCCCATGGGCCGCGCTATTCGCCTGCTTGGAGATCCATGGATTCTGCTGATCGTTATCACGCTCTTACGCGGTTCCAGACGCTTTAACGAACTGCGCGAGCTGATGGGACATGTCAGTCCGAAGACGCTCTCACAGCGCCTGAAGACCCTCGAAGAGATGCAGTTCGTGGAACGACGGGCCTTTCTGGAAATTCCGCCACGCGTCGAGTATCATCTCACGGCAAAAGGGCAAGCCTTAGGGGATGTCATTGGGGCGATCGAACAGTTTGCGCAAGAACACCTCTCCAGCCTCGACGGTTCGCCACCTGCTTCTCCTTGTTTGTGAACGAGATCTATTTCAACGTCTTGTCTCGTCTCTTTGATATTTCCTGCGTCTCTGCGTCGTATGCAAGGAGATTTTCTTGATATTTTTCAGAGGAGAACCGCCAGACTCAGTTGAGGAAGTCTTTCAACTGGTCACTCCTCTTCACGCGGAGTTTCTGCAAAGCTTTCGTTTCGATCTGACGTACCCTCTCACGACTCACGTGTAACATCTCGCCAATTTCTGTCAGACTGTGACTTGTACCATCAAGCAGGCCATAGCGCAATTGAAGTATCTTTCGTTCACGCTCACTTACATCTTGTAAGGCATCGGCGACATACTCTTGGAGTTGATGGTGTGCTGTGATCTCCGTCGGCGACGGCAGCATCCGGTCCTCAAGAAAGTCGCCCAGTTCGTTGTCGTTATCCTCACCTACCGCGGTTTCCAGGCTAATAGTTTGCTGGTCGGCTTTGAGGATCTCACGTATCTTTTCCACACTGGTACCCATCTGTTGCGCAATCTCCTCGACAAGCGGTTCTCGACCCAGTTCCTGATATAAGCGAGCACTTACCCTCGATACGCGATTGTTCTTCTCGAACATATGGACCGGTAAACGAATTGTGCGTGCCTTGTTGGCAATTGCTCGCACAACAGACTGTCGAATCCACCAGGTAGCATAAGTACTGAACTTGTACCCCTTCGTTGGATCGAACTTATCGACAGCAGTCATCAGGCCTTTATTGCCTTCTTGAATGAGATCGAGCAATGCCAGACCTCTTTGCTGGTACTTCTTCGCAATGCTTACAACAAGGCGTAAGTTGGCTTCAATCAGACGACGTCGAGCCTCTTTTGCGTGTTCCATTACCTTATCATTGGGAAGAATGTCGTCTTGCATGGCGCGTTGCTGCTCAAGCTTGCCTTGTTGAACCATAAGCGCCAGGCGGATCTCCTCCTTCGCAGTCAGCAGTGGAACACGACCCATTTCATGGAGATAGAGGCTCAATGCATTTCCCAGTTCCCTGCCTTCGTCAGTCTCTGTAAGATCTGCATCATCGGCATCCAGGTTGGCTTCTGTTGGGTCCAGGGCGTCTATTTCTTCTTTCTCCTCAAAATCATTCTCTGCGAAGATATTCAATAGATCATCCGCTAGTATGTTGGCATCATCGAGTGTTTGAGCAGCAGGATGAGATAATATATCGGTGAGCGATGATCCTTCTTCTTGTATTTCCGGTTGTTCCATAATTGTAATAGACATAGATGATCTCCTCTCTTTATAAAATGTAGGTAATTACTTAGCAGGGGGTGCCGGGGGACGCAGTCCCCTGGCCGGAGCGCGAGGTGTCCTCGCTTCTTTCCCTTTTTCCTCGCCCGCCGCAGGCTGCACAAGGAAGGTACCCGAGTAGTTACATAAATAGGGGAAAAGATGGAATTACCGCATTATTGCGCTCATAACGAATAGTTTCCTGTTGCCTCATCAAGCAATACATATAACATTATTGAACCCACGTTCTATTCCCCAAACAGGTAGTTTGTCTATGTGGATTTCGGTTCCCGCTTTGATATGCAGGTAACCGACGTATCAGCAGGAAGATACTTTCCTCCAGGAAATGTGACTGTGTAACAAGATCGCCAAATCTTGACATCGCCCTTCCACCACAGGCGCCCCAGCAACTCTGCCCCAAAATCTATCCTTTTCGTCGTCTATACAATCGAGATGTCACATACTTTGGGCTAGCTCCGAATCTGATCATTAGTGGCCTCCAACAAAGAACAGCAAAGTACGCCACTGACCTGCAGAAGAGCAAGGGTGGAAGCCGAAGCCGTCAGGACAATTAGCGGTGGTGGAGGAGAGCCAGGCTATCCCAACCTCCCAGGGCGCAGGGACGCCCCTACTAACCGCGTAGGCATGGTTAGTAGGGGCGTAAGGACTCGGCATTAAAGGGAGAGGGCCTCCTGCCTCAGTTTAGGTGAAGACGGCTACAGAGGGTACTAACTGGCTTGCCCTGACGCGGGGATCACGCCAAGCTGTTGCATCAGACCCAGATCATCTCTGACTGCTCGATGCTCGACCCCCTTGCCGTCTCTGAAGCGCACAAAATGCATCTGGGCCTGTCGAAATGAGCGACCGGTCGGAGGCATACCTTGAAAGGTCCCTTGATGGGTTCCGCTCATGATCACACGGCCCGCTACGGTGTCGCCCTCAGCGACCAACTCCTCAATGGTGAAGTGCAGGTCGGGAAAGGCGGTCCGCAGCATTCTGATCAACTGGCGCATCGATTCGGGACCACGATTGCTTCCAGGCGGGGCCTCGTGATTGAGGAAGTCAGGAGCGACCAACTCCTCAACCAGGGAGAGATTGCCCTGATTGAACAGTTCCTCATAGGCCCGACGGAAACCGGCCTTGTTGGCCTCTTCGGTTGACATAGAAGATAGTCCTTTCTGTGACGTGCTTCCCTTCTCGCATGCCTGTATGCACGAGACTGGGAGAGACAATGAGCATTGACAGAAAAACGACGACCTGTTGGAAAGAGAGGGTCCCATCAGAAAGTGTATCTGAAAAACACTACCAATTCAAGTGATGTTGCTCTTCTCTGCCATTCGCGTCGTGCAGCAGTATGAGCGTGGCGTGATCTTCATCCTGGGTCGTTTGATCGGGGCGAAAGGACCGGGCATCTTCCTGGTGCCTCCCTTTATCACACACATGACTAAAGTTGATCTGCTGATTCTAACTCCGACCCTCATGAGACTTGACAGCGATCCTTGCCGCCTTAATCCGGTCTACAGCCTCGATGAGGTCACGTAGTTCGACCTGAGCTTTCCCATATCGAGCCACTCTTACTGCTGCGTCAATGATGGCATTTCTGATATCTCGACCGCAAATGTCGTCAGCATAAGCTGCAAGTTGATCGATGGAGACGTTCTCTGCCACTGGCAACTGTGGCACCAGATGTCTGCGCCAGATCTCTCGTCGGCAGTGTTCGTCAGGCAGTGGGAAGTGGAGATGGCGTACCCGCGTCTCAAACGCCTTATCATAGTTCTCGACCAGGTTCGTGGCAAAGATCACCACGCCGCGAAATTCCTGGAGGCAGATGAACAACTGGCTCCGCATCGAGTTAATGGCTTGCTCGGACCCTTGGGTGACCTCGGTGAGCCTCTTGGAGAGCAACGAATCGGCTTCATCGATAAACAGAATCGCTTGCTCTCTCTCGGCTGCATGAAAGATCGCCTTGACATTTTTTGGTCCCTCCCCATGAAACTTGCTCTCAATCTCCGCATAGCTCGCCACTAAAATGGACCGCTTGAGGGTGTGTGCGATAGCATGGGCTGCCAGCGTTTTCCCTGTGCCTGGTGGTCCGTGAAAATTCAAAGCAGAGTGCGGAAAGGGCTGAATTGTCCTGAGCCCCCACTCGTCGAAGACTTTGCGCTCTACCCGCGTGACCTCGACTGCGGAGAGAAGATCTTCCATGAGCGCGTCAGGGACAACTAACTGCTCGAACGTAAAGAGCGGTTGTTGCGCTTGGTATTGGAGAGCCCGGACCTCAATTGGGGGATCGTCACTCGGTCTCGTTTGACCTGGATGTTCCGTCTCTAGAGGGGAACCTGCACGCATGTCGAGCCGAGAAGCAGCTGTTTCGATCGTGATCTTGAGAGCTTTCAGACGTGTTTTCCCGAGCAGCTCAGTGACTGCATGCTGCAACCGGGAGCGACAGAGAGCAGCCACAGTTTCTGGTAGATCATCAGGGATACCCCGAATGATCAGGTCAAAGAGGCGATTCATTTCCTGCTCGCGTGCTGGATCGTCAGGGATGATGTTCTCGCTCACAGCATACTGACCTGCACCCATCCGGTCAATGGCTCCTCTGTCCTGTACCATGACAAAAAATTTATGCGTGTAGCTGGCCTGCTCTTCCTGGTCAAGCTGGAGCTCCATCAGCATCGAATGGTCGCTCCTCAATGCATGCGGTCCAAAGTATTTGAGCGCTGCAAGCAGACACTCTCTTTGTATCTGTTCCTGATCTTCCATCGTAGCATCCCCCTTTTT
>WNFA01001506.1_pt1 | contig 18977 bp, 20 predicted proteins | sample 5400481 | NCBI WGS metagenome assembly WNFA01 (sample SAMN13153340, study PRJNA577476) | soil metagenome | isolation source: 120 cm saprolite under Douglas fir tree site 2 hole 1 replicate 2 | place: USA:California | collected 2015-04-18
GCGAAGGATCTCCGGCCGCGAAATCGATCGAGGCAGGCCCGAAGGAGTGTGCCTCGCCGGTGGGCCCGAGGTTGCCGCTGTCTCCGATGCTGCGCTGGACCGTGAAGGACTCGTTCATGCTCTCGGAGAACGTTGCATTGACGTCGAAGGCCATGGCGCGTCCCGCGTAGATCGGATTGACCGGGAGGATCGCTGCCGGTGATGGCGAACGCGACAGCGCCGCCGATTGCGGCGTGCAGGCAGACAAGGCAACAACCGCAAGCAAGGCCGCTTGCTTCGCATAACTGCGCGATATGACCATTTCTACAATCTACTCGGCGGCCAGCCTCGCACCGTTTGGCCTCGCGTCAGGGGCCTCCACCGGGAGCGAACTGCCAGTGCTCCTCGTCGATCTTCCATCCCCCTGCAGCCCTGACCACGTGTAGATCTAGATCGACGATATTGGTCTCCGCTGGCTGGCTGGTTACCGGTTGATACCAGAACTGGGCGGTCTTGAACCAGAGTGTTACCTCGGCCCGTACTTTGGCGGTCTGGCCGGAGACCTGGACATCTTTGAGGTCCAGTGCTTTCACACCTCCGATGCGGTTACCGCCCCCAGCTTCGGCCAGGGCTCGGATGCCTCCCTGATGCTCAGCGATCTTCTGTGCCAGAAGCGTCCCGACGTAATATCTGGCGAGCTCCGTTTGGACGTGATCCAGCGCCGGCCGCACCGTTTCGGCGGAACTGCCCGGGCCCCGGTATTCGGCTGGCAGCCTGTCAAGGTTCAATTCGGCTGTCTGTGCTCGGCGGATGAGGTCAGCGAGTGCCACCGACTCGGCGGACGGTGGCCAGAGCTTGAGCGTCACGAAGCCAAGGCCGATCAGGCCGATCACGCCTACCGGGGCGAGAACCCGTCTGGGGGTTAGCCCTCTGTCCGCCGATATCATCGTTATGGGTGGGGCCTGACCCCTACATAGGGCCTGCCGGAATTCGGATCACCTGACCGGTAAAGGTAACGCTGCCCGGATTCGAAAGTTTCGGAGGGTCAGCGAACACCGCTACGAGCTCTTCAGATTCGTCAGCGCCGGGGCAGCAAGCTGGTCCGACGGTTTCCGTTTGCTCTCTCTGGTGAAGAAGCTGAGGATACGGGGCGTCGACCTTGGCCCCTCAGCGGACCTCGTAGAAGTTCTCCGCGACCACTTTCGGTACGGGTCTCCGCTAGGTTGGGAGCGCTGGGACAGTGGTCCGGAAGAAAGCGTCTGGCGGCTGTTCGACGCCGTCAAGGGGCGGGCAGTCTCGAAACGGTTGGTGGCTGCCGCCGAGGAATTGCTCGCCGACCCCAACCCGGCCCTCCGGTCACAGATCGTGTTTCTGCCCCAGCTGTACCCGGAGCGGTTCGACCCCGGCCGGCTGCTTACCATCCTTGACAGGACACCGGCCTATCGAGCGCGACGCCGGCCATCGGCAGCTGGCGCTGAGTACACGCCGCTGGGATGGCAGCTGGTCAGAGCCATGGCGGCCCACCCCCGGCCGCCCAGCCGGGTGCGCACCAGGCTCCGGCGGCTTGTCATGAATCGCCGGCACGGCGCGCAAATCCTGGCCGGCGTCACGTACCTCGGTCCAGCCTGGGTCATCAGGCACGCCGGCGAGGTGGTGCAGGGCGAACACTACCGGCCCGTGGTCATCCTCATGAATCTCCGTAATGCCTCGCAGCGTGAGCAGTTCATCCGCGCCCTCGCCAAGCAACCGCTTCGAATTCAACGGCGAGCGCTGTCCGCCATCGACGAGCACGTAAAGTCCCCGACTGAGCGAGGGCGTCTGCGACGTCTGCTGGAGCGTTCCTGACCAAAATACTGGAGCCCACGACCGCGGTTGAACCGGTGACCTACGCCTTACCAAGCCGCCCCTCATCCGATCTCCGGTGGCCAGCAACGGAGTCACAGCGAAATTCAGCGCCCCGTCGTCGCCTGTCGCAGCCGGTTGCCGAGCCATTGGTGGTGGAATGGTGGTGGTCCGACACGGTTGAGGACCGGTCCATGCTTTGGCGGCCGCCCGCGGGTTCTCCGGCATCGCGTGGACGTAGGTGTCCATGGTCAATCGGATGGCTCGGGTAACCAGCAGCTCACGGACGCTCTGAGGGTCGTCCCAAGGGCCGGTTGACGTGAGCTTTCTTGAACGCCTATAGTCACTTTCTACCGCCGACGGCTGGACGCGACAAGGAGGGAGACAATGTCCAGGCTGCTGAGCACCCGATCGGCGCGCCTGCTGGCGGTGGTGAGTTCTGTCTCCGCGTTGCTCCTGGTGCCGGCCAGCGGCCAGGCTGCGGTCGTGGTCGCTCCTGGCGGAGCAACGCCGGGAACCTCCCTCAACTTCAAGCTGGTCGGGCACAATCCGCTCTTCGGCCGGGGGATGAACGCCGCCATGGCGATTTTCGACCACTTCCTGTACGTCGGAAACCGTAGCGACGGCTCGAACTCGTGCGGGGACCTGAATGGCGCGGGACCCATCGCTCCGGTCCTGACGCCGACGAATCCAGACGGGACCTGTACGCACGCCCACCCGGGCATCCTGATCGTGGACATTGAGGATCCAACGGCTCCCACCGTGGTCGGCGAGATCCCGACCAGCGTGGCCGTGCCCAATGCGGCGGGCCAGCCCGTGGGCGTGACCTCTCGCGAGCTACGGGTGTGGCCGGAGAAGAAGTTGCTCATCGAGTTGAGTTTCCGCTGCAGCCGGGTGATCCACGCCTGCCCGCGCGGGAACGATACGACGTTCCCCTTCGAATACAAATTCTTCGACCTGAGCGACCCGGTGCATCCCCAGCTCATCGGGCGTCACGTGACGAAGTCGGCCGCCGGCGTGCCGATCAAACCGCACGAGTTCTTCCTCTGGGTCGATCCGAACAACGAGGACCGGGCGCTGCTCTATGAGTCGACGCCGTCGGTCTCGGTCAACCCAGCGAGGCCGAACCTCGTCATTGAGGACATCAGTGCCGTGCCGTCCGGCGGCGACGTGCAGCTCGTGGCCCAGGGTAACTGGAACCAGCTCTTCCCAGGTGCTGACAACCCGGCCAACTACGACTTCGACCTCTCCCTGCACTCGATGACGCCGACGGCCGACGGGAAGACGACCTACCTTCCCTACCTGCGTGGGGGAACTCTCGTCCTGGATACCAGCGACGTGGTGAACAACACCAGCCCGGGCACGGTCATCTCGCTGAATGACAAGCTGCTGACGCCGATCGCCAACCGGCCGATCTGGGGCGCCGGGAATCACTGCACCGGTGGGACCTCGGCGGGCTGCTCGGAGAGCCACTCCGCGGTAAAGGTGCCTGGCCGCCCCTTCGAGGTGAACATCGACGAGGTCTACGGGAAGTTCACGGACCCGTCCTTCGGCTGGCCATGGGGCTGGATGCGAGTCATCGACGTGCACGACCCGTCCCGGCCGCAGATTGTGGGCGAATTCAAGATCTTCCAGAACACCGATGCGTTCCTGGCGCAGGTCGACCCGGCCACCCAGAACTTCACCTCCTACTCGACGCACAACCCGACGGTGCTCCCGCAGCTCGTGTTCGACTCATGGCACTCGGGCGGGCTGCAAGCGGTCGACATTGCCGATCCGGTCAATCCCAGCCAGGCCGGGGTCTTCTCACCGACGCCGCTGGATTCGGTCGCGCTGGAGGATCCCGCCCTCAGCCGGGGCCCGAACAAAGTGGTCATGTGGAGCTTCCCGATCATTCGGGACGGGCTGATCTACGTGGTGGACATTCGGAATGGGCTTTACATCCTCCGCTACCACGGGCCGCACCAGAACGCGGTGCACCAGATCGAGTTCCTGGAGGGGAATTCCAACCTGGGCGATGCGGCCCGACTCGCAGCCGGCGAGGAGTCCTCTGATAACACCGATCGCGAGCGCAACTAAACCAGCGCATCAGGACGACGCCGGCCGCCTCGATCGCGACGGTCCACGTTTCCTTGGTGGCGAGGAGAGGGGAGAGGGGCTGTGACGTGGCGCCCCATAGCTAACGGGGGGGGAAGAGGGCTCAGCGGGCAGATCAGCTGAGCTGACGGCGAAGCGCTGGTTGCGGCACGGCTCCACTGGGTCAGGCGACAATAGACAACACGATGTCCGCAATCAGCACCAGCCCGGCCGCCGCCATGGTGAGGGGCCGTCCGATTGCCGACCTGCGCGGCTCTGCACGGAACGGAAAGAGGAGTTGCCGGCCAAACGTGTATCCAGCCAGGGCGCCCACAAAGACGGCGCCAGGCAGAGCTGGTCGGTACTGCAGGACCAGGATCAGCGCCACAACCCCGATCACGAGGCAGAGGAGCGATTCCAGCAGCTGTGTGGGGACTCGACGAGTCCCCAGTCGACGATCCGAAGCCCAGACGCCCCAGCGGGATGCCGTTGGCCGTCCCGAACAGCAGCCCGCGAAGACGCATCCGGGCCTACCCACCGCCAGGCCAAACAACAGCCCCGGCGTCGCGGCGTCAAGAAACGTTCCGAGGGGCATGTGGAGAAGTGCGGAAGCAGCGACGACCACGATGGCCCCGGCGACCAGGAACCCCTGAATACACAAACCCTCGCTGGCCAGTGACCGAAGCCCGCGCCCCTGAAGAATGAGGAACCACGCCTTTGCACCGGCGTAGCCTGCCACGCTCGCGGACAGCGAAACCGCAAACGCGGCGCGGACATCGAGATGCGCCCGCGCGACAAGCAACGCCTGAACTGCCAAGCCGACCAGTACGCCAAGCCCCACCAGCGCCGGCCATGTGGACGCCAGATGCCCGGGATGCGGGCAAAGGGCAGTAAGCGAGTCTTCACCGGAGCCGCCGAGCCGCCGGACGTCGGGCGTTTCGGCCACAGCCAGAGCCGCCTCGTCTTTCGAGGATCACTATCGTACGTTCTCGGATAGGGTCTGGCCGACCGCCCTGAACTCTTTCGAATGACGTCAGCAGTCACGATCCAGTCGCCGGGAGTGATGTCGGAGGCCAAGGTCGTTATCGAGACGGGCCCACTGGCGGGAACGATACCTTCGACGGTCTCTACTTGAACAAAGTGGTCCCGTGGCTGGGGCTTTCCGGTGACGCTGGTGCGGCGCCCAGAGAACCTGATCGACACGGAATAGGGCTTTCCGCGCTCCCCAGAATCGAACCAATACGTTGCTGCTACGACCTCCTGCAGGAGCTCCTGTTCGAGGCGGTCGGCCCACCCCGTCGGCGTCTTGGCGCCGGGAGTCTTCTCGCTGGTGCTAGGAGCTCCAGGTGGCCTCGATGGCTGCGCGCCAGCGCTGCTCTGTGTCGCGGCCCGGGTTGCGCGGATCGTGTCAGCTTGGAGCCTTGCGTTCTTTCTACTCATGGTCCAGGAAGAGTCGAACGATGCGGAGCGTGCGTCTACAACTATACCGAAATAGTAGGTCAACGGACCAGGTGCAGAGATGGTCCGAGAGCCGTTTAAGGCAGGGTGCGCCGGCTGCTACGATAGCCCGGTAGGATCTGGTTCCAGGAGAGTGGCGGTGCTGAGATTGGGATGTCGACTGATCTCGCTCCTCGCCGTCTCGTCGGTGTTGCTCTCGGCTTGCGCGCTGCAACAAGACATTGCCGCCGCCCCGCCCTCAGGCAAGACCGGCTTCGCTGCCCCTGCGGTTTCCGGGCAGACGCTCGATGGCCAGGCATTGGCTGTCTCGTTCCGGGCGCATCGGACCGTGCTCGTCTTCTGGGCGTCGTGGTGTGGACCCTGCCGGCACGAGCAGCCATACATCACGCAGATGGCCAAGGATCTGGCCTTTCAGGGGGTCCGGTTTATCGGCGTAGACTTTCTGGACCGTGACCATGCCGCGGCCGCAGCCTTCGTTCAGGAATTCCGCGTCCCCTACCCCAGCATCTACGACCCGGACGGGAAGATCGCCGCGGCCTATCAGGTGGACAGTCCTCCAGCGAAAGTGCTGGTGGATGGCCGGGGCATCGTCGTAGCGCGCATCGACGGCGAGACGACCACGGACAAGCTGGAGCGGCTGATCCAGGCGAAGTTGCTTAGCGGATGATCGGCACACTCGGGTTGGCCTTTCTCGGCGGGCTCCTCTCCTGCGTCTCGGTTTGCTTCCTGCCCCTGATTCCGGCCTACATCACCTATCTGGGCGGGCGCGCGGTCGGCCAGCCCGGCGTGTCGCCACGGGGTCAGCAGCTCATCGTTCTGGGGAACGCTCTCCTCTTCATCGCCGGGTTCAGCACCGTCTTTGTCCTTTTCGGCGCGGCCGCGGGACTGCTCGGCGCGAACCTGACGCAGTACCGGTCGGTCCTGCTCAAGGTGGCCGGCCTTGCCTTGATCGTCATGGGGATCGGGATGATAGGCGCGTTGCCCTGGCTGATGCGGGAATTCCACGTCGACATTGCTCACCGGCTTCCCAGAACTCCCTGGGCATCTTACGTAGTGGGGATGGCCTTCGCGGTCGGCTGGACCCCGTGCGTGGGGCCGATCCTGGCGGCGATCCTCGTCATCGCCGCGGATTCGGCCACCGCCGGGATGGGAGCTCTCCTGCTCGCCGCCTACTCCGCCGGCCTGGCGATCCCGCTGCTCATCGCCGCCGGGCTGGCGGGCCAGCTGACCCGGCTGGTCCGCAAAGCCTATTCTGCCGGCCGGGTTCTCAACGGCATCGCGGCGGTGTTTCTGATCAGCATGGGCTTGCTCGTCTTCAGCAACCGGCTGACGCTCCTGAACAGCTACCTTCCCTACTTCACACCTCCGCTCCAGGGCCTGGGAACGAGCTCGACAAGCTCGATCCTCGCCAAGTCCGACCCGGTCACCGGCAACGGCCAGGTTCAGGTGGGAAAGCCGGCCCCGGCCTTCACGGCGACGGATCTGGACGGACACCGGGTGAGCCTGGCAGACCTCAAGGGCAGGCCGGTGCTGATCAACTTCTGGGCCACCTGGTGCACGCCCTGCCGGGAGGAATTGCCTTTGATCGAGTCGGCCTATCGGGCCTATCGGGACCAGGGCTTCACCGTGGTCGCCGTCGATTACAAGGAGTCGGTCGGCCCAGTCCGGAAGTTCTGGACCGACTTGCACCTGGAGCCTCCTCCGATCCTCGACCCTGACGGGCGGATCGCTGACGCGTATGGCGTGGGGCTGAGTACCACGGGGCTCCCGGTCAGCGTGTTCGTGGCGCGAGACGGCACGGTGAGCGCCTTCTCGCCGTGGGCTCTCGACCCCGACTATCTCGCGAGGCAACTGAAAGCGATTCTCTGACAAAAGAGGATGCATTTCTTCAGGGAGTACCTACGATCTCTTCAGTCAGCCGATGACTGCACGAGGCCGGCATCAAGGGTACGAAAGGGTGCGCTCGATCAGATGCCCGGGGTCCACGATCGTCTCGGCCCGCAGGCGATGGTCGGCGTCACTGGACAGCTGCACCCAGATCTGAGACCCAGGCAGGTACACAACCAGTACCTTCAGACCGTCGCGATCGGGGAGAGCCTCGAGCTGGCCGGTGTCCACGCCGTAGGGCTCATTCGCAAGGAACGTCGAGCCGGCAATGGTGACGACGTTGTGGGCCATGGCCCCCGGGCCACTCGTGACGTGCTCATCGAGGGTCACTTTCGGCTGGCGCTGCATCGTCCTGATCACGCTGGCTAGAATCTGCCGGTCGCCAGCAACCGGCGGCCAGGGGACCGTAAAGTGGACGGTTCCGCCCGGCCAGCGAGCTGAGGCCACTCCTATCTCGAGGTGAGTGGTGCGCTCCATCCATTTGAACGGTGCCGTAAGACAGCCAGGGCCGCACGGTGCCGCTTGGATGATCGACCAGCTGCCTCCCGACACTCCACGCTTAAGCGATAGGCGGAGGTCGGATGGCGACGTGGACTCTGGGCCGCTCGCCGTGATCGCGAGCTGACCGTCGCTCGCTACCAGGTAAACCTCGAACCAGCCGGCCTGACCCGCCAGGTAAACCGCCGGCCCGTTTGGAACCGGCGGCCCAAGCTCCGGGTTCGCGGCGAGCGCGGACGAGGGAAAAGATGGCGGGGCCACGGCGCTGAGCACGCTGGATATGGCGACGACTCCGACCAGCAGCACCCCCTCAACAAGGCTGAGCCGTCGGATCGTTATGACGCGTTCGGCTGATGCCGCTCCGAGCGCGCGCAGGCGCATCGCGGCAGCAGCCAGCAACGCCAAGGTCACGATTGCCACCTTGACGAGGAGGACCTTCCCGTACGATGTGGTTACCAGCTGCGCCGGCGCGCTGAATTCCGCCAGCGCCGCGAGGAGCCCAGTCACCAGCACGCCGGCGACGCTCCAGAAAGCCAGCCGCGCGTAACGTCGGACCGCCACGACCACCGCGGTCTTGGCCAGTTCGGCCCGACGCAGCCCGATCACCAGGACGACATGGGCAAGCATCCCGAACCAGAGAAGCGTCAGCAGAACGTGGACCATGATTGCCGGCAGTCCCCACCAGCCTCGTGCCGAGGCTGGGTGGGTCGTGATGGCGGCGGAGACAGCTGCGAGTGCCAGAGGAAGCAGGACGATTTGGCGCGCCCGCCAGAGCACGAGGCCGCCCGAGATCAGCAGAAGTAGGACGGCAACCAGATCGTAGAGCCCGGCTGGCGACTGCAGGGCCGACTCCCAGGCCGCCCGAGTGAAGATCGAGGCACCGGCCGGCCTCAGCCGCCAGACGAAGAGCGCGAACCGCGTCCCGGCCGCCAAGGTGGCCACTGCGAGTGGAATGCCCAGGCTCAAGCCCGACCCAGACGGCAGCGCCAGTCCGGCGGGCTTCCACACCCAGGTTGCATCGACCAGCATACCGGCGGCAAGCGCCAGACCAATGAGGAAGAGGAAGCGTGCGGCTGATTGCTGCCAATCTGTTGGCTCGGTGGTGGTCCCAGTCTCCGGCGGCAGGCCTGCGCTCGTGCCGACGGCGAATACGAAGCTGCCTGCGGATAGGTGGCCGTCATCTGCCGAGACCACCTGCCACTGCACTTTGTAAACGCCGGGTGGGAGCCCAGGCAGGGGGAGCCGGACGTGCTCAGCATCGGGGCTGCGGGCCGGGGGCGGCGTTCGGACAGGCTGGCCGCCGGAAGCCTGTATCGAGACCTGGATGCCCGCCGGGGCGACCGCTTCGCTGAACTCCAGCGTAATCGCCGGCGGGCTCATCAATAGTCGCTGACCGGCCGCCGGACTCGTCTGCACCAGGAAAGCGTGGGCGGAGACGGTGATCGGCATCAGGACAGTCGCTGCCAACGCGCAGGCGCCGGCTGCGAGGAGCCGCTGAAGCCCCGTCCCCACCTGGCGGCTCCTCAGGTGGCTATACAGAGCTAACCGTTCGGGGCGTCGGTCCCTTCCATGTTCGGCTGCCACATCTGCTCGTTGACGACCGCGCCCGTGCAGTCTTGCACGTTGATCTGGTTGGCGACGGCACCCCCCTGCTTGAGTTCGAACTCCCAATAGCCGTGATGCCGCTCGCCGTCCCCCAGCGCCAGGGGACTGGCCTTGGCCGCTAGCGCCCGAGCGTCAGACTCCGCTCGCGGCGTGGCGCACCTCGTGCCCATCATTCCATACTCGGTATCCCACATCATGTTCGGACCCATCTCCGGTCCCATATCACCGGACGACCGGTTGACGTAGACCTCGGGACCCTTATAAGCGGCTCGGTCGTTGAACTCGACCTCGTAGAAGGTCGAAAAGATATGGACCTCGTCGACCGTCAGCCAATCCCAACCCTGTGCGCGCACCGCCGTGAGGGCCGCTTGGGCGGCGACCTCGGGCGTACCAACCCGTCCAGTCCCCTGGCGCCACACCATCATCGGCTGGGTCAGGCTCCCGTCGCGCATCATGCCACGGCCCATCATGCCGCCGCCCATCATGCCGCCGCCCGTCATGCCGGCGCCCATCATACCGTCCGCGAGGGACGACGCACCGCACCCTGCCAGGACAAGCACCAGAGCCGCCTGCGCGGCCATCGCCAGGGGCTTCACGGCTGAGTTTTCGCTCCTGCGATGTCGGAACGGATTCGTTCGAACTCTTCGCGGCCGATTTCACCCTTGGCGTACCGCCGGTTGAGGATCGCCATCGGATCGTCCGGTGAGGCCGGCGCGGCCGGCGGCTTCTGCTGAGTGAGGCGCAGGATGCCCCAGCCTGCCAGCACCAGGAGTGCGATCACCAGCAGCAGGAAGAGGGCCATGATGACGATCCAGCCACCCATCATCCAGTCCATCATGGTCGATCGCCTGCGGGGCCGAGCGCGGCCGATGCAGACGCCGGGCCGGCTGGTTTCTTCCGCGGGCGCCTCCACGGCTGCGGCCCGTAGAGCAGGACCGCAAGGCCAGTCGCCAGTAGCACCAGTCCGAGCGCTTGAACGGCCACCGGGATCCGTCGCAGGGCGGCCGCGAGGTCAGCCGCGACTCCGGTCGCCCAGTGGTTCCAGGCCGTCAGCCACGCCGGCGAGTAGCTCATCTGGCCCGTGATAGCCAGATAGAGGGCCCCTGAGCCGATGCCGAGGAACATCACGCCGGCGACCAGACCAGGCCAGGAAATGCGGTGTTGGCCGATCCGTAGTGGCTCAGGTCGCCACCGTGCCACCCCGGCTGGCACCTGATCCCAGAACAGTGCTGCTAGCAGGAGTGGAAAGACCATCCCAAACACGTACGACAGGCCGAGTCCGAGGGAGCCAGGGATAGAGCTCGCCAGCGCCGACATCGCCACTACTCCCGCGACAACGGGAGCGCAGCAAGAACTCGCGATCCCGGACACCAGCCCAAGCAGGAACACCGAACCGGCACTGTCGCCTGCCACCCGCAGCCGCAGGGCCGGCATCGGCAACATCCACTGCCGACCCGAGAGAACGCTGAAGCCGAGTATGGCAAGGACGATGCCAACCAGGAAGAAGACAATCCGTCGCTGGGCTGCGAAGACCTGGCCCAGCGCCCCGATGCCCAGCACGACCGGTAGCAGCACGGCCGCCACCCCCGCGGCAAAGATGAGGGCCGTCATGGGCAGGCGCTGCCGGCCGCGGGCGGCCGCCGTGCCGACGAATGTAGGCAGCAGCGACACCACGCAGCAGGGCGCGAAGAGGGCCAGGATGCCGCCCAGGAATGCGGCGGCTAGAGAGCTGGTGTAGACGAGCGCATTCATGCCAGGCCTTGTTTCCGGAGCCAGTTCCGCAGCGCGCCTTCTGAAAGGCGTCCGTATCCGCAGAGCTTGCCCTCGACATAGACCGCCGGGGCGAACGGTACGCCGTCGCGGTTGACCAGCGCGCGCCCCTGCGGGTTATTCCAGTCCAGTTCGTCAACCCGCAAGAGGCGGCCCGCCAACACGCGTTCGAGGACCACGCGCGCATGCCCGCACAGATGGCAGTCCGGCGTGGTCACGAGGGTGGCCCGCAGCTGGGTGGTCAGCGGTTCAGGCTTGCTTGAGCGCGTCCAGAACATGCTCAACCGGGACATGCATGGTATCAGCCGCCAGCTCTTTCCAGCGCAGGTGTCCGCTCGCGTCGATCACGAAGATGGAGTGATTGTCCACATCTCCCATATCCATGCCGCTGGGGAGTCTGAAGACGCCGAATACCGAACCGAGGGCGTGGTTGCGATCCTGCAGGATGGGGAACCCAAGCTTGAGCTGGTCGACAAGGGATTTCGATTGCTCGACTGGATCGACGCTTACTGCGACCACCCTCGCCCCAAGCGTTTGGATCTCTTGGGATCGGTTCTGCAGCTCCACGAGCTGCTGCTGACAGGCTCCTCAACCCGAACCTTCGTAGAAGTACAGGACGACCTTCGAGCCCCGGAGCTGCTGCAGAGAAAGCGTTTGCCCGTCGGTGGACGGCTGGGCGATCGATGGCACTTCCGCTCCGGTGGCCAGGCCCGACCCGGACGAGCCAGACGAGCCAGGTGTGCCCCGGATGATCCAGACAAGTCCGGCGAGCACTAACACGCCGGCAGCGCCGATCAGTCCCCAATTCCGGAAGCGGGCCCAGTCGCTCCCCGATTTCGCGGCCAGGGATTGGCGGCCTCTTCGTGCAGCCGCAGGGCGGTTCTTGCTCAGGAGGCCGGCCGCTCCTCTTCGACGACGGGCTCCTCGTGGGCCGCTCGAAGGATCTCGATCTCGCGCTCAAGCCGGGCGAGCCGCACCTCGGGTGACTCCTGCTGGCCCGCCTGGGCCGCCTTCTGCGGCCGCATCATGTACCACATCATCAGCCCCATCGAAATGGGGCAGACCAGGATCAGCAAGTACGGCAGGGCCTGAGACATCGAGGACCTCCTGTGAATCTACGAGGCATTTATAGTAGCAGGCTGGGTCGAGTCTGAGCCCGGACCGGCCGCATCCGCGCCCAAGATGCGAGTCTGCTCCGACGGATTCGGGCTAAGCCGTCCCAAACATGTGCGCGACGCACCATGTCGAGTTCAGCGCGAACAGGGCTCCCGCGGCCGATCCCAGCCATACGGAGAGCGGAATGGTCTGACGCGGAAGGGCATCGCCGAGCACCTGGGCTACCCGCAGCTCCGCAGCGCCGCCGAAGGCTGCCGCTCCGGTCATCTCCAGGTACGACCCGACTCTCCACAGGGCCCCGGCGAGCGCTGGGCGCCCGGCTCGCTGAATCGCGGCTCGGTCGGCCATCAGCTCGGAGGCTTCCCGACGGCGGTCGGCCCACCAGCCGACCACCGGGACCCAGAAGAGCACGTCGACGGTGGCCTGCAACATGGCGCGCCGCAAGGGATCTCGGCGAAGCAGGTGGTGTTGTTCGTGAGCGAGGACGGCAACGAGTTCGTCAGCCGACAACCGGTTCACGATTACTTCGCTGACCAGGATGCGGGGCCGAACCCCACCGCTGCAGAGGGCGAGCGGGACTTCATCGTCGATGCATTCCAGGCGATGCACTCCAGCAAGGGTGGCTGCGATCCAAAGACCGGGAGGACCGGCTGCCCGCTGAGTACCGCGCAACGACACGGCGCTGCGCCACAAGATCCAGACGACTCGCACCAGCCAACCAATGGTCATTGCTCCGACGAGGAGGCCGCTCGCCAGAGCAAACGTGGCTGGCCATCCCTGAACGCGCGGAGCCGGCATGCACATGCCGGCCGGCCGGCACGTCGTGAGCCAGCTGCCACATGCCACCGCGACCATGGCGGCGGTGCCCAATACCACCCAGTACCGCTTCACTGCTTGCCCAGCTCCCGTAGCCGCTTCCGTTGCTCTGGATTCAACCCGTCGATCTGGGCCGCGAACGCGGCCAGCGCCGCCTGACCGTACCGCCTCACCAGTTGCTCGGTGTCGTGACGGCTCGCTCGAGTGAGGAAGTCGTCCGGTGTTAACGCCAGGCGGTACTCGTGGGCACGCTGTTGCGGCACTGGTCGGGCGTGAAGCAGACCTTTTTGGGCGAGCCGCATCAGCGTCGTCATAACGGTGGTATAGGCGAGTTCCGGCATGTGCTCCTGAATATCGCGGACGACGAACCGCTCGTCGACCTTGCCCGACCAGATCGCGCGCATGATTCGGCCTTCGAGCGGCCCGAGCAGTGCCAGCGCGCGATTCAGTCCCTTCTGTTCCGCCATAGCGTGAAACCCCAGCATGCAACGGCCGGGGGTACTACGGGAATATAGAAGAAGTGCAGGTCGAGAGCAAGTGGTGGACCCGGTCAGAGGTCAAGGCAGCCTTTATCGTACTGGCCGGCACCGCATGGGCCAGCGGGCTCGTCTACCTCGTCGTCCGGGTCAATCTCCCCTCACCGGGGCGGCTGGCCGTTGTCGACGGGCTCCACGCCTACGTGGGTATCGCTTCGCTCGTCTTTTGCGTTGCCGTGCTGGCGGCCACGCGCTCGGCCAGCGGATCGAAGACCACGCGTCCCGCTCGGTGGCTGTGGTGGGTGCTCAGCGGCCTCTACTTTGCCCTCTACGCGACCGGGGCGCTCCTGCTTGTGCCGTGGTCCGGGCGGCTGCGCACGATCCTGGTCGACGTCCACCTCCTGGCGGCGGTCTGGGCAGTGGTGCCGACAAGCTGGTACCTGGTGCAGGGCCGACTCCAGATGCTTCGGAGCCGCCCGGCACGCCTTCTCGCTATCGGCCTGGCGCTGGTATTCCTGCCTGCGGCGTTCGTAGCAGCGGCTCCGCGGGCTATCACCCCGCTTGCCAGGAGCGGGGCCGGGGAGGCTTGGCAGCCGCAGGCGTTGGCGCAGACGTTCGTTGACCGGATGGCAACGAGTCCTGATGGGCAGACGGTGCTCGCCGGCGGCGAAGGACTGTATGTGAGCCACCCGGGCGGCCGGTGGCAGCAGATCGCGTTTCCGCGTGAACTGGTCCTCGGCCTCGCGCTGCCCGCTGGTCCCGTCGCGGCCTACGTCGGCACGAGCGAGGGGCTCTACGCGGCTGCACAGGTCAGGGGGCCGTACCGGCGGCTGCCCTTTGCTGCTCGTGAGGTCCATGCGATCGCCGTCGACCCCGTCGACCCCAGAGTCGTTTGGGCCAGCTCGCGCAGTGGCTTCTGGCGTTCGGTCGATGCTGGCCGCGATTGGGCTCTGGCGTCCGCTGGGATCCAGCGCCCGTCGGACGCCTGGGCGATCGCCTTCTTCGAGGGATCAATCTTCGCGAGTGACGCCATCGCGGTCTACCAATGGGAAGGGGTGCGATGGCTACGGAGCTCCGACCAGGGCCTGGTCGCATCGCTGGATCTGTCGGCAGATGGCCGGCGCCTCTTTGCCAGTTCGATGGGGCAGGGCATCCGGGTCTTTGATGGCCAGATCTGGACCGAGTCGGACGCCGGGCTGGCGCACCATGGCGGCCGAGGCACGATCCATGTCGCGGCGGTTACTGGAGTCTCCACTGCTCGAGCCTACGCGGCGACGATGCTCGACGGCGTCGCGGTCAGCGCGGACGGCGGCCGGACCTGGTCTCCGCTGAGTGCGGGGCTGCCGGCGGGCTCGGTCTGGCGGGTGCTTCAGCCAGGTCCGGAGCTGCTTGCCGCGACAGACCAAGGCGTCTTCGCCTATCCCCTTCGTGAGGCGCCCGCTCCGGGACCGGCCTGGTGGGCCCTGTTGCTGGGTGGAAGCCTGGCCGGAGCCTCAGCCGGCCTCCTGCTGCTGGCCGCCCGGCGCCGGCGCTCCCCCTGAACTCCCGCCAGCAGACCTCGCAAGGACGAACGCGATGGTGACGCCGAGTAGCTCCGCAGTCTTTGTGGCAAGGCCGGCGACGTCCACGTTTTCGGTCGGCCCCAGGGTGAATCCTCCCTGCGCGGTCGGCGTGAGGGGAAGGCCGATCACCACATGGGCTGCGTAGAGCACGATCAGCGCAACATTCAGCGCGACGACGCCGTAATAAGGGAAAAGAGACGGCCTGACAACCACGGCGGTCGCCAAACCGAGCTGGATGAGGCCCGAGCCGAGGAACCCGAGCCCGAGTATCGGCGACTCTGCGGCGTGCTCCTCAAGTAGCAGCAGGTGGAAGGACGACGCGATAACGAGCAGTATGGCAAGCGCCAGCCGTGATCCAAGCTCATTCGACTGGGAGAGCACTGCCAGCCGTGGGGCAACGATCAACAGGCTCCCAACGACGAGCAGAGGCAGTGCGGCGACACCGATAAGCGGCCACAGATTCGGGGCGGCTGGCGTCAGCACCGAGAGGGCAGCAAACAGCGTGGCAGCTGCCAGGCTGGACAGAGCGATCCAGAATGCCCGGCGCCAGGGATTCCTCGGATGCAACGGGTCCTCCCTTGTACCTGGTGCGGGTTCGCCGGTGGCCTCCGCCGGCATCCGGCTGCCACCCGATTGTCGATCGTAGTCAAACGAGGTGGGCGATGCTCAGGCGTAGAATACGCTCAACTACTATCCCCGGATCGGAGGCGATCGGCCGTGGTCGCAGTGAGGCGCCTGATCGAGGACTCCAGGGAGATGACCCGGCGAAGCTTCTTCGCCGTCGTCGGATGGGGTGCGTTTGCGATCGCCAGTGCCGCCGCCCTCGTCGAATCTCTCCGTCTCCTGTATCCGAACGCGATCTACGAGGATCCTTCCGCCTTCAAGTTGGGGCGGCCGTCGGAGTATTCGGTTGGCTCGACGACCGTGTTCGTCGACAAGCGAGCAGTCCTCAACCGAGATCCGGACGGTTTTTATGCCTTCAACCTCATCTGCACACATCTCGGCTGTACGCCGCGCTGGTTCACCGACGTTACTAGCGACCTGGTCGGGCAGGGGATTCAGGGGATCAGGGATCCCCAGACAGGCCAGGCGGCAACCTCTCACAGCCCGGTGTTGCCTGGGTTCAAATGTCCCTGTCACGGCAGCCGCTACTTCCGGGACTCAATCAACTTCTTCGGACCGGCGCCTCGGCCCATGGATCACATCAACGTCGAAATCGCTCCGGACGGCCGGCTCCTGGTCGACCGCGCCTCCTTCGTCGACCTGCGCTTTCGCTTGAAAGCCTGAGCGCGACGTGAGCCGGGATGGCGCTCGGTCGTGGCATGCGGCCACCGTCGAACCGGGCATCCTGGCTGCTACGCGTAGAGGGTACTGGCGCGATGTGGCAGCACAGTGTTCCATGCCAGCTCGGAGGCCGCCATCCGCCGTCGTGTTGCGCCGAGGCAAGATCGTGGACATGATGGACGCTGCGCGCAATGATCGGGACTGCTGAGCCGCCATGAACCACGCAGCCCAGCTGGCACACGCTGGCAAACGACGCCTGCTCATCGAGGCCTGTCTCATGGGGACCCTGGCACTACTCGTTGCCGCGTGCGGTGAGTCGACAGAGACGCCGCCTGGAACCAGTCCTACTGGGCCGGGGCTCCAGGCAGAGATTGTGGCGTCAGAGCTCTTGCCCGGCGTCCAGCGGTTTCCTGTCGGGATTCTCGACGCCAATACGCCGGTTAGCGATGCCGTCGTCCATGTGCGGGCGTTTTTGGTGGCCGGCAACACGCTGCAATTGAAGGACGAGTCGGATGCCCCTTTCCGGGGCGCGGGACTGGAGGGGCGGGGGCTTTACGTGGCCCATCTGCGCTTCGACACCGCCGGCACCTGGGGCGCCGAGATCACGGCCCAGCGGCCGAACGGCGCCCATAAGGTTATCCGGTTACCTTTTAAGGTGACTGACAAGCCGATGGTGCCGGCTCCTGGACAGCCAGCTCCCCGGAGCCACAATCCCACCGCGCGCGACGTGCCGGACGTGAGCTACATCGACAGCGGACAACCCCCCGATGACATGCATCAGCTATCGATCGCCGATGCCATCGCGCAACACCGCCCGACCCTGGTGGTGTTCGCGACGCCAGCGTTCTGCGTCAGCCAAACGTGCGGGCCACAGGTCCACGCGGTTCAGCAGCTCGAGCCACTCTATCGCAACGGCCTGACTTTCATCCACGTCGAGGTCTACCAGGACTTCAAGCCGGACCCATCGAAACGGCGCTTGACTGACACGTTCGTGCAGTGGCGGTTCCAGACGGAGCCCTGGGTCTTCCTCATCGACTCGAAAGGCGTCATCCGCGACCGGTTCGAAGCGACGGCTGATACCACCGAGCTGAGCGCGGCGATTGAGCAACTGCTCGCCTCGCCCTGACGCTGCCGCCTCCCTCCGCGACCGACGTGCTAGGAAATGTCCACGCCGCAACGTAGATGCTGGCCTGAAAGGTCCCAACCCATAGGCTTGAAGTGCTCCGTGGCAGCGGCATTCGAACCGAGTCCGCAGCCCGCTCCAGGTGGCGACGGAGCCCATGTGGGTGCACGCCGCCGCCAAGGCCCGCACGCCGAATTTCCCCACCTGGCTAGAGCATTCGGCAGGACCCTCGTCCAGAAAAACGCAGAGCTCGAGGTCCTCGGCAACCAGGTCCACCAACGCGGGCGACGAGCGAAGAGAGGCTCGTATACCCCACTAGGGTATGATGGAGACTATGAAACCGAGTTACACGAAGGACCGGGACGCCCTCCTGACTCGCCTCAGCCGCATCGAGGGTCAGGTCCGCGGAATCTCGCGGATGGTCAACGAGGAAGCCTATTGCATCGACGTGCTCACCCAGATCAATGCCATCAAGGCCGCCATCGACCAGGTCGGGTTCCTGCTGCTGGAGGACCATATCAAGGGCTGCGTCACGACGGCGGTGCGCCAGGGCGATCAGTCAAAGGTCAACGAGCTGGTCAAAGCGGTCGAACGATTTGCCAAGGCCTGAGCAGCACGGGGTTTGAGCTGATGCAGATTCTGGCGGCCATCACCGACAGCGTTCGGATGGCCTTCTTCATGTTCTGGGACACGCTTTGGCCGCTGATCTTCGGGTTCGGCCTGTCCGGGGCCGTCCAGGCATTCGTCTCTCGCTCCGAGATGCAGCGCGTGATGGGCGATCACCGGCCGAAGACGCTCGGCATCGCCTCGGTCTTCGGCGCCGCGTCGTCGTCGTGCTCCTACGCCGCCAGCGCGATGGCCAAATCGCTCTTCCAGAAGGGAGCCGACTTTACGACGGCGATGGTCTTCATGCTGGCGTCCACCAACCTGGTGATCGAGCTTGGCCTTGTGCTGTGGATCCTGATCGGCTGGCAGTTCGCGGTGAGCGAGTATGTCGGGGGAATCATCATGATCGGGCTGCTGGCCCTGGTGGCCCGGTTCTTTTTCCGGCCGGCGCTGGTCGAGCGGGCCCGCCAGCGTCTTGGCGGACCGTCCTCGCTGAGACTCCAGGCAGATCGCCCGGACGAACAAGGCAACCAGCAGGGGGCGCCACTCGCTCAACGCCTGCGTTCACCCGCCGGCTGGGCTGACGCCGCCACCTATACGATGGCCGATCTCGTGATGCTCCGAAAGGAGATGATCGCCGGGTACCTGGTAGCCGGTTTCCTGGCTGTTCTGGTCCCGAATAGTGTTTGGAACACCATCTTCTTCCACGGGCACGGCTTCGCCACATCCGTGGAGAACGCGATCGTCGGCCCGCTGATCGCCATCGTGAGCTTCGTCTGTTCGATCGGCAACGTGCCGCTGGCGGCCGCCCTGTGGAAAGGCGGGATCAGTTTTGGCGGGGTGGTCAGCTTCATCTTCGCGGACCTCATTACGTTTCCA
>WNFA01001977.1_pt1 | contig 18971 bp, 14 predicted proteins | sample 5400481 | NCBI WGS metagenome assembly WNFA01 (sample SAMN13153340, study PRJNA577476) | soil metagenome | isolation source: 120 cm saprolite under Douglas fir tree site 2 hole 1 replicate 2 | place: USA:California | collected 2015-04-18
CGCGTATGCGGCCGCCTCATCATGATCATCGCGAACGACGCGACGGTGAAGGCCGGCGCATTTTTTCCGCTCACTGCCAAAAAAGTCATCCGTGCGCAAAACATTTCCATCGAAAACCACGTTCCAACCATTTATCTGTTCGATTCCGCGGGCGTGTTCCTGCCGCTGCAGGAAGATGTCTTTCCCGACACGGACGATTTCGGGCGCGTCTTCCGCAACAACGCCGTCATGAGCGCCATGGGAATACCGCAAATTACCGCCATCATGGGGATGTGCGTTGCAGGAGGCGCGTATCTGCCCGTGATGTGCGACCACATCCTGATGACGGATGGTTCGGGACTTTTCCTAGCCGGGCCGGCGCTGGTGCAGGCAGCGATTGGGCAGAACGTGTCCGCCGAAGAACTCGGCGGCGCAAAAGTGCACGCGGAAATCAGCGGCACCGTCGACTTTCGCGAGCCTGACGACGAATCGTGCCTGCAACGCATTCGCGCGCTCGTCGATAAGATGGGGCACCCGCTCGCCGCGCGATTTGACTACAAGGAATCGGAACATCCCGCGTATCCGCCGGAGGAAATCTACGGCATTTTTTCCTCGGACCCGGCCCGGCAATACGACATGCGCGAGGTAATCGCCCGCGTCGTCGACGCCAGCAGATTCGAAGAGTATCGCGCGGAATCCGGCAAGACGTTGGTTTGTGGCTACGCGCGAATCGGCGGCTGGGCCGTGGGAATCGTCGCCAACAACAAGAAGCACGTGCCGACGATCGACGCCGCGACGGGTGAGAAGAGGATCGAGTTCGGCGGCGTGATCTACACCGAGTCGGCCGAAAAAGCGGCCCGATTCATCCTGGACTGTAACCAGAACCTCGTGCCGCTGATTTTTCTGCACGACGTCAACGGCTTCATGGTCGGAAAGGAGGCGGAGTGGAGCGGCATCATCCGCGCGGGCGCCAAGATGGTGAACGCCGTATCGAATAGCGTAGTGCCGAAGATTACGGTGATCTGCGGAGGAAGCTTCGGCGCGGGACACTATGCCATGTGCGGGAAGGCCTACGACCCTCGATTCGTTTTTGCCTGGCCAACGGCCCGGTACGCGGTGATGAGCGGCGACTCGGCGGCCTCCACTCTGGTGGAAATCAAGATCAAGCAGCTTGAGCGCGAGGGTAAGAAGCTCTCCGACGCGGGCAAGAAAGAACTGAAAGAATCCATTCGCGCGACATACGAACACCAGACCGATCCGCGCTATGCGGCAGCACGACTCTGGGTCGATGCGATCATCGACCCGGCGCAAACCCGCGAAGCGTTGATCTGGGCGCTCGAAGCAGCAGCACTGAACCCGGAAGTAAAGGAATTCAGGACCGGTGTATTGCAAACTTAGTTGAGAGTTGACAGTTCAGAGTCGAGAGTAATACACCGAACAACCCGGCCGCGTGTGCGCAACGATGCAAAGATTCACTGATTTGAAGGTCTGGCAAAGGAGTCATGCTCTTGTACTACACGTTTATCGCTTGACGAAGAGTTTTCCCTCCGACGAAAGGTATGGACTTACTTCCCAGCTACGTCGCGCAGTTCTCTCCGTGCCGACGAACATCGCTGAGGGATCCAAGCGGCACACCAATCCAGAATACGCACGGTTCCTCAATATTGCTGAGGGATCTCTGGCAGAAACGGAATATCTGTTGATGGTAAGCCGTGACTTGGGATACTTGTCTGCGGCAACTACAACCCCCGCCCTCGCCGAGGCAGAAGAGATTGCAAGAATGCTTAACGGCTTGCGCAATAAGGTAGGGAAGGCTTTGTGAGGGCGTCCCAAACCCCGCCCAGGGTAGAAGGTGGTGTCTCTTAACTCTCAACTGTCGACTGTGAACTTTCAACTACAGAGGATCTCATTTGCCTGAGACAGTACAAATTGTCGAGTGCCCTCGCGACGCATGGCAAGGGCTCACAGAAATCATTCCGACAGAGACGAAAGTCGAATACCTGCTCAAGCTCACGGCTGCAGGGATCAAGCATATCGACGCCGTCAGCTTCGTATCACCTAAGCACGTGCGCCAGATGGCCGATAGCGAAGACGTGATGCAGGGATTTCTCGCGGGACTTCCCGCGGGGGCGGAGCGGCCCGAAATCATTGGAATCGTCGTGAATGAGAAAGGGATGGAACGCGCTCTCGCGACGCCGGGTGTGACGACCCTCGGATATCCTTATTCCATCTCGGCGTATTTCCGCCGGGCTAACGCCAATATGTCCCGAGGCGAGTCGCGAGCGATCGTCGAAAAATTGAGGCTGGTCTATATTTCGATGGCGTTTGGAAATCCGTACGAAGAACCTTGGGGGGCGGAAATCGTGGAAGATGCGTTGGTCTGGCTCAAGGATATAGGAGTTCGAACCATATCCCTGGCGGATACGGTAGGCACGGCGCCTGCGGCGTATGTCGGCGCGCTTTACAATACGGTGAAGGACTGCGTTGCGGGCGTCGAGTTGGGCGTTCATCTTCATAGTCGCCCCGAAAACGCGGCCGAAAAAGTTCTGGCTGCATATGACGCCGGGTGCCGGAGATTCGATGGCGCGCTGACCGGACTCGGCGGGTGTCCGTTCGCGGGCGACGCTCTGGTGGGAAATATTGCCACGGAAACGGCTCTGTCCGCGCTGGCCGCAAGAGGGGTAGAGACTGGAATTCGCGCCGAAGCTTTGGAACCGGTGATCGCGATGACGCAGGAAATCCGGTCCAAGTATGCGCATGAGGTGGGCGCGCGGTAAGAGAAATTTCTCGCCCCGGTCAGACCGCGGCGAGCTGCAAATACCAGGCTCTGCGAATTTTTGCCTTCCAGGTGTTCAGAGGCTGCGTGAGAACCTGTTTCTGGTCTATGTAGCGCCCGCCTTCAGGCGGGCATGTGCTTGCATCCACTGTGTCGGCCTAAAGGCCGACGCTACATAGGCGCTTCACGCATGAGATGTCACACACTCTTCGCAGCCGGAGTTCTTCTCGGATTATCGGGTTTATTGGGCGACTGGAGTGTCGGGAGGTTGGACACGAATGGCGTATAGCACACTATGGCTCCAAATTTCCGGCGACATCGCGACCATCACGCTCAGCCGGCCTGAAAAACGCAATGCCATCTCGCCCGAAATGATAGACGACCTGATGGACGCACTCGGTGAGGTCGAAGCGAGTTCCGTACGTGTCGCGATCGTAACCGGCGATGGCAAGGCGTTCTGTTCGGGGATGGACCTTGCAGCTTTGAAAGCGCTTGCTGCGCAGTCGCCCATGGAAAATCTGGAGGACGCGCGCCACCTCGCCCGGCTTTTCCGGCGAATTTGGAGCTTCCCGAAGCCGACGATTGCGGCAGTCAACGGGGCGGCGGTCGCGGGCGGATGCGGGATCGCGACACTTTGCGATTTCACTCTAGCGGTCCCGGAAGCGAAGTTCGGGTACCCAGAGGTGTGCATAGGATTCATCCCAGCGAACGTGGCGGTTTTCCTGATGCGCCAGATCGCCGAAAAACACGCGCGCGACCTGCTGTTGACCGGGAGGATCATTGACGCGGGAGAAGCGCACCGTATGGGGTTGGTCACGCAAATCGTGCCGGCTGCGGAATTGATGGCCGCGGCACAGACACTCGCTGCGACGCTTCTGGCGTCCAGCCCAACGAGCCTGCTGAAAACGAAGAAGCTACTCTGTGAATTCGCGGCACCGGACCTGGACCGCGAACTCGAACTCGCCATCGCGGAAAGCGCGAATATTCGCACGACAGCCGATTTCCAGGAGGGGCTCGCGTCGTTCCTGGAAAAACGCCCGCCGCGTTGGAGCGGAAAATGAACACTGCGCGCCTGCGGATGGGGCCGCCAGTCTGATACACTTCTCTTCCCGATGACCGAATTCCTTGACACCATCGTGCGCGTGCGGTACGCCGAGACCGACCAGATGGGTTTCGTCTACTATGGCAATTACTACATTTATTTCGAGGTCGGACGCGTCGAATACATGCGCCATCAGGGCGTGGACTACAAGCAGATGGAGCTTCAGGATGACAGTTTCATCGTTGTCGCGGAGTCGCATTGCCGCTACCGCCGCCCGGCGCGCTATGACGATCCTCTGCGCATCCGGACTCGCGTGACAGAATTCAAGCGGCGCACGATCCGTTTCAGCTACGAAATCCTGCACGACGAAACCGGCGAATTGCTGGCAACGGGCGAAACCGTCCACGTCGTGTGCGACGGCCATGGGAAGCCCAAGACGCTCCCTGAAAAGTATCGCCGCTTCTTCCCTGTCGAAACGGACGTCAAGGCGGACGTCCAAACGGCGGAAGAAATTTCGACGCCGCCCGCGCAATGATTGTCCATCTCACCGGCAACGACCTCACGTTCGAACAACTCTATGAAGTGTCGCTGCGCGGCGCCGAGGCGTCGCTCACCTCCGAAGCGCGCGCGAGGATGATTGCCTCTCGGGCGGTGATCGAACGGATTGTGGCCGCCGAGACCACGGCTTACGGCGTAAACACGGGTTTCGGCGATCTGGCCGAAGTTCGAATCTCGCCCGACCAGATTCGAACGCTCCAGGTCAACCTGGTTCGCAGCCACGCCTGCGGAGTCGGCGCGCCGCTGTCTGAAGCGGAAGCCCGCGCGATTGTGCTGCTGCGGGCGAATGCGCTGGCGAAAGGGCTGAGCGGGGTGCGCCCGGCGATTGTCGAAATTCTGTGCGCGATGCTGAAACACGGCGTCCATCCCGTGATTCCATCGCAAGGCTCAGTGGGCGCATCCGGTGATCTCGCGCCGCTGGCACATCTAGCGCAAGTGGTGATCGGCGAAGGCGAAGCTGAGTTGAACGGGCAGCGCATGCCGGGAGGCGAGGCGCTGCGGAAGACAGGCATCGCGCCGCTCGTGCTCGAGGCCAAAGAAGGAATCTCGCTGCTGAATGGAACGCAGGGAATGCTGGCGCTCCTGGCGCTCGCTTTGCGCGAGGCGCAGATTCTCGTCGACACTGCCGACGTGGCGGCGGCACTTTCGCTCGATGCTCTGCGCGGAAGCCCCGCGGCATTCGACCCTCGGATCGCCGGCGCACGGCCCTATCCGGGGCACGCCACGACGTCACGCAATCTGCTACGCATGAATCGCGGAAGCCAGATCCGCGAATCGCATCGACCGGCGGACCGCGATCCACGAGTGCAGGACGCTTACAGCATGCGATGCACGCCGCAGGTGCACGGAGCGGTGCGCGACGCGCTGAGCGCTGTCCGCGCCATTGCGGAAATTGAACTCAACAGCGCGACCGACAATCCGCTCGTCTTTGTCACCCCGGATGGCCCTGCGGGCACGGGGGATGTGGTCAGCGGCGGAAATTTCCACGGACAGCCATTGGCAATGGCGGCCGATCAACTTGCCGTAGCACTTGCCACACTCGGCGGAATTTCCGAGCGGCGCACCGAGCACATGACGAATCCGCATACCAGCCTGCTTCCCGCGTTCCTGACCCGCGCGCCGGGATTGAACTCCGGATTCATGATCGCGCAAGTCACTGCAGCGGCCCTCGCGAGCGAAAACAAGGCGCTGGCCGCTCCGCATTCTGTCGATTCCATACCAACGTCCGGGGGGCAGGAAGACTACGTGTCGATGGGGATGTCCGCCGCCCGGCGCCTGCGCCCGGTGCTCGAAAATCTGCGGCGGATTCTTGCGATCGAGCTCCTCGCGGCGTGCCAGGGGATCGATTTCCACGCGCCGCTGCACACAGGGGGCGAAGCCCTGAAAGCGCACGCGCTGGTGCGAAGTATTTCGGCGCACGTCGAAGCCGACCGCTCGCTCGCCGTGGATATCGAAGCCATCAACGTTCGAATCGCCGAAGGGGCTTTCTCGGATCTCTTGCTTTAGAAGTCTCTTGTTCGTGATAGAAGGCGAAGACCGCGGCGCGGTGTCGCGCGACTGGCGACTGTGTTATTCTTTTGGGCTTGCGCGCTTAGCGTTACAACCCACTGAGGGGCAACGACATGAAGCAAACGTATAACGGCAGGGCCATTCCGCAGGACGGAAAAGCGATTGAATACGTGGGGGGCAAATTCGCTATTCCCGACCGGCCGATTATTCCGTTTATCGAGGGAGACGGGACTGGGCGCGACATTTGGAAAGCGTCGCGGCGCGTTTTCGATGCGGCGGTCGAGCGGGCCTACGGCGGAAAGCGAAAGATTGCCTGGTTTGAAGTGTTCGCGGGAGAAAAAGCGTTCAACGAATTCAAGCAGTGGTTGCCGGACGAAACGGTGAATGCGATTCGTGATTTTCGGATTGCGATCAAAGGGCCGCTGACCACGCCCGTGGGTGGCGGAATTCGCTCGCTGAATGTTGCGTTGCGGCAACTCCTCGATCTTTACGCCTGCGTGCGGCCGGTGCGTTATTTCGCGGGCGTTCCTTCGCCGGTGAAGCATCCCGAGCGCATGAACGTCATCATCTACCGTGAAAACACCGAGGATGTATACATCGGGATCGAGTGGAAATCGGGCACGCCCGAAGTGAAGAAGCTGATCGAGTATCTGAACAAGGAAATGCTGGGCGGAGGGCCGAAACAAATTCGGACCGATTCGGGCGTGGCGATCAAGCCGATTTCGCCGACGGGAACGAAGCGGCTGGTGCGCCGCGCGATTGAATACGCGCTGGCAAACAAGAAGCGCGTCGTGACGCTAGTGCACAAAGGCAACATCATGAAGTTCACCGAAGGGGCGTTCCGCGACTGGGGCTACGAGCTGGCTAGGGACGAATTCCGCGGCGAAATCGTGACCGAGCGCGAAAGCTGGATCGTCGATAACCAGGACCGCAATCCGCAGCTCAGCGTCGAGCAGAATGCGGCGATGATCGAACCCGGTCTCGAGCAGGGTACCGAGGCTTTCCGTAAATCTGTCTGCGACGAAGTGAAGCTGGTGCTGGACACAATTTATGCGACGCACGGGCAGGGTAAGTGGAAGCGGAAGCTCCTCATCAACGATCGCATCGCGGACTCGATCTTCCAGCAAGTGGTTACCCGGGCTGATGAATATCAAGTGCTGGCTTGCCCCAACTTGAATGGCGACTACATTTCGGATGCCTGCGCGGCGCAGGTTGGTGGGTTGGGCATGGCGCCGGGAGCGAATATTGGCGACGGCTATGGTTGCTTCGAGGCGACGCATGGGACGGCGCCTAAGTACGCGGACAAGGACGTCATCAATCCGAGTTCCGTGATGCTCTCGGGCGTAATGATGTTTGACTTCATGGGGTGGAAAGAGGCGGGGGAGTTGATCGAAGCAGGGATCGAGCGCACCATCGCGCAGAAGCGTGTGACGTACGATCTGGAGCGGATGATGGAAGGTGCGGTGAAGTTGACCACCTCCGGGTTTGCGGATGCCATCATCGAGAATATGCAGGCGCAGGTGGTGGCGAAGTAGGCGGCGTCGGCGAGTTTACGTTACCCTCGTGTAATGTGTTTTGGCAGAAGAACTTTCAACACAGAGGGCACAGAGGACACAGAGGGGGAGGAAGAGGAATTCCTCAATGCATCACTCTTTGAGATGACGGGCTGAGTGAGTTTACCGCTGTCTGCCACGCGGGCAAGAAAATCTCGCACCTAAATCTAAATTAGAGGAACAGGAGAACGGACTGATGCGGAAGAAGGTGACAGTCGTCGGCGGGGGGTTTGTGGGCTCGACAACGGCGCAGCGCATTGTGGATATGGAACTGGCCGACGTGGTGCTGACCGATATTCTCGACGGCCCTCCGGCGGGGAAAGGGCTCGACATGCTCGAATCGACGCCGATTACGGGGTCGGATGCGCGCGTGACGGGCATTTCAACCGCCTCGGGAGATTACAAGGAGACCGCCAACAGCGACGTTGTCGTCATCACCGCAGGATTTCCGCGCAAGCCCGGGATGAGCCGCGACGATTTGCTGAAAGCGAACTACGAGGTCATCAAGGCGGTCGTCGAACAAGTGGCGAAATATTCACCGAACGCGATCCTCATCATGGTTACGAATCCCCTCGACGCCATGGTGCAGGTGGCGTACAAGGTGAGCGGCTTCTCGAAGAACCGCGTGATGGGAATGGCCGGAGTGCTGGATTCCGCGCGGATGAGCACGTTCGTTGCGACGGAGTTAGGAGTGTCGGTCGAGAACGTGCATTCGTTCGTTCTCGGAGGACACGGCGACGACATGGTACCGCTGCCGCGCTACTCAACGGTTGCGGGCATTCCCCTACCCGACCTGCTGCCCGCGGATCGCATTGCTGCGATCGTTGACCGCACACGCAAAGGCGGCGCGGAAATTGTGAACCTGTTGAAGCAGGGATCGGCATATTACGCACCATCAGCGGCGGTCGTCGAAATGGTGGAGGCGATTCTGAAGGATAAGAAGAAGATTCTTCCGTGCGCCGCGTACCTGGAGGGGGAATATGGCGTGAAGGGGCTTTACGTTGGGGTGCCCGTAAAACTTGGGGCGCGCGGGGTCGAGCAGATTATTGAAATCAAACTGAGCGCCGAGGAGAGAGCTGCGCTGGAGAAATCTGTGGCTTCGGTGCGCGAATTGGTGACGATCCTGGGGGTGGCGTAAGACGGAATGCTTTCGTGGCACAGACTTTTAGTCCGTGCGCTTCTATTTCGGGTCTGGTCAAATCAAAATCAACATCAAAACCACACAGACTGAAGTCTGTGCCACTAGAATCTTATCCGTAGAATTTCAGGCGCGGCCAGGCTTGTTGGAGCGTCATCTTCGGTTCTCGGCAGATGTATACGGGCACGTTGTTTTCTTCGGGTATGGCGTACTCGTTCTGGATTGTGGCGGCCAGCTCGATGCGGTTGAAGAGCGGCTGCAATTTCTCGATGGGAATGCCCACGCTGACGACGATTTCCCCTGTGTATTGTTGGGGGCCCCAGAGATAGTAGTTGTTGTGGCCGCTGATGGGGCGCGGCAAGCCGTGCGACGGCCCGAAATATTCAATCGCGCCGGCCTGGCCATAATTTCTGGCCAAGATCGCCGCCTTTGGCTGGTCGTCGGACGGGAGGGAATGAAAGACACCCGCAACGACATCCACTTGTTGCTGCCACCCCATCATGTCCGCAAATAACTGAGGTAATTTTCCGCTCGGTTGGATTTCCACGCGCACGCGGTTCACATCCCAGAAATTCGCGTAGGCGGCGGCCGCGTCGAGAGGCAGGATGGGGATGGCGAGCGGCGCGGCGACGAGGCCACCGACAGCGAGAGGAGCCAGAATCGCAGTCTTCATCCAATTCCAGTTGCTGAGCAGGCGCTCACTCGCATTCAAGTTTTCTCCCCTTCGGTTCACCGCGAGCGTTGTCCGTGAACGGAACTCAGGGTAAACAAGTCGCCGACGCGCCACTCGCCCGCCAAAGCAGCGCGGCGAGCGGGAAGCCAGCGCTATTCGCCGCCGCAGCCAAGGGCTGCTATGGCGAAGGCGGCTGGCGACGGCGCGTGGAGCCCGCACCAGTGCATCACTCCAGGATTCGATTGCTACCGCGCCGGCGGCGAAAAGCATGGGGTACGCTGGTGCAAGGTAGTAAATCCTTCCTCGGAAAATGAGAAGTTGCAGGAGAATGAACAAGTAGGTCCAACCAAGGAAGCGATATTCCCTCCCCTGGCGGCTCCAAAGAAAATACCAGAGCCCTGCAAGGCATATGGGCGTGGCCAATGGATGCACCAGCAGCGCTTGCTGGCCGATAAATCCGAGCCAGGAGACGTGGGCGTTTTTGTATTGGTCCACATTCCGGAGAATTTCAGGCGTCGGCCAGTGATTTTCGATCTCCCAAAGAAGATTGGGCAGAAACAATGCAAGCGCAATGAGCGCGCCGGTCCAAATCCAGGCATTCTGTAAAAGGCGCCGCTGGCGTGTCACCAGCAATGCGAGGAAAAAACCGAATCCAAAGAGGAGCGTCGAGTGCTTATTCAATATCCCGATGCCTGCGACCAGACCGAACAGCAGCCAGAGCCACTGCTGGCCCGTGCGAATGATTCGAAGAGCAATGGCCACGCAGAGCATCCACAGCACGGGTTCAAACGCGTTCATGGACAGGAAATTGTCCATGGTCAGATAGATGGGGCACAGGAGCATTGCCGTGCCCGCCAGCACTTGCGCGAAGCGGCGTCCGCCGAGCTCGCGGACGATCCAACCGGCAAGAAGTATCTTCGCGCCCGAGGAAAGAGCTGGGAAAAAGCGCAGGGCGCGCAGCGAATCGCCGAAGAGCATTCGCGATAACCGCGCAATCATAGCAACCAACGGCGCATGGTCGACATACCCCCACGCCAGATGCTGCCCGCAAGCCGCGTAATAAAGTTCATCGCGGAAATATCCATAACCGCCATTGAACAGCAAGTGGATTACGCAAGCTGTGAGGGCGAAGCAAACGGCTACAGCGAGGTCCTTCTCGAGCCACATGCTCCAGACGGATCCTCCAGCGCGGGCCGACTCCAGCGCGCCCGGCTGTTCTTTGACGAGGGTTCCCGTTTTTTCTATGCTTGGGGAAACCATCTTTTGAGTCCGTTCTATGCTATGGAATGTGCCAAGTTTGAATCCCGAGAAGCAGGCACGATACCCCGAAAACAACTTTCTGACGGGCTCCCCTCCTGGATTCAGGGTAAACAAATAGAGCCCGCACGCGTTTCTGTCCCAGCCCGGCCTACTTACTTGCGGGCGCAGCAGTGACCAACGTCGCACTCTTAATCGTATCCAATTTCGGGAAAGTTTGTTCGAGATAGGCCCGACCGCGAGCGCCGATCAGATCCTGACTCGGGCCGCGACCGCCCGGCGCGCCTTCGCCGTAACCGCCGTACAGCTTGTCCACGACTTCCATACCGTTGGTGACCATCCCGAAAGGCGCGAAGCCGTCCCCGTCCAGGTTTTCGTTGTTGCCGTAGTTGATGAAGACCTGTGTGGTCCGGGAATTCGGCAACTGACTCTTCGCGTACGTTACGAAGCCGCGATGGTTGTGCTGGACGACAGGATCGTCCTTGATGTTGGCCATATCCCATGCGCGGGAAACCTCGGGGTATGGACTCAGTCCGAACTGCGCCATGAATCCCGACAGGACACGGAAGAAAGCGGCCCCATCGTAGAAATGGTGGCGAATGAGGTTGTAGAACCGGTCGGCACCATTCGGCGCCCACGCGCGCGTGACTTTGATACCGAAGTCGCCCGCCGTCGTAACGAACTTCACTTCGTAGACGTCAGGAGCCTTCGCGCGGAGCGTAGCCGGCTGCAGCAACGCGGGATCAAATGGAGCGGCCTTCGCTGTTGAGGGCGCCTGTTTGGATGGGGCCTTGCTCGGGGTGGGCGTTTGCGCGGCTGCTGAGAACGCGATGCACAAAAAAGTCGTGGGGATCAGGACCTTACCGTAGTGGCGCATGAAATCTCTCTGCCTCCTAATCTTGGCGGGCTCCACGCTTCACTTGAAGCGTTCAGTGTAAAAGTCAAGGCCGCACCCGAGTTGCGGAAAACATTATGCCGCGATTTTCTTTGTCTGACTAGAACCTGTTATTTAACCCGTCCGTTATGGTTAGATTCCGCTTTTACGCGGTACCCACCGCTCCTCCGTTCGATCAGCGCGGGGCATACACGATACCGCCCAGACCCCCCACCTCTGAAGAGGTGGGCTACAACAACCTGCAATGATGTGCAAAACGCGTTTAGAGTTTCCCCGTTTGCAATTCGCGGGCGATTCGTTCTGTTTCGGCCATCACGCGAAGCGTGTTTTCTCCCAGGATCTGGCGGATGTCGGACTCCGGATAGCCGCGTTGCAACAAGGATTCAGTAATCTTCGGAAAATTCGAGGCGTCTTCCATACCCTCGGGCATGAAAGCACCGTCAAAGTCAGACCCCAGGCCGACGTGCGCGGCGCCAACTAGGCGGGCGGCGTGATCGACGTGATCGACGATTTTCCGCCAACTCACTTGCGGCAACTTTCCCGCGTGGATCCAATCGTCGCTCAAGCGCTGGCCCTCGGCGAGCTTGCGAGCCTCATTCTCTCCATATTTTTCACCAATCGCAGCGAGGCTGGGAATCCACTCGGAGGCGAGGGACTGCGTGGCGTCCGCATACTTCTGACTCAAGAAGGCGTTGTGGAAAGTGATGTGGATCACTCCGTGACGCGCCGCGAGGGCCTCGATCATGTCGTCGGTCAGGTTGCGCGGGGCGTTGCAGATTGAGCGGCAACAGGAGTGCGAGGCGATCACCGGCGCGCGCGAGACTTCCAGCACGTCGTAGAACGTCTCGTCGGACACGTGAGAAATATCAACCAGCATGCCGAGCCGGTTCATTTCACGGATTACTTTCCGGCCGAATTCGGTGAGACCTTTGTGGCGCGGAGAATGGTTCGAGGAATCGGCCCAGTCAGTGGGGGCATTGTGCGTGAGCGTCATGTAGCGCACGCCGCGCGCGAAGAAGTTTCCCAAGACATCGAGATTGTTGTCGATGGCGTGGCCGCCTTCGACACCCATCAGGACGGCGATTTTTCCTTGGGCGCGGGCGGCGCGGACTTCATCGGAACACGTGGCGAGGCTCAGGTCGTCCGGGTGGCGGCGCAACTGTTCGTGTACGGAATCCAGCAGATCAAGCGCGCGGCGAGTGGCCTTTGACCCCATGATGTGGACTGGGACCCAGAGGGCGAAAAATATCGCGCCGACGCCTCCCTCACGCATGCGGGGGATGTCGACGCCGCCTTCTGCGTCACGGCGGGCTAGATCGAATTGGTCGAAGAGAAATCGCTGGGGCGTATCGGCGTGAGTGTCGAAAACGATGCTGGTAGTGTGAATCCGGCGGGCGCGCGAGGGGATGTCGTCAGCGTGCATGAAAATAGAGGGATGTCCCAAAAATTTGCGAGACCATGGTGACGGTGCTTCAGGGGCTAAAGCCCCATTCTTAGAGGTCTTCCAATGTCGCGGCTGAAGCCGCGACCCACAACGATTTCCATGGGCCCACTCGCCACGACCCACACAAACATCACCACCGCTTCTGGAGAGGTTTTTGTAGCGCTGGCCTTCAGGCCGGCACTCTAGATTCAAGCACATGCCCGCCTAAAGGCGGGCGCTACATGGACCAAAACCAGGTTCTCACAAAGACTCTAAAGCCCACTGTTATAAGCCTTCTATTGTCGCGGCTGAACAGGCTGCGGAAAAACTCTTAAGTTTTGTGGGTCGTGCCTTTAGGCACGACATAAAGGCTGCGTTTTCTTCAGGGGTTTTAACCCCTGAAGGCCTGAAACCACATTTTTCCGCAACCTGTGAAGCCGCGACCCACAAAGATTGTCCCTCGGGGCAACTCGTCGCGACCCGCAAAAATTTCGCCATGGTCAATCGCCGTGCTGATGGAGTGTGGCGCGAATCAGGTCGCGGTTCATCTTTCCGATGAACTCGATGGGGATTTTCTTGGGGCAAACGGCTTCGCATTCGCCATGATTCGTGCAACTGCCGAAGAGTTCATTGGTCATGGCCGCCACCATGCTCAGCGTGCGACGATCGCGCTGCGGTTGTCCCTGCGGGAGTGAATTGAGATGGGTGACTTTCGCCGCGGTAAACAGCATGGCGGCCGCGTTGGGACAGGCGGCGACGCACGCGCCGCATCCGATGCAGGCGGCCGCGTCAAAGGCGGTTTCGGCGGAATCCTTGGGAACGAGAATCGCGTTGGCATCGGGAGCGCTGCCAGTGGGCGCGGTGATGAAACCACCCGCCTGAATGATTCGATCGAACGGGGAACGATCAACGGCCAAATCGCGGAGGACGGGAAATGCGCGCGCGCGCCACGGTTCCAGAGTTAAGGAATCTCCATCCTTGAAGAAACGCATGGAGAGCTGGCAGACCGTGGTGCCGCGGCGGCCTCCGTGGGCTACTCCGTTGATCAGAAAACCGCAAGCGCCGCAGATTCCCTCGCGGCAATCGTGCTCGAAGGCAACGGGAGGTTCGCCCTTGGCCTGGAGATTTTCATTGAGGAGGTCAAGCATCTCGAGGAAGGACATATCCGGCGTCACGCCTTGCACCTGATAGTTGGCAAACGCACCGGGCGCTTTGGCGCTCTGCTGCCGCCAGATTTTGAGAGTAAGGTTCATGGCTACTTGTAGCTCCTCTGCGCAAGGTGAACGTACTCGAAGGCGAGGGGCTCTTTGTGGAGATCCCACTGCCCGCCGTCTCCTTTCCACTCCCATGCCGATGCGTACGAAAAACGTTCATCGTCGCGGAGCGCCTCGCCCTCCGGCGTCTGGCTCTCTACACGAAAATGGCCGCCACACGATTCGGCGCGCTGCAGCGCGTCAACACACATCAGTTCACCTAATTCGAGGAAATCGGCGACACGACCGGCCTTCTCCAGCGACTGGTTCAGTTCCTCGCCCGTCCCCACGATATTGACGTTGTTCCAAAACTCCTCTCGCAATGCCGGAATCTTGCAAAGATTGCTCTTGAGGCCGGCCTCGGAGCGGGCCATGCCACAGTTTTCCCACATCATCCTGCCGAGTTCCTTGTGAATGGAATCGACGGTTCGCTTGCCGCGGACATTAACCATTGTCGTAACGCGCTTGTTGACTTCTTCCTTGACGGCTGCAAACGCGGGGTGCGATGTGTCGACCTTTTCGAGAGTGTTCGAGGCGATGTAGTTCGGCAGCGTGTACGGCAGGATGAAATATCCGTCGGCCAGGCCTTGCATCAAGGCGCTCGCGCCGAGGCGGTTGGCGCCATGGTCGGAAAAATTGGCCTCACCGGCGACGAAAAGTCCGGGGATGGTGGACATTAAATGGTAATCGACCCACAAGCCTCCCATCGTGTAATGGACCGCGGGAAAAATGCGCATGGGGGCTTTGTAAGCGTTCTCTCCGGTGATTTCTTCATACATGTCGAAAAGATTGCCGTACTTTTCACGGACTTGCGACTCTCCCAGGCGGCGAATGGCATCGGCGAAGTCGAGATAGACGCCCTGGCCACCTGGGCCGACGCCACGCCCCTCGTCACAGACTTCCTTCGCATTCCGGGAGGCAACGTCGCGGGGGACGAGATTGCCGAAGCTTGGGTAGCGCCGCTCGAGGTAATAGTCGCGCTCGTCTTCGGGGATGGCACCCGGGGGACGCGTGTCACCCTTTTTCTTGGGGACCCATACGCGGCCGTCATTCCGCAGCGATTCGGACATCAGAGTGAGCTTGGACTGATGCTCGCTGCTTACGGGGATGCACGTGGGATGAATCTGGGTGAAGCAAGGATTGCCGAATAGGGCGCCGCGACGGTGGGCGCGCCAGATGGCCGTGGTGTTCGCGCCTTTAGCGTTGGTCGAAAGATAGAACACGTTGCCGTAGCCTCCGGTGGCGAGGACAACGACGTCGGCGGCGTGAGATTCGATCGCTCCGGTCACGAGGTCGCGCGTGATAATGCCGCGCGCCTTGCCGTTGACGAGGACAAGGTCAAGCATCTCGCTGCGGCTGTGCATATTCACGCTGCCGGCGGCCACTTGCTCCTCGAGCGCCTGATACGCGCCCAGCAATAGTTGCTGTCCCGTCTGGCCTCGCGCGTAGAACGTGCGGGAGACCTGCACACCGCCGAACGAACGCGTGTCGAGCAGGCCGCCGTACTCCCGCGCAAACGGGACGCCCTGCGCTACGCACTGGTCGATGATGTTGAGGCTGATCTGCGCCAAGCGATAGACGTTGGCCTCACGCGCGCGAAAGTCTCCGCCCTTCACCGTGTCGTAGAAGAGGCGGAAGACGCTGTCGCCGTCGTTCCGGTAATTCTTGGCGGCGTTGATGCCGCCTTGAGCTGCGATGGAATGCGCGCGGCGCGGGCTGTCTTGGAAACAAAAACAAGCGACCTGATAGCCTTGCTGGCCAAGCGAAGCCGCGGCGGCGGCCCCGGCCAATCCGGAGCCGACGATGATAATTCTGTGCTTACGGCGATTGGCGGGATTCACCAGCTTCATCTCGAAGCGGGACTTTTCCCACTTCTGTTCAATTGGACCGGATGGAATTTTGGATTCGAGCATTACTATCTTTCTGGCGGGCTCCAATAAGGAGAACGCTCCCCTGTCTTTGCGGGCTCCCCTTCGGTTCACCGAGAACGTTCTCCGTGAACGGAACTTGGGGTAAACAAGTCGCCGACGCGCCACTCCACTCGCCCGCCAAAGTCCGCCATTTTGCTAGGCGGACGGCGAGCGGGGAGCCAGCCGGCCGCGGCGGGACCGCGCGTGGAGTCCGCCCCCTGTCCACTCAACGCACCCAGCCCGCGAGCACCGAAATGGGCACTGAGATAAAGCCGGCGAAAATTATGATCGCTACGATTCTGGAAAATGTCCTGAGACTCTTCGTGTTGTTCACTGTGGCCCAGCCGAGCGTCTGGAACATGCTCCAGATGCCGTGATCGAGGTGCAGGCAGAGCGCTGCCATTGCGACGATATAAAATAAAGATATGGGCCAGACGGCGAATCCTGCCACAACGTTCTGGTAAACCATCAGGTGTTCAAACTGGCCCGTCTGGAATCCGACAAGTCCGCCGGTGAAATGGAGGAGGTGGAAGACGATGAAGACAGCGAGGAGAAGTCCGCCCCAGCGCATGGTCACGGCGCCCCAAGTGGTCTCGACATCTTTTCGAGTTTCGTAGGCGACGGGGCGCGCCTGCCAGTTCGTGCGAGTGAGCTGAACGGCGGCGGTAACATGTAGGAACGCGCAAACAAGGAGCAAGATGCGAACCAACCAGAGGAGTTGGCCGTAGCCGAGTTCGGGCCAGCCCACTTCCCGCAAAAATCGCGAGTAGGCGTTGATTTCTTCCGTCCCGGAAAAGATCTTCAGGTTGCCTACCATGTGAGCGACGACGAAGAGGATCAGCACTGCGCCCGTTACGGCCATGACGACTTTCTTGCCGATCACGCTATTCCAGAGGGCCATGAAGCGATTGCTTGCTACCGCGTGTTTTTGCGTTTCCGCTGACTCTGTCAACTTGCGACTCCCGAATTCATTCCGGCGGTGGAAGTGCGGCGAATTTTCGAAGGTAGTTCGACTAGAAGCCGGTCCCTTACAGAATGCAAAGGCACAATTTCCCTAAGAAACTTTAGTTTGCGAAGGGAAAATGAGCGGTAATCTCTTAAGTCGACTTCTGTGGCGGGCATCCTCGCTCCGACTCAACACGATCAGAAACTTCAGTATAGGTAATTCCGGCCGACATATCAAGACGTCACACGCCGGAATTTTGCGGAATTTGCGAGATTCCTTTTGGATATAATGCCAACAAACAAATCGACGGCGGAGAGTATTGATGACCGAAAAGCAAGTCGTTGATCTTGGGTCTCTGCTGAACACCATGGTTCGAGCGGGCCATGCGCCGGGCACAAAGGAGCTCGACCAAATGGCCGAGACTCTGGGGAAAATGTTCGGCGTGGACCCGGACGAGGTGGCGATTCTCGCGCTCAACTCGAAAAGTAAGAGCCTTCGATTCGTGATCCCCGAAAAACTGTCGTTTATCGGCACGATTCCCTTGACTAGCACGAACGCCCTCGCGGCGCGCACGGCACGGGAACGCAGGTCTGAAGTTGTCAATAATTTCAACGCGTCGCGGCATGCGACGGTATTTGAAGCAGTGCCGCTCGGCCGCCGCCCGGGAGAGATGATCCAAAAGATCATGAGCGCTCCAATCATGGACGCGGCGAAGGTCTTGGGTGTCGTCCAAATATCGCGCAAGGGGCGCTCCCCAGCGGACGCCGGACCGGATTTCACTCAAAGGGATTTGCGCGCACTAATTTCGTTGTCTCCCACCCTTGAGATGTTCCTAAAGCTTTTCCAGGTTGAGTAGTGGTGCGAAGGATCCGCGGCGGTTTTTCTGGACCGCGGTGCTAATCGAAATCTCCGCGACGGCCGGTCTTCCGAGCTCGACATTTCATTTCCAACCAAGCTTACTGGCGAAACCGGCGCCTGCGCGCGATGCGGTGGGGTGAAATTGATTGACACTGTGCGGTGTTCTTGTTACTTTTCCGCACGCGTCAAAGTTTTCACGCGAATCTCGGGCACACCTTAGGAGGCACCGCACTCCGGCACCACACATGGCGTTCGTCGCGAAAAAGATTTTCCTCACAAAAGGTGTCGGGAAACATCGCGAGCGGCTCTCGAGCTTTGAGCTTGCGCTGCGCAATGCGGGCATCGCGGCGTGCAACATCGTTCGCGTGTCCTCTATTTTTCCTCCCAACTGCAAACTGATTTCCCGCAGCGAAGGGCTGAAGCACATCGAACCGGGACAGGTTGCGTTCACCGTTATCAGTGAAAATTCTACGCGCGAGGCGCACCGGCTGATCGCCGCGGGCATTGGCCTGGCGCTTCCGGCGGACAAGTCGATGTACGGCTACTTGTCAGAGCATCATTCGTTCGGCGAAACCGAAGAAGTCGCGGGCGAATACACGGAAGAACTGGCCGCCGAGATGCTGGCCACGACGCTCAACGTGGAGTTCGACCCCGATCTTTCCTGGGACGAAAAAAAAGAGGTTTACCGGATTTCAAACAAAATCGTCCGCACGATGAACATCACGCAATCGGCCGTCGGAGATAAGCGCGGGCTGTGGACGACCGTGCTGGCAGCCGCGATTATGATTGGGGAAGATGATTGATCCGCTCGCCTCTCCCGGCTTGGCCCTGGAGTTGCGCGACGGAGCTATTCAAGAACTTCGCGACTCAATTTGAAATTCGAGATTTCAAATTTGAGATTAAAGAGAAATTCCATGTCGCTTCCCTCGCTGCGCTCGGGACAAGTCGCTCCTCGAAATGACTCGTAACCCAGGATTTCTCCCATTCTCAGGTAATTCCCCGCACGAAATCGCCGTTTCGGAAAATGTCTGCACATCAAAATCAAAAAGATGATGCTATGATTCGGGCATGGCGGAAAAATTCACCGTCGGCTTGATCCAGATGAGTTGTTCCCATGATCCGAGGGAGAACTTTGCCAAGGCCGAAGCGCGCATTCAGGAAGCGGCGAAGCGGGGCGCGCAGATCATTTGCCTGCAGGAAT
>WNFA01001508.1_pt1 | contig 18968 bp, 15 predicted proteins | sample 5400481 | NCBI WGS metagenome assembly WNFA01 (sample SAMN13153340, study PRJNA577476) | soil metagenome | isolation source: 120 cm saprolite under Douglas fir tree site 2 hole 1 replicate 2 | place: USA:California | collected 2015-04-18
TCGGAGGGTGAGGAACGGCGCGTCGAGCGGTATCGAGAACTGGTGAGTTTAACGCGAAAGATTGTGCATCAAGCAGAGGGAGTGTTGGAGGAAATGCAGCATCTTCCCGGGCGCCGGCAAGCACGGCTGAAACGATTACGAGAGATCCTGGAAACGATGGCCGGGCGTGTGCGACAGGTGGTGCGGCAAACGAAGGCGCGAGTGTTTCAAGGAATGACAAAGTATCCCCATAAGATCGTGAGTCTTTTCGAGCCACACACCGAAATCATTCGCAAGGGAAAGGCTAGCAAGCCCAACGAGTTCGGCAAACTGGTTAAAGTGCAAGAAGCCGAGAACCAGATCATCACGCACTATGAAGTGTTCGCCGAACGTCCCGAGGATTCCCAATTGCTGGTTCCCGCAGTCGAACAACACCAGCGTCAGTTCGGGCGCGCACCACGAATGGTCGCTGCCGACACGGGGTTCTATAGTCTAAAGAATGAGAAGACCATCCAGGGAATGGGAGTGACTCGAGTCGCGGTGCCGAGTCGGAGCAGCAAAAGCATGCGCAGCGAGACAGCGGCCGATCTGAATGAGGTTGTCGGCCACAACGGGCCTGAAGTTGTACCCGCCACGACTCGGGACGCAAACGGTCGAGCGGCAGAAATCAAACGTGCATGCAGAATCAGACGGTCTCTTCAAACCAATAGCTCATTCAGAGCGAGCTATTTTGCGACGGAAAGTAGCTAGCAACCCCGAGGATTTCTTCGGACGGTTTCAGGAACTGCAAGCGCTTGAGATGGCGCTATCTCAGGGGTCGGTGGCGATACAGGTGCGATCGGTATCGGCAAATCTTCATTACTAGCCAGAAGCCGATTGACGATGGAAGGATTTGGTTCGCACCATCGTGCAAGAACGGTCGTCGCCGTCGGCGACAAAGACGTCAAGACAGTCGACGATGCAGCCCAGCTTCTTCTCGAGTGTTTCATGCAGGTCGACGAGGCCCATAAGAAAGTGGCCTTTAAATTGGGTTCTGTCTTTGAGATCGAATCCGCTGATATATGCCGCAATTTTGCTACTGGCCGGCACTTAGCTTCGCTGAAGCGAGTAGTCGAACGCGAGTTTCTCGACTCTCTGCTAAACGATCGAGAACTCCTTCTGCTCGCCGTTGATGAAGCAGATAAGTGCCCGGTGCCGCTTGCAAGACTAATCAGATCGATCTCAACGCATACCCAACACCAAGGCGTTAAGCGTGTGCGCTTCTTGCTTGCAGGAGTTAGCCCCTTTTTTCGGAAGATGGTTACGGAAGATTCCGGTGTTGGCCGCTTTTTTATAAGACTGTCACGCTCAAACCGATGCTCCCTGAAGAGGCAGCGGAATTGATGGAAGCCAAACTCACCCTTGTTGCAGATAAGGCCGCCGAAGAAAAAGTCGATCTGCGGGTTGACCCAGAAGTCATCTCGAGAGTTGTTGCTCTCTCCGGTGGACACCCTCACATATTGCAGTTGCTCGGCTCCCATCTTGTCACACATGAAATCGAGGATCCGGACGGGGTCATTGATTCGAGAGACCTTGTAAATTCACTTCGAAGGATTTGTTATGAAGATCGTGTGCGTGCCTACGACTCGACCATTCACATGCTGGAGCTTAACGGGCGGTTAGAATCGCTCAGTGATCTCTTTCAGTTTTCGGTTAGCATCGACGGGATTTCCTATTAGTATCAATCGTGCGTACGCCACCGAGAACCTAGGACAGGAAGAAGTCAAATGGCTAATGGCCCACGACCTCCTTTGCGTTGTTTCCCGGACCGAATACGGACTCGTTGACGAGTTTCTCAGAATTAGATTCGTGTTTGACCAAACTGAAAGCACGTCGGCTCAAAAGAATTTGGAGAAAGAAATCATTGCGGGAGTCTCTGTCGAACGATACCTCGAAAGCGAAATTGATGCCGAAGGAGAAGACACGTCTGTAGATTATGCTGAAGCAGAGAGAGAGCGCTCTGATACTCCTGAAGATCAAATCGACGAATAGTAGATGCCGGGTGCGCCACCCAATTCAAAGCCCGTCCCACCCGCCTTGAACACACGAAGGAAGTTAAACACATGGACCAAATGCTCGGAAGAATCGAAGACTTCTCACCACGGACAGGCTTAAAGCCCCTGCTGCAGATAAATGTGGCACTGATAAGCAAGTATGACTACGCGATTGATCTACTGAGTGTCAGTTCACGCGCCCAAGTCTTCTTTAAGGAAATCCGTCCGCAACTCTGTCAACTCCAATCACGACTACCGCTTCCCGCCCGCCCCCAAACCCCAACAGCCCGCGCCTTCTGCACTCCGGACGAATCTGCGGAGCGAATCACCTCAACCCCAGCCCGCCCAACCGCCAGCCCAAGCCCAACAGCCCGCCAAGCCACAGACCGAACCCCCACAACCGGCCCCATCGCCGCACACTTCCTTGCCTCCAACGAGCGCCGAATTCGTTCAGCATGTAGTGGCCGGTCTTCAGACCGGCTCCTTCCCGGTCACTCCGCATGTCCAACCAGCCCCACCCAATCCCAAGCCCACGTCGCCCCCGCCGCAACCCGCCGAAATATCTCCAAGTTGTCATTCCGAGCGCAGCGAGGAACCTGCTTTTTCCTCTTCCCCCGCCCCATCTCCAACTTCGACCCCCGACAAAACCCATCCCATTCCCCCAACCCAATCCGTTCGACCGGTCGTGCCAGCCGTTCACAACCCACCCCCGACCGCCTCATCCACTCCGCAACCTGTCCCAAATCTGGACGGCCGTGCGCTCCACTTCGACCACAACTACCGTCTCCGAATAGACGGCAAACCCTTTTAGAATCAACACTTACACAGCCGCCCACAACTGTTGATTCTAAACCACTTACAGCGACACTAAGTCCTTTATCAGCAACACTTACAAAAAACTAGGAGGGGGGGCCATCGGCTCAGGGGGTTAGCCAGAATTCCCGCAAGGAACTTCTCTCCGGATGCTCAGTTGGTGACGGACCATCAGCAAGCTATCGCGGACTCGACCTGCCTTTTTGCTGTCACCCCACGATGCATCACGCTTGGAAGCCCTGAACTGGAACTCATCAACTGCCAGCGGACAAGAAACTTCTGCGTCTGTCTCCAACATCTCCTACAATCCTCCGGGACGCGGATAGCTGCTCCAAACTTGAAAGCCCCGTCGAGGAACTGTGGAGGAATTTGTGGGCTCGAGCGACTCGTTCGACCTCATCGTGATCGGCTGCGGTCCCGCCGGCGAAAAGGCCGCCGCCCAGGCTGCCTATTTCAGCAAGCGTGTCGCCGTCATCGAGCGCGCGGAGCACATGGGCGGCAGTTGCATCAATACTGGCACCGTTCCCAGCAAAACGCTGCGCGAATCCGCGTTGTACTTCTCTGGTCTCAAGCAGCGTGGTCTCTACGGAATCGACTATTCACTCAAGGAAAATCTTACTGTCCACGATTTCATGCACCATGAACGTGAAGTCGTGGACATGGAGCGCCAGCGCATCCTGAATAATCTCGCACTGCACCACGTCGAGCTCCTGCGCGGCCAGGCCGTCTTTCTTGATCCGCACACGGTCGCCGTTTCCGGCCCGCAGGGCGCCCGTCAACTAAAAGGACAGGTGATCCTCATTTCCACCGGTTCCAAACCGCATCGCCCCGCAGAAATCGCTTTCGACGACATTCACACGTTTGACTCCGACACCTTTCTGCAGATGGAGCGCATTCCGAAAAGCCTCGCGGTCATCGGCGGCGGCGTCATTGGCTGCGAGTACGCTTCCATCTTCAAGGCCCTCGGTGTAGACGTTATTCTCGTTGACGGGCGCGACCGCCTGCTCCCATTTCTCGACAATGAGATTTCCGGCCGTCTTCGCGACCGCCTCGCCGCCCTCGGCATGCATTTCTTGCTTAACGAACGCCCCGTCAAAACCGAAAATTCCTCGACTGGTGTCCGCCTCACGATGAAGAGCGGCAAGACTCTCGAAACCGATGCTGCTCTCTTCGCCGCCGGCCGCCGCGCTGCCGCTGATGGCCTCGCCCTTGAAAAAGCCGGTCTTTCTCTCAACGATCGCGGCTACATTCCCGTTGACGAACACTACCGCACGGCCACTCCGCATATTTACGCTGCCGGCGACGTCATTGGCTTTCCCGCATTGGCCTCCACTTCCATGGAGCAAGGCCGCGTCGCCGTCTGTCACGCTTTTGGCTTAAAGTACAAAGAGCGCGTTGCCTCGCTGCTGCCAATGGGCATTTACACCATCCCGGAAATCTCCGCCGCCGGCGAAACCGAAGAATCCTGCAAGGAAAAGAAACTCGACTACGTCGCCGGCCGCGCCCTTTACGAAAACAACGCCCGCGGCCACATCACCGGCGATACTGCCGGTATGCTCAAGCTCATCTTCGCCCGCGCCGATAAGAAACTTCTCGGCGTCAGCATCATCGGCGAAAACGCCACCGAACTCATTCACATCGGCATGATGGTCCTGGACAACGGCTTGGCCATCGACGAATTCATCGAACAAGTTTTCAATTACCCCACGCTCAGCGAGCTCTACAAGTACGCCGCCTATGACGGCCTCGGCAACCTCGCCGGCCACAAACTCCGAGAAGGCTAATATGAAATCCGTCTCGAAGCCCCTCACATCCGCTCTCGGCTGCCTCTCGCTGTTCAGCAGCGCCGCTCTTCTTCTGCTCGCACGCACGCCGCAGTCGTCTTCCGCACTTTTCAGCACGCCGCTAGTTGCTCAGGCAAACTCAAATCAGTCACATACCTACCTCGGTTTCGACCGCAACATCTATCCTGGCGATTCGAGTCTCCCCATCTTGCGCAAAAGCTTCGCCTTCACTAGCTACTGGCTTAGCCCTCCGCCCGGAGAAAAAACAAACACCTGGAAAGGGAAGCGCAACCTCCTTTTCTCTCACGGCTTCGGATTTTTAGTTTTGTATCGCGGCCGCGATAGCCGCGAACTCAAGAGCGAATCTGAAGCGACTGCGAAGGGAGCTAAAGACGGCAGCGCCGCCGCCATTGCTGCCAAGGGGGAAGGCTTCGCGGCTGAAACGATTATTTTTCTGGACATCGAAGAAGGTGGACGTCTTCCCGCTGCTTACCACACATATCTCCGCGCGTGGTCGGAAGAACTCAAACACGCGGGCTTTCTCGCCGGCGTCTATTGCTCCGGCATCCCAGTGAAGGAAGAGCCTGGAGTCACCATCACGACTGCCGAAGACATTCGCAACCAGGCGCCACTAAACAAAATCGTGATCTGGGCCTACAACGACGCGTGTCCGCCGTCGCCAGGTTGCGCGTTCCCACAAAATCCCCCCGCCCCTTCAGCAAGCGGTATTCCCTATGCCGCGGTCTGGCAATTCTCGCAATCACCGCGCCGCAAAGAATTCACCGCACACTGTCCCGCGAAGTACGCGCCAGGCGGCAACTGCTACGCACCGCACGACTCCACGCACAAGTGGTTCCTTGACGTGAACACGGCGATGTCCCCTGACCCCTCCGGCGGCGCCAAATAACGGCTTCCAGAAAAAAAAGAGGCGAGCCCTTGCCCGCCTCTCTCCTTCCATGCTCGATCTGGCATTCAGATTTGTCCCATTCCCCCATCCACATTGATTTCCACACCGGTAATGTACGAAGCGTCTTGCGAAGCCAGAAACGCTACCACTCCGGCTACTTCCTCCGGCTGGCCAAATCGCTTCATCGGGACCTTCGTCAGGACACTCTTGGCAAAATCGTCGATCGCCTCCTGCGGCAATCCCGTCCTACCGAATATCGGCGTTACGATCGGTCCCGGCGCAACGGTGTTCACCCGAATACCCCGGTCAACCAGTTCCGCCGCCGCTGTTCTGGCCAAAGAGCGCAACGCCGCTTTCGTCGCCGAATATGCACTCGCGCCCGCCATCCCTGTGCTGCCCGCCACGCTGGTATTCAAAATGATCGACGCGCCGTCATTCAGCAGTGGCAGCGCCTTCTGGATCGTGAAGTACGCCCCCTTGATGTTGATGTCAAACTGCTCGTCGTACAGGCTCTCGGACGTATCCGCAAGCGGAGCGAATTTCGCCACTCCCGCGTTCACGAACAACACATCAATCTTGCCGAACTTCTTCGAAACCTCGGCATACAGCTTGTCGATGTCCGCGAGCTTCGCTACATCCGTCTGCACCGCCAGCACGCCGTTGCCAATGGTCTTCACCGCTTCGTCCAGCGTTTTCTTGCTGCGGCCGGCGATGGCCACCCTCGCGCCTTCTTCCTGCAAACGCTTTGCCGACGCCAGCCCGATCCCGCTGTTTCCGCCTGTGACTACCGCTACTTTGCCTTCCAATCTCTTCATGGTCGTCTCCTGATTTTGTCTGCGTGGTTCAGAAAGCCTCTCCGCAGTTCTGAATCCTGTGCTGCTTCCCCCGGCTTTCTTAAGTTCGATGTTTAGATGAGTATCGAAGCATTCGGTTGCATCTTTGTTAGGCATATTGTCCGACGCGCGAATCCTTGTGGCGGACAGCAAGTCAAGCCGTTACACTGGCGGCAAGACCATGGACCGCTCCCACATTGAAAAAATATCCAAAGCCCTGGCCGACCAGACCCGCCTCAGAATGTTCGAGGCCATCTCCGCGAAGGACCACATGAACTGTGGCGAGATCGTTTCGATGCGCGGTGTCACCCCGGCCACGGTTTCGCACCACTTGAAAATTTTGAGCGAAGCCGGCCTGATCGCTTGCCGCCGTGAAGGCCAGTTTGTTTACAGCCAGGCCGTTCCCGAAACCGTCGCACTGTATATACGCGCGCTCACAAAAATCTCCAAGCGCAAGAAATCCGCGCGCCGCTGATTACGGAAATTTAGTTGGTGGGATTCCTTGGGAATTTGAAGTACGGCAGCCGCACACCCTGATCCATAATTTGATCGGCGCGGATGCTCGCGGGCGCTTCGAATCCGGCGGTGCCGCCGTTCGTTACGTAGTCGTCCTGATCCACGCCGTCGCCGCTCACGCCCAGTCCGCCGACGAGAGCGCCGTTTCGAAATAAGCCCGCACTCCCGGGGAAGAAAACGATTCCGCTCTTGTTCGAATTGGCCGCGCCACTCTGAAATCCCTGGGTGCAGGGATTGGCCAAGTCCATCGCATACAGGTTGAAAAACGGCCCCGCACTCGAACCGTCAATTCCCGGAGGATAGAGCGGCTGTGCGCCAAAACTGATCGTCCGATTTGTCACCGCCGTACCCATGGGCACGCCGTTCAAGTCCGCCGTCGTCCGCGATGCGCTGTTGAAGTAGACCATGTTGCGCGCCTTTGTCGCGGCGACGTCAATGCTGAAAACGGTGGAATCCTGCATGCGCCGCAATCCGATGATCGTGCCATCCAGGTCCGCCACGGCGATCACCATCCGCGCCTTCGAGCCCGGCGGTAATCGAATCGCCGCTCGTGTCGTATTCGCCGTCGCTTCGGCGTTGTTCAAAATTTGCGTGATGTCCGTGGCGCCCAGCCCGCCGAGGGGGCCAGCGACTGGCGTGATCAAATCACCGTCGGGTGGTTGGCCCTGACTATTTCCTGGCGCCACTAGATAGCTTCCTGCTCCCGCGACTGGGCCTACAGAGAATCCCGATGGCCGCGAAGTTTGATCGACAAACGGCAACGCGATGCCTCCGATAAAGACTACTCCCGGAGCCGCGGGCGTCGGCCCAAACGTGTCCGCGGGTCCGTTGCGCGCCGCTGTGGAACCCGCGAACGCAGCATACTCGGCAACATTCAGGTTGCTCGACGTGGTCACGATTCCGATTCCACCAACCACTACATTTTTGTAAAAAATCGGCACGCCACCCGGATTCACCGCCGCCGCGTTCGAATCCATCCTGTCGGCCTTGCCTGTGAGCACTCCAAGCCCGAATCCACCACCCATCGCGAGCGAGGGAGGAATTTTGCCCTGGAATACCGGGTCATTGATCAAGGTACAACCGCGGTTGGTGTTCTCAATCCCATACAAGTCCGCTGGCGGCTGGTTCATCACGCCAGGGGGAAAATGGATTCCGCTGATGAACCTTACGGTTCGCGACGAGAGCGGCGCTTGGTCGTTGCTGAAAAACGCGCCCGTCCGCGCCAGCGCCACAGTGACTTCGTTGGCATCCTGCACTTGGCCAAAATTTCCGGACGTCGAAGCGGGCGCGTTCGGCGTTCGAAACACACCCAGCACGAATCCGGCGCGGTCTACCACCGCTACAGCCATGTCCACATTTACGGAATTGACTGCGGCCTGCACGATATTCTGGACGTCGGCCGTTTGCAGCGGTTGCACCATTGCTACGGGCGTCACAACTGGAGCGCTACTTCCGCCTCCACACCCCAACAACAGCATCAAAAGCGATCCGGCAATTCCCACCGCTAAAAGAACGCCCAGCGCCAGTGTTTTTTTCCGCTGCCGCAGTGCCGGCAGGGATTCCACGGGACTCCTCAGTGTATGAGTTGTTTCCATTGCGCAAGTACATTCGTTGGTACCACAGTCGTTTGCGGCCCCTCAACGGGTTTGCCGGGAGTTTGCGCGTACTGGTGAATGGCGCCATGGTTCGCGGTGTTATCGAATGTCTCCATCCGTCGGGGAAAAGTGTTGCCCACTGCTTGTTGATATTGTTAGCTAGTACGCGATTCCTTTTTTTCATGATTCCGCTCAGGCCGAACGCATGATCTTTTTCTCTTCGCGGCAGGTTCGACGCGCGTTCTGCGCGGTTTGCTGGATTGCCTGCGTCGTAATTGTGCCGCGCGGAGCCGCAAACCTCTTACGGCAATCTGCGCCACCGGCCCAAGACTCCGCAAAACAATCCAGTGAGCAAGGCCCGCCGCAGCGCATCCCCCGCCAGCAGGCGCAAACCACCGCCGCGCTCGATGGGCTTGTCCGTGACGCGGTCTCCCCGACTAATTCTCTGCCGGTTGCTGCGGCGGTTCTCACGTTGCGCAACGTGCAATCCGGTCAGAGCTTCAGCGCCACCACTTCAGCAGAAGGCGTCTTTCGAGTTTTCCCTCTGCCGCCAGGCCATTACCAGCTTCACGTTGAAGCCAAGGACTACGCGCCATTTGTTCTGCCCGATCTCGATCTTCAGCCAAACGAAATTGTGACCCTTGAAATCTCTCTCGTTACCGTCGCTGCCATGGAAGCGCGCTCGCGCCTCCCGCGTCTTCCCGAGCTTGGTCCCGCGCTCGCCACCGAAGCGCAACTCTCCTCAGGCACCTATCGCGAGTTTCGGCATCGTTTCGATTCTGATCCCCACTTCATCGACAATATTTCGCCGGACGCGCTGCCGCCGGTGGCCGATGTCTACAACACCGTCCCTAATCGCTGGGCTCTCGAGCAGCCGGATTACCGCCGCTATCCGCAACCCGGCGAGTACGTTTACACCAAGCCCCACTGGTACGATCCCTTCAATCGCAACCGCTTCAAGGGCGACGAGCCCATCTGGCCCGAGCTTTTCGGCCAGCAAACTTTCTTGAACATCACCGCTTCTTCCGAAACCTTTTTTGATGGACGCCGCGTGCCTTCTCCCAGCAACGTCAGCAGCGAGCGTCCCGGCAGTTCCGGATTTTTCGGCAAAGGCGAACAGGCTTTCTTCGATCAAACGTTGCGTTTTGCGTTCGATCTTTTTCACGGCGACACTTCCTTTAAGCCAGTGGAGTGGCGCATCCGCATCACTCCGGAACTCAGCCTAAACGATTTGCATGTTCGCGAGCTCGGCATTGTCGGTCCCGATCCGCGCAACGGCACGAACCGGTTCGACAACCATCTCGGCCTCCAGGAAGCCTTTGTCGAGGTGAAGCTCCACGACCTCGGCCCTAATTACGATTTCGTTTCCGCGCGTGCCGGCATCCAGCAATTCAACGCCGATTTCCGAGGTTTTCTTTTCGTGGATGAACAACCGGCTCTGCGCATTTTCGGAAATCTTCACAGCGACCGCATCGAATACAATCTCGCTTATTTCCATTTCCTCGATAAGAACACCAACAGCGGGCTCAACACGTTTGACCGCCGCCACCAGCAGGTCCTCCTCGGGAACGTCTATCTCCAGGACTTCTTTTTTCCCGGCTATACCGCGGAGTTCGTTGCCGCTTGGAATAAGGACGATCCCAGCCTGCACTATGACGACAACGGGTTTCTCGTCCGTCCCGCGCCCATCGGAAATGTCATCAACCAAAACTCCGGCGGCGGTCCCATTCTTCACGGCGTTCACGTCGGCTACTTCGGATGGCTCGGTAGCGGCCGCATCCGCCGGCTCAATCTTACGCACGCGTTCTATCAGGCTATCGGTGAGGACACGTTCAATCCCATCGCCGGTCGCCGCGTGACTGTCAACGCGCAGATGGCTGCCGCCGAAATTTCTTATGACAAAGACTGGATCCGTTACCGGGTCTCGACTTTCTACACTTCCGGCGACGCTAATCCCCGCGACGGCCGCGCGCGCGGATTTGACTCCATCGTTGATCTGCCCAACTTCGCGGGCGGCCTCTTCAGTTTCTGGAATCGCGAAGCCATTCGTCTGCTCGGCTCCGGTATTCTTCTCACCACGCCCGGAAGTCTCATGCCTTCTCTCCGCTCCAGCAAGGAAGAGGGCCAGGCCAATTTCGTCAATCCCGGCATCTTCCTGGCCAACGCGGGAGCGGATTTCGATATCACCTCCAAGCTGAGAGGCTTCGCCAATTTCAACTTTCTGCGCTTCGAACGCACCGAGCCGCTCGAATTCCTCCTGTTCCAATCGCCCATCCATCACACCATCGGCGGAGACTTCGGCGTTGGCTTCGAGTACCGCCCGCCGCTCACCGAGAATGTCGTGCTCACCGGCGGCGCTTCCGCCCTGCAACCCGGCCAGGGGCTCAAAGATATTTACACCAGCCGAACGCTCTTCTCGCTGTTTGGCTCCGTGAAACTTACTTTCTGACACGCACAGATGATGAACCGCGAATGCCAACCCGCCTCTTCCTCTCTGCGAACCGTCTGCGTTCTCTGCGTCTCGGCGTTATCTTTCTTCTTCGCTCTTCATGCCAGTTCAAAGCCTCCCGCGGGCGCGACGCAAGAGTCAGTTCCGTTCCGAGGCCAATCGCAGGGAGAGGCCGACCGCAAATCTTCCGGCTGTACCTCCTGCCACACCTCCACCGACGAACCCACGATGCATCCCACGAAAACGGTCCATCTTGGCTGCACGGATTGCCATGGCGGCAACTCGGCTATCTCCGTCGCATCCGGCGCCACGCCGAATTCCGGCGAGTACAATTCCGCCAAGGAAAAAGCCCACGTTCAGCCCCGCGACGCAAGCTTTCGGAATCGTTCGAATCTTCCAGAACGGGCTTTCACGAAGTGGCTGAAGGAATCTGCCGAGTACATCAAGTTCGTGAACCCCGGCGATCTGCGCGTCGCTCCTGAAACGTGCGGCGCCGCCGGCTGCCATGCCGCCGAAACGCGCGCTGTCTCCACCAGCACGATGACGCACGCGGGAATGCTGTGGGGCGCGGCGCTCTACAACAACGGCGGCTATCCCGTGAAAAACACACGTTTCGGCGAAAGCTACAATCGCGATGGCGTGCCGCAATCCATCAAGACTTCGCCCAAGCCCACGCCGGAAGAAACTCGAGTCAAAGGTGTGATTTCCGAACTCGACCCCCTCTTGCGCTGGGAAGTTTCGCAGCCAGGCAATGTTCTGCGCGTTTTCGAACGCGGCGGCCGCAAGAAAGCCGAGATCGGCAACCCCAATCGCGAAGAAGACCCCGGCAAGCCAGACGACAAGCTCAGCGATCGCGGCTTCGGCACCGGACTACGCACCGATCCCGTTTTTCTCGGCTTGCAGAAAACGCGCTTGCTCGACCCCATCATGTCGCTCCCCGGCACCAACGATCATCCCGGCGACTATCGCGGCAGCGGCTGCACGGCATGCCACGTGATTTATGCCAACGACCGCGATCCCACGCACTCCGGCGCCTACGCCGCATTCGGCCACTCCGGCTTCAGCGCGTCCTCCGATCCGGCGATTCCGAAGAACGAGTCCGGCCATCCCATCAAACACGTCTTCACGCGGTCCATTCCTTCCAGCCAATGCATGATCTGCCATATCCATCCCGGCACTAATATGGTCACGACATACTTCGGGCTCACCTGGTGGGACAACGAAATTGATGGCGACAAAATGTATCCGAAAGAGCAGCGCAACCCGACGGAAGAGCGGCGCTATCAATCCTTCGAACGCAATCCTGAGGGTGCTGCGGTGCGGGGCCTCTGGAGCGACGAGAAATTCCTCGAAAACACAGGCGGCCCCGAATTCAACAAGGAATTGAAGACCACGCAGTTCGCCGATTTCCACGGTCACGGCTGGATTTTCCGCGCGGTCTTCAATCACGACCGCAAAGGAAACTGGCTGGACAAGGACGGCAGGCAGATTCCCTTCGACGATCCCGACCGCTTCGGCAAAGCCGTCCATCTTGCAGACATCCATCTTGAGAAGGGAATGCAGTGCAACGATTGCCACTTCGCGCAGGACAATCACGGCAATGGAAAAATTTATGGCGAGCCTCGTGCCGCGGTCGAAATCGACTGCGTGGATTGCCACGGGACGATTCGAAAGAAAGCCGCGCTGGTCACGTCAGGCCCGGCAGCGCCGGAAGGCGGACGCCATCTCGATGCGCTTCGCACTCCATGGGGATTGCGCCGGTTCGAATGGGGCGATGGAAAATTGTTTCAACGCTCCATGTCCGAAGAAAACAAGGAATGGGAGATCGTTCAGACAATAGATACCGTCACGCCCAGCAACGTGCATTTCAGCGAGAAATCGCTTCGCGCGAAACTCATGAACAAGGATGGGAGTGTGGCTTCGCAAATGTCGAGCGACGATGCTTCTCTAGCGCATGCCAACAGCAGCATGACCTGCTATTCCTGCCACACTTCGTGGACGCCCACCTGTTTCGGCTGTCATCTGCAAATGACCGCCAATGCCCGCAAGCCGATGCTCCACAATGAAGGCCTGCTCACGAAAAACTACACCAGCTACAACTTTCAGGTTCTGCGTGACGACATCTATATGCTTGGCGTTGACGGCACCGTCACCGGCCATCGCATCGCGCCCGCGCGCTCCTCCTGCGCCGTGCTGGTCAGCTCGCAGAACGCCAACCGCGATTGGCTGTACTACACCCAGCAAACTATTTCTGCTCCGGGTTTCTCCGGCCAGGCTTTCTCCACCTTTGTTCCGCACACGGTGCGCGCCAAGGAAACGAAACAGTGCAGCGATTGCCACGTCTCCGCGCAGAACGACAACAACGCCTGGATGGCGCAATTGCTGTTGCAAGGAACGAACTTCATGAATTTCATGGGCCGCTACGTCTACGTCGCCACCGGCAAGAAAGGTTTCGAAGCTATTGCCGTAGCCGAACACGATGAGCCCGAAGCCATCTACGGCAGCGATTTGCAGCGCATCGCCTATCCCGACAACTACAAGAGATTTGTGAAGCACCATCGCGGGCTCAGCGCGGCCGCAGAACACCCCGGCAATGTCCTAGACATTCAAGTGCGCGGCGAATACGCCTACACCGCTCTCGGCACCGGCGGTCTGCGCGTCTACGACATCGCCAACATCGACAACAAGAGTTTTTCCGAGAAAGTCACGACTTCGCCAGTTTCTCCCATCGGCCAGAAATTGTTCGTCCCGACGAAAAATGCGCTCGCCGTCGCTTCGCCCACCACACTGGGCGTTGATCCTTTGCGCCAGCAGTTGCCGGAAAACGAGGAGCAACCCATTCATCGCCTCTACGGTTTCCTCTACGTCGCCGACAAAGAAGAAGGCCTCGTCATCATTGGCGATCCCAATCTCAAATCGAAAAGTCCCGGAGTTGGCACGCTTCTTGACGGCAACCCTTCCAACAATTTCCTGAGGCGTGCGCTCGCGTACAATCCGGGCGGCGCGCTGACCGGCGCGCGACGCATCACCATCGCGGGAACGTATGCTTACATCCTCACGGACAAAGCTCTCGTCGTTGTTGATCTCGACGATCCGTTCGCACCGCGCATCACGGCGACTATCGGCTCGCCGCAACTCAACGATCCGCGCGGCATCGCCGTCCAATTCCGCTACGCCTTCATCGTCGACCATGACGGCCTGAAAATTCTGGACGTGACTGACCTCGCGAAGCCCAAACCAATCAGCAGCGCGATCGTTCCCCTTGAGGACGCCCGCAACGTTTACGTCGCGCGCACCTACGCCTACGTCTCGGCAGGCAAGCAGGGCCTCGCCATCATTGATGTCGAAAAACCTGACGCGCCAAGACTCGATCAAATGTTTACCGCCGAAGGCCAACTCAATGACGTGAACGATGTGAAGATCGGCATGGTCGCTGCCAGCGCTTTCGCTTTCATAGCCGACGGCAAGAACGGTCTCCGCGTCCTGCAAATCCTTTCACCCTGGGACGACCCCGCCCACTTCTCCGGCTTCAGCCCCCGTCCGACGCCCAAGCTCATCGCCACCGCCCGTACTCGTGGCCCCGCTCTAGCCATCTCGAAGGGCGTTGACCGCGACCGTGCCGTCGACGAGTCCGGCAACCAACTCGCTGTCTTCGGCCGCCGCGGTGCCCGCCCTCTCAACCGAGGGGAAGCCCAGTCCCTCTACCTCCGGAGCGGCCGGCTCTATAAGGTTGAAGATGTCTCCCCGACCCGCCCCTAGCCTCGCTGTGGCTTGCTTCTCTTTGTATTCGCCCCTGCTATCTCATTCAGTCCACTGAATTTGCCTTCTCTTGTTGCAATCTGGAGCACTCATCTCCTTTCCTTTGTGTCTTTTACCACTACGCTGCATCTAACTGAGATATAATGAATCGTTCACATCTTTAACGCATAGCACCCATCAAAATAATTCGTGGGGCGGTGTGAGGGGAACGAAGTTAAGGTGTGTATCGAGAGAGGGTGAGGAGGGCTTCCCAGAGCGGGCCCACCAAGAAAGGTAGCAACAGGAGTACTAGTACATGACCAAACAATTTTTATTGGCCAGCGACTTTGACCAGACGCTCAGCTTCAACGACTCAGGCGTGGTTCTCAGCGAATTGATCGGCTTTCACGGTTTTCATGACAAGGTGAGCGGTCTTTCTGAGATGAACCTCGTCCAGCAGGGGGCGGAACTCAGCTATCTCATACTGCATGACCCGGACTTTCGCAAGGTCCGCCGCGAGCACCTCGTCGAAACCGGCAAACGCATCCGACTGAAGCACGACGTCGCTCTGTTTGCGCGCGCTCTCGAAAATCTTGCCGACGGTTACAAGTTCCATTTCAACGTCATCTCTGCCGCGCCGCAGGAGATCATCCAATCGGCGCTGGAAGGCATCGTTCCGCCGGATCACATTTTCGGCACGCGCTTCCGCTACAACGAAGCCACCGGAGAAGTGGACTCCATCATTCGCGCTTCCGCCGGCTGGGGCAAAATCACCGTGCTTGAGGAGCTGCGCGCGAGTCTCGGCATCAGCCACGACCAGATCATCTACATGGGCGACGGCAGCTCCGATTTGCCCGTGATGATGCACGTCAATCAGTATGACGGTCTCACCATCGCGGTGAGCGAAGCCAAGTTCATCACCCGCGTTGCCAAGCGCACCGTGCTCAGCGATAACGCCATGAGCGTACTCGTTCCCGTGCTCGAAAAAGTTCTGCGCTGGGACTCCGCTCGCATCCGCCGCCTGTTCGCGTCCTACGGCTTGACGTTGCTCGAGTGGGACAAGATGCGCACCGACCGGCTCACCATCCAGGACTCTACTGAGCACGTTTCGGTCGCCAGCGCACCCCAGCTCAACGCACAATAACAGAAGGCTTTTGTCGGGCTCAAAGACGGAAAGGGCGGACTTCAGTCCGCCCTTTCTTTGTTTGTACTTTCGGAGCAAAATCCTCCTTCACTAGTTTGGCCATTACGAGAGGAGAAGTGCCGTATGCTCCGCGCCTGTTTGAATTATTTTCTTGCGGTGTTTTTTTGCTTTCTGCCGGAGTTCTTGTTTTCGCAAATCCAGTCGGCCCCAAAGATCGATCTCTCTCAACCGCAAGACTACGTTCTCAAGCGTATTTCAAGTTCGGACCCCACTGGAGCAAATGCCGATTTTCGGCAGATCGAACCGGGCAGCACGCTCACACTCATGGACGCGAACGGGCCCGGCCTGTTGACCCACATCTGGATCACCGTCGCGAGTCGCGACCCTTACCACCTCAAGAAACTGGTGTTGCGAATTTATTGGGACCACGAGGCGGCGGCGAGCGTCGAAGCTCCTCTGGGAGATTTCTTCGGCCTCGGTCTCGGCGAATATCATCGATGGGAGTCCGAGCTTCTCTCTGTCGGCAGCGACAAGGCCCTAAACTCTTTTTTCCCCATGCCTTTTCAAAAGCATGCACGCATCACGGTTTCCAACGAAGGCCAGCAAAGAGTGGCCGCTTTCTATTTCAATCTCGACTACCGCGCTCTCTCGCAGCCTCTCTCACCCGGAACCCTCTATTTCCACGCGCAGTTCCGCCAAGCCCAGCCCAACCTCGGCTGGACCTCCGACTGGCAGAGCAATGGTGATCCCAAGGTCGACGGGAAGACCAACCTGGACGGCAAGGAAAACTACGTCTGGCTGGACGCCACGGGTCGCGGACACTTCTTCGGAGTCACCATGTCCGTCCTGCAGAATCAGGACGGCTGGTGGGGCGAAGGCGACGACATGTTCTTCATCGACGGCGAATCCCGGCCATCCATCAACGGCACAGGTTCCGAAGACTATTTCCTGGGCGCCTGGGACTTTGGCGGTCACCCCTTCTTCTATCGCCTCTACGGCGCTCCGCTTGTTGGTGAAGAACGCGCGGGCAGCAAGTCGTCCGTCTATCGCTTCCATCTGGACTCACCGATACCATTTACAAAGTCGCTCCGCGCCACCATCGAGCACGGCCACGCCAATCACCGCTCGGACAATTATTATTCCGTAGCCTACTGGTACCAAACCGAGCCGCATGCAACTTTCCCGGCTCTGCCCTCTGTCGAGCAGCGGATTCCGCGTCCCCAGCATGTCGGCGGCCCCGGCAACTCGGACTTGGTTCATCCCTGATCGGTGGCACAAGCTTTGAAGCGAATTTCTATTTGTGTAGCGCCAGGCTTTAGCCCGGCATCTCAAGTATCTGCTACACTACAACGCTTCCGGAGGCTCGCATGTCCAAGAAAACCATCCTCATGATTGTCGGCGATTACGTCGAGGACTACGAAGTAATGGTCCCATTTGAAGCGCTTCAGATGGTCGGCCACACCGTCCATGCCGTTTGTCCCGGCAAGAAATCCGGCGACTTCGTCCCCACCTGCATCCACGACTTCGAAGGCGATCAGACCTACACCGAGAAGCGCGGCCACAATTTCGCTCTCAACGCGACGTTCGACCAGGTCAAGCCCGAAGAGTACGACGCCTTGATGATTCCGGGTGGCCGTGCCCCGGAATACATTCGAACGATTCCTCGCGTCATTGAAATCGTCCACCACTTCTCAAAAGCCAATAAGCCGCTCGCTGCCATCTGCCACGCCCCGCAGGTTCTCGCCGCCGCGGGAGTCCTCGCAGGAAAGAAGTGCAGCGCCTATCCGGCCACCGGCCCAGACGTTACTCTTGCTGGCGGCACGTATGTAAATCTCCCCATGAACGAAGCCCTCGTAGACGGCAACCTGGTCACCGGCCCGGCCTGGCCAGCGCTCCATTCCTGGCTCGCCAAATTCCTCGGCGTCCTCGGCACGCGCATCGAAGCCTAGCGGCAAATTTTATTGTTGTTGTTGATGCTGCTGGTCTAAATCAGAACTCAAATTCCCATTCGGCGGCTTGAAACGAGTGACTCGGGCTGCCGGCAAGTCCGCGGGCTCCGGCGCATCCACCGGCGACACCGAAACCATCACGCTCAATTCGCTTCCCGCTTCTCCCTTGTGCACGCCGCGCGTTGGCGGCACGTCGGCGTAATCCCGTCCGATGGCCACGCGGATATGCCTCTCGCAACCCGGCAGGTTATTTGTGGGATCAAACGCGACCCATCCCAACTCGCCCAAGTAAGCTTCCACCCAGGCGTGCGTCGCTCCCGCCGGCGATCTGTCTTTGGCGCTGTCCGCATGAAACAGATATCCGCTCACATAGCGGCAAGGAATCTTTAATTGCCGCACCAGCGCAATCATGATGTGCGCGAAATCCTGGCAAACACCTTGCCGCGACTCCAAAGCCTCATCGATCGGCGAATCCACTTTTGTCGTGTTCGGCGCATACTCGAAGAATTCGTACATCTGGGTATTCAATTCCTGCAGCAATTCCAGCGGATTTCCCCGCCTTCGCAAATCCAACCTCTCCCTCAATTGTTCCAGCAACTCCGTCGGCCGCGCGTACTGGCTGGGGAGCAGCATCTCCCAGTAGTCTCCCTGCGCCACTCGCTCGTCGAGTTCTTCCCAGTCGCCTGCTTCACTCGCCCGCGCCACTAGCGGCGGCAGCACCTCCACGACCGCTTGGGCGGCGACTTCGATCAGCTCATGTTGTCCCGGAATGTCAAAGTGATGCACCGCATTTCCAAAAAAATCCCGGTACACCATCATGTTGGCGCGTGGCCTAACGTCCAGCGAAAACGAAAGGCACCTCTGCCGGGCGTCGGTTCGCGGCTGCATTCGTACCTCCATCACGCTTTCCCGCACCGCCGGCTCATAACGAAAGCGTGTGATGTGCCGTACCGAATACGCCATAACCCTCCGCTCGCGGAACTACGACGCCAACTCCGTCTCAATCGGATAGTCAAAATAAATTTCGTGGATCGCGCTGTGAATCGCCACGCATTCGCTGCGCACGTTTTCGAGGTAAGCATGCGCGCCTTCCGCCATGATCTCCTCGATCTGGCTGAAGCTCAGTTGCGCCCGCAATCTTCCCGCGATCCGCGTCGGCGACTCTGCCCGGCGCTCCGTCAAATCGCCAATGACGTGCAGCGCTGCGTTGATACGGTCAACCGAAAAA
>WNFA01001601.1_pt1 | contig 18956 bp, 24 predicted proteins | sample 5400481 | NCBI WGS metagenome assembly WNFA01 (sample SAMN13153340, study PRJNA577476) | soil metagenome | isolation source: 120 cm saprolite under Douglas fir tree site 2 hole 1 replicate 2 | place: USA:California | collected 2015-04-18
GACCTCCTCTGAAAAGTGGCGGCACTTATGGCCGCCGAGGAGGTCATCATGAAATCTTATGTGCTGTGATCCAAGAGGAATGAACTGAGCGGCAAGCACTTACTGCAGCGACTCTACATAACGCTCCACTGCGCATAATGAAATGTGCTGCAGCACATTTCATCTACCTCCATCTTTCCGAACGTCACCTTCATGCGACTTCGAGTCCTCTGGACCGATGCCGTGCTCGAAGTTCATCTTTCTTGGCCGCTTCTCGGGCGCGAACCAGATCCCGCAACGCCTCGTGAGCCGCATCCGGCACCCACACCGGCGTTATTGTAGCTCTCCTGCCCGATAATTCCGCGCCAGCTTCAAAGCATCCCGCCGATCCGTTTTCACGCGATCCCCGGCTTTCACCGGCACCAAGGTGGGCGCAACCACTTCGCACTTTGCCCCCATCCTGGTCAGTTGCCAGTACAGCACGTAGCCGTCGGACCCGCCTCATAACAAAACCGCGGCTCCTCCACCGGCCCCAGTTTTCTTACCAGCTTCCGAACCGAATCCTCACGATTCGGAATGACCCCGAGCGACCTCACCTCCCCATTCTGCTCCGCTGCCGCCACCGCAATCGTCTCTGCATGGACATCCAAACCGACAAACTTTACTCTCTTCATTGACCGGCTCCTTTCGCTTGTGGCTCTGTACTGCTTATCTTCCGATTCGCAGCATAACCCACGCCTGCGAATCGGAGCCGGTCATTCCATTCTGACTAACGTGATCCAGGCATAATCTCGAGAGGCACCGCTAAACGGTTGCAAACGAGGTCACTTCTACGTGTAGCCAACTATATAGCCAAGCGTTTCCGGGCCTTCGCGACGCCGCCCCGCACCCTTTTATCAATGCGCGTTTATCGAGGCTCAATTCTGATTGGCCGTTTGCCGAAGCGAGATCACTGCGGGAAACCGACACGTCGAAGCAAATCTTGGAAACGGGGGTCCGAGCGCAGATCATCCATATGCGGGTCCACTTTCAGGTACAGCATCCACTGGTCTCGGGCGGCGTAACCCCGCTCCAATGACGCGATCGCCCGATCCTTTTCGCCAAGTCCTATCTGAACAAGCGCGATAAGGCAGGGAGAGATGTAGCGGTGCTTCGACCGCTCATCTAACTCTTCGAGTACTTTTCTCGCTTCCTGTTTTCTTCCCGAATCGCCTAAAACTTTCCCAAGACTTGCCACGATGAGCTCATGTCTATTGCCCAAGTTCGCTGCCTTCTCCAGCTCGGCGATGGCCTCTCCGTACATTTTCTTTTCTTCATAAACCCAGCCGAGACCTACATGTGCGTCGAAATAGTCTGGTTCCAGCTCTAATGCCTTCTGAAATGCACCAATTGCCCGATCGTACTGGCGGGCAGTATAGAAAGCATAGCCAAGATTGCTCGCGCTGATGAAGCTTAGCGGATCGAGAAGCATTGCTTGTCGTATCTGCGCAAAGGCTTCCTCATTTCGCCCCATTTCTTGCAAGTATTCGCCATACCAATTACGGGCCATGGCGTCATTAGGGTTGAGTTCCAGGGCTTTTCTGTACTCCGTTTCGACGGCTGGCCAGTCCCAGTCGTAGAGTTGGATAATGCGCGCCAGCGCCAAGTGGGCTTCCCCGAGAGAATCATCAATTTCCAACGCCCTGGTGGCTGCCGCTTTCGCTTGCGGGAGGACCTCCTTTGGAGACATGTCGCCACCCCAGGGCTGACCCAAGGAGATATAAGAGTTGGCGAGGCCTGCATAAGCCAAAGCATAGTTAGGGTCTTTTTGAATCGCTTGCTGGAAGTACGCGATGCCTTTCCTCGTATTGCGTTCGCCATAATAGTGCCCCTTGAGGAAATCTTCGTACGCTTCGGAGTTGATGGGGCGAGCGCTCGCCAAGTGGACTTTCTCAGGTGGCGTCAGCTTCGCTTTGATCTCATCCGCGATGGCGTGGGCAGCCTCGCGCTGAAGCTCTAGGACATCGCGCACGCCGCGCTCATAGGACTTAGCCCATAGATGGCGGTCCGATGGTGCATGGATCAGCTGCACTGTGATTTGCACTTTGTCGCCCGAGCGCTGCACGGCACCTTCGATCACGGCGTCCACATCCAGCTCTCGGGCAATTTGCGGCAGTGGTTTCTTTGTTCCCTTGTATTGCATCACGGAGGTGCGCGAAATCACCTTCAGCGCGCTGATCTGCGCTAATTCGGTGGTCAGGGCCTCAGTCATGCCGTCGGCGAAGTATTCCTGCTCGGGGTCCCGCGAGAGATTTTCGAGCGGCAGCACGGCCAGCGATCTAATGGCACCGGGATCGGGCCTTCCCAAAAATAGCCGGCGCAACCCGCCGCCGTTGAAGCCAATAAATAACGCAACCAGAGAAGCGCAGGCGAGTGTCGCGAGCCAAACTCTCCGCCATGGGGTTCGTGCTTCGGATGGTGCGGGAACCTCAGCGGCAGGCTTCTCAACCAACAGGTGTACCGCTTCCTGATTGAAGGCCGAACCATCGTGATTCGTGGAGTCCGGCGCTGCTGCCGCCAACGTGCCTTCAACCGGAGCAATGAAACGATACCCGCGCCGAGGCACAGTCTCGATGAAACGGGGATTGCTGGCATCGTCGCCGAGGGCCTCGCGTAGCTTGTTTACGGCCGCGTTCAGGCTATGCTCAAAATCGACGAAGGTATCCTCCGGCCAGAGCTTGGCTCGGAGTTCTTCACGCAGCACGACCTCCGCAGGACGTTCGAGCAGCAGGCCCAGAATCTCAAGGGGTTGCCCGTGGAGCCGGATTGTGTGTCCGTGCTTGCAAAGTTGCCTGGCGCGAGAATCAAATTCAAAGGCACCAAAGCGCTTGGGCAAGGCCGATTGCGTGGTCTCTGTCACGACCCACCCCGATTCGCGCGAAGTCTAACACCCCAAAGTGCGGCAGGCAAAGACCGCGTACTCGTCCGCATGATTAGTGACACTCGGGATTCTCTGCGTCGTTTGAAATTCCAGTGGCTGCTCTGATGCAAGTAAGCCACTTGATTTTGGGAGGATCCGCGATGACCTTTTCTGACCTTCAAATGAGCCGCCGTGCATTGAGGTAGCGTCCGACCCGCGCCAAAGTCGCGGCTATCGCGCGAGCCACACGTTAAATTCCAGCGTTCGCAAGCGAACTTTCGTCTCAACAAGGAGTTTCACCCATGAACACCATTCTTCGGTTCCTAGTTGCGGCACTTGCAGTGGTGCTTTTGACGAGTACTGGCCTGCAGGCGCAAAACGTCGTGATCGACTGGAACAATATCGCCTCGACGACCATCATTACCAACGCGAAGGAGTCCTCCACCGCTTCCGGGGTCTGGTTTGCCTATGTGCAACTAGCTGTCTATGACGCGGTGAATGCGATCGACCATCGTCACCAACCCTATCTTTTTACCACCGATGCCCAGGATGGTGCTTCCAAGGACGCCGCTGCCGCAGCCGCTGCCCACCGGGTCTTGGCGAACTACTTCCCCACGCAGCAGGCGAGTCTGGACGCGCAGTTCGCATCTTCGCTGGCAGCGATTTCCGATACTCCCGCAAACATCTCGGCGGGTATGGCAGTAGGAGAACAAGCTGCGCAGGCTCTGATTGCGGCTCGCTCCCACGACGGCTTGCTCGCCAACGTCCCCTATGCGCCCCCTGTAGGCCCAGGGTTCTGGCAGCGCACGCCGCCGGCGTTTGCGCCCCCGATCACACCGTGGCTCGGCCAGATGGTTCCGTTCACAATGACCAGCGCCATGCAGTTTTTCCCCGACGAAGGTCCCGACGCTCTCAATAGCCAGGAATGGATCGATGACTACAATCAGGTAAAGACATTCGGTGCTCTCAATAGCACCGTCCGTACACCTCAGCAGACGGAAATCGGCCGCTTCTGGACCGAACACACCGGCCAACAGTATGCGCGTGCCTTCCGCAATTTGGCGACGCTGAAAGAGCTCAATACCTCGGATACCGCGCGTCTCATGGCGATGCTCTGGACTGGCTACGCCGACTCGGTCATTGGCTGCTGGAATGCTAAGTTCACGTCCAGTTTTTGGCGACCTGTGACCGCCATACGAGCGGGAGGCGGCAATCCTCAGCTCACCGGCGACCTTGCCTGGACGCCTTTAGCAGCGACTCCTGCCCACCCGGAGTATCCCGCTGCACACGGCTGCGTCACCGGTGCTGTCTCGACGATTCTCGCCGGCTATTTCGGTACGCCTGACGTACAGTTCTCCGTCGACAGCCTCGTCACCCACACCACGCATACTTTCGCTACTACAACTGACCTGATGAAAGAAGTGGAAGCCGCCCGAATCTACGCGGGCTTTCACTATCACCATTCGGTGATCCAAGGGCGAGTCCTGGGTCTCAAAGTAGCGCATCAGATGATGGAAGAATTCTTCCGGCCAAGCAATTAGGACCGTGAGGGGGATGCAGAAAGTGACAGGGACACGAACGCAGAGCAAAGGAACTTAGGCTGCTTTCGAGCGAGGAGAGTTAACAAAGCCCTGCTGGGAATGTCTCAAAACAAAGTTAAGCGTTTGGAAATTCGGTTCGTTTCCGCGGCGAAAGATCCGGGGTCGCTTTCGAGCTGTGGAGGCAGCACTCGTCTCCCAGTGGACGTGTGGTCGGCAAGAACGAAGCCGCTTGTGCGGCGGACGCTTCGCGTGAGGTAGTGGAGCGGTGGTTGCCTAAAGGTTGATAAGTTGTCGGGTCATAAGGAGGCCATCCCCATGACCCGACTTCGCAAAATGATGCTGGAAGAACTCCAGGCTCGAAAATCACTGCGCTTGTGCTTGGCTGGATTGAGGATTTGGCGCTTCGATCCGATAGCCGAGGCTTCGGAGCTGCCGGATCATTCTCGCCGTGCGCTTTTGCTTGGATTGTTTGGTGACCGCTGGGCCCCGTTCTTCGTAACGGACTCCCTGGTGCAGGATCAGCCAGATCAGTCGACATTGTCGATGGGCAATGGCCCCGATGGCTTGATTGTGTCCCAGGCGCGGTACCGAGCGGCGATAAACAATCTCGAAGATACTTCCTTTGTATCTGGCCGCGGCGTTAGCAGCCTGATTGAGTAACCGCCGCATGTGACGGTTGCCCTTCGGAGAGCGGTGGCTGTAGTTTACGCCTGCGCTCTCGTCGTCGCCCGGGCAGGCACCGACCCACGAGGAGAGGCATTTCTCGGAGGGAAAGGTCGCTGCGGTAGAGCCGACTTCGGCAATGATCTGCTGCGCTGAGTCCACCCCCAGACCGGGCACTTCCGCCAGCCGCTCGACGGCATGCACTGGGCCGTGTTCGTCCCGTGAACGTCCATGAAATGATGGACAACGTTCGCTCTTACCTTCGGATCACACAGGCTAGGCCTAAGTTGGTGAAGAACTATTTTCGCGAACGCCACGCCCAGTACGCTGCCCGTTGATAAATGTCACATATTTAGTGCTCGGAGTAATAAGACCCACTACTGTCACGGTAGAGGTCGCGGGTTCGAGCCCCGTAGTCCTTGCGATTCGTTTCAAAGCACTTAAATGCGATGGGCGGAAACCAGAGAGGGTGAAAAAGGACATTACTCTGAGTCCCTTTTGTGTCCTTTCGCGTCGTCGCCGTCCTCCGGGTCAACGCTGAATTGCCGATTGTCGCGCAAGCATTCCGCGGGATGACAAAAAAAGCCGCCAAGCACCGATGAGTTTTAGCCACTACGCCGGTTTTACACAGTAGAGGGACAAGAGGCTTCCATTGACAGGCAAGAACATGGTTTTGATCGGCGGAAGCCAACGAATAGGGCGTTCGGGTAGGTGCTCAAAGCCCTTTATCGCGGCGTTCTTTGCGTGCCGAACAAGAGGCAATGACCAGCTACCCCCGCGACGCCCTCGCGGATTTGAGGTCGATCAAATCGCCAAAGGCATCATTAAAAAGCACACAAATAATCCACCATTAACACGTGCGAACTAACAAAGGAGAACGGCATGAACATTGCGAACAAGACGGTCTTGATCACGGGCGCCAACCGCGGTATCGGTCGGGCGCTTGTCGATGAGGCACTTCGGCGCGGGGCGAAGAGAGTCTATGCGGGAACGCGCGGCGAATTACAAAACGCCGACAAACGCGTGACGCCTCTTACGCTGGACGTGACCAAAGCTTCGCAGATCCAGCGGGCGGCCGACGAGATCGACAGCCTCGATGTCCTCATCAACAATGCCGGCATCGCCATCTACGACGATCTGAGCAATCCCGACGTCATCGAGAAGCACCTGGCCGTCAATTTCTTCGGAATGTTGAACGTGGCCCGCGCTTTCCTGCCGCTGCTGAAGCGCTCCAAAGGGGCTATCGTCAACAACCTGTCCTTGGTGGCTCTCGCACCATTGCCGGTCATTCCCTCGTACTCCATTTCAAAGGCAGCCGCGCTTTCCATGACGCAGTCGCTGAGGGCGTTCTTGGCGAGCCAAGGCGTGACGGTCCATGCTGCCGTCTTGGGCCCCATCGACACAGACATGAACCGCGGCTTCGACATACCAAAGGCCTCGACCGCGTCGGCGGCACAGGGCATCTTCGATGGGCTAGAGAGAGGCGAAGAAGAAATTTTTCCCGATCCCGCGTCACAGTCCATCGCGGAAGGCTGGCGCGCAGGAGCGGCGAAGGCGCTCGAGCGCCAGTTCGCCGCTTTCGTGCCGCAGAGCGCGGCGGGTGCCGCCGCTGCGGAGTAGCATCTACGCGCAAGCGCGAGCGTGGAGCTCGGAGAGTCTTCAGTGACGCAACGTAGCGACACGAGAAACCGAACCAGGTATTCCGGAGGTTGACGCATTTCACGCATGATTGTGGTGTGGAAAACACCCAAAGACATCGATTCATTTCGCCGCCACTATTTCGAGAAGCACGTCCCGTTGGCAAAGAAGCTTCCGGGCCTCGAGAAATATGAGGTAAGCGAAGGGCCGATCAGATCGCCGGTAGGGCCATCGGACGTTTGCATGGTCGCCATACTGCACTTCGATTCAATGACCGCTATTCGAGATGCGTTTGCGAGCGAGGCAGGGCGGGCGTGTGCAGCCGACCGTCAGGAACTTGCGCCTGATACATCCAGTTTTCAAACGTTCCTTTTTGACACCAAAGAGTGTTGAGTAGCCAAAGCGCGGCCACAGAGCGGATAGGAGAGCGATTCATGAGAAATCAAGACTTCAGTGCTTCTTTTACGGTGGACCAATCTCCCGAAGAAATCTTTGACGCCATCAACAACGTTCGGGCGTGGTGGTCAGGGGAAATCGAGGGCGACACGAACAAGCACGGTGCCGAGTTCACGTACCACTACAAGGACGTGCACCGTTCCAAGCAAAAGGTAACGGAATTGATTCCAGGGAAAAAAGTGGTTTGGCATGTGTTGGACAGCCACCTGAGCTTTCTGAAAGACAAAAGCGAGTGGAACGGCTCAGACATTGTCTTTGATATCTCTGAAAAAGACGGCAAGACGGAAGTCCGTTTTACACACACAGGGCTAGTGCCGCAACTTGAATGCTACGGCAGCTGCTCGAACGCGTGGGGCGTGCTCATAAACGACAATTTGCGCAAGCTGATCACCACGAGAAAGAGTCAGCCGGACGCGTTCGCCTAGGAGAGAAAAATCATGAAAAATCAGAATTTCACAGCCACCTTGTCTGTAGACCAGACTCCGAAGGCAGCCTTTGCGGCCATCCTTAATGTTCGTGGATGGTGGTCAGAAAATATTGAAGGCAGTACAGACAAACTCGGCGAGGAGTTTACGTATAGCTACAAAGACGTCCACCGCTGCAGAATGAAATTAATAGAAGTCATTCCTGACAAAAGAGCCGTTTGGCTTATTTTAGACAACTACTTTGATTTTACTCAAGACAGAAACGAGTGGAAAGACACGCAGCTTATTTTTGTGGTCTCTAAAAATGGCGATAATACGGAAATCCGCTTCACTCACCAGGGCTTAGTTCCCGAATACGAATGTTTCCATGTCTGTTCCAACGCCTGGGGCTCTTATATCAACGGCAGTTTACGGAGTTTGATTGCGACGGGAAAAGGGCGCCCCAATCAGAAGTAAAAATAAGACTGTTAATCGGCTAGAGCTAAGAGTAATTCGACAGGCAGTTGAAACTTAAAGGAGCTCAAGATGAGAAAGCTTCGAATAATCGCGCTAATTGCTGGGCTATTGTTTTCGCTCACTGCGAGGGCACAAAATAAACAAATCCCCGGCGGAAATAAAATAGAGCCGCTGCCGCGAGATTTGGAAATTCAGCTGGCGCTCAGCGCGCTCCCGCGGCACCTCAGAGACAGTGCGACCGTATATGTTTTAAATCCTGACAAAGGCTTTGAAGTTGCTCGCAAGGGTACCAATGGATTCCACGCTTTTGTGGCTCGAACCGGCGATGACACGTTCAGGGGATCTTGGCCATTTACGAAATATAGAGATGATATTCTCTATCCGATTTCCTTTGATGAAGCGGGCACCAAAGCACAGATGCGGGTCTTCTTCGACGCCGCGGAGATGCAGGCTAAGGGAACTCCTCCTGAAAAATTGAAGGAGATCGTCCAGGATCGTTACAAGGCAAACTACTACAAAGCTCCGGAACGAACCGGCGTCTCATACATGTTGTCTCCGATCCTTAGGACTTACGTCAATCCGGACGCAAATGACCTTGTAGCTACCGCAATCGTTCCTCACGTGATGCACTACGCCCCCAACGTATCCAATGAAGAGGTAGGTGGTGCGAACCCAAGCCGCGAAGAACTGCGCTACTTCAGCGAGCATGGGCAGTGGCTGGACAGCCCGTCTCCGTTCGTCATACTTCACGGTCCCCACGGGTATTTCATCCAGTTTCTCGGGGTAACGGAAAGAGCCGCCATTCTTAAAGAGTATGAAGGGATGCTCGCACAACTCTGCAAAATCAAAGACCAATGGTGTTTGCCAACACCGAAAGGTCAATGAGCGTCTGTCAACGGGCGAATGTAAGGAGCCTTAACAACTCGTCCGAGAGAGGCGCGGGATTGGCCGCACATCTCGTTCAGCCTTGACGCAAACCGCGGCACCCGTTCTGCTCTTCTTGATCCGATTCTTTTTAGGACAGCGTGGTGTTTCGCCTGTATGGGAAGATAGAGCCAAATTCAGGAGTATTGCAAAATGAAACGCTCGTGGATGTTGATGATTCTTTCGGCGATGGCTCTAGCCCTGGCTGCGGCAACGCCGCGGGCGAACTTGAACCAGGAGAGCGGCGCGAACTCACCGGTATATACATCGGACGGAAACCTGAAGTTCCCGATTCAGTATCGAGAGTGGGTGTACGTGACGTCGGGCATCGACATGAGCTACAGCCCGAACGCGAGGATGGATCATTCGATGTTCGACAACGTGTTCGTGAATCCGGAGGCGTACAAGGCGTTTGTGCAGACGGGAACCTGGCCCGACAAGACCATGTTCGTGCTGGAAGTGCGTAAGGCGGGGAGCAAGGGTTCAATCAACAAGACTGGACATTTTCAAATAGATGAAATCCTGGGACGCGAGGTCCATGTAAAGGATGCCGCACGGTTTCCGGGGAAATGGGCGTTCTTTAATTCTGAGGATGGAGTGACGGGGAAGCTGTTGCCGAGGGAAATGGATTGCTACTCCTGCCATGAAAAGCATGGAGCGGTGGATACCACGTTCGTGCAGTTTTATCCCACGCTGCTGGATATTGCGAAGAAAAAAAATACCCTGAGCGCGGCGTACTTGAAGGAAAGCTCGGGCAAGTAGCGAGCGGGAGCATCCGAGCAATAAGCGCTCAAGACTTCATGTATCACCAAACACCGGTGAGTTTCAGCCGCCGGGCCAGTTTTACATATTAGATGGGCACGTGTAGCCACTTGAGCACCAGTAGGACAAGATGCTTTCGTTGAGAGACAAGAACATGGTCGTGATCGGCGGGAGCCGCGGGGTAGGGCGGCGGATTGTGGAAGCCGGTATCCGCAATGGCGCGCTCGTGCTTGCGGTGGCGCGACAAGAGGGACCGCTTCGGCAATTGGCCCATGAGGTCTCCGGCACCGAAGTTCTGGCGCTCGATGCAACGGAGGAAGGTGCACCTTCCGAAGTATTCGGCCTGCTCCAGCCCGATATCTTGGTTCTGTGCGCGGGCGCCTTTCCGCCCGCCGCGCCGCTACACGAGCAGAGCTGGCAGGAGTTCGCCGTCAACTGGGAGAGTGACGTCAAAATCGCATTTCACTTCTGCAAGGCAGCGCTGTTGCGGCCTCTGCCCGCAGGCGCCTTGGTCATTCTGATCTCTAGCGGCGCCGCTCTCGCAGGGTCTCCGAATTCGGGAGGCTATGCCGGAGCCAAACGCACGCAGATATTCATCGCGAACTATAGTCAGAAGGAATCCGATCGTCTTGGGCTCCGCTTGCGATTTGTGGCGCTTGCGCCGCGCATTATGCCGGATACGGAACTCGGAAAACATGCGATCGCGGGGTATTCCCGCTATCTTGGTATATCCGCGGCTGACTTCATTCAGAGCATGGCTTCGCCGCCGACGTCGTCCGATGTCGCGACCGCGGTCATCGAGTTGGCTACGAGCCCAGATCGCTCCAAAGGAAAAGTGTTCATCGTATCCGGGAAAGGCCTCGAAGTCGTGACCGGATATGAAGCTCTTGAAGCAGGTCACCGAAGATAATATCGATTGCCATGACAGCGGAACCATCCCATCAGGAGCAAGCCTCGCAGCGTGTAAACCATGCGTTTGAACAGCTCGCCGAACCGTTCCGCCGCGAAATCAAATTGCATTGTTATCGCATGCTTGGCTCCCTGCACGAAGCCGAGGACCTCGTGCAAGAAACCTATTTGCGCGCTTGGCGCAGCTTCGACAGCTTCGAGGGCGGATCGTTTCGCGCATGGCTCTACCGGATCGCTACCAACGCCTGCCTGAATGCGCTCGCCAGCAGCAAGAGTATGCAGCGCTGGGTGCCTGACCAGCAGGGACCTGCTGCCGTACAGACGACGGTCGGCGCACCAGCAACGGATGTGGCGTGGCTTGAACCTTACCCGGACTCAAACTTGGAAGGGATCGCTGACGACGCACCAAATCCGGAGGCGCGCTACACGTCTCGCGAGGCCGTGCAGTTAGCTTTTGTCGCCACCATCCAGCAGTTGCCGCCGCGCCAACGCGCCGCGCTCTTGCTGTGCGATGTGCTTGGTTGGGCTGCCACTGAAGCCGCAACGTTGCTCGGCGGCTCGACGGCCTCGATCAACAGCGCCTTGCAGCGGGCCCGCGCAACGCTTGCCAAACACTCTCCGCACGACCGACCGTCAGTGGCGCCACCGCCAAATCCCGCGCAGCAAAAGCTCCTTGGCCGCTATTTACACGCTTGGGAAGGGCATGACCTAGGCGGCTTCGTGGCCCTCCTAAAAGAGGACGCGACCTACACCATGCCGCCATGGCGAGAATGGTATGCGGGGCGCGAGGCGATCCGGTCCTTCTTTGCCACGGCTTGGAAGGGCTGGAGCGGCTTTCGCATGCTACCGACGGCAGCCAACGGGCAGCCCGCCTTTGCTCTCTATGCCCACCGCCTCGGCGCGAGCCCAACACCAGCCGCGCACTCTATCCACGTGCTAGCGCTTGAGCATGACACGATTTCCAGGCTGACCCTGTTCGTGCAATACGCCGACCCGCGCCTGTTTCAGGCCTTTGGGCTTCCACTCAACTTAGCGGACGCCGCGAGCGCCGAATTGCCGTCCAAGCCGCACCACTCCTAAGATAGACGCGCCGCTTTGCGGTGCGACGCTCAGATTCCGGGATTGGGAAATACTCCTTTTCTTCACGTCAAGTCTGAGAATGGCGCAAAAGTGGCTTATCAAAAAATTGGATTCCGTTTACGTGCCGCAATAGGCCCAACCGTGATTCCCTCCGCTGAAGGCGTGTCAGTTGCGAAACGTATGGTAGTAGTGTCATTTGAAAAGAGATGAAAAATGGCACTGTCGCATCCAACCATGCGGATTGACTTGCCGTCAAAGCGGCAATACTCTCGCATAGTTGGGCGGGGAGCAAGCGGACATGGGCATGACGGATTACGGAACCAACCAGAACGACCAGGGGGGCACGCACAGCGAGGACGCGGCGTTTCCCGCGCTAACGGTGGTGAATTTGAAGCAACAGGCCGACTCGGTCGACCAGATCTACAAGAATTTCGTCGTTGTGAACATTAACAATCATTGCCTGCGATTGGCGGTGATGCAGGGAGAATTTCGCTGGCATCAGCATCCGCGTTCCGATGAGTGTTTCCTGGTCGTGGAAGGCGATCTGGAAATAGATCTCGCGGACGGTCGTACATTTCGTCTGAAGCCTGGAGAGGTATTCACAATCCCAGCGGGTGTGATCCATCGAACGCGCTCGCATGCACGAGCGGTGAATTTGTGTTTCGAGGATCGCAACGCATACACCGACGTGGTTTTCGAAGATTCAGAAAGAACGAGCAAGTAGTAAGAGGTCGACTCATAGCTCGCTCCTACACCAAAGACAAATCTTGTTCCATCCGTGGGCTAGAATTCCTCGCGAAACCTTTCAAATGACATCACTACCAAACGTATCCTCGAGTTGACAAAGGGCGTCAAACGGCAAAACAGAGACTCATACGAAGTGCCCACAATGCTGGGTTCCGTACCATGCCCTCAAACCCGCTTCTCGAGAAGTGAATACTGCCACTTCCGCAGGCTTGAAAAGTCGACAGCCAAAGTTGCCACCTCCGATCACGCGATGCCAGCCGTTCGGTCTTTACCCGAAGGCTCTGCCAGTGTCATGTAGGTGTCATATGAACGGCGAGAAAAATTACAAAAAGCGAATAAAAAAAGAAAAGAGAAGGAAAATCTAACTGACCCGATTTGATTAGAACTTACTGAGTTCCCTCGATTTAGCTCGGCTCCGGCAACTTGTGATGAAATTGAATTCACGGCTGTTAACCGAATGCTCTGTTCTTGTAGCAAGCATTCGGGCATTTTCACCGTGCGCGGAGTATCACCGATAAATCTACGGACAAGTTACGGACAACTAAGAGGGGGGAAATAACGTTTCGAGTCCCGTAAGCGACGCCAGACAAAGCGTTTATGGGATTTAGATACTTGGTTCGGGACCAGGAGGTCGAAGGTTCAAATCCTTTCGCCCCGACCATTTACTTAAAATGTAATATAAGATAACTGATAAGTATATAGACGCAGACCGGGCCCTGCGAAAAACCTCCTTCCTGCGGCGTACCAACTGCTGTTCCAAATTCCTTGATGCCAGAACTTGCGTTATCAAAAGTTCCTTCGAACGTCTGGATGCAAACCAGGAGGTCGTCTATCGGAATTCGCCGGTTCAAATTAAGCCTCCGCAACCAAAATTTGTTTTCTGTCAGCAACTTCCGCGAACACTGCAACCATCCGATTTGTAGGGTGATTGTTGAAGATATCGGAGGGTTGGTCGTTTCCTTCCGAACCGAAGTCGAGCACATGCTGCTGCCTGGCTAGTTTCCGGTTTGCTCGTCATCCGATCGAAACCGTCTCCTCACTCCCGGCGAACTAGCCCACATCATTTAAACAAAAACGACGCCTGCGGTTTAAGGCAGCATTCGTGCCCCAACTGGGCAAGCAGGCCAGTGAGATCGCCGAGGACCCAGCCTTGGGCAACCTGGCCATTCTCAATCCGATAGAAGGCCGCGCCGGCGTAACTGACTTTTCTCCCCGTGGGCGCCACGCCGAAAATCTCTCCGCGATGCGTTCCGGTGTAAGTGAGCCGCGTGAAGACGCGATTCCTTTCGGCGATCATCTCGTCGATCTCGTTGCAAAAATCCGGAAACGCACCTTGCACTCTCCGCATATAATTGCAAAACGCCGCGCGCCCATGCGTTTCGGTACCGAACGATCCGCGGAACGAAATCTCTTTGGCCAGCAGTTCGTCGACGAGAGCGAAGTTCCATTTGTTCCACATCTCGTCGTAATATCGCGCTACCAGATTTTTGTTTGCTTGTTGGGACATGGAGCACTCGGTTTCTGCCTGACTGCCGTCCTCTCGGTGGCAGTCTAAACTGAAATTTCCTTTCGGCGCGATACTCCAGAGGTAGGTTAGGCAATGCTTGTCTGTGCTGCGCGACACCATGCTCGGAGGAGCTCCGATAAGTGGCCCATTGCACGGGGATACCATTCGCGCCCCACTCCAAACCCAATTCGAAAGTGGTCCGGAATGCCCCAGCAATCGCCCGGGGCGAGGAGCAACCCGCGCTCCAACGCTGCCTCGCAGAAGAGGCGGGCGTTGCCGCCCGTCACAAGGCGCGCGAATCCGGTCATGCCTCCTTGTGGGCGCACCCAGTCGAGGACGTCCGCATGTTTCGCAATAACGCTTTCGAGTAAAGCGAGGTTGGTGCTTGTCACCTTGCGGGTCTGCGCGAGCACTTGATCGTGATGGCGTATGGCGATTTCGCCGAGAAACTCTCCCATAGGCGTATTGGAAACGGTGAGGTATTCACGCGCATTCAGATACCCGCGACGGCGGTCGCGATCGCGTTCGACAATCCACCCGAGGCGCAATCCCGGAAGCGAGAGCGCCTTCGAGAAATCCCCAACCACCGTGGCACACGAAAGACGCGCGGCGGAATCGGTTTCGGGGCCGTGATAGATCGGGTGAAAAACTTCGTCGGAGACGAACTGAATTCCGTGCTCGACACAAAAATCGTGAAGCCGTCGCATCTGATCGTCGCTCAACGTTGCCCCAGTGGGATTGTGCGGTGAGTTCACCACTAGGATTTTCGTTTTCCGGTCGGCTAGGCTCTTCACCTCATCCAGATCAATGCGGTAGGAATTATCGCGGGACAGGTGATAACGTCGAATCTCGAATCCAAGGGATTCGGGAACAACCTGGTGGGAAGGAAAACACGGAAACGGAACGACAACGTTTGCGCCGGGCTGCGCGGCAAGATAGAAGATGTGGAACAACGCCTCGGCTGACCCCGCGAAGACTATGACTTCTTCGGCCGACACTCCTTCCATCTTGGCGATCGCTTCGCGAAGGCTCGTTGAGCCAGGCGTCGGTGTGTAGTCTAGGTCGAGATCCAAAATCCTTTCGGCCGAGCTGTCTTCAGCGAGCGCCAGCAACTGGCGAGGAGTCCACCGTGGGCCCGTGCTGCCACCGAGATTGAATTCCGCTCCGCCGTGTTGCTGAAGCCATTGATCAAGCAAGAAAGCAGTGAACTTCATGGCGATTCCTCTTCGGCTGATTCGCCCCGGCCGTGCGTGTGTTTCAGTAGAGACGCGTGGAAAGGCTCTGTCGAGACCCATATTGGCTTATTGAAATGACGTCCCGCGCAGACGGACCATCGAGTTCAAGGCTAGCGACAATGCGCCAGAATTCGTGCGGATTTCTGTGAATGTAGCGCGTCCACTTGAGGCTGAATATCGTGCGAAGGTTCCGCAAGGTTATAATCACAGCCAACCATGACGCTGGCTTCGGGTGCAAAACTGGGGCCTTATGAGATCGTTGCACCGTTGGGTGCGGGCGGGATGGGCGAAGTGTATCGAGCGCGGGATACGCGGCTCGACCGGACCGTCGCCATCAAGATTCTTCCCGCGCACCTCTCTTCGGATCCCGCTCGCAAGCAGCGATTTGAACGGGAAGCGAAAACCATCTCCAGCTTGAACCATCCGCACATCTGCGTCCTGCATGATGTCGGCCATCAAGACGGAACCGACTTCCTGGTTATGGAGTACCTCGAAGGGGAGACACTCGGGAAGCGACTGGAAAAAGGTTCGTTGCCGCTAGCGCAAGTGCTCAAGTATGGCGTGGAAATCGCCGACGCGCTCGATAGGGCCCATCGCCAGGGCATCGTTCATCGCGACCTGAAGCCCGGCAACATCATGCTGACGGCTTCGGGCGCGAAGCTGCTCGACTTTGGCCTGGCTAAGGCGGCGATGCCGGTGGCACTGGGAGCGACACTCACTGCTGCGGTCACGCGCACGACGCCGGTCACGCAGCAGGGGACAATTGTCGGCACTTTTCCCTTTAGCAAAGGCTTTCCGGGCCTCGAATGCAACCGGTATCAAGACTCGCGTCGAAGCAACACAGAGATGAGTTATGACCTTCCACTCGTGATTACGGGAAGGGAGCCTGAGTATGCAATTTGAACGACTTACGTCGTACGTTCTTTGGCCAACCAATTGCCATTCCTTCTCGTGAATTGTTGAACCGCCGGTAACAGAGGCAGTCAATTTTTCTGGAGATTTCATTCATGAGCATTTTTTTGACAGATGAGATGAGGAGGAACCTGCGAGTGTCTTACGCGTTGCGCTGGGTACCTCGTGCGTGCATAGCCACTCTGCTGCCTTGCCCCGGTTCTTCGCAGGCCGGCGACATCGTGCTCGCGAGACTCGAGAAAATCGGCAAGAACGCGACTCTCGAACTGGCGAACGGCCGCCGATGCACATTGCATGAAGGAGACCTTCTCGCGGTGGTATTCGGAAACCGCTACGCAACCCTGCAGTTCGAAGGGTACGCACGCGCAAATGGAGATTGCTGCGACTTGCTCTCCATGGGCGGTCTCTGCGGTTTGGTGGAAAGCAAGCATGCAAAAGCACCCGAGCCCAGCAAGCTCCGCTTGTTGAGCGCACTCGGAGACGTCAACGGTTCTTCCCTTAATCTCCGGGACTTCGCCCTGGCCCCACTGACACAACCCAAACGCCCGAACGTTGTCGTGGTCTGCGGCACCTCCATGGATGCCGGGAAAACACATACGGTCATGAGTCTAATAATGGGTCTCCGCAAGCAAGAGGTCGCCGTGGCAGGCATTAAACTGACGGGTACCGTTACGGGCAAAGATACGTGGAATATGCTCGACGCTGGCGCGTGTACAGCACTGGATTTTGTAGATGGTGGATTTCCGTCAACGTATCTCTCCACCTTGGACGAACTGCTTAGTAGAGCTGCGAAGTCCAGAGCCGATCAGACCATGAAAAGTAGCGAACTCCTCGGTGTTTTGAGAGAGATGTTGGGTGAAATAGAGAGCCCATTCGGTTCTTACTCGAAGGGACGCGCGCAGTGTACCGCCTGATTCTGATGTAGCAGCTTTCGGCCAAACTCCTGAAAGATCGTTGCCGCCACTTCGTCGCGCGCGCGCTCCCTTCGAATAGCGAAGTAAGTATTCGGCAAAACCCTGGATCGAGACGAGAGGAGTGCGAAGCTCATGGGTAACGAACGCGAGGGCTTCCGCTCGCGCGCGGTCGCGTCGCTTACCACTACCATGGTCAGTTCGTTTGCGCTTGCCGGCCAGACCAGCGGCCTGGCAGCGCGGCTTCGCGGGTGGGGCCAGTAGCTATCACATACCGCATTGAGTCCCATCGCCTCTGGGCCCGGGAATCTGTCACCGCTGGGATAGCACATGGGCAACCGGAAGGACGGTTTGCGCTGTCCGTTCGAACAGGACCTCACCTGTACCGTCGTTCTAAAACATCGATGGGAAAGAAACGAAATTTTCACTTGCCTGCAAAAGGTTGCATTGTTAGAGTCCACTCAAGATAGTGTTGCTGAGATGCCGCTCAAGGGTCGGGGCGGCAACCTACCCTCACTCAGCTATCGAAGAAAGGGCCACCCAAGCCCCTTAGTTCGCCCTCTGAGTGTGCTCCCCATTCCGAAAGCTCGGGAGAATTGTGTCTCGACGGAGGCGTTGTGACGGATCGAATCCTTTTCTATTGTCAGCACGTTCCTGGAATCACGGGGCTACAGATCGCCACGATCCCGTGTCGCGATGCGCACGCAAACCCCTCCTCTCCTGGTGGAAGTTTGCGTTACACGTTGTGTGGGACCTACACAAGTGGGAGAACCTGTAAGAAAAACCAGCGCAGTGCAACGTCCATTACAGCCGAAACAAGTTGGTCCAAACGTTCGAGTTATCACTACCCTGCACACCGAAAGCAGCTTGGCCTTGCAGTTGCCTTATGGAACGGCAAGGGTAATTGCTCTGGGCATAGATATTTCCCATCGATGGTCCCCGGCTGTGACGACAATTTCGCGCGTGTTTCTTCGGCGGAGGCGTTTTGACGGATCGAATCCTATTCTATTGCCAGCACGTTCTCGGCATCGGACACCTTGTTCGCAGCGCTGCGATCGTGCATGCACTTTCCAGCGATTCGCAGGTTCTCTTCGTTTCTGGCGGAGAGAGGCCAGAGGGATTTCGATTCCCTGAACATGAAAATGTCAAAGTTCTGCAGCTTCCACCTCTGAAAACGAGTCCCGATTTTTCGCATCTTCAAGTGTGCGATTCCTCGCGAAGTCTGGACGAAACGAAGACGCTTCGCACTGCGATGCTGTTGGATGCTTTTGCTGAATTCGATCCGGATGCGATCGTCACCGAACTATTCCCCTTTGGGCGCAAACAGTTTCGTTTTGAGCTGCTTCCGTTGCTGGAACGTGCGTGGATGCGCAGCCGCAGGCCGCTGATGGCATCGAGCGTCCGGGACATTTTGGTGGCAAGGAAGGACCAACGACTTGCGCTGCCCTGTGGCGTACACGGGCTATGTAAAGCAACCCGCCCAGCACAACTCGGCTGCTGCGCGCCGTTCAGCGCCGGCCAGCCACGGACAGCCCATGATCACGGTGAGCATCGGCAGCGGCCAATATCTCACGGGCCAAATGCTTCTGGAGAACGTGCTGCGCGCGGCAAAGCTTCTGCAAAGCCGGATCCCTCATGAATTCCATGTGTTCGCAGGCCCCTTGATGCCGGAAGAAACTTACCGCCGCCTGCAAAGTCTGGCGAGTGAATCGACCAATGTGAAATTTTCCCCCTATACGCCAGATCTGGCCGCAGTGCTCAGAAACTCGGAGTTATCTGTCAGCATGGCGGGTTACAACACCGTGATGGATGTGCTGTCGAGTGGAGTGCGCGCCTTGGTCTATCCGGTCACATCGAACGGAGACCAGGAACAGATCGTCCGTGCGGAAGGACTGGAGAAGGCAGGGGTCGT
>WNFA01003004.1_pt1 | contig 18955 bp, 17 predicted proteins | sample 5400481 | NCBI WGS metagenome assembly WNFA01 (sample SAMN13153340, study PRJNA577476) | soil metagenome | isolation source: 120 cm saprolite under Douglas fir tree site 2 hole 1 replicate 2 | place: USA:California | collected 2015-04-18
CCATCCAATATGGCGCGTACAAGCCCGAGAAGGCGGGAACGAAGTAAACGCCGCCGTTGTCACTTACGGTTCGGGCGAGCGCCTCAATGTCTGAACTCTTTTCAATGAGTCCGAGATTATCGCGGAGCCATTGCACCAAGGCGCCGGTAATCGCGATGCTCCCTTCCAGCGCATAGCATGCCGGCTTCGGGCCAAACTTATACGCCAGCGTGCTCAGCAGGCCGAAGTTCGAGAGCACTGCCTTTTCCCCAGTGTTCATCAGCATAAAGCAACCAGTGCCGTAGGTATTCTTCGCTTCTCCTGGCTTGAAGCAGGCCTGACCGACCAGAGCGGCTTGCTGATCGCCGAGATCGCCGGCGATCGCAACTCCCGCAACGGCCGGCAGGCGCGCGGTGCCGTAGACTTCGCTACTCGAAACAATCTTCGGCAGCATCTGGATCGGAATGCCAAAGTCTTTCAATATGTCCGGATCCCACTGGAGCGTGTTGAGGTTCATCAGTTGGGTGCGGCTGGCATTGGTCACGTCGGTCACGTGGATGCCGCCATGCACTCCACCGGTGAGATGCCAGATCAGAAATGTATCGATATTGCCAAACAAAAGATCGCCGGCTTCGGCTTGTGCGCGCGTGCCCGCAATTTCTTCGAGAATCCAGCGAATCTTGAGGCCACTGAAATAGGTAGCGAGCGGAAGGCCGGTCTTGGCGCGATAGCGGTCCTGTCCGCCACGAGCAGCGAACTCGGCTACTGTTGGAGCAACACGCGTGTCCTGCCAGACAATCGCGTTGTAAACGGGCTTCCCACTTTTCTTGTGCCACACCACAGTGGTTTCGCGCTGGTTGGTGATTCCGATCGCAGCCAGATCTTCCGGCCGCAGCCCGCGAGCTTCCATTGCTTCATGGATGACACCGTCCGTGCGGCGCCAGATTTCTTCCGGATCGTGCTCAACCCATCCCGGCTTGGGATAGATCTGCTCGTGCTCTCTTTGAGCTATGCTCACGATGCGTCCGGAACGATCAAACACGATAAAGCGCGAGCTTGTCGTTCCCTGATCAATGGCGCCAATGTAGCTTGGCATCTTGCGTTTCCTCCCTCGTATGCGGGCGCGCCGAGGCGGTTCTCATCTTAAGCGAACTCTGGCGAACTCTGGACATTAGCGTCTAGCACCTGCCTACAGGCTCGGAACCTCCGGACGAGGCCAGCCGAACCTCAGCGCGCCCAGGTAGGCTGGGTTCCGAGGGATCGTTTTGGACTGACAAATCGGCCCTGACGCCCGGTCGCCACAGACGGCAAGTTAGCAGGATTATAGGAGTTAGTCACTCTTCCGAATAGGTAATGAAACTCCAGTAACGCCGTCCGGATTCTTAGGTAACCCGCTACATAGCACAATGGTGCTGTAGCCGAAAAGGGGGTTCGTGGCATCTTATATATGTAGACAGATGGTTTGCGACAGCGGCAAACCAGGAGTGCGGGCCCCGTGAAGCATCTGGCCAAAGTTATCCGGTCCATGCAAGCCTTCGGACGGGAATTGTCCCGCACATCAAGTGCCCCGGCTGAAGCCAAGCGCACGCCCGCGATTGGTCTCGCCTTGGGCGGAGGGTTTGCCCGCGGCATCGCGCACGTTGGTGTTCTGAAGGTCCTCGAAGAAGAAGGCATCCCGGTTCGCATGATTGCCGGCACCAGTGTGGGCGCGCTGATCGGTGCCGCGTATTGCAGCGGAGTCACGATCGCGGAACTGGAAGAAGTCGCCTACAAAGTTCGCTTCACTACCTTCGCACGCTGGACGCTCTCCCGCTACGGCTTCGCCACGAACGACCGTATGGTTTCGTTTCTGACACGAACTTTGAAGGTACAGACATTTGAAGAGTTGCGTATCCCTCTCGGTGTGACGGCCACTGACTTCAACACCGGGGAAGGAATGGTCTTTACCTCCGGTTCGATCATTGACCCGGTGCGAGCGAGTTGCGCTTATCCGGGGATGTTCCTGCCGGTCGAAATTCGTGGGCGCTGGCTGGTGGATGGCATGCTCTCAAATCCTGTGCCGACGCGTCCTCTGCGGGCAATGGGCGCGGAGCGCGTGCTGGCCGTGCAGTTGAAAGGGCAGTGGTCGAAGTCGACCGCGCCGCGGCATCTCTTCGACGTGATCGGACAGTCGTTCGCCATCGCGCAGGACATGATGAGTACGGTATGGAGAAGCGCGGCCGACGTCGTGATCGAGCCCGATGTTGCGGGTTTTGACTATGACGACTTCAAACGCGCCGGCGACTTGATCCGCGTCGGCGAGCTGGCTATGCGCCGCGCTCTGCCGGAAGTACGCAAATGGCTGGAAGCTCCCGCGGAAGCGCCCGCACCTGTGAAGACGCCTACGCTGGTCGCAAGTCCAGCGCCCCTGCAAGCGGACTGAAACTGAAACCGCGGAAGAAGCACACCCCCTACGACATGCCGGTCTATCCCGGCGCTCTCCGGATTGCCGACAACCCGCCCAGAACATCACCGCGAGGCCGAAGAAGTCAACGCTCCCTGAAGATCGGCCAATACTTCAAAAAATGTACTAACCCTGTCGATCTCGCGATTCCTCGCTCGACGAGTAAGTAGAGGCAAGAAAGACGCCTTTAAGAGGAGGATAGGGCAATGCAGCAAACATTCTTCGGGCGTGCTAAATCACTCGCAGGAGCCGCCCTCGTCGGGCTCGGGATTTTTATTCTCCAAGGGAATCTGGATCGGGCTGCGACCCAGTGGAGACACCTCCTCAGCACTACACATGGGGAGGCGCTAGGAGTATTGCCTACGGTCATCCTGGCAGCCCCGCGCATTTTGCAGGCCTATGGCGCCGATCATCAGTGGTTTGTGTGGGGTTTCCTTCGAGAGATATTCGTGTCATGCTGGCCGCTGCTGCTCGTCACAGTCGGAACGTTATTGTTGCGGGATACCTTCGTGGGCGATGTCAACGCGCTTCCCAGGAACAATTGCGGACTTGCCGATCTGACTGCCGGCCCGAGAGAAAGGTTTATCATCAGAGCGCACTGAGGCGATCAGGGTTCGCTGGGGCTTCTACTTATCTATGCTGCTTTATCGTGGGACTTCATGCCTATCGTAAAACTGAAGATCGACATTTCCGGGACTGTCGGCGATGAAGTCTGGCGTAACCTCCGGCAGTTCGATCAGATTGAACGTGCATCTATCACCCGAGGCTTGGGAAGTGGGAAGACTTGCAACCACCCGGCTAATGTACCGCATTCGAAGGGTGAATGGATCAGTGCCGAGATTCAAGTCAAGACGCCGCTCCTGGCGCAGTATGCCGTAGCGCATTACCTCGAGCAGGAACGTGTACTGGATGCAGATGTAGTGGACTGAACCGCGTGCTCCTCGCTGCAACCACAAACTGAGCCCGAGCTGTCCGCAGTGCCAGCGCCTGGTTGGCGTGAATGACGTCTATTGTCCGTACTGTGGAACTTCGTTGCGCAATCAGGCGGTCCAAGGCCTCTAGGCTCCCAACGAAGGTTCCACGAATATGCGTTCGGACCAGCCATTCCGTCTTGTACTGGAAAACTTACTGTGTAAGGTCCAATTATTTTTTTAGTTTCGCAGCTTGTTCGAGTTGCTTCACGGCCGCCATGGTTCGTGCGGTGTAGTCTGCACGCTTCGCCGACTTCGGGCGTCGGTGGCGTTTGGTGACAGAATGTTGGTTTGACATGTTCCTCCTTTGCTGCTTAAGAACCTCAAAGGCATCCGTAGCATCGCACAGCGTCATCGTCATCCAGCCAGAGAACTGTATGAGTAGTTTGTCTTTGCGGTTGAAGCCCTATAACACTCCTCTAGAAGCCCACTCTAGTCTCCGAGCCTCTCTCAGGAATGGTCAATTTTGAACAGCTCGCGTTAGGAAATTTCCCGGACGTCGTGCCGGAGAGGTACTTTTACTTTCCGATGCAGAAAGTGCTGAAGATCAAGTTGAGGATGTCATCGGTAGTGGTGGCGCCGGTGATTTCGTCGAGGGGGCGGAGGGCTCCGTAGAGGTCGAGAAGGAGCATCTCGTGGGGGACTCGGGCGGCTACGGCGTTGGTCGCGGCGTCGAGCGAGGCGAGCGCGTCGTTGACTAGCTTTTGATGGCGAACGCTGGTTAAGAAGCCGGATTCTTGCTGCACGGCGGAGTCTCCGGCGACGTGGTGGAGGATGGCGGCGCGCAGGGCAGGGATGCCTTCGCCGGTCAGGGCGGAGGTGGGGATGCGCTGCGGAGAGCTGGGTTCTGCAGGAGCTCTGCCGGGCTCTGCCCGGCTGGACAGCCGAGGGCGGCTGTCCCTACGTGTGGGCTGCAGGTCGGATTTGTTTTCTACTACTATCGCTGGGCGACCTGCCACCTGGGTTAGTAACTCCTCGTCTTCGTCGGAGAGGGGCTGGGTTTGGTCGATTACTACTAGGACTAAGTCGGCGTCGGCTAGTGCCTCCATCGACTTTTTGATGCCGATGCTTTCGGCTTCGTCGAGAGCGCGGCGGATGCCGGCAGTGTCCACCAGTTCCACAGGAATTCCACCGATGGCTACAGTTTCGCTGACCAGATCACGCGTGGTGCCGGGCTGGGCGGTGACGATGGCGCGCTCCCGTTCGACCAGGCGATTAAAAAGGCTCGACTTGCCTACGTTCGGACGACCTACTATGGCTAGCGTCAGGCCCTGGTGAACGATCTTGCCGTAAGTAAAGGTGGCGGCTAGTTGCGTAAGCGGAGTTTTGACCTGCGCTACGCGATCGAGGATGGTGGCGTCGGGGGCGACGGAGATATCGTCCTCGGCAAAGTCGATGCCGGCCTCGAGCAGGGCGATCAGGTCGACTAACTTCTGCTTGATGGGCTTGAGGCGATTGGAGAGCGCGCCTTCGAGTTGCTGGGCGGCGACCTTGGCTTGAAACAGGGTTTGCGAGTCGATCAGGTCGCGGACGGCTTCGGCCTGGGTTAGGTCGAGGCGTCCACTGAGAAAGGCGCGCATGGTGAATTCTCCGGGCTCGGCGAGACGGGCGCCGCGAGCGAGAGAGAGTTCGACGATGTGGCGGAGGACTACGGGCGAGCCGTGGGCGGAGATTTCTACGATGTCGTCGGTGGTGTAGGAGTGGGGCTTGGCGAAGTAGGTGACTACGACTTCGTCGATTCGGGCGGGGGATTTGGTCGCCCCCTGAGTTGCGGAGATGTCGGCAGTTTCGCGGGCGAGGGCGCCCGCGCCACACGGGTCGATTAGATCGCAGCGGATGGCTCGGTTGGGTTCTAATTCGCGACTTAAGCTGAGCATGGGCTGAGCAATTGTTCGCGCTTCGGGGCCGGCGAGTCGGACAACGCCTATGCCGCCGCGTCCAGGCGGGGTGGCGATGGCTACGATGGTGTCATCGAGATTCATGACTAGCAGTGGATAGTTGTTAGTGGATAGTGGATCACGGCCATTGTAGCGAGTACACGTGTTTGCCGGGGAGAGTCAGCGTCATTTATACTTACGGTTTGCCTCAAGCCATCTGATTCGATCAGGAGCAGGGATTTTCGATGCCGAAACGTACATTTCAGCCCAACAAGCGCAAGCGCTCGAAGAAGCACGGGTTCCGGACTCGCATGAAGACCAAGAGCGGGGCTGCGGTGCTGTCGCGCCGACGGGCCAAGGGACGCAAGCGTGTATCGGTGAAGCCGGGTTTCCGCGACTAGTTTTCCCACCACGGTGCAGCAAAGGCCGTCATTATTACTAATTATTATTACTAATCATTGTGCAGGATTGTGAACTGGTGAGCGCCGACGCTCCCGACCGGAGTGTAGAGCAGCCCGCGGCGACGGCGGGTGCGGGGTTTCCGCGCGCGGGGCGGCTGCTGAAACATTCCGACTTCGAGCGTGTTTACAAGCAGGGGCGGCGGCATTTTTCATCGCACATGACGGTGTTTTATCTGCGGCAGGCGGAGGCCCCTTCACCCGAGCAAAGAGCGCGCGTCGGGTTCACGGTGGGCAAGGTGCTGGGCGGCGCGGTGGAGCGGAACCGGATCAAGCGGCGGCTGCGCGAAGCGGTGCGGCTGCGGCGCGCGGTGCTGAAGAGCGCGGGCGCGGTTGATGTAGTGATCAATCCGAAGAAATCGGTGCTGACGCTGGAATTTTCGGTGGTGCTAGAAGAAGTGGGCCGGGCCCTGGATGTGATCGCGAAAAAGCTGGCGGAGAAACAGAAATGAAGTCTCTCGCGCTCGGGCTGCTGCGACTTTACAAACGGTGGATTTCGCCGTCGTTCCCACCGTCGTGCCGCTACGTGCCGACGTGTTCGGAATACGCGATGGAAGCGGTAGAGCGGTATGGCGCGTTGCGCGGTGGAAGGAGGGCGGCTTGGCGCGTGTTGCGGTGCCATCCGTTTGCGACGGGTGGGCTGGATCCGGTAGTGAAGGCTGGCGCGGCTCGAATAGAACTCCGTAGCGCTCAGCCCTGAAGGGGCCTCTGACGGCGGAAGGAATTCGGCATCGCTGAAGCGATGCCCTGATACGAAACGACTGACGAAGAAATGATGAGCGACTGATTTGGCAGAATTTAACAATCCTCAACAAGAACCCGGAATGGACCGCAGGCTGTTGCTGGCGGTTGCGCTGACGTTCCTGGTCATGCTGCTGTTCCAGGCGCTGTCGAAGAAGTACGGGCCGCAGCCTCCGCCGAAGCAGGAGAGCGCCGCCGAGCCGCGCTCGGCTGGACAGCCGGGGGCGGCTGTCCCTACGCAGAACTCCACACAATCCACGCAGGTTTCTACGGCGAATGGTGCGAATTCGCCGGCCTCGGCTCCGCTGCAGGCGGCGAGCGAGTCGGAGACGGTGATTGAAAATGAAGTGTACCGGATCGTGTTCACCAATCGCGGCGGACGGGTTAAGTCATGGGTGCTGAAGAAGTACACCGACGATAAAGGCGGTCCGCTGGAACTGGTGAATACGGCGGCGGCGGAGAAGTACGGGTATCCACTGACGTTGTGGACCTATGACGAGACGTTACGAAACAAGCTGAACTCGGTGCTGTATGTGACACCCACTCTTCCGCAAAGTGCGCGGCAAGATGGGACAGCCGCAACGCCTCCGGCGGAACTCACGTTTGCCTATGACGATGGCGACGTGTCGGTACAAAAGAGCTACAAATTTGATCGCGACGGTTATGTGGTAGGGGCGCGGACTTCGGTCGCAGTGAAGGGCGTGCCGGTCACGGCGTTTCCGATGTGGCCGGCGGGGTTCGGCGGCGACACAACTGGTCCACAGTACGCGACCGGCCAGATCGTGTACCAGTACGACAACAAGGTCGAGCGCCTTGCAATCAAGAAGATTAGCGGAGGCGGGACGCTGCCGGGACCATTCCACTGGGCGGGCGTGTCGGACCAGTATTTCGCGGCGGTTTTCTTGCCGCAGGATCCGCAAAATGCTGCGATGGTGACGCTGCGCAACGCGCTTGAAATTCCGCACGGCGGGTCCGACACGAAGCAGATGGATAAAGTGGACGTGCTGGGCGCGGCGGTCGGCAGTCTCAAGGGCCCGACTGATGTCCGGCTGTATGTGGGTCCGAAGGCGCTGTCGGATCTGGAATCGGTGGCGGTGCCGGGAATAACGGGCGCGGAACCGGATCTGCGGAAGATTATCGACTTCGGTTGGTTGGTATACATCGCGCTGCCCCTATTTCTGTGGCTGAAGTGGATGTACGCCCACATCGTCCCTAACTGGGGCTGGGCGATCCTGCTGCAGACTCTGGTCATCAACCTGGCGCTGCTGCCGTTGCGGCTTTCGCAGATGAAGTCGATGCTGAAGATGCAGCGCGTGGCGCCGCAGATCAAGTCGATCCAGGAAAAGTACAAGAAATACAGTTTGCGGGATCCGCGCAAAGCCGAAATGAATGAAGAGATTTCCGCGCTGTATAAGAAAGAAGGCGTAAATCCGGCAGGCGGATGTCTGCCGCTTGTGATCCAGATGCCATTTCTGTTTGCGTACTACCGCATGCTTAACGTCGCGATGGATCTGCGACATGCGCCGTGGATGTGGATCCACGATCTTTCTGCGCCCGATCCGTGGCACATTCTGCCGGTTGCGATCATCATTACGATGCTAATTATGCAGCGGATGACGCCGCAGGCGGGCATGGATCCGGCGCAACAGAAGATGATGAACATCATGATGCCTGGCATGTTGGGCCTCATGAGCTGGAACCTGCCAGCCGGGTTGGGTCTGTACTGGTCGGCGGGCCAGTTGATCGGCATTGTGCAGCAGTCGGTGATGAATCGGACGGCGCTGGGCCGCGAGATGCGCGAGATGATGGAGAAGCGGGCGAGGAAGAAAGAGAAATAGCTGTCAGCCGTCAGCTGTCAGCCGTCAGTTAAATCTTGTCTGGCGAGGGCTGAAGACTGACAACTGAGGGCTGAGAGCTTACTTATGCCGATTACCGACAAGGTCGTGGCTGCAAAACAGATTGGGGAATTCCTGCAAGCCGTGATTTCGAACGGCGGCTTCAAGCTGAAGTACAGGATCACTGTGGATCCGCCGATCGCGCAGAATCGCGAGTGGGAACATCCGGAAATTCTGGTGGAGTTTGCGGGGCCGGATTCGGCGCTGTTGCTGGAGCGGGGTGGCGAGTTGCTGCGATCGTTTGAGCTGCTGGCGTCGGAGATCCTCCACCTGCAGGGCAATGAGCACGAGAAGATCTGGTTTGACTGCAAGAATTTCCGGGCGATGCGGATCGACGAGTTGCAGCTCGCCGCGCGAGTGGCAGCGGAGCAGGTGCGCCGGACGAGCGAGCCCTACCGGTTCGGACCCATGTCGTCGCGGGAGCGGCGGATCGTGCATCTGGCGCTGCGTGAGGAAAAAGATTTGCGCACAGAGAGTGACGGCGAGGGCGGAAGACGGTCAGTAGTGGTGTATCCGGGGAATTACAAAACGACAGTGCCAGCGAAACGGGAACGCCGGACGATTTCGTAATTGCACACTTTGCGCGGCAGTTAGTTTCTCGACACTTGACAGCGCAATAAAATCGCGATTCGAGAAAGCGTTCCGCCAAGAAAAATTTTGCAACAACGTGCCGACGCGGCGATTTTTTTGTGCTAGTATGCCGTTCGACTCCTAATAAATTTCAACCACAACTCGTACTGCAAAACAGAAGCTGCTCTGCAGTAAACAGAAGAATTTATAATTTCAAGACTGGTCTTTTCTGGACGTTTTTACTCCGGCGCTTTCGATATTCTGATAAACATATTCTGATAAACAATGTCTCTCACCAGTTCTGCCATCGTCCCGAATCCGTGGGCGCGCATCCTTGACGCCCTGGAGAAGAAAGTCAACCGGCACTCCTACGACACCTGGTTGAAGCCGACGCGGTACAGCCACGCCAGCAACGGAGTTCTGTTCGTGCGCATCCCGACCGCCGAGTTCCGTCACGTAGGCGACAAGTATGCAGATCTGATTCAGGAAGCGGTTGACGTTCTCGGGCTCGGTTACGAGGATGTGAAATTCGTTACCGCCGAGGACGATCCTTCGAACACACCGATCCGGCATAATGGCGGGCTATCGGCGCATAGTCCGAGTGGCGGTCCGGGGCCGCAGGCGGCAACGGGGCTGCATCCGGCACAGGGGCGGTTCGACTGGGACAGCGCCGCGCAACTGAATCCGCGCTACACGTTTGACGCGTTCGTGATCGGCAGCGGGAACCAGTTCGCGCACGCGGCCTGCCAGGCGGTGGCGGAGCGGCCTTCGAAAGCCTACAACCCGCTGTTTCTGTACGGCGGCACCGGGATGGGCAAGACTCACCTGATGCAGGCGATCGGGCATGAGATCAAGCGGCGGACGCCGCAATCGGCGATCTGCTACGTGTCGAGCGAGAAGTTCACCAACGAGATGATCAACTCGTTGCGCTATGACAAGATGATCAGCTTCCGGGATAAATTCCGGACGGTGGACGTGCTGCTGGTGGACGACATCCAGTTCCTGGCGCAGAAAGAGCGCACCCAGGAAGAATTCTTCCACACATTTAATGCGCTGCACGAGTCGATGAAGCAGATCGTGATCGCCAGCGACCGTCCGCCGAAGGAGTTGGCGGAATTTGAGGATCGCTTGCGCAGCCGCTTCGAGTGGGGCCTGATTGCCGATATTCAGCCGCCCGACCTAGAGACGAAAGTCGCCATCCTGCAGAAAAAGGCGGAGCAGGAACGGGTAACGTTGCCGACAGATGTGGCGTTGTTTATCGCCACGAACATTCGATCGAATGTGCGCGAACTGGAAGGCGCGCTGATTCGCCTGGTGGCGCATTCTTCGCTGATCGGGGCGGAAATTACGCTGCCCTACACGCAGCAGGTCTTGAAGAATTTCATCGATTCGCAGGCCCGCAAGGTGACGATTGAATCCATTCAGAAGGCGGTGGCTGAGCAATTCGGTCTGCGACTGGTGGAGATTAAGGCGAAAAACAATTCGCGTTCCATCGTCTACCCACGGCAAATTGCGATGTACCTAGCCAAGCACCTCACGGAAGCGTCCCTGCCTGAAATTGGACGCCAGTTTGGAGGCAAGCACCACACCACGGTCTTGCATTCGGTGGACAAAATTGAAGGGGTTCGCAAGAACGACAAGGATTTAAACAGGTTGCTTAATAAACTGACCGAGCAATTGGGCGCGTAAATAGTGGTTTCCGCCAGTTTTTCCACTCTTCAGGCCATTCTTTCTGCCTTCAAACTGTGGAGTGTTTGTGGAAACTGTGCGAGACGGGACAGAAGGCTGAAAACGGTTCGCGGGTTGCAATGGCCTCCGCCGACTTGCAGAGTGATTCTTCACATAAAGGGTTGCTGTGGAAGCAATTGAACTGCAGGGACCTGGACCAGTTTTCCACTTCTCCGAAGCGCCTACGGTTACTACTGGTCTTCTTGCTTTTGTATTTGATATAAGAAGAGAACAGAAGTAGAGTCGGGAGACCTAATATGCCGGTGGAAGTCGCCCCTGCCGTAGCCGCAACATCAACGACCATGGAAATTACGGTCAGCAAATTTGAGCTTCTTCGCGAACTGACAGCCACTCAGGGCGTGGTCGAGCGCAAGACCACGATTCCCATCCTCTCCAACTATCTTTTCGAGGCTGCGGGGGACAAGTTGTCGCTGACAGCGACGGACCTCGATCTGAGCCTGCGCACATCCTGCAACGCCAAGGTGAAAAAAGAAGGCGCATGCACAATTCCGGCACGCAAGCTTTATGACTACGTAAAGTTGCTGCCCGACGCCGACATCACCATCCGATTGCTCGAGAATCATTGGGTCAGTATTCGCTGCGGACGGTCCAACACGAAGATGGTGGGAATGGCGCGATCGAATTTCCCGGGCTTGCCGGTTTTTCCATCGGCGGGAGTGATCAAGATTCCCGCGGCTGTGCTTCGGTCGATGATCGCCAAGACAGGCTTCGCCATTGCCAGCGAAGAGTCGCGCTACACGCTGAATGGGGCGTTGATGGTACTGAAGCCGGAGTCGATCACCATGGTTGCGACCGATGGCCACCGCCTGGCGCACGTGGAGCGCGCGGGAGAGAAGTTTGAAGGCGTTTCGGGCGAGATGAAGACGCTGATTCCAAAGAAGGCGATGGACGAATTGAAATCGCTCCTCGATTCAGACATCGAGACCATCGACTTCGCCAAAGACGAGTCCACGCTATTCTTCCGAGTGGGTCCGCGGTTGCTCACATCCCGCCAGCTTACGGGCCAGTTCCCCAACTACGAGGCCGTGCTGCCGAAAGACGTCTCCAAGTCGATCACGTTGCAGGGCGAAGAACTGGGAGCCGCGATCGCGCGCGTGGCGCAGTTCGCCGATGAGAGGTCGCGCGCCGTGCGGCTGCGTCTGGAGAAAGGCGAGTTGAAGCTTTCCGCATCGTCGACCGAAACCGGCGAGTCGGAGGATTCCATTGAAATCGCCTATGACGGTGAGCCCATGGCGATCGGATTCAACGCTCAATACCTCATCGATTTCATCAAAGCAACCGGGTCAGGCGAAGTAAAACTGGAATTGAAGGATGCTCAGTCTGCCGGCCAGCTTCGTCCCGCGGAAGGCGAAGATTACAAGTACCGGTATATTGTGATGCCGATGAGGATCTGACCAGAGCTTAAACGTCCCACCACCCCGCTACACAGCCGACGAGGTGATCACTGTCGCGCCTGATGAGCATGCCAAATGGCGCGAAACGAGACCAAGCCGAGCAGTTTCATCGTGAAAATCCTGGCGCTTGTTCTCGCCCTCCTATTGCCCAGCATCGGTATTCTGTCCCTCGTGGGGCCAGCGCTGGCCTTACAGGCGAACATTCCTCTTCCGCTTCCGTGGGCGGCGGGTCTCCCCGTGTACGACCACGTCGTGATCGTTGTGGAGGAAAACAAAGATTACGAGCAAATTATAGGCAATAAGAACGCCTCGTATATCAACGACGTTCTGAGGAAAGAGGGAGCGAATCTCACCAAGTCTTATGCCGAGGAACACTTCAGCGAGGGGAACTATTTCTGGCTCTTTTCGGGGAGTAATCAGCATGTCGGATTCACCGACAAAATCCCGAGCCATGATTTTACAACGGGCAATCTGGGAGAGGGGTTGATCCACGCTGGCCATTCTTTCAAAGGATATTCCGAAGGCTTGCCTGAGATCGGATCGATGGTCGAAGAGCAACGCCTTTATGCCCGCAAACACGTTCCCTGGGTGAGCTTTTCCAATGTGCCTCGGGGCAAGACGGTAGACGATTCCTCAAACCTGCGATTTCCGCAAGACTTTCCCTCGGATTACGATTCGCTTCCCACTGTTTCTTTTGTTATCCCGAACCTTGTAAACGACATGCACAACGGTTCGAATCGGTCGGGTATCGCGGCTGGCGACAGATGGCTGAGGCAGCACATCGACGGCTACTACCGCTGGGCGAAGCAGCATAACAGTCTGCTGATTCTCACTTTCGACGAGAACAGTCAATTCACGCTGACTGGGGGCGTGACCGATCCAGGGGATAAAAACCCGAGGAAAGCTAATCATATCGCCACGATTTTTGCGGGGGCTCACATAAAACCTGGTGATTACGTCGAAGAGAAGGGCGTGACCCACGTCAATGTCCTGCGGACTTTGGAGGCGATGTATAAGCTGAGTCGATCGGGCAGTCAACAGTTTAATGCCCTAAAAGCCGGCATCGCCGACGACTTCTTGATCAAAGATATCTTCGACGTAACGCCTTAGATTACGCGGGACTGCTCGTGTGAAAGTCTCTGCGCGTTTTTCCAAACTCTCCCAGTCTGGTTCGAGCGGGATGCACCTTGACCAAGGGCCATTGAGCATTTACAGTGTCGGCCATTCCGGTAGGGAGGGAATCCTAAATGCTATCCGGCTTTAAGCAGTTTATCTTGCGCGGTAGTGTAGTGGATCTGGCGGTTGGTGTGGTCATCGGCGCTGCATTCGGCACCATCATCACTGCCCTGGTGAAGGACATTATCAATCCCACCATCGCGCTCCTGGTGGGCAAGCCGGACTTTACGGGAATCTCTTTCACGATCAGAGGCACGGTGTTTCCGATCGGCGATTTCATCACCGCGGTTGTCAGCTTTCTGCTGGTCGCGGGTGCGGTCTACTTCTTTGTTGTGACCCCGATCAATGCCCTGATCGCTCGAACTCGCAAGGATCCGGTGCCGGCTGATCCGACAACCAAGAAGTGCCCGGAATGTCTGAGCGAGATTCCGATCGATGCGCGACGCTGCAGCCATTGCTCAGAGCCGGTGATGGGCAGGGCGGCTTAGGTCGCCTGCCTCTCCGCCTTGGCGAAATCCCCCGGATTCCTGTAAAATCAAGGCTTCGGCAACAGGCCTGGAAGGATTTAAGAGTTATGGCACGAGTTTGTGATATCTGCGGCAAGGGGCCGCAGTTTGGAAATACCATCAGCCACGCCCACAATGTCAGTAAGCGGCGCTGGAACGTCAATCTGCGCCCGGTTCATGCCAGGGTGGGAGCCGCTACCAAGCACATACGCGTCTGCACTTCCTGTCTGCGCAGCGGCAAAGTGGTTACAGGTCCGCGCTACACGAGCTACTTCACGTCTACCAATCGCACGTCGAAGATCAAAGTTGAGTTGGGCGGGATGACGGTTGAATAACCACCCTTCCCGTAGGCCAGGTCCGGCGGAATGCGCAACTGGCGCTTGCCACCGACCTTCATGCCGGCGACACCTTCGTCCCATCCCTTGATGACCTGGCTTGCGCCCAGCATGAAATCAAACGGTTTGCCGGTACCGACCGAGCTGTCGAACTTCTTGCCGTTGGTGAGCCATCCGGTGTAATCGACTTTGACATGCTGTCCACTCTGCGCGACCGCACCGGTGCCTAGTTTGATGTCCCAGTATTCGAGACCGCTGGCGGTTTTGGTGGGAGCGCCGGTGACCTTGGTGGGACCGCTGGTGGCGGGCTTCTTCGCTGGTGCCTTGTGGGCTGGAGCCTTCTGGGCGACGACCGGGCTGGCCAGCGCGACCAGTGTGATAGCAACGATGGCGATGAGAGTCTTCATAGTTCCCCTTTCTTACGTCTGGAGTTCTTCAATTCGGTTTCTTCAATTCAGTTTTGTTCAAGCCAGCGCAATCACATCAATTTCAATCAGGACATCTTTCGGAAGCCGGGCCACTTCGACGGTAGAGCGCGCCGGCGGCGCCTGCTTGAAGTAGCGGCCGTAGACTTCGTTCATGGCGGCGAAATCTCCCATGTTTTTGAGGAAGACCGTGCAGCGCAGAACTCTCTCCAGGCTGCTGCCCGAGGCCTGCAAAATAGCGGCGAGGTTCTTTAGCACGCGGTCGGTCTGCGCGCTTACATCGCCGGCGATAGTCTGCGCGGTGGCGGGATCGATGGCGATCTGTCCGGAAGTAAAGATCAAGCCCTGGGCTCGAATTGCCTGCGAGTAGGGGCCGATGGCTTGCGGGGCCTGCTCGGTGGCGATCACTTCGCGCATGATTCCTCCAGTGAGTTCTGTGTTTCAGCTGAGATGACGACGAAGAGTGATTAACGCAGATTGCGGCGGTGGAAGTCAAACAGGTCGTGGAGCGACGGGCGTCCTCGCCCGTCCAGCCGAGCGAAGGTCCGCAGCTGTCGGCCTAAACTCCCTTAGGACGAGTGAGGAGGACGGGCGAGGACGCCCGTCGCTCCACGAGCTTCGTTAGAAGAGCGAGCTTTGGCGGCGGTTGGGAGTTATGCCGAAATGTTCGTACGCTAGTTGGGTCGCGACTCGCCCGCGGGGAGTGCGGTTCAGAAAGCCGATCTGGATCAGAAACGGCTCGTAGATCTCTTCGATGGCGTCAGGTTCCTCGGCGAGCGCCGCGCCCAGCGTATTCAAGCCCACGGGGCCGCCCTGGTACTTCTCGATAATGGTGAGCAACAGTTTGCGGTCGACTTCGTCGAAGCCGTGGCGGTCAACTTCGAGCATGCTGAGCGCGGATTGCGCGGTGGGCAGATCGATGGAGCCGGCAGCCCTCACCTGGGCGTAGTCGCGCACGCGGCGCAGCAGGCGGTTGGCGATACGCGGCGTTCCACGGGAACGGCTCGCGATTTCGATGGCGCCGGGACGATCAATGCTCACGCCCAGAATTTCGGCCGAACGCTCGACAATGACGCGGAGGTCGTCAGGGGTGTAGAACTCGAGCCGCAGCAGCAGGCCGAAACGGGAGCGCAGGGGCGCAGAGAGCAATCCTGCGCGCGTCGTGGCGCCGATGAAGGTGAAGGGCTTTACGTCCATCGTGTGCGTACGCGCGGATGGGCCCTGGCCGATCATAATGTCGAGCTTGTAGTCTTCGAGCGCGGAGTAGAGGATCTCTTCGAGCGCGGGCTGCAGGCGGTGGACTTCATCGATGAACAGCACCTGGCGGTCGCGAAGATTGGTAAGGATCGCGGTCAGGTCGCCCTTGATCTGCAGGGTGGGACCGGAGGTTTGCTGGAACGCGGTGCCGAGTTCGTTGGCGATGATGTTGGCTAGTGTTGTCTTGCCGAGGCCGGGTGGGCCGTAGAGCAGGACGTGATCAAGCGCCTCGCCGCGAGACTTTGCCGCCTGGATGGCTACGTCGAGATTCTCTTTGACCTTGTTCTGGCCGATAAATTCCTGGAGGCGTTGGGGGCGGAGTTTGAGCTCGAAAGAGGAATCGTCCTCGACCGGGGCGGCGGAGACGAGACGGTCTTTTGTCTCAGGAGAGCGGAGGTGCAGCGCGGGATTGTCTTTGGCGGCGGACACTGAAGGGGATGGTAGCAGTTCTGAGTTCCGGGTTCTAGGTGTGGTCACTCAGTTCGCCCGTGATGCGTGGTGATTGGAGCCGAAACCCTGCGGAGCTTCGCTCCGCTTGGACGGCCGAGGCGGCCGTCCCTACACAAGCGTTTACTGCCCAATCACTCCGAGGCGCACGCCCTTCAGTTTGCCGGCGTCGAACCATGCGACCTTCTGGCCGAACCAGATTTTCGTGCCATTGAGTTTGTACTTCTTGGTTGCCGCTGCGAAGTCGCGCGTGCTGAGCAGGTAGGCGACCGGAGATTCGCCAAACTTGCCCAGCCGGTCGGAGAGCCAACCTCCGTTGAAAGGAGCTGCCAGAATCACGGGCTCGCCGGGAAAGTACGCGAGTTTCCCAAAGTCTTTCTGTGTTTCGGTGATCGGATCGGCCCAGCCGTAAGCCTTGCGGAACAAGGCAATCGAAGCATCCAGGTTGTTGACGCCGAGAACGACGTTCTCGACGCCGCTCAACGGCGCTCCTTTTACGCCGGCCGACGTCTGGACGCGCCAGTCTCGCGGCGTCTGGTCCTCAATGATGAATGGCAGCGTGGAGCCGGGCGTTCCGGAGCCAACGTCGGCGGTCATCCACTCGACTGACATGCCGTCGGGGCGCTTGCGGCTGCCACGCTCGGGCGGCTTCACGGAAATTCCGGCCTTCTTCAGCCGATCCACTTCCTGCAACAAAACGTTCGTCCCCACCGCCCATGCGCAGGTGACCGCATCCTCGGCCATAAACTTCGCCCAGCCGGAGCCCCCGGTCACGCCCGGCTTTATCGGCGCAATCAGTTCAATGTAAGACGCGTCATCGAAGCCGATAATTGCCATCTGCGTGACGCCATTGCCGTGGGGACCGCCATAATCCGGAGTCATGCCTACGTCCGTGAAAATCTGGCGTAGCGAGTCGAGATTCGATCCGCCAATCGATACGTGATCGAGTTCCAGCGTCACACTTTTGCTTTCCTGAGTCATTGCAGGTTGGGTCATTAGTAAGAGAAGCAGCGTCGCGAACGACAAGCGGCAGCAAATCGGCGAACTGCGCTTGGGCATTCGTGCCTCCACAGAAAATAGAAAGAGGAATGGTACGCTAGAAACCTCGCGCTAGTGAATCTGTTTTTTGGATGTCGGGCGGCGGTCCGAGGTGGACAGGCGAGGACGCCCGTCTCTCCATCGAATTCTTCTTATGTTTCTTATTCCTCTTCTTCTTTCACCTCGCCGCGCTCGGCTTTTGCCTTCTCGATAATCTTGTCCTGCAGTTGCTGCGGCACCGTGTCGTAGTGGTGCATTTCCATGGAAAAGCTGCCGCGGCCCTGCGTCATCGACGTGAGATCGGCGCCGTAGGTGAGCATCTCGGCCATGGGCACCTCGGCCTTCACGATGGTGTTGCCGGCTTTGTTATCCATGCCCTGGATGCGTCCGCGGCGGCTGTTGAGGTCGCCCATGATGGTGCCGGCGAATTCATCGGGGATGGTGATCTCGACGGTCATGATCGGTTCGAGCAGCGTCGGCTTGGCAACTTCCATGGCCTTGCGGAAGGCGATGCGGCCCGCCATCTGGAACGAGAGGTCGTTCGAATCCACGTCATGGTAGGAGCCGTCGTAGAGGATTGCGCGAAAGTTCACCACAGGATAGCCGGCAAGGTAGCCGCGGGTGGCAGCGTCTTTGATTCCCTTTTCGACGGCGGGAATAAAGTTGCGTGGGATGGCGCCGCCGAAAATATCGTTGACGAATTCGAATTCAACTTCGGAGTTGCGCGGAAGCGGCTCCATCTTGATCTTGCAGTCTCCGTACTGGCCGTGGCCACCGGTCTGCTTTTTGTGGCGTCCCTGGACATCGGCCTTGCCGCGAATGGTTTCGCGATACGGCACCTTGGGCGCCTTCAGCACGACTTCGGCGTGGTAACGCTTCTTCATCTTTGAGACGACCACTTCGATGTGCTGCTGCCCGGTGCCCGCGATAAGAAATTCCTTGGTCTGCGGGTCACGGAAGAAGCGCAGCATCGCGTCTTCTTCCATCAGCTTGTGCAGGCCGACGCCGAGCTTGTCTTCGTCCGCGCGGCTCTTCGGCTCGATGGCGAAGGTGATTGCCGGCTCGGGCAGCTGCACCATCGGATAGCGGATCGGCGATGACTTATCGCCCAGCGTGTCGCCCGTGAGAGTTTCTCTGAGTTTCGCGACCCCGCCGATATCTCCGGCATGCAACTCCGGAACCGGAATCATTTGCTTGCCCTGGACGACGGAAATGTGAGCGAACTTTTCCTGGATATTTCGATTGTAGTTTTGCAGCGATGCGTCGTTCTTCAGCACGCCGGAGAACACCTTGAAGTAGGAAATGCGGCCGGCGAATGCGTCTGACATGGTCTTGAAGACGAAGACGGAAGCGGGCTCGTTATCGGTGCCTTTGCGTACAGGTGGCTCGCCGTTGCCGCCGACGGGCTGGCCGGTGATGGCGTGATGCTCGCTGGCGGCGGGCGTGTAGTCCACGATGAAGTCCATCAGTTCGTCGACGCCGATGTTGCCGAGGCCGGATGTGAACAACACGGGAAAAAGTTTGTCTTCGCGGATCGCTTCGTGAAGCGCCGGGACTAGATCCTCCTCGGGAATCGTTCCCTTCTCGAAGAATTCTTCCATCAACTCATCTTTGCCCTCGGCGATCAGCTCGACCAGCCTCTCGTGAGCTTCCTGGGCGACGCCGGCCATGTCGGCGGGGATCGGGCCTTCCTT
>WNFA01004940.1_pt1 | contig 18945 bp, 20 predicted proteins | sample 5400481 | NCBI WGS metagenome assembly WNFA01 (sample SAMN13153340, study PRJNA577476) | soil metagenome | isolation source: 120 cm saprolite under Douglas fir tree site 2 hole 1 replicate 2 | place: USA:California | collected 2015-04-18
CACAACCGATCTGGCAACTACCGGTTCCTCGCCGCCAAAGGAAAGCCTTTTTCGGGCGGCGCCGTGGCCGACGAAGGGTACGACCTCGTTCATGCGGCATTCGAGCGTCCGCTGCCCCTGGAGGCAGGTCTGGCAGCCGCATCGCTGCAGGTCGCCGCGGCCGGGAGGCCGGTGCACGCCATCGCAGGTTTTGAGCTGCGGATTCCTGCGCCGCTGACCAAGGCGGCCTTCGATGCTTTCAACCAACGATATGTCACGAGCTTGAGGCGTCTAGGCCTCGAGGTCGACGGGCTCATGCCCGCCGCGCGAACCAACGTGGCCGCCGTTGTGGGAGCAGTTTCGGAGCCGAGCCTGTTCGCGGTCTCCTACACGATCGTTGCGCACCGCACCCATCGGGCATTTGTGCTCTCCGGCGCCCCCGAGGAGGAGGGCGCCGACACCGCCGCGAGGCTGGATTCGATCATGCGAGTGCTAGCGGATCGGCTGGATACGTTGGGCGTCTCGTGGGAGGATGCGACGGCGATCCAGATGTACGGAGTCGATGACTTTCAGGACCTCGTGGTCGATAAGGTGCTGAAAGCGACCGGCGGGGCGGCAGTTCACGGGATTCGTTGGTTTCCGTCGCTCCCGCCGATAGAGGGTTTGAAGCTCGAGATCGATGTCCGGTCTGCAGGAACGGAGCTCGTTCTAGCTCGACCTTAACCGGGCTCGCGTTGTTTGAACGGGCAGCTGGTTACGTGGTCGTCGACGATGCCTACCGACTGGATCAGCGAGTAGACGATCGTTGACCCCACGAAAGTGAAGCCCCGGCGCTTGAGGTCCTTGCTGATACGGTCAGAAAGCTCTGTGGTGGCAGGAAGATCGGCGAGCTTGCGAGGGTGGTTGATGACTGGGACGCCGTCGACCCACCCCCATAAATAGGTAGAGAACGAGCCGAATTCACGCTGGACTCGGATGAAGGCCTCGGCGTTGCTGCGGGTGCCGTAGATCTTCAGCCGGTTCCGGATGATGGTCGGGTCCGCGCGGAGCTGCTCGAGCCGGCGGTCGGTGAACTGGGCCACCTTCGCGGGGTCGAATTTGGCGAAGGCACGCCGGTATCCGTCGCGGCGGTTGAGGATGGTCGCCCAGGACAAGCCGGCCTGGGCCCCTTCGAGGGTCAGCATCTCGAAGAGCTTTCGGTCGTCGTGCGAGGGGACGCCCCATTCGAGATCGTGGTAGTCACGCATGCCCGGCGAGCTGTCCGCCCATGCACACCGTCCATCGCCTGCAACCGATGACCTGGCCAACGAGGTCATCGTAAATGCACTCATCTGGTCACGCCCGGCCGATCCACGCCTCGTGCAGAGCGGACGTATGTTGGAGGGGGTGCGAAAGGTATACAAGGGGCGGGATATCGAGGTCAGCTTTGACCTGGACCTCTGCATTCACGTCGCCGAGTGCCTGCGCGGTCACCCGCAGGTCTTCCAGCTCAAGCGGCGACCTTGGATCTTGCCGGACGCGGCCGGCGCCGACGAGGTGGCTGAGGTCGTACGGCGATGCCCGAGCGGAGCCCTGCTCTATCACCGGCTCGACGGCGGGCAGGGCGAGGATTCGGATGGTCCGATCAAGGTCACGCCGATACGCAACGGTCCGCTGCTGGTGACCGGCAAGATCGAGGTCCAGCGTGAGGACGGAACCGTCGAGACGCTCCCGAGGGCCACGCTGTGCCGCTGCGGCCAATCGGAGCACAAGCCCTTCTGCGACAACCAGCATCTCGCCAGCGGATTCCGCGCGCCCGGGGTTCCGTTTCGAATCCAGCTCAGCCCGGTTCGTCCTCAGCTTGATCAACCCATCAGCAAGGCCGAGGACCCGCGCGGCCTGTGAATCGCATGGGCGGCCGCGAAGCCTGGCCCGAGCTGCCTTACGCCGCCTGGAAAGAGACGCTCGAGACGCTGCACATGAACCTCCAGATCGTGGGCAAGGTCCGCCTTGCGCTCACGCCGTTCGAACCGCAGTGGGCCAACGTGCCCCTGTATCTGAGCGCGCGTGGACTCACGACGACGCCGATGGCGTCTGGAGGCCTGATCTTCCAGATCGACGTCGACCTCATCGACCACCAGGTCGTTATCCAGACCGTCCGGGGCGAGACGCGCCGAGTCGCGCTCACGGCGCGCCCGGTCGCCGAGTTCTACGGCGATTTCATGTTCAACCTCCGCGCCCTGGGAATCGACGCCAGGATCCGACCCATCCCCGACGAGGTGAGCGATCCGATTCCATTTGCGGAAGACACAATCCATGCGGCGTACGAGCCCGAGTGGGCCAATCGTTTCTGGAGAGTGCTTGCGCAGATCGACCTCGTGCTCAAGGATCATCGTTCCCGATTTCGGGGGAGGACGTCCCCGGTGCAATTCTTCTGGGGCACCTTCGACCTCGCCAACTCCAGGTTCTCTGGTCGTGCGGTCGAGCCTCCACCCGGAGCCGGACTCATCGAGCGAAAAGGCGGCGACGCCGAGCAGGTCTGCGCCGGGTTCTGGCCGGGGCACGCACGCTTTCCGCAACCCGCATTCTTCTCCTACACCTACCCGAAACCGGATGGCATCGAGTCGCAGGTGATCAAGCCGGCGCAAGCGGGCTGGAACTCAGACCTCGGCGAGTTCGCACTCCTGTATGAGGACGTCCGCGCGAGCGCATCGCCTGAAAAAGCGATCCTCCAGTTTTTCGAGAGCACCTACGCGGCGGGCGCCCGCCTCGCAGGGTGGGACCCGAGCCTCGTCGAACGCGCCCACTGAGCTCGTTACATTGATACGCTCGCAAGCCCTGGGCAGCCGGCTGCACATCACTGTCAAGGCGCCTCGCGATCCTGGCTTCGCCGCCCTCCGGCGCGCGGTGCGCGCGGCCATAGTCATACCGATCGCCTTTGCGTTCGCCGACCTGGGTCTGCGCGAACCGCAAATCGTCATCTTCGTGGTGTTCGGCTGCTTCTCACTCCTGGTCATCTCCGACTTCGGAGGCATGCGGCGGCCGCGCGCGATCGCATATCTCACGGCCACCCTCGTGGGCGCGATGCTCGTGGCACTGGGGACGCTCGCCTCATCCTCAGCCTGGCTCGCCGCCGGGGTGATGTTTCTGGTCGGCTTCGCGATCTCGTTCAGCCGCATCTTCGGCGGCTATGTGGCCGCGGCCAACATCGGCATGCTCCTCGCCTTCGTGATCGCCATCACCATCCCTGCATCGGCCGACGCCATCCCGGATCGGGTTGGCGGCTGGGCGATCGCCGGTCTCATCTCGACTGCGGCGGCGGTTGCACTCTGGCCGCGGTTCGAACGAGTCACCACCCACAACCAAACGGCGAAAGCGCTGCTGGCCATCGCCAATCTCGTCGAAGGCATGCGGTCTGAGAAGGGCGAACGTGATTTGCCGCGCCTCCAAGAGGTGGCGCGCCAGAAGGTGCAAGCGGCCAGGGAGGGATACGCCGCGATGGCCAAGCGCCCGATAGGGCCCGCTCGTCGCGAGCGCGCGTACGCCCAGCTGCTCATCCAGCTCGAGCGGGTCATCGGGATCGTCGAGAGCCCGTTCACCGAACATCGGACGGCGGTGCGTCCAGGCCTGGCCGAGGGGGACCAGCTGATTGGGTCGGTTGCCGCCGCCTTGCGCTCGAGTGCGGATGCGCTGACAGGTGGGGCGCCGCCGGATCCTCGAGCCATCGAGGTGGCCCGAGAAGAGCATCGAGCTGCCCGAGACCGGTGGGCGGCCGAGCAATTGCGGGCGGGCCGCCTGGCTGAGCATGTGCTCGATGGGCTCGATTACGAGGACACCCTCCGCGTCGTCTCGTACCTCGCTTTTGCGATTGCCGGCAACACCGTCACCGCGACGGGCGCGAAACCCGCTGTCGGCGATACGGCGGCGCATGTTCTGCGGACGATCCGCACTCACCTCGAATCGCCATCAACGGTGTTGCAGGGCAGCCTTCGTGTGGCGATTGGTTTGACAATCGCCGTATGGGTCGCTCGCACGTTCGATTTTTCGCATGGCTTCTGGGTCGTGCTGGGAACGATCCAGGTCTTGCGCAGCAACGCGCTTGGCACGGGCCGCACGGTTCTCCTAGCCGTGGCCGGCAACGCGATTGGCGTTGTCATCGGCGGACTGTTCGCCGTGGTCGCCGGGAACCGCCCGGCGCTCATGTGGGCCGCGTTTCCGATCGCCGTCTTCGGCGCTGCGTACTCAGCTACAACCCTCAGCTTCCTCGTCAGCCAGGCGGCCTTCACCATCAATCTGATCGTGGTTTTCAACCTGATCTCACCGGCCGGTTGGCAGATCGGCCTGGTGCGGATCGAGGACTTGATCGTTGGTGCCCTCATCAGCCTGCTGGTCGGACTGCTGCTCTGGCCCCAGGGAGCCCGCCGCGAGCTCGCTCGCGGCTTAGGAAGCTTTTATCGAGGGCTGGTTCCGTACCTGGACCAAGCGTTCGACCGCGTCCTCGGGTTCAAGCCGGCGAGCGCGGCGGACGCCGCTCGAAAGATCGTCGTGCGCGCTCGCGATCGCGCTGACGAAGCCTTCGACACTTTCTCGACCGAGCGAGGTGTCGATTCGTTGGACCAGGAGACGGCGGCCTTTCTCCTGTCTTCGGCCAACCAGGCGATCCTCGCCGGCGACCTACTCGGCGTGATCGCCGGCGCGATGGGTTATTCGGCTGCCAGCTGCGCTGACGGTGCCCGCGAGGTGCGAGTGCAGGTGCACACGTTGCTCGGTGCCTACCTCGGCCAGGCTGACCGCCTGAGTCTGTCGCCGGGTTCCCAACTTGTTTCCCGGGTGTCATCAGCCTCGCTGCGCGAGGCAGAGTTGGGCTGCCTGCGCCGCTGGCAATCAGATGCCGAAGTTGGGAGAGGGGCGATGGCAGTGGTGATGGCGGGCGAGTGGGTGCAAAGCCTCGCCCGCCTGGAGGTCGACCTCGAGACCGCAGTCAGCACCGCGGTCGAAGCGGCGCGCAAACCGTGGTGGCGTTGACCGTTGGTGCGCGAAAGGGAGGTTAGGAGAAGGGCGAGACCGGCCGCTCCTGGAGTACCCCATCGACGTAGAGGTCGACCTTCTCGTTGTAGAAGCAGAGCAGGTTCTCGATCTTGGGGATTTCCGGAATCGGCCGCGGATAGCTCCAGACGAAGCCGAGCTGCAACGACCAGTAGCTGGCATCGCCCTTGTACGGGCAGTGCGTCACCGTGTCGGTCTCGTGGAGAAGATCCATGCGAACGTCCAGCTTGGGAATGTAGTAGCGAGTGGGCAGGCCGGTCTCGAAAAGCATGACCGGCCGTTCGCTATCCGCAATCACCTGACCGTCGACTTCGACCCGCACGTGTCGAGAGCTGTGGACGGTGTCCACTCTCGAGTAGGGATCGCGGGGATGAACGAAGACTTCCTCGTCCTCTTCATACCAGGCGTCGACTGCGTTCCAGTAGAACGCGATATGGTCCTTCAGCGGGGCCAGGTCGCCCTTGGGCTCGGCATAGCTCCAAGCCAGGTTGTCAGCTGTGCGACTGTCCGTGTTGGAGCGCCACCGCACCGTTCCGGCTGCTGCGTCGGGTGTCGGCTCCTTGCGTGCCAGCAGCTCCAGGTTCACGTCCGCGGTTGGGAACCAGTAGACCGGTGGACGCTTGGTCTCAAACACAAGCAGCACTCTCTGGCTGTCCGCCAGCAGTTGATTGGCGAAGTAGGCACGAACTCGGCGTGGGCTCACCTCGATGTGGACCCCGTCCTTGAGCCTGGCCCGAGCGGCGGCCGACGGAACTTTGGTCTCTGTCGTTGCGGAGGAACTCATGTAGACCGGAACCGTCCTACGGGGATAAAACTTCCGCCGAGGATTCAGCCGACGTTCTGGATCGTCCCGAACAGTCCATGCGCCTCACCACCGATGCCGGCGGCAAAGAACAACGTGCTCGGATCGCCTCCCGCCCCGCCGTTGCCGAAGCGCAGGCCCCACAACCCTTCGATCTGGATCGGCGCATTGGTCTCGCTCTTGAGCTGCCCGCGGAGAGCGCCCGACGGCGTGTAAGCGTTGATCAGCCCATCACCGAAGTTCCCGATCAGCACGTCGCCATGGAAGTTGCCGAATGTCGACGGTGCAAGGGCGACTCCCCAGGGTGAGTCGAGGGTTCCCTGCGTCGCGAACCGCCGCACCAATGTGCCGTCGGTGCCGAAGATGTCGACGAATCCGTTGCCCGGTCCCGCTACGTCGTCATGCCTGGCGTCGTTCTGCTTTGCATATGTCACGAAGATCTGGCCACCGATGTCCTGGATGCCGAACGGGGCAAAGCCCGAGGGCAGGGTTGGATCCGAGAACGATCCAGCCAGGTTGACCTGCTTGAAGGTTGCGTTGAAGACGTCGACGGCTCCAGATCGGAAGTTGGCTGCGTACAGGTAGTTGTTCACGCCAACCGAGCCAAGGGTCAGCCCTTTGTAGACGGCGCCGTTGGCGCTGTCCGGCACCGCCGAGTGGTCGACCGCGATGGTGGCGCTCAAGCCCCCCACTCCCGGGTTCCAGCCGAGGATGGTTCCGTCCTCAGTCGCAAACAGGAAGAGAGCCTTGGCGGTGCGCGTGCCCATGGTGACCTTGAAATCGGATGCCGTCGTATTGAAAACGGTCCCGGTTGGCGTGCCACCGGTCGGCGAGGTGGGGGCAGGAATCGTCACTACCAGGGGGACTGTGCTGCCATCGCCTCGATACAACGTGGAGACTCCCGCGTTGTTGTCCGACACCCAGATCGGGCTCGTGGCGCTTGAAGAGAGGCCCCATGGATTGACGAGGTTTGGATCGGTGGATAGCGCCAACCCGGGGATGTCAGACACGAGGTTTGTCTGGTGGAATGAGCCTCGCGCTATCTTGGCCTCCGCCGGAAGGGCTGCCTGGATCGCCAGGACCGCAACCGACGTCGAAATCGCCAGCGTGACTCCGAAGAACCGCCGCCGCGAACCACTCATGGTTTGCATGGCCAACCTCCCCAAAAACGCCGACAGCCTCGTTAGGACTACTGGAAGTGGTTACAAGTCCCGCCGCGCGGAGGTCGACCTTTTTAGCGGCCTACCCGGGAGAGTGGCGACGGATGCTTTGGCTGGTACAGGCGAAGCTCACTTCCACCGGGAAGCTGGATCGCGGTCACGGAACCCCACCTTACTTCTTCCACTTTCGAACACCGGGCATTCTTCGCTGCAAGCGCTGCAATGTCGGCGTTCAAATCGTCAGACATGAAATAGAGTTCGTGCCCAACACTCCCTTCGGCCGGATGTATGGCCACTTCTGCCGGAGGCAGCGCAAAGATCAGCCAATCGTGACCAGCATCCACAAACGGGAATCCGAGAATGTCTCGGAAGAAGGCCCGATCGGCGATCGGGTCCTGGCTGTACACGATCACATGGGCTCCAAAGATCATTGACTTGCTCCTTTTTGTTCCGACCGTCTCGCACGCTTTCCGTTGATCGTCAGGACGACGTTCCCGGTCTTCTGCTCCGTTTCGACATACCTCGTCGCCTCGATCACGTCTTCCAGCGGATAGGTCCGATCGATGACCGGCCGGAACTTCCCGGCCTCGACGAGCTCCTTGAGGAGGAGGACACCCTGCTTCGTCTGTCGGGGCGGGATCTGGAAAACCACCTTCTTGCCTCCGAACCTTGGCGTCCAGAGCGCCAGGACGAGATTCTCAAACCCGTCGGTGGGCAGGTATAGACCGCCCGGCTCCAGCGAGCCTTTGGAGCGCTGAAACGAGTGCTTGCCAACCGCGTCAAAGATGACGTGGTACGTCTGGCCGTTCTTGGTGAAGTCTTCCTTCGTGTAGTCGATCACCCTGTCCGCCCCGAGTGATCTCACGAGCTCCACGCTCTTGGTGCTGCACACGGCGGTGACGTCGGCGCCGAAGTACCTGGCCAGCTGCACTCCCGCAGTGCCGATCGCTCCGGAGGCACCGTAGATGAGGACCCTGCGCCCCTTCCGGAGGTCGGCGGCGGTCAAACACGTCAGCGCGTTGAGCGCCCCGTCGGTGATGGGAGCGGCCTCCTCGAAGCTGCTGCCGGCCGGCATGTGCGCGATTCGGGCGCTCTCACGCATGCACATGAACTCCGCGTGTGCACCGAACCTGAGCCCGCTGTTGCCGAAGACGCGGTCACCGACCGCGAACTCCTTCACCGCGGCGCCGACTGCCTCGACCTCGCCCGCAAATTCGCTGCCAAGGATCCGCTGCCTCGGCCTGCGGAGGCCCGAGACCATGCGGCTGAGAACCGACACCGCCAGGCCGCTGCGCCGGTTGGCTTCGCGGGTGTGGACGTCCAACCGGTTGACCGTGGTGGCGTGGATCTTGATGAGGACCTCATCCTCCTTGGGGACAGGCCGCTCGACGTCTTCGAGGCGCTGGACCTCCGGCGGCCCGTACGTGTCGTAGACAACTGCTTTCATGCTGTTTCCGCCTGGTAGGAACGCTTGATGGTTACAGCGCCGGTCGAGAGCAGGTAGAGCCCGAAGAGCACGGCCATCATCGCAAAGCTGGGTGGAAGGGTCGGAACCACATAGCTCAGGGTGAGGCCTGACCAGGTCGCCACCAGGGCGATGCCGGCGCTCAGTGCCATGCCGGCATAAGGACGCGTCGTCAAGTTGCGCGCTGCCGCCGCGGGGGTCGCCATCAGGCCGAGGATGAGCAGGGCTCCGGTGACCTGCACCGCCTCGCTCGCGACGGCCGCCACGAGGAGGAGGAATGCGCCGCCCAGCACGCCGACTCGGATCCCCTGCGCCGCGGCTGCGGCCGCGTCAACCGAGGCAAAGAGCAGCGGGCGTGCGATCACCACGAGGCACGCGACCGCTCCGATGCTGACGAAGACGGCGGTTCGAGCCTGGCCGGCCGAGATTCCGAACACGCTTCCGAACAGGACTCCGACTCCGCCGGTGCTGTTGGAGGTCGCATGACCGGAAACATAGATCGATATGAAAAGGACCCCCAGGCCGAGGATCAAAGCGAAGAGGACTCCGATCTCGACGTCACCCGCGCGCGAAGCCACCGACAGTGAGTTGAGCAGCAGCGCGGCGAGCACCGTGGCTAAGAGCAGGCCGAAAAGCTCGTTGACTCCGAAGGCCAAGGCGGCGACACCGCCTGTGAACGCCACGTGGCTGAGGGCGTCGGCCGCGAAGACCTGGCCGCGGAGGACGAGGAAGTAGCCGGCCAGGCCCGCCGCGAGCGCAATCCCGGTCGATGCCAGCAGGGCGTTGCGCATGAACTCGTGCTCGAACATGCCGTTCAGGACGTCCAAGTCAGGCCCTGGTCAGGCGTCGCGCCAGGCGCGCTGCCAAGTAAATGACGAACCCGACCGCTGTGACCAGGAATCCGATCGGAAGGTCGGTGAAGTACGAAATTGTGAGGCCGCTCCAAACGATGACCAGCGCGAGCGCGACCGACACGATCATCGCGGGCCCCGACCGGACCACCAGCTGATTGGCGGCGGCCGCGGGCATCACCAGCAGGGCAAACACCAAAAGCGCACCCGTGATCAAGGCTGTGCTCGCGATGGCAAGCCCGAGAACCACCAGGAAACCGATCGACAACGCCCTCACGGGAACTCCGGCGGCGGCCGCGGCCGGCTCGTCAACGGAGATGTACAACAGCGGCCTGCCGATGACCGCCAAAGCGAGGAGCGCGAGGACCGCGATCGCCAGCAACAACAGCGCCTGTTCACGAGTGATGCCAAGGAAGGTGCCGAAGAGGATGCCGTAGACGCCGACGAGCAGGCCTTTGTACAGGCTTACGAAGAGAAAACCGAGGGCGAGCAGGAAGGCCTGGATCGTCCCGATCGCGGCCGACTCGGCGTGCCGATCACGCACGGTCCCGCGTCCCAACACCCCGATTCCGAGCCCCGAGGCAGTGCACAGGACAGCGAGCCCAAGCAGCTGTGGCAGCCCGAACAGAATCGCCCCCGCCGCGCCAGGGAATCCCACGATCGCCAGCGTGTGGCCGGCGAAAGCCTCGCCGCGGATGACCACGAAGTAACCGACGATCCCGGCCAGCACTGCAGTGGTGGTTCCAGCCAGGAAGGCGTTCTGCATGAATTGATACGAGAACAGCTGGTTGAGGGCGTCAATCATGGGCGTGGTACGAGATCGCCTCAGGCTGCTGGCCGACTACGAACAGCCTGCCGTCGCTTGTGCGGAGCACCTCGATGTGGGCGTTGTAGAGCGCGCTCAATTTCTCGCTCGTGATGACTTCCTCTGGCCGTCCGATCACGGCGCTCCCACCCGCCATGTAGATCACCCGGTCGAGGTCGCCAAGGATGGGGTTGACGTCGTGGGCGACCATGATCACGGTCACGCCCTCGGTCCGGCAGATGTCGCGTGCCAGCGCCGAGATTGCCTGCTGGTTGCCCAGGTCCAGGCTCTCCAAGGGCTCGTCCATGAGCAGCATTCGCGGGCCACGCACCAGCGCGCGCGCGATCAGGATGCGCTGAAGCTCGCCACCGCTCAGCTCTCCGACTGGACGGCCCGCATACGCAGTCGCCCCCACTACCTCCAGGACCTCGTCGAGTCGCTTCGCGATCGCTCGACCGCCCGGCGCGAACGGAAGCGGCACACCCCAGCGATTGCCATCGAGACCGAGGCGCACCAGGTCACGGGCGCGCAGGCGCAGCGACGAGTCGAAGCTGTGTCGCTGCGGGAGATACCCGAGCAAGCCCGTGGCCTGGTGGGGCGGACGGCCGAACACCTCGATGGTGCCGGCGGTAAGCGGCAGGAGCCCGAGGATCGCTTGCAGAAGGGTCGACTTGCCGACGCCGTTGGGGCCGAGCACCGCGACGTACTCGCCGGGCTCGACGCGGAGGGTCACTCCTCGCCAGATGGACCGGCCACCACGGCTGACCGCCGCGTCCTCGAGCTGCAGCGCCGCCGTCCCGACAACGGCAGGCTGATCGTGCGGAGCGGTTTGCACCATGCCTACTTGGCGCCTGCGAGCGCGTCGCGCAGCGCTTGCAGCTGCTTTGACTGCCAATCCTGGAAGGTTAGGTTGGCCGGGTCGAGAGTCTCGGTCACGGATGTCACCAGGATGCCCTTTGTCCTCGCCTTGTCGACCAGCGCCTGCACGTCCGGGGTCGAGTTCTGGCTGTTGAAGACCAGGACTTTGATCTGCTTGCTCGCAATCTGGCTGTCCATGGTCGCCTTGTCGGCGGCGGTGGGATCTGTTCCCTCGCTGATCGCCTTCAGGAAGCCGGGCGGGCTGATCAGGTTGAGCCCCAGGTCGTCGGCCAGGTAGGCGAAGACGCTCTCGGTCGCGCCGACCGGCGTGCCGGAGTATTTCTGCTTGATCGCGGCACGAAGGTCGTCGTACTGCTTCAGGCCCGTGGCTATGTAGGTGTCGTGCTGGGTCGCGAAGTAGCTGCTGTCGGATGGGTCGAGCCGCTGCAGCTGCGCGGTGATCGCGTCGATCACCTTGCCCACAAAGCTCGGGCTGTACCACATGTGCGGGTTGCCGCCCTCAGCTACGCCGTTCAGCTTGCCTACGTCGAGGACCGCCCGCGAGCTGTTCGGGTTGGCGTCGACGAGCTTCGGCGCCCACGGGTCGTAGCCGGCGCCATTTTCGATCACGAAGGCCGCGCCGGCGATGGCGCGGGCGTCGGAGGCCGTCGGTTCGTAAGCGTGCGGATCTGTCTGCGGGTTGGTGATGATGCTCCGGACCGTCGCGTGCGAGCCGGCGAGTTGGGCTGCGATGCTGCCCCAGAAGTTCTCGGCGGCGACCACGTTGATGGTCCCGGAGCCCGACGGTGCCCAGTTTCCGCAGGCGGAAGCAAGCAAAACGACTGCTCCGAGGATCGCCAAGGCAAAGATGGCCTTCTTGCGCGCATCAATCACCGCTCGAACCGTGAGGCGAACACTCATTCATCTCCGTTGGTGGGCCCGGAACCCGAGCAGCATACCAGTTGCGCATGTTACATGCGCAAGCCTATTGCGTTACAATGCGTCCCATGCCCAGACCCAGCCCGGTGCGCGACCGGGTTCGCGACCTCGTGCTGAGCGGCTCGCTACACGCGTGGACGATCGAGGAGCTGCTGGCGCGTGTCCGCAAGGACGTGGCGACCGCGGATTATTCGACAGTCTTTCGCGCCGTGTCTTACCTGGAGGGGAAGAGCCTGATCCGGAGGGTCGACCTCGGCGATGGACGCAGCCGGTACGAGACGGCCGACCGGCATCACGACCACGTGCAGTGCGAGCGCTGCGGGCGGATCTCGGAGAGCGGGACCCGATGTCTCCTCGAGAACGCCGCCGAGAAGGTCGGCAAGGCCACCGGGTACAAGATCCTGTCGCACCACCTGGTGTTCACAGGGCTCTGCCCGGAATGTGCGGTGGCCCGCTGACCGCAAGTTCGGCCGCCCGGATTCAATCGCCGAAGAAATCCAGGAGCACCGGAGCCAGCACGGCGGGAACGATGTCATGGGTCTGTCCAGGGAGGGCGCGAACATGACCGTTCGGGAGCACTTCCGCCAGCGCCTTCGCACCGCTGCCCATGAAGACAGGGCTTTCGCTGCCATAGACGACGAGCGTCGGCACCTTGATAGTCCGTAGCTGGGCAGTTGGCAGCTTGAGATCGCCGACTATCGACGCCTCGTAGACCAAGGTGTGCGCAGTGGCCTCCAGCGCCGGGCGGAACGGCGCGTGTCTCAACTGGGCGACTACCGGTTCGGGGATCCCGACCAATCTCGTCTGGAACAGCTCGACCGCGTCGCCGCGGTGGCCTGAGGAGATGAGCCTCGCGAGTTGGGCGGCCATGTCCTTCGGCGGGCGTCGAGCATCGTCACCGACCATGAACGGCGCTTCGTATAGAGCCAGCTTCGTGATGTTGAGACCACGAGCTGCTGCATCGAGGGCGAGAGTTCCACCTGATGAATAACCGAACACTCGCGCCGCTCCGCCCGCTTCGCGAATGAGCGCATCGAGATCGTCGACCTCGCGCTCGACTGCATAAGGCAGCGTGTCGCCACTCGCACCGCGGCCCCGGCGATCGTAGTTCAGCACGGTGAACTGCGACTCCAGGGCCTTGGCCAGTGGCGCACCCGTCGATCGATCGTTGAAGGCCCCAACTACGAGGATGACTGGCGGACCTTTACCCGTCTGGTCGAAGGCGATCTTGGTCCCATCAGCCGAAAGCGTCGTTTTCATCGAAAGCCTCCCAATTCCGTGGCGTTTTCTGCTTAGACGGAAATCGAGGTAAAACTGTTCGCTTCTATTCAGAGAGAGTCGGCGGGAGCCCGAACGCCGCGAATATGTCAGCTCGTATGAACCTGGTGATCTCCACCACCAGGTCACCCTCCAACCGAAGGACGTCGATCCCGAGCGCCCGATACTTGGAGTCGCCAGGGCGCCGAACGTAAGCCGCCACCGCGGGTTGCCGGTTGGCGGCGGTCGCCACGGTCCGGAGCTGACCCAGATAGCTGGGCGAGCTTGGATCGGTCGAGAATTCGAAGGCCGTCGCGATGTCTCCGCGCCCTTTGAACCAGGTTGGGAACGGCGGCATCGTGAGGAGCGCCTCCTCGCGCAAGAGAGCTGTCAACGCAGCGACGTCCGCCCGATCGGTGGCATCCATGTAGCGCTCGAGCAACATCATCTCTGCGGTGGTCGGCGTCGCCGAAGTCGACCAGTCCAGCCTGCGCTCGGGCAGGCGCTGGCGCATCGACGATCGGGCGCGATGTAGAGCGCTGTTCACTGAGGCGACGCTCTCCTCGAGCAAGCGGGCGGTCTCCTTAGCCGACCAGCCGAGCGCGTCGCGCAGGATCAGGATCGCCCGCTGTCTCGGAGGGAGGTGCTGGATTGCAGCCAGGTAGGCAAGCTCGATGGTTTCCCTCTCGATGACCAAGGCGTCGGGCCCCGAATCGCTGGACGCGATCTGGTCGAGCAGACGGTCGGGATAGGGCTGCAGCCAGTCAACCGTGTATGAGTCAGCGGCCTGAGGACTTTCGATCGATTGGAGCCGGCGGGACTTGCTTTCGATCAGATCGAGGCACGCATTTGTCGCGATGCGGTAGAGCCAGGTCCGAACCATCGCGCGCCCCTCGAATCCGGCGCGGCCCTTCCACGCCCGCAGCAGCGTCTCCTGCACCAGGTCTTCCGCGTCATCGAAAGAGCCCAGCATCCGGTAGCAGTGCAGGTGGAGCTGCCGGCGGTAGGGCTCGGTGAGAGCCACAAATGCAGCCTCATCGCCCGCTCGCACACCGGCAACCAGGGCAGCGTCTTCCTCATTTGTGGTGCGCCTGCTCAAGGGACCAACTTAAGCCCTTCCGATGGGGTGGCGAATTCGATCGGCTGCTAGCTTTAGCCCCAGACCGAACGTGCCACGCGTCCCACCAGCTCGAGCTTGCGTTTCTGCTGTTCGTGACTGATCCGGTTGCCCTCCATGGTCGAAGCGAACCCACATTGCGGGCTCAGCGCCAATCGCTCGAGCGGGACAAGGCGGCTGGCCTCCTCGATTCTGATCTTCAACGCGGCCTCGGTTTCGAGCTCTGGTTTCTTGGTCGTCACCAGGCCGAGGACGGCGACTCGGTCTTCAGGTAGGTGTGCGAGCGGCTCGAAACCTCCTGAGCGCTGGTCGTCGTATTCGAGCAGGAATCGGTTGAAGAGCGTCTTCTCGAAGATGCGCGAGATCGGCTCGTAGTCACCTTCGGCGTAGTACTTGCTCTGGTTGTTGCCGCGGCACACGTGGAGTCCAAAGGTCACGCCAGGATGGCCCTGGATGATCGCGTTGTCGAGCTCGATGCAGCGGTCGATCAGCTCCTCTGGGTCGCTCCCCCGCTGCCGGTAGCCCTCGCGCATGGCCGGGTCGAGAAGAGCCCCGTACTGCGGCGCGTCGATCTGTATATACGTGCAGCCAAGGCGGACCAGTTCATCGACCTCCCGCCGGGAGAGGTCGACCACGTCCGCGAGGTACTCGTCGCGGGTCGCGTAGGCGCCCTTTGACTTGTCGGGGTCGTAGTAGGCCGCAGCCTGCTGGGCGCTGATCATCGTCACTTTGCCAGGGCGCGCAGCCTCTGACCGGAGAAACGTCCACTCTTCGCTGCACATGCTTCGCTTCCAGCGCAGGCGATTGACCACGACGGGGCGCTTCAGGATCAGCTGCTCGCCACGCTCGTCGCGGAAGGGGATCGCCCAGCCGCCCTCGCGGTCGAATCCCTCGAAAGCGTCGATGAGATGGCCATAGAAGGCGTAACGACGGAGCTCGCCATCGGTCACCACATCGATGCCTGCGTTTGCCTGGAGCTCGATCGCAGAACGGACGGCCGCATCCTCGACCGCCTTGAACTCCGCCTGCGTGATCTCGCCGGATTCCAGCCGTTTTCTGGCCGCGACCAGGTCCGGCGGTCGCAGGAGGCTGCCTACGACCTCGGCTTTCCACATCGCCGGCTGTCCCGTCACGACCTCATATTCCTCCTCTGGTCAGAGGGCGAAGAAGACCGTCTCGGATTCACCCTGCAGCCGGATGTCGAAACGCAGCACTGCCCCTTCAATGCGCGCGATCAGCGTATGCCGGCGAGCCGGGTCGATGAGGTTGAGAACGCGATCACTGGCGTTCGCCGCCTCTTCTTCGGGAAAGTACATGCGGGTCGCGAGGTGACGGAGCAGGCCACGAGCGAAGACCGTCAGGTTCAGGTGCGGCGCCTCATCATCAGGAGCGGGCTTCACGACCGTGAAATGGAACACGCCTTCCGAATCGGTCCGGCAGCGCACAAACTGCTGCCCGGCCCACATTTCCACCAGCCCGTCCGGCACCGGTTCGCCGGCTCCGTCCAGCAGCTGGCCGTCGACTCTGACCGCGGACTTACCGCGGGCCGCGGCATGACCATCTTGAAACGGAAGCGCGTAACCGAAAAATGGGCCGACCGTCTGTGAGGGCGTCGGTATCCGGCCTTCGCTCAACCTAGAGGTCTCGCGGCGTGGCGTTGCGACCACGCAGGGTGATGTCCCATCGGTAGCCGAGGGCCCATTCCGGTTCGGTGAGCTCGAGGTCGAGCGCGGCCACCAGCAGGTCGCGACCGCGCTGGTCAGGTATCGATTGGAAGATCGGGTCGAGTGGCATCAAAGGGTCACCCGGAAAGTACATCTGGGTCACGAGCCTGCTCTCTGCTCTCGAGTGACGGCCCGAACAACGAGAAATGGATGTGGGCGGGGCGCCAGGCGTTTTCGTGGTTGCGCCACGGGTACGCGCCGGGTTTGACCGTGACAAATCGGTATCTCCCCTCCCCATCTGTCACACAGCGACCGGCGCCGGTGAAGTTCGGGTCGAGCGGCGCGGAGTGGTCATCCTCCGGGTCCACGTATCGCCCCGCAGCGTTGGCCTGCCACACCTCCACCAGGGTGTTGCGCACCGGGTGCCCGTCGCTGTCGACGACGCGACCGCTGACAACGATCCGTTCGCCGAGCGGCTGTCCATCATGTTGCTGCGTCAGGTCGGCGTCGCCGGGGAGCACCGGAACGCGCCCAAACACCGGCCCGGGCAGCTGGTGGAACCATTCCGGTGGAAGCCTGACCAGCTTTCGTCCAGGCGCTCGCCGGATGGTGGAGCGGTAGTCCGGGTAGAGATACGGAGGCTCGGAGTCTCGGTCTGAATCGGACACCCTTGACGGGCATTATGGCTTGACTCAAACTCCAATCGTCGGTACACGGAGCATTTGGTTTTGCGTTGGCCTGAGCCCAGCTTGGGAAGGAGTAGTCAGGTGAGCAAGAGAACGGGTTTGTCCGCCGCCATCACCAGGCGCCAGATGCTCAAAGGGACCGGCCTCGTGCTCGGCGGCCTGGCGATGCCAAGCGTGCTCGAAGCCTGCCTCAGCTCTTCGTCGTCCACGCCCAGTGGGTCGATCAAGATCGGATACGTCAGCCCCATCACCGGCGCGACCTCCGGTTTCGGCGAGCCCGACCCTTACGTGATCGGGCTGGCTCGGAAAGCATTCTCGAGCGGCCTTTCGATCGGGGGCACGACCTACTCGGTCGAGATCGTCTCGCGCGACAGCCAGTCGACCCCTTCGGTCAGCGCCCAGGTCGCCAACGACCTCATCTCGGGCCAGAAGGTCGACCTGATGCTCGCCACCTCGACGCCCGAGACCGTCAACCCGGTTTCGGACGCGGCGGAGGCAGCCGGCGTGCCGTGCATCTCCACTGTCGTGCCCTGGGAGGCGTGGTATCTCGGCCGGGGCGGGCAAATTGGAAAGCCGTCGCCGTTCAAGTTCACGTATCACTACTGCTTCGGCGTGGAGCAGTTCTTCCTCGCGTATACCCACCTCTGGCCCCAGGTGCCAACCAACAAGAAGGTCGGCGTGATGTACCCGAACGACGCCGACGGCAACGCCATTCGCGCGGTGCTCGAGCCTCTGCTCAAGGGCGCGGGCTACACGATCGTGGATCCGGGTCCGTACGAGGACGGGACCAACGACTACTCGGCCCAGATCGCGAAATTCATCCGAGAGGACTGCCAGATCTTCAACACCTTCCCAATCCCACCCGACTTCGCCACGTTCTGGAACCAGGCCAAGCAGCAGGGCTACACGTCGCACGTCAAGATCGGGCAGATCGCCAAGACCGGCCTCTTCCCATCGCAGGTCTCCTCTCTCGGCGCCATCGGCAACGGCCTCGCGTCAGGCGTCTACTGGGCGCCGACCTGGCCCTACAAGTCCACGCTCACCGGCGTCACCTGCAAGCAGCTCGGCGACGGATACGAGTCAGCCTCGGGCAAGCAGTGGAACCAGCAGCTGGGCGCGAGCCTTTCCCTCTTTGACGTCGCGGCGGCGGTGCTCAAGGCCAGCGGCGACCCGAAGAACAAGGTCAAGGTCGCAGACACGATGAAGACGCTGTCCGTCGATACGATCGTCGGCCACCTCGATTGGTCGAAGGGCACCTCTCTCGCCGGCGTGACCATCGGCAACGTCGTATCGACGCCGATCATCGGAGGCCAGTGGAAGTCGGGCGTGTCCAAGTGGCCGATCGACTTTGTCATCTGCGAAAACTCCGCGGACACAAACGTTCCTATCGCAGGCACCCTGCAGCCCTACCAGGGGTAAACAAGGGTGCAGGCCGGACCGGCAACGGTTCTGGCCGCGGTCGGCGTTCATAAGCGATTCGGCGCGCTCGCGGTCCTCGACGGTGTGGACCTCGCCCTGACGCGGGGCGAGGCGGTCGGCATCGTGGGCCCGAACGGCGCCGGGAAGACGACGCTCCTGAACGTGCTCGCCGGGTCTATGCGCCCGGATGCCGGCAGTGTCGTGTGCCGCGATCGCGACATCACGGCCAAAGACGCCGCGGACCGCTGCCAGCTCGGCATCGCCCGTACGCACCAGGTGCCGCGGCCGTTTGCCGGCATGACCGTGTTCGAGAACGTTCTGGTGGGAGCCACGGCAGGCGGCGGCCGCAGCGGCTCGGCGGCTTACGACGTGGCGCTCAACGTGCTCGACCAGTGCGCGCTGACCCGACTCGCCAATCGGCGAGGTGAGGATCTCGGGCTGCTGCAGCGCAAGCGCCTCGAGCTCGCCAGGGCGCTTGCGGTCGGCCCCACCGTGCTACTCCTCGATGAGATCGGTGGAGGTTTGACGGACGCGGAGTCCGCAGCCCTTGTCGAGACGATCGCGAGCTTGCGCGATCGTGGCATCGCCGTGCTGTGGATCGAGCACATCGTGCACGTACTGATGCAGGTCGTTACGAGATTGGTGTGCATGGACGCCGGGCGCATCATCGCGGAGGGCGCGCCGGAAGCCGTCGTCGCGCAAGCGGCCGTAGTCGACGCGTACCTGGGCGCGCGCGCGTGACGCTGCTGAAGGTCGAGGAGCTCGACTGCCGGTACGGCCTGCTCCAGGCGGTGCGTGGGGTCTCATTCGAGGTCGCCCAGGGCGAGATCGTCGCCTTGATCGGCGCCAACGGCGCGGGCAAGACCACGCTGTTGCGAGCCATCGCCGGAGCGCACCGGCCGCACGCGGGGAGCGTGA
>WNFA01001511.1_pt1 | contig 18939 bp, 23 predicted proteins | sample 5400481 | NCBI WGS metagenome assembly WNFA01 (sample SAMN13153340, study PRJNA577476) | soil metagenome | isolation source: 120 cm saprolite under Douglas fir tree site 2 hole 1 replicate 2 | place: USA:California | collected 2015-04-18
GCCAGGATCTCGGTCGCGAAGCGGAATACCTTGCGACCGTCCATGCGGATCACCGGCCGCCCGCGTCCTTCTGGACCGTCGACGCCGGGTGCGACATAGATAAGGTCGCCGCCGGAGCCGTCGGATCCCAGCACACAGGACTTGATGCCGGCGCCGTTCGAGCTGGGCCCAACACGACCGCGCCCGCGCCGTCACCGAAGACGACGCACGTGCCGCGGTCCTTGAAGTTGATGATCTTGGTAAGGGTCTCGCTGCCGATCACGATCGCTTGCTTCGACTCGCCGCCGCTGACGAAGCGGTCGGCAATGCTCATCGCGTAAAGGAAGCCGGTGCACGCCGCCTGCACGTCGAAGGCGGGGCCGTGGGCACCCAGCCGCTCCTGCACGCGCGAGGCGACCGAGGGAAACATCGAGTCGGGTGTGGAGGTGCTGCACACGATGAGGTCGGTGTCTTGCGGGCGCAACCCGGCGGTGGCCAGCGCATCCTTTGCGGCTTCCGCGGCCAGGTCGGTCGCGGTCTCATTAACCGCGGCGATCCGTCGCTCATGGATACCGGTCCGTTCGCGGATCCAGGTGTCGGACGTCTCGACCATCTTCTCGAGGTCGGCGTTGGTCAGGATGCCGGACGGAACATAGCTGCCGACCGACTTGATGCTGGTAAGCATGCGTCTCCCCGGCTAAGAATCTGGCTGACCAGTATATACCGGCATCGGCGGACTGGTTACGCTTTTTCACCGACCGTCAACAGGACCGTTGCTGCCACCAACGGCGCGTGTTTCAGGCGAGGACGGTGACCTGGAAATGCCGCTCGCGCGGGCCGTCGAAGTCGGCGAAGAAGATGCCCTGCCAGCGCCCCAGCGCGAGCCGACCGTTGCGCACCGGGACGGTCTGTGAGGTGCCCACCAGCGTGGACTTGACGTGCGCCGCGGCGTTGCCCTCGGCGTGGCGGTAGCCGTTCTCCCAGGGCACGAGCGTCTCGAGCGTGCTCAGGATGTCGGCCAGGGCGTCGGGGTCCGCGTTCTCGTTGATGAAGACTCCCGCGGTCGTATGCGGCACGTAAACCTGGCAGAGACCGGTTTGGATGCCGCTCTCGCGGACCACCTGTTGCACCCGATCCGTGATCTCGATCGCATCCGCGCGCTTGCCCGATCGGACCTCGAGGGTGTCGGTTTTCGCGGCGCTCGCCATGCACGACATCGTAACAACGCGTCCTCCGGTCTCCCAAGTTGGATACCGGCACCCGATAATGGCGCAACGTGTCACGCGACCTGCCGATCGGGAACGGTGCCCTGCTGGTCAACTTCGATCGCAACTACCAGCTGCGCGACATCTATTACCCGCGCGTCGGCCAGGAGAACCACACCAGCGGCGAGCCCTGCCGCTTCGGGATCTGGGTCGACGGACGGTTCTCCTGGCTGGACGACCCGGCCTGGTCCCGCAACCTCGTCTACCTTCCCGACACCCTGGTTACAAACGTCACCCTTCGTCACCCGGATCTCACGGTCACGCTGACCGTCAACGACATGGTCGATCTGGGGCGCGACCTGCTGCTGCGCAAGGTCACGGTTCTGAACGAGGGGCCGGAGCGCGAGGTCCGGCTGTTCTTTCACTACGACTGGCACATCTACGGCACCGAAGTCGGCGACACGGTAATGTACTACCCCGCGGTCAAGGGGCTGGTCGCCTACAAAGGCCAGCGCTGCTTCGCCGCCTGCGGACAGGTCGGTGACCGCATCGGGCTGGACGGCTACGCGTGCGGCAAGAAAGACGTTGGCGGTGCGCAGGGAACCTGGCGGGACGCCGAGGATGGCGAGCTCGGCAACAACCCGATCGAGCAGGGGTCGGTCGACATGACGCTGGCGCTCAAACTGGGTCGCATCGCGCAGGGGCAGACGGGCACGGCCTACCAGTGGCTGATCGCCGCGCGCAATCTTGCCGAGCTGGAGACGGTCGCCGACGTCGTCACGCTGCGCGGACCGGAAGCGTTTCTCGTGCGCACGCGATCGTACTGGGCCGCGTGGGTCAACAAGGAGGAACGCGAGTTCGCGGACCTCTCGCCCCAGGTGGCCGACCTCTTTCGCCGCTGCCTGCTGGTGGTGCGGACCCAGATCGACAGCGGCGGCGCCGTACTCGCCGCCAACGACTCCGACATCATCAAGTTCGCGCGCGACACCTATAGCTACATGTGGCCGCGGGACGCCTCACTGGCGGTCTACGCGATGGACCAGGCCGGGTACGTCGACGTACCCCGCCGGTTCTTCGAGCTCTGCGCCCGGATCGTCACCAAGGAGGGGTACTTCCGCCACAAGTACACGCCGGCCGGCGACCCGGGAAGCAGCTGGCATCCATGGGTCGATGCCACAGGAAAGCCGCAGTACCCGATCCAGGAGGACGAGAGCGGGCTGGTCCTCTTCGCCCTCTGGCAGCACTACGACCGCCATCGCGACTTCGAGTTCTTCAAGGCCTATTACCGGCCGCTGATCATCCTGGTCGGTGATTTCCTGGCCGGCTACATCGACCCGCTCACCGGGTTGCCGCAGCCGAGCTACGACCTCTGGGAGGAGCGTCGCGGGGTGATGAGCTTCACGGTGGCCACCGTCTGGGCCGGGCTGCGGGCCGCGGCCAACTTCGCCGCGCTCTACGGCGAGACGACGCTGGCCGACCGCTACCGGGGCGTGGCGGAGGGGATCAAGCAGGGAACGCTGAAGTTCCTCTTCGATGCGGAGCTGAATCGCTTCATCCGCCGCATCTATGTCAAACCCGATGGCACGACAGCGCGCGACCTGACGATCGACTCCAGCGTCTACGGGCTGTGGTACTTCGGCATGTTCACGGCCGACGACCCGCAGATCGTGAGCACGATGAAGGCGGTCTATGAGCGGCTCTGGTGCAAGACCGAGGTCGGCGGCATCGCCCGCTACGAGAACGATTGGTACTACCAGGTGAGCCAGGACATCGCGAACGTCCCCGGCAACCCGTGGTTCATCTGCACCATGTGGTACGGGCAGTGGCTGGTCAGCCAGGCGCGCACCCTCGACGACCTCAAGAAGGCGCGTGACATCCTCGACTGGGTCGCGGGCGCCGCCTTCCCGAGCGGCGTGCTCTCCGAGCAGCTCGACCCCTACAGCAAGGCGCCCATCTCGGTCTCGCCCCTGACCTGGAGCCATGCCACCGTGGTGTCCCTGGTCAACGAGTACGTGCGCAAGCGGAAGGCGCTGGCGGCCTAGGGCCAAGACCCGATGTCTCGCGTCGCCTGGCTTTGATATTCTCGACTCCGTGCACGGCGTGCTGGCGGCGATCAAGGCTGATTTCGGTTGCCTACTCGTCGCCGCGCTCTTCATCATCATCATGGCGTCGACGATCATCTTCGCGACGATCTTGACGCCACCAGCCCATAACCCCTTCGTGTGATGGCTTCCTCCTTCAAACGCCTCATGGAAGACAGCCGCGAGATCTCGCGGCGAAGCTTCCTTGCCATCACCGGCTGGGTTGGCTTTACCGCCGCCTCGGCGATCGCCCTCTACCAGAGCCTCAAGTTCGTCTATCCGAACGCCACTTACGAAGACCCCCCGGCCTTCAAGGCGGACGCACCCGGCACCTACGCGGTTGGGTCGACGACGGTCCTCATCGACAAGCGGGTCGTCATCAACCACGATCCGGACGGCTTCTATGCCATCAGCCTGATCTGCACCCACCTCGGTTGCACGCCCCGTTACTTTGAGGACGTCACCAGCGACCTGGTCGCCGCCGGCACCTCGATCTCAAAAGACCCCGATACCGGCCAGCAGGCGACGAAAGCCAACCCGGCCCTGAAGGGTTTCAAGTGTCCATGCCACGGCAGCCGCTACTTCCGCGACGCCATCAACTTCTTCGGGCCGGCGCCCCGGCCGATGGACCGGGTCCACGTCGAGGTGGCCCCGGATGGGAAACTCTTGGTCGACCGCTCTGTCATTGTGGATCGCGCGTTCCGCCTGAAAGTCTGATCAGCTAAGCGGGAGGGTTCATGACCGTTATCCGTGCGGCGCTGGACGAGATGTTCGCCGTTATCGGCCAGATGGTTGGCTCGGTCTTCCGCCACGGTCTTCCCCTCACCGACAAGATCGCTGCCCGCACAGCGCTCACGAACTTCTTCCTTCATATCCACCCGGTCCGCGTCCGCCGCTCCTGGATCCGGATGTCGTACACGCTCTGCCTCGGCGGTCTGTCCTTCTTCCTCTTCATCGTGCTGACCGTCACCGGGCTCTTCCTGATGTTCTATTACGTGCCCTCCACTCAACACGCCTACCAGGACATGCGCGACCTGCAGTTCGTCGTCACCTTCGGCGGCGTCATCCGCAACATGCACCGCTGGGCGGCTCACGCGATGGTGATCACGGTCTGGCTCCACATGGCGCGCGTCTTTTTGACCGGCGCCTACAAGAAGCCGCGCGAGTTCAACTGGGGCGTCGGGACCCTGTTGCTGCTGATCACGCTGCTGTTGAGCTTCACCGGCTACCTCTTGCCCTGGGACCAGCTCTCCATCTGGGCCGTCACGGTTGGCACCAACATGGCGAAGTACGCGCCCATCGCCGGTCCGTACACCCGCTACCTGCTGATCGGAGGGCGCGTGGTGGGTGACAATGCGCTGCTGCGGTTCTACGTGCTGCACGTCGTGGGGCTGCCACTGGCGGCGTTCCTGCTGATGGTCGTCCACTTCTGGCGAGTCCGAAAAGATGGCTTCAGCGGGGGGCTGTAGTTAGGCATGGCCACCGAAGCCCGCGACCGGATCGCCGCCCGCGAGCGCGTGGAGCAGCGCCGCCGCCAGGTGGAGGTGCCGTCGACCGTCCGCGACGACAGCGAGGACGAGATGGTCGTCTCGTTCCCCGAGTTCGTCTTCAAAGAGTTCATCGCGGCGGTCGCCATGACTGTCTTCCTCCTGGTGGTCTCGATTTTTTTACAGGCGCCGCTGCTGGGGCTGGCGAACCCGGGCATGACCCCGAACCCTTCCAAGGCACCGTGGTACTTCCTTGGCCTGCAGGAACTCCTCTCGCGCTTCCCGCCGCTGATGGCCGGCGTCGCTTTCCCGACCTTCGTGATCGTGCTCATGATCCTGGTGCCGTTCCTGGATCGCAACCCAAGCCGGCGGCCGTCGGAGCGGAAGGTTGCCATCATCCTGTTCGCGCTCTACACCACGATCGTGGTGGCGCTCGTCATCATCGGCACCTTCTTCCGCGGCCATGAGTTCATCTGGGACTGGGGCTGGGTGCTCGGCAACCCGCAGACCTGCGGAGGGAAGCCGTGCTAGGGCGCGCCTTCCTCGTGGTGAGCGCCGCCTTCCTGCTGCTGCTCGGCTTTGCCTTCTACCAGGACCTGAGCCGGCCGTGGGCGCCGATCCAGGAGAAGTACGCGGCGCAGTACGGCCAGGACTTCCCCATCCAGGTGCAGCAACTCTTTCCCAAGGTCCAGGTCAACGGCCAGTTCATGGTGGAGCGATGCATCACCTGCCACGTGCCCGACATCGCCAAGATCGGCCCGCAGCAAGCAGCCGAGCGACTTGGTCCCAACCATCCGTCCATGATCACCGACGCCGTCTTCGCGAAGTACGGCCAGGAGACGTTGATCTGCCGGCCGGTCACGGCCGCCGCCAGTCCGTCGCCGTCGCCGTCGGCCGCCGCCTCGCCGTCGGCGAAGGCATCCCCGTCGGCGACCGCCTCGCCCTCGGCCGCGGCATCACCCGCGGCCTCGCCATCCGGCACGACGATGACCGCCACCAGTTGCCTCGATCCGCGTGCCCAGCCCTTTTACGTGCTCGACGCCAATGGAAAGGTCGTCAACGATCCCTCGACGAACAAGCCGGTGGTAGCGCAGCTCACAGGCTTCATCCCGAATGCCTACAAGGGATTGGGGATCGATGAGAGCGGCTGCATCATCTGCCACAACGGCAACCGCCAGGCCACCGACCAGGCCGGCGCGCATCAGAACCTGGTGGCGAACCCCTTTGGGACCTTCGACAAGGCGCCCCAGCTCTACGAGAACAATTGCGCGCAGTGTCATGGGGCGACAGGCGAGGGCGGCAAGGGGCCGCCACTCAACGACCAGAACCGGCTGGGCTTCTTCAACGACGACTATTACTACCGCTGCATCTACCTGGGCAATACGGGCGAGGAACACAAGGGCACGATCATGCCGGCGTGGGGCGTCAACAAGCTGCTGCCCCAGCCGGTCAACGACAATATCAATCTGCTGGTTCACTGGATCCGGATGTGGCAGCAGTACGCGACTCGCCCATGAGACGTCAGCAGCTCAAGAACCTGGTCGGGACGGCTCTCGCCTTCGCCGTGCTGGTGGGGTTCACCGCGCTAGTGATTCTGGCGGAGAACCTGCTCGACGTCACCAAGGCCCATAAGGCGGGCGGCTGATGGCGCCCGCTCTCGTCGAGCTGATCAACCTCAGTCGTGACCCAGGGGCCGGCGATTTCTTCTTCGTACTGATCTGGGCCGTCTGCACCCTGCTGCTGGTCGCCTATTACTGCTATCGGATGTTCCAGCGGTAGCGGTTCCAGCGCCTGTGGTCGAGCTTCATCGTCCCCCGGGCCTGACGGCCCCCCAACCCCGGGCGAGTGTCCGGCTGGCGACCTGGCTCTCGGCGGTGCCGGGCCTGGGTCAGCTCTACAATCGCCAGCCGACGAAGGCGCTGATCTTCCTCTTCGGCGTGGTCGGTCTCTTCCTGATCACGCTGAACATCCCGGGCGCGACCGGCGAGCTGCTGGCGTTCTGGAAGCCGCGCGGAAGCGCGATGGTGCTGCTCTCGCTGCTGCTGGAGATGATTTCTCTGCTGGTCTTCATGGCCACCTTCCTGCTGGCATTGACCCTCTGGTACGACGCCATGCACGACGCCCGCCGGACGGCGCAGGAACGCAACGGCCAGCGGCAACCCGGCGGCCGGTGGTGGCTATTCCACCGATGATGCCGCAGCCGGTCGGTACACTGTCGTGAGCGTGAATCCGCGTCGACGTCTGTTCGGCATCATGCTGCCCGCGCTCGGCGCCATCGCCGGGCTCGCCCCCATCTCCGCAGGCGCGGTCGATGTCAGTCCGCTCAATTGCGCTGGGCCTAATGCGTGCGAGATCGTCAGCATTTACACGAGTATCTTCTGGATTGCGATGACGGTGCTCGTCGTCGTCGGGGGGCTTATCGTCTATGCGGCGCTGCGATTCCGGCGCAAGGACGACCGCGAGCCGGCCCAGGTGCACGGCAACCCTCGCCTGGAGATCGTGTGGACCGCGATCCCGGTGCTGATCGTTTCGTTTTTATTCATCCGCACCACCCTACGCATGGACTACGTGCGGAACGGGCCGCCGCCGCAACAGACCATCCAGGTCACCGGGATCCAGTGGGCGTGGTCATTCAAGTATCCCAACGGCAGGACGAGCGTCACCAAGCTGACCATCCCTACGGGAGAGGTGGTGCGGCTGCAGGTCACCAGCCGCGATGTGCTCCATTCCTTCTGGGTGCCGCGGCTGGGCGGACAGATCTACGCCAAGCCGGGCTTTCAGAACAGCGGCTGGATCGAGGCCAGCCAGCCGGGCCAGTATCTTGGACAGTGCAACGAGTTCTGCGGCCTCGACCACTATTCGATGATCCTTGAGGTGGACGCCGTCTCCCAGGACCAATATCAGGCCTTCTTGAGTGGCGCCCCTCCACCGGGCGCCGGGCCGCCGCCGGCCGAGAAAGTCAACGGCGTTCCTGCCGCTGCCACCGTGGCTGAAACCGATGACCTGAAGTTCCAGCCGTCCAGCGCGACGGTGAAAGTGGGCGACATCGTCCAGTGGACGAACACCGGCAACTCGATTCATAGCGTCACCTTTGATAATCAGCAGGTGCCGAGTCTGGACACGCAAAACGGAGGCGAGGCGTACGAGGTCAAATTCCTGAAGCCCGGAACGTACCACTACATCTGCACCTATCACGTAACCTCCGGGATGACGGGCACGCTTACGGTGACTGGAGGATGAGGGAGATAACAACGAATGGCTAGCGTCGCGCTGCCGCGGACCGCTGCCAGAAGCCGCAACGTCGTGCTCGAGTGGCTGACCACGGTCGACCACAAGAAGATCGGCATCCTGTACCTGTACACCACGTTCTTTTTCTTCCTGGTGGGCGGCATCATGGCGCTCCTGATGCGGACGCAGTTGGCGGTCGGTGGCAACGACTTCCTGACGCCCAAGCTCTACAACCAGATCATGACCTTGCACGGAAGCACCATGATCTTTTTGTGGATCATCCCGGTCTTCTCCGGGTTCGGCAACTATTTCGTCCCACTCATGATCGGCGCCCGCGACATGGCGTTTCCTCGCATCAACGCCTTCTCCTTCTGGCTGATCCCGCTGGGTGGCCTGACCATGTACAGCGGCCTGCTGACCCAGACCGGTGCGGCGGCCGGCGGTTGGACGGGTTACGTACCGCTGACCGAAAAGGCCTATGCCGTAGGCCTGGGCCAGGACCTGTGGATCCTCGGGCTACACATCATCGGCATCTCGTCGATCATGGGCGCGATCAATTTCCTGGTGACAATCCACAATATGCGGACGCCGGGGATGAGCTGGTTCCGCCTGCCGCTGTTCGTCTGGTCGATCGAGATCACGGCGGCGCTCTCCTTGCTCGCCAGCCCATTTCTCGCCGGCGTGCTGGCCATGGTGCTCACGGACCGCCAGCTCGGTACCCACTTCTTCAACCATGGCGCTGACCCTCTGCTTTACCAGTTCATCTTCTGGTTCTATTCCCACCCGGCCGTCTACATCATGATCCTGCCGGCCTTTGGAATCGTCTCGGAGGTCATCCCGGTGTTCAGCCGAAAACCGATCTTCGGCTACCGCGCGATGGCCTTCTCCATGGCGGCCATCGGCGTGCTTGGTTTCATGGTCTTCGCCCACCACATGTTCACCACCGGATTGCCGCTGGCGCTGCAGGAGTTCTTCATGGCGACCACTGCCTTGATCGCGGTTCCGTCCGGCGTCAAGGTGCTGAACTGGCTCGCCACCCTGTGGGGCGGCTCGATCAAGTACACGACCGCCATGTTGTTTGCGGTCGCGTTCGTCTTGATGTTCCTGATGGGCGGCGTCGACGGCGTCTTCATGGCCTCGTTGGCGGCGGACTACCAGATCCACGCCACCTATTGGGTCGTCTCCCACATTCACTATGTCCTCTTCGGCGGCAGCGTCTTTGGGGTTTTCGCCGCCTTCTTTTACTGGTTCCCGAAGATGACCGGCCGCTATCTGAATGAGACCCTCGGCAAGCTCCAGTTCTGGCTGCAGCTGGTCGGGTTCAACGTCACCTTCATGCCGATGCACTTCCTCGGGCTCGAAGGAATGCCGCGGCGGATCGCGATCTGGCTGCCCAACCGCACCGATTGGGCCCCTTGGAACTTGATGGCGAGTATCGGCGCCTTCGTGATCGCGACCGCCGTGCTGATCTTCATCATCAACTTTGCGATCAGTGTGCGAGGTGGCCGGCGGGCTCCGGCGGATCCGTGGGAAGGGAACACGCTGGAATGGGCAACGACATCGCCACCCCCGGCCCATAACTTCGACACCGTCCCGCCGGTCCGCAGCGGGCGTCCCCTTCGTGACCTGCGTCGCGGCGTGAGCACGGCCGCTGAGCACACGTAGCCCCAGGATGAAGGCATTCCGGGCGCTGAGCGCCGCGACCGCGATCGTGACCTACGCCCTGGTCGTGCTCGGTGGCGTCGTTCGGGTCTCCGGCTCCGGCCTCGGCTGCCCGGACTGGCCGCTCTGCCACGGCCGCGTGCTCCCGCCCCTCGACATGCACGCCATCATCGAGTACTCACACCGGACGACCGCCTCGCTCACGAGCGCCCTGGTCGTGCTCACGGCCGTCTTCGCCTGGCTCGCCTGGCGCAAGCGCCGCGACATCGTGATTCCAGCGACGGTCGCTCTGGGTCTGCTCGTGTTGCAGGTGGTGCTGGGCGCGATCACGGTGCGGCTCGAGCTGCCGCCGATGATCGTGCTGGCTCACCTCGCGACCGCGATGGCGCTCCTGGCGGCGGTCTGTGTGACAGCGGTCGCCGCGATCGTTCCTCGGGCAACTGTCTCCGCTGATCGCGGCTCGGTTTTCCTGGCGCGCGCCGCTGCCGCCGGCACCTACCTGCTGATCCTCAGCGGTTCGCTCGTGGTAGGCAGCGGCGCGAGCGGCAGCTGCGACGCCTGGCCGCTGTGCGGCGGCGGCTTCAACCTTGCCTTCGGCGGGTCCCCGGCGATCCAGCTCCTCCACCGAGGCCTGGCCGCCGCGGTCGGGGTGCTGATCATCGTCAGTCTGTTCGCCCTGATGAAGCGGCATCCCGAGGCCCGCGCCGTGCGAGCCACGGTCGCGCTGACGCTGGCGGCGCTCGCATTCCAGGTTGCGGTCGGCGCCGCGGTCGTCGCGCTGCACCTACCCGCGGCGTTGCGAGGCCTCCACCTGGCCCTGGCCGGCGCGGTCTGGGCCGGCACCGTCGTGCTCGCGGTGGTCGTGGACCGGCTCCCGGCCGCCGGTGCACCGGTTGGGCTGACGGCCGATGCCCGCCGTAAGCCCCGGGCCGCGCGAGACGTCGTGCTCGACTATGTCAGCCTGGCCAAGCCGCGCATCATCCCGCTGCTGCTGATCACCGCCCTGGGCGGGATGATGATGGCGCAGCGCGGTTGGCCGGCGACCGGCCTGGTGGTGCTGACCCTGCTCGGCGGGGCGCTGGCCGCGGCCGGCGCCGGAGCCATCAATTGCTGGATCGACCGCGACCTCGACGGGGAGATGCTCCGCACGCGACGCCGCCCACTGCCCGACGGGAGGATCGCGCCCGGCCACGCCCTGCTCTTCGGTATCGCGCTCGGCCTGGCCGCCTTCGTGCTGCTGGCCTTCTGGGTCAACGTGCTGGCCGCGACACTGGCGATCAGCGGCCTGCTCTTCTACGTCTTCGTCTACACGCTCTGGCTCAAGCGCTGGACGGTACAGAACATCGTGATCGGCGGCGCCGCTGGGGCCGTGCCGCCGGTGGTTGGATGGGCCGCCGTCACGCACCGGGTGGACCTGACGGCGATCTATCTCTTCGCCGTCATCTTCCTCTGGACGCCGCCGCATTTCTGGGCGCTGGCCCTTCGGCTCAAGGGCGATTACGCGCGGGCGCGCGTGCCGATGCTGCCGGTGGTCCGCGGCGAAGCGGTCGCCCGCCGCCAGATCCTGCTGTACACGGTGGTCCTGGTCGCCGTCACGCTCGCGGTCGTCGTGACCGGCGCGCTCGGCTTGCTCTACCTGGCCGGGGCGGTCGTTCTCGGCGGCGTCTTCATCGGGCTCGCGCTCGTCAATCTCCGCAGCCAGCGGCAGCGGTGGTCGCGACTGCTCTTCGATTACTCGATCGCGTATCTCGGGCTGCTCTTCGCGGTGATGGTGGCCGATCGGATGATCGGGAGGCTATAGTGTCCGGTGATCTTTGATGCATAGAGACGAAGCGCGCAAGAACGTTCGTCTCGGGATCCTGCTGTTCGTGACGGCGCTGATCATGTTCGGCCTGGCCTTCGCCTGGGCGCTGATCTACAACAACTTCGGCGCATGACGGAACCTGAGCAGGGTCCGCACGCCGAAGGCCACGAGGCGATCCATCTCCCGCCGCCGAGCATCTGGCCGGCCGTGCTGGCGGTCGGGATTGCGCTAATCCTGACTGGACTCATTCTCAACCTGGTCGTGCTGAGCGCCGGGGTCGTCATCGCCGTAACCGCGACCGCGCTGTGGGTGCGCGACGCGCGACGAGAGTTCGAAGCGCTGCCCGAATAGGGCAGTCACCTGATTCTGCGCCGTCGGGGACGATTCCAGGGCGACGGCGCGTCGCCGCCCCGTAGACTCAGTCTCAGAGGTAAACCGTTCGGACAAGGAGGCAATGCGTGAGCGTTTGGAAGATGGCAATCGTGGCAGCTGGGAGCACCCTGGTGCTGGCCGCGTGCGGGAGCTCGAGCGGCGGCGACGGCGGCACCTCCGCCTGCACGCCTAAGGGCGGCACCACCAGCGGCACCGCATCCCAGGTCGTCAAGATCAACCCCGACCCGAACACGGTCGGCAGATTTGACCCGTCGACCGTGACCGTCACCAAGGGCCAGACGGTCGAGTGGGATTGGGTCGATAACTCGGCCCAACACAGCGTCACGTCGGACGACACCCCGACCTTTGACTCCGGCCTGTGTAACGCGGGCGCCAAGTTCTTCGTGACCTTCAACAGCGCGGGCGATTTCAAATATCACTGCACCATTCATGCTGCGATGACCGGAGACATCAAGGTCAGTTAGAGACATGGGGGAAGGAATCCGGCGATTCCTTCCCTAGACTCTCGGGGATGAAGCGATTTGCGGCAGTCGTGGCCGCGGTCTGGCTGGTGGCGTGCGGCGGGTCGGCGCAGCCGGATGACGCGGCCATCGTCTCCGACTTCCACAACCACCAATCAAGCGTCGAGGTGACCGCCGATGGAACCGTGGTGCGGCTGCTGCCCGACCGAACCAGCTCCACCGGCACGCACGAGCAGTTCATCGTCAAGCTCTCGTCGGGGGATATCACCGTCGAGGTGGAGCACAATATCTCGATCGCGGCGCGGGTCCCGGTCGCCCTGGGCGATCACATCATCGTGCATGGCGAGTACATCTGGAACTCGCAGGGTGGGCTGATCCACTTCACGCACCATGACCCGAAGGGGAGCCACGAGGGCGGCTACATCCAGGACAACGGGAAGACCTACGACTGAGGCGTCCGCACGCGTTCGACCTCGCCGGCGACGACGTTGATCCGCGAGCCGTCGTCGAGGCGAACCCGCAGCGCCCCATCTTCCGAGACGTCCTCCGCGACGCCGCGAATCAACGCGCCGTCGCGTTGGAAGGTGACCGCGTCACCCAGCATCGAGCTCCGGCTGCGCCAGCCCGGCACGATCCAGCTGACGCCTTCGCGATCCGCGCGCTCGTAGGCGTTGCCGAGGTCGTTGAGGATGGCAGCCAGCAGTGGTTCACGCTCCAGCTCGTGACCCAGTTCGATCTTGAGGGAGGTGCCGCCGTTGGGCAGATCCCCAGGCGCTTGGTTGACGTTCAGGCCCACGCCCAGCACGACGTCCGCCCCCGCGGGGCGTTCCAGCAGGATCCCCGCCAGCTTTTTGCCGTTGAGGAGGACGTCGTTCGGCCACTTGAGATCGGGCACGGCCCCCGTGGCGACCTCGATCCCGCCCGCGACCGTCAGCGCCGCGAGCAGCGGCAGTAGGGGGAGGACATCGCGCGGCGGCTGGAGGACGGTGGAGAAGAGGAGCGCCGTTTCCGCCGGAGCGACCCAGGACCGCCCCTGGCGCCCTCGGCCCTCGCGCTGCAGATCGGTGACCACCGTCCATCCCTCTTTGGCCCCGCGACCGGCGGCGGCGCGCGCCAGGTCCTGCGTGCTGCTGCACGATGGCTCGTAGTGCAGCATCCAGATGACCTCGCCCGCGACCAGCTGGGCGCGCACCCGGTCGAGGACAATCGCGCTCATTGGATAGGAGGCGCGGTGATCGCCGCGTCGCTGCTCCCGGCCTGGACGGTGATGATCCCGGCGACGATGACCCCTGCGCCGAGGACCTGCAGCGGCTGCAGCCGGTCCCCGAGCACGAAGAACGCGATCAGGCCGGCAAAGACCGGCTCGGCCGTGGCCACGATGCCGGCCGACGAAGGGCGGATGGTTCGCAGTGCCAGGACAAACAGGCTGTGCGCGACCAGGGTGCCCAGCAGGCCGAGCAATGCCATGACGGCCCAGACCCGCCAGTCCGTCGGTAGGCGGGTGCCACTGGCGACGTCGAACGCCGCCCACAGCAAGCTGCCGGCTCCGAAACCGTAAACCAGCAGAGTCCAGGCATTGAGCCGGCGGGCCAGGGTCGACGCTCGCAGGACATAGAAGGCAAAGAAACCGGCTGCCACGAGGCCCAGCATGACACCGGGAAGGTTGACGCGGAGGAGTGCCGGCTGATAGGCCCCGACCGCGAAGAAAGCTCCGACCAGCACCATGGCGAGGGCGCCCCAGACCTGAGCCGGGACCGCCTGCCGCCGGTGATACCGTTCGAACGCCGTGACCGCGACCAGGCCCAGGTACTGGACGAGCAGGGCTACCGCGATGTTGATCCGGGCGATCGTCAGGTAGTAGCTCAGCTGCACCCCGGCCAGGCCGATCGTGCCGAAAACCGCAAGCGCCGGAAGCTCATTGCGATCGACGCGGAGCAGCGCGGGCCGAACCGCGAGAAGGATGACAAAGAGCCAGGCGAAGGCCCATCCAATCCGAAGTTGCGCCAGTACGAGGGGCGAGTAGCCCAGCTTGAAGAGCGCCTTGACGGCGTTGCCGCCGGCGGCGAAGAGGAACGCAGAAAGGACCACCAGGGCGTAGCCGGCTCTAATTGATCTCAGCGATGACCCTTGGGCGAGATCAAACCGCTCTTTAAGTTCTTGACCAACTCCGTATTTGAAAGTAATGTAAACCCTCGGGAAGCATGGCTCGGACCACCCTCGGCAGCGGACGGATGATCGAGCAGACCTCGGTCCAGATCACCGCGCAACGCGAGCGTTGGCAAGCGGAGCGCGAGTTGCGGTATGCACGCAGGAACCGGATCCGTCACATCGACCGGCTGCTGGACGAGCTCGAGATGCTCAACATTGCGGAGGAGACCCAGTTGCCCGCAGACCTGGCGTTCCGCGTCCAGCGCCTCGCCGCCGAGATGGAGCACCCCCTCGGCAACCGGGCACCTGAGGATATTTCCATCGGGGAATCGATGGACGCGCTCTACGACCTGCAGGACGGGCTGATGCTCACGCTTGATGGCGTCCAGGACGACGAAGAAGTCTAAGGCGTAAGTCTCGGCGGTCGCGTCCTTCGGTTACGGCTTGCCGTTGCCTTGCGGGTTGCCGCCCTGGCCGTTGTTGATCTTGTCTTTGCTCTTTCCCTGGTCGTCCGCGTGTTTCTTGGCGGCAATCGCGATCGTCGACTGACCGGCATCGTTCAGCGAGCCGGCCAGCCCATCCGACGCGATCGCCAGGCCCTTGATCTTCACGAGGAAGGCGCTGTCGCGATCGGCGTTCGCGGCCCAGAGGGGGCCGAGATCGCTTTGTCCTGCCAGGTTGAGCTCCGCCGCGGCCTGCTGCGATCGGTAGTCCGTGAGCAGTGACTTCATGACGTCAGTCGTCGATCCACGGCCTTCCAGGTTGAGCAGTGATTGATTGGCCCAGTTCAGCAGCGAGCCCACGGGTGCCTTCGCATTCGAGCCTGTGATGAAGTTGTAGATGCTCGAAAGGAAAGGGTCGATGATTGCCACCGGCTGCGCTCCGGCGCCGCTGCGTTGCTGCTGCAGTATCGTGTAGGTGTTGAGCAGGTCCGCGTTCGCCTGGGCCAGCTCCGACAATCCGCGCTGCGTCGGATCGCTGGTCGTGCGCGTCAGCCCATCGAACCACTCCTGGACGACGTAGAAGGCGCTGTCGGCGCTGACGCCCTGCGGCTGGTTCCAGAGCGCGTCAACGTCGGTCGCGCTCGCGGCCTGAGCCGTGAGCGGAACCAGCGAGAGCGCCGCAACGACACATGCGGCGACCAGGCGGCGTTGCATGACACAACCTACAGGGAGCATGTGGCCTCGAATCGAATCATCCGCCCGCTGCATTGAGGCGCCACAAACACGCCGGTCGCAGAGCGTTGACGGTGCTGACGCGGACCGCTAACGCTGGAGGTTTTCCACGACGGTCGAGATCCCCTGTCCCACGCCGATGCACATCGTGGCGAGGCCGTAGCGCGCCTTGCGGCGGACCAGCTCGTGGACCAGGGTGGCGATCAAGCGCGCCCCGCTGGCGCCCAATGGGTGACCCAGGGCGATCGCGCCGCCGTTCGGGTTGACACGCTCGGGGTCGAGCTCGAGGTCGCGAATGCAGGCCAGCACCTGTGACGCGAAGGCCTCATTCAGCTCGACGCTGTCCAGGTCGGAAACCCGTAAGCCCGCGCGGGCGAGGGCCTTGCGCGATGCCGGAATCGGTCCCAGGCCCATGACGGATGGGTCGACGCCCGCGCTGGCCGCGGCCAGGACTCGCGCCAGAGGCCGCGCTCCTATCCGCTGCGCGTGTGACTCCGCCATCATCACGAGGCAGGCGGCGCCGTCGTTGAGCGGTGAGGAGTTGCCGGCGGTCACCGTCCCGTCCTTTTCAAAGGCCGGCTTTAGGCTCGCCAGCTTTTCGATGCTGGTATCCGCCCGCGGCCCCTCGTCCTTCTCGAGCTTGCCGCCATCGGCTAGCCCTACCGGCACCAGCTCGTTGCGGAAGTGGCAGGCCTCCTGCGCCGCGACCGCCTTGCGATGGCTGCCGAGCGCCCACTGATCCTGGGCTTCGCGGGTGATGCCGTAGCGGCGGGCGACGACCTCGGCGGTCTGTCCCAGGCCGATCGGAGGATACGTCTCCGCCAACTTTGGGTTGATCATTCGCCAGCCCAGCGTGCTGTCGTGCAGCGTCTGGGCACCGCGGGCGAATTCGCGATGCGGTTTCTCCAGGATGTAGGGGGCGCGCGTCATGCTCTCGACGCCGCCCGCGAGAAAGCAGACGCCGTTTCCGGTTTCGATCTCGCGTGTCGCCGCCACCACCGCCTGCATGCCCGAGCCGCAGAGCCGGTTCATCGTGGCAGCCGGGATCTCGACCGGAAGCCCGGCGAGCAGCACCGCCATCCGGGCGACGTTGCGGTTGTCCTCACCGGCCTGGTTGGCGTCACCGAAGTAGACGTCCTCGATGCTCGCCGGGTCGAGCTGGTTGCGTCGCACCGCCTCGCTGACTACCAGCGCGGCCAGGTCGTCGGGGCGGACGTCCTTGAGGGCGCCGGCATAGCGTCCGATGGGGGTGCGTAGCGCGTCGACGATTACCGCTTTCTCCATCGACGACATGCTACACACCCTTTTCGGCCCCCACCCCGCCCTCCCCCAGAGGGGGAGGGAACGACCGGCTCACTAAAATGTTGCCGGAGTCATGAGCGATCTCGCCCGCCAGTATGACGCGGTGAACTTGATGGCCGATCCGCTGCATGGCTACATCAAGATCACGAAGCGGGTCCACGGCGGCAGTGTCGCCGCCGAGCAGGACCTGCTCGATCACCCATGGCTGCAGCGACTGCGTCGCATCCACCAGCTCCAGTCGGCGTGGTGGGTTTTCCCGGGCGGCGAACATTCGCGCTTCCAGCACGCGCTCGGGGCCATGCACCTGAGCGGGGACTGGGCCCGCCGGCTCTATCCAAATCTCGCCGAGGTGGTGGGCGATGTGCCGTCGCTCGCGTGCGTGGAGGAGACGCTTCGCGTGGCGGGCCTGCTGCACGACGTGGGCCACGGGCCTTTCGGTCACTTCTTCGACCAGAACTATCTCGATCGCTTCTCGATCGACCACGAGGTGATCGGTCGGGCGCTGATCGGCGGGGAACTGGCCTCGATCATCGCCGCCATGGACGCCAGCCCCTCCGGGCCGTTTGCCGCCGGGGAGCGGATCGACCCGCGCTGGATCGCTGACTTAATCGCTGAGCCAGACCTCCCCGGCCTGTCCGCCCCGGCCTGGGTGCGGGCCCTCAAGCCGGTGCTCAATGGCATGTACACGGCGGACAACCTGGACTATGTGCCGCGTGATGCCTACATGTGCGGCGTCAAGGTGGGCCCGGTCGACATCGAACGGCTGCTGCACTACTCGTTTCTGGGGCGGGAGGGGATGCTGCTCCACCAGCATGGAACCCAGGCGCTGCTCCTCTTCCTGAATGCGCGCCTCTACCTCTACAACAACATCTATTACCACCGGACGGTGCGCCGGATCGACCTCCACATGCGGGAGATCTTCCGGGAGACCATCGACCGGATTCTTCCCGGCAACCCGCTCGAGCACCTCGACCATTACCGGGAGCTGACCGATTGGTCGCTGATCGACACCGTGGACCGCTGGCGCCACGATGGTGGCCGCGCCGCGGAGCTGTCGCACGAGTGGGGCCGGATCGTCCGGCGCGAGCTCAAATGGCGGTTGATCTTCGAGGACTACTACGAGTTCTCCAACCTGCCCGACGCCTTCCTCTACCCGCAGCCGTCCGACTACGTGCGCCGGATCCGCGAGGCGCTACCGTCGTCGCTGAAGGGAGCGTCCTTCGAGGTGGACCTGGCGTCGGTCGACCCGCGGCCGCAGAACCCGTTCACGGACCCATTCCCGGTGAACATCTACAACCCGGTGAGCCGCGCCGTGGAGCGGAGCGCCGTCGCCGAGCTGTTCCGGCGCTTGCCGATCCGCACCACCCTGGTGCGTGTCTTCACCGACGACACGCGGCAGGTCGAGGCGCTGCGCGGGGCCGTCGAGCGCGCCCTCTACCGGCGGGACTCGGACCTGGCGGAGGCGGTCCCCTGATGGCGGTCCAGTCCCAGGAGGCGATCAAGCCGCTCACCGTACTCGAGCTCAACACCCACATTCACGACCTGCTCGCCGCCCGCTTCCAGAGCGTTGTCGTCAAGGGGGAGGTCAGTGGCGTCACCCTGCGCGGCGGCCACGTCTGGTTCACGCTGAAAGACGCGACGGCCGCCGTCGGGGCGGTGATCTTCAGCAGCACCGCCCGCCGGCTCCCATTTCTACCGGAAAACGGGCAAGAGCTGGTGCTCACCTGCCAGGTCGACTATCACGCGCAGTACGGGCGCGTCAACCTGGTGGTCAGCAAGCTCGATTACGACGGCGCCGGCAAGCTGCGGGCTGCGATCGAGCAGCTCAAACGCCGCCTCGAGGCCGAGGGCGCCTTCCGTCCGGAGCGCCGACGGGCACTCCCGTTCTTGCCGCGCTGCATCGCCTTGATCACGTCGCCCAGCGGCGCCGTCATCCACGACCTGCAGCAGGGGATCTGGGAACGTTTCCCCAATACGCGGCTGGTCCTCTATCCGGCGAGGGTGCAGGGAACGG
>WNFA01004885.1_pt1 | contig 18932 bp, 16 predicted proteins | sample 5400481 | NCBI WGS metagenome assembly WNFA01 (sample SAMN13153340, study PRJNA577476) | soil metagenome | isolation source: 120 cm saprolite under Douglas fir tree site 2 hole 1 replicate 2 | place: USA:California | collected 2015-04-18
CTCGCAGGATTCGGAATCGCCGAGCTAATGAAGGAAGCCGGTCTTACCGTAGGCGGGTTCTACAAGCACTTCGATTCGCGTGACGATCTGGTTGCCGAAGCGGTTAGCTCGGCCTTCGGCGGCTGGAAACGTCGAGTGGACACCGCCAAAGCTGGCGGGTCGTCGGTGTCCCTCGCAAAGTTGATCGACGACTATTTGAACGAAGCGCACCGCGACAATCCAGGCACGGGCTGTGCCTTCAGTGCGCTAGCGGCAGAGATCGGACGCAGCCATAAGCGGACCCGTGCTCTCACAACCGAGCAGGTCCGCAACGATATTCAATTGATTGCGGGTCTGCTTCCGGACAACGACCCGCATGCTGCCAGGGCGCAAGCGATCTTAACCTTTAGTGCGCTGGTCGGGGCTATGTCTTTGGCACGCGCCGTATCGGATGAGGCGCTTTCGCGGGAAATACTAAAGACAGTGGCAGAGCGCTTGAAGAATTCCGTTTCAGAACACTAAGAAGTTAAAAGGGCGTAACAATCTGCTGTACTTAGTGCCTGGCGCTGTTTGTGCGAACTGACAGTACCTGCAGATAGAGGCCACCATTTACCTCGATAAAAGGAATCCTTATATAAGGATAATCATCTTATGTTCTGTTTGCCCCACTCGGGGCAGCGAACTCGCGACGGAGGGAATTTCCATGTTTCGTAAACTGATTGCCACTGACAACGACAGTACAACGACTATTCTTCGACTGGTGCTAGGAGTGATCTTCTTCGCTCATGGCGCCCAGAAGATGCTCGGATGGTTCGGTGGATACGGCTTCACTGGCACGATGGGCTTCTTCACCGGTATGTTGCACATTCCGGCCGTATTCGCATTTCTAGCGATTGCCGCGGAATTCTTCGGCGGATTGGGCCTGATCTTCGGACTGCTCACTCGGATTGCATCCTTTGGAATCCTTTGCAACATGATCGTGGCGGTCGCGCTGGTCCATGGTCGGTTCGGTTTCTGGATGAACTGGACTGGAGCACAGAAAGGGGAAGGTTATGAGTACCACCTCGTCTTGTTGGCGACTCTGGCGGTTCTGATGATTCGCGGCGCAGGAGCAGCTTCCATCGATCGCCTGCTGTCTTCTCCCGCGACCGTGAAGATCAAAGCCCAGGCCCGACCCCAAGCTGCCTGATTAGGAAGACATAGTGAAAAAGCGTCCTGGTATCACAGCACCTCGGCTGTGGCTGGTGTTCATGAAGAGCTACCGTGTGCTAAGCCTCCTGGCTGAGCGGAGTATCGCCAAGACGGGGTTATGCCTCACGGATTTCGCCGCACTCGAAGCTCTCTTGCACAAGGGCCCGCTAACGATCACGCAGATTCAGGATAAGGTGCGCCTGGCCAGTGGCTCGATGACTGCGGCAGTAGATCGCCTCCAGAAACTCGGGTTGGTGGTACGCAAGGCGAGCCCAATTGATCGACGGGCGCGGGTCGTTCACCTGACGGCAGAAGGTAAGGGTCTGGCGGCATCGTCCTTCGAGCGGCATGTCAAGGATATTGATGCGCTCATGTCACCACTGTCCGAAAAGGAGATGGAACAACTCTACGGATTGCTTAAGAAGCTAGGGCTGCTCGCAGCGGAAAAACTTGAAGAACAACATCCACGGCTTAGCGGTAATGGACAAGCAGGATAATCATCGCCGCGTTCGGTGAATCACCAATCGACGTGAGGACTGTACCCGAAAGGAGAAAAAAGAAAATGCTGAAAATTGGAATCATCGTCGGCAGCACGCGACCGGGGCGGAAAGCCGGGGTCGTCGCAAAGTGGGTGCACGATATCCTGAAAAGCCGCAAGGACGCGGAATTCGAGGTTGTCGACATCGAGGACTACAAGCTACCGCTCCTCGATGAGCCTGTGCCGCCCATAATGCATCAGTATGGCCAGCCGCACACTAAGAGATGGAGCGAGAAAATTGCCTCGCTCGATGCCTATGTTTTTGTCACCCCCGAATACAACCATGCCACCTCGGCGGCGTTGAAGAACGCGATCGATTTCCTTTATCACGAATGGAATAACAAAGCGGCGGGATTTGTCGGATATGGCGGCGCGGGCGGTGTCCGAGCGGTGGAGAACTTGAGGCTAGTGATGGGCGAAATCAAGGTTGCGGACGTGCGAGCGCAGGTGGCCCTTTCGATGTGGACAGACTTTGAGAACTTCACGACCTTTAAGCCGCACGAACAGCACGACAAGGCAGTGCATGCGATGGCAGATGAAGTAATTGCGTGGGGCGGAGCACTGAAGGGGTTGAGAGCAACTCACTGAACAAATAATCGGCACGTGCCCGCCGCTCTCACGCTGAAGCGGAAAGGAGCAAGCTAAATGGATCCGGCTACTCATTCTCCGAGTGACTGATGGGGCTTGACTCCCGCCCCACATGTTGCACAAAAGTTGTTCGCCCGGACTCGAACGACTCATACAACTTGATTAGACGATGAAAAATTGGCGGTGCACGTTTTGTCATCGGGCGCGCCCTGAATCTTCTTGGCGGGCCCTTCATCCAAAACAGGGTGCATCTAGGTATGGTCGGTGGCGTCGGGCCAAACCGAGGAGTTGATGGATGTTTGAGAGCATTCTCTGCCAGGTAACGGAATATGATCCAGACGTCCTTGAATCCCTGATTGGGCTCGCGGTCGAAATTGCTCGCGAGGGTCGGGAGGGAAGGCGCGTTGGCACGCTATTTACACTCGGGGATGAGAATGCCGTGCTCGCGAGATCCAGACCGTTGATTTTGGATCCGTTGTTGGGGCATCCTGAGGCTTCGCGGCATGTGACCAATCTTAACCTCCGCGGAACCATCAAGGAATTGGCGCAACTGGACGGTGGGTTCGTTGTGAGTCACGAAGGAATTGTCCTCTCGGCGTGCCGCTACCTCGATGCGGTAGCCGCGCAAGTGGACGTGCCGCTCGGACTCGGCAGCCGTCACATTGCCGCCGCCAACATGAGTGCCGTCACCAAGGCGGTGGGGATAGTGGTTTCTGAGAGTTCGGTGGTGCGCCTTTTCTGTCATGGACAACTGGTCGGCGAAATCATCCCCGAGGTTTGGATGATGGATCATGCTGCCCACCTGCGTGGTACCGTGAAGAGGGAACAAGTCGGCGAACTCACGATTCTGACACCAAATCTGCGACCGGCCTTGAAGTGAGCGTAACTAACCACAGATATGCGGGACTGAGCACATGACAACGATGCAGGAATTCAGGTGTGAAGTCTGTGGACTCATTACCACCAATCCAACCCACTGGTTCGTAATTCGATGCGGAGATTCCGATCTCACTGTGTACCGGTGGAATTCTGAAACCGCCAACGCCCCCGGCGCCCGGCACTACTGCGGCGAAGCTCACGCCGAGGTATACATCAGTCGCTGGTTTGAATCGGTGTGCGCGCCGCCGAAGCCAAATTTTACCTAGCCATCCGAGAGCGCGCTGTCATCCCTTAGCCTGGCTCTTCCGGGGGCTGTGCTCATGGAGTATCCGGTGATCCCTTGCCCAGAAGAAACAGCTCTTGAGCATTCCAAAGGGTATGGGGGTCGAGAGTTGCAGGTTCGAAATTAGCCAGCTGGTTCTTCGCTCCCACCAGGATATTCGGACTTACCAGACAAATTAAGTTAGAACGTAAGTTGGTGGATGGCGAAAGCGATTCCTGCAAGGAACATCCCGCGACCCGCCTGCCCGGCTACACTATCTTGCCGGCGGAGTCGTAATCGTTTGTTGCGATGGGGATGGACAGGCGGAACGATACTCCATCGTTGCTTGCCGTTGCGTCGTTCTCGAGGTCAAGGATGCCACCGTGCACCTGGACTATTTTTCGCGCAACACATAGACCGAGACCCGACCCTGGTGCGACTTGGATTTCGCACCCTCAGACTAGCGTTCCGGCTTCTTCCAGATGCCGCGGTCGTGCATCAGGCGGATCTGGCGCTTGATCACTTTCTGGCGATATTCTGCGTGCTTCATCGGTTCCCGTTTCAAATACAGGTTCTTGGGATAGATGGGCTTCTCGTAAAGAATCTGGTAAAGCTCGGTGCGCAGATCTTTCAGCCAGTTGTCCCATTGCGCCCGGGCCCGGTGGTCGCGCATGGCCTCGATATCGATTACTCCGGCGACGTAGGTTGAACCTCCGCCGTATTCCTGTCGACCCACGATCTGGCCCTTGTAATTGATGATGAATGAGCGCCCACCGAATGCGTCGATGGGTGTGGTCTCTTCCGGAAACAGGTAATAGGTTCCGAGGTTCGGAGCAACGATGTACATGTTGTTATCCAGAGCGCGCGCCCGGCTCTGGATTTCAAAGATTTCGTTTCCCGTCGCAGGGTGCGGGTAGGAAGCGCGATACACGACCTCGGCCCCGTTCAGGGCTAAAGCGCGCGCATTCTCCGGATACGAGCCCTCGTTGGCCATCATAATGCCCAGGCGGCCGATCGCAGTATCGGCTACCGGCCAGAACGCGTCCAGATTGCGCCCATATTTTTCGATCCACCAGTCGTATACGTCGTGCGGACACACCGAATGCTCCACCGGGAATAGCGGTGAAACCTTGTAGTGCTTCAGAATTACTTTTCCCTTCGGATCGAGGATGAACCCAACGTTAAAAAAGCGATCTTTCAGGTCGGGGTGGCGGGCTTTGGCCTGGGCCATGATGAAGGCATCGTACTCGCGGGCAATCTTGCCCAGTTCTTCGGTTTCTTCGCCGGGTATGTCGATCGCGCACTCGCGCGCGAACTTGACGTGGTCCAGATCGAGCACTTCGTCGTTGAAGGCCTGCAGAGCTCCCTCCGGGATGGCGATCAAGCGCACGGGAATATCCAGAGCTGACAGCCAACTGGCGGCCTTCACCAGGTGCTGCAGGTGGTCGAGATTGATCTTGATGTCTTTACGGCGGCGAATTCCGCGTACGGAGGGAATCAGGCCTACGGCAGTGTAAGGTTTCACCACGGTTTTCTCCCTCAGTGGAATGTGCCAGAGCCACGAACGAACGGCCGGGAGCAGAGCCCTGGCGGGCAAGGGAACTGAGCGTCCCCTTGCCGCGTGCTAGAACGTTACCCGGAATGAAAGCTGGATCTCGCGCGCCGGCGCCACGAATTTTGGAGCCCCGAAGGTAGGATTCGCGGGACTCGTGACATGGTCGCCGAAGTGGTTGGGTACTGGTCCCGCAAAATCCGCCAAGCCGTAGACGTGGTCTATGTCCTCCACGTTGCCCCGATTCAGCAGGTTGAAGAACTCGATGCTGGCTTCTCCCTTGATTCGCTCGGTGAAGGGGATCACACGTTGTACCCGCAGATCGGTGTCATAGTACGGGTCACCCTTGTAATAGTTGCGGGGAGTATTGCCCACGCGATCGGGGAAAGGGAAACCGTCACCGTTGGTGTCAAAGCCTGCATTGACGCTGAAAAACCGCGCGCTTTGCAAACTGGAAAGGACGGAAAGTTTGAAGTCTCGCACCACGATCGGCCATTGCTTGGGAGATTCGGCCAGGAATGCGAGCGTAAAACGATGGCGGACGTCATTGTCGCCGACGGCGCGATCAAATTCGGGGTGTAGATAGTTCTCGGGAGTATTGGGCAGGTTGACCGTGGTCGCAATGTCGATGGATTTCGACCACGTGTAGTTAGCCAGGAAGTTGAAGTGATGCGAGAGAGCCTTTCGCACGCTCAGAGTACCCGCGTTGTAGAGAGAGAAGCCAGTCGGTTTCACATAGAGCACGAAGCCGAACCCGGGATCGGCCGGCCCGGCCGTAGTGGGCACTCCTGGAGGGGACGGAGGCGGACAAGCGGCGGTCGTAGGTGCGTTGCAGAAATATTCCTTCCCGCTGGGCAGCTTGGGGCAATTTGCTTCCACGTGTCCGGGACAGTCGCCGTTGATACTGGTGTACACCGGCAGCCGGCTGGCATGCATCCACTGGTATCCCAGCGAAACATAGAGATCTTTGCCAACCTGGTGCTCAACTTCCAGGCTGGCTTGCTCGGAGAAAGGCTGGTCGAATTTCTTCTGCGCATAACCCAGCGGGACTTGCGCCAGGAAGTTGGGGGAAGGATAGGTCCCGGTGGCGACAAAATTCCTGAAATCCGCCCTGAGCAGCGGAGGGATCGGGGCCTCGCCGACTGCGCCCGAAGGCCCAAACCCGATCAGGTTCTTGCTGGGATTGCTGAACTCGGGAAGAAATGGCTGATTCATGTAACTGAATTCCGACGCACCCACCCAACTCACCAGGATGTCGCTGTACACGAACGGTCCGACGAACAAACCGAAGCCACCGCGCACTACGCCCTTTCCTCCATGAAAAGAGTAGGCAAACGCAGCCCGGGGCTGGACGTTGTTGTAGTTGGTGGGGTGGAACCCGCCGATCTGCTTGAGTTCGGATCCAGCAGGAAGGTTGTCCACGTCGTAATGAAGGCCAAAGGTGAAACTGAGGTTTGACCTGGCTTTCCACTGATCCTGAATGTAGCCCGACCACAGCAGGTGGCGGTAGGAAACCGAGGTGGCATCGTTGAAAATTTGCTCGCTGGGCCCAGCGTACAGGCCATCCTCAAAATTGGGGTCGCGAGGCGGAATCTGCTGGCCGAACAGCGACCGCGGCTCCAGGAACAGGAAGGCTACAGGTGTGCCGGGACCCGTGCCCGGGATAGTTCCGTCGAACGGAAACTGACCAAAAAAGCTCTGCGGGGTGAAAATCGCGAAACCTGGACTGAACAAAGTAACTTGCGTGCTCGTCCAAACGGGTTGAATCTCACCGCCAAACTTGAACGTGTGATTGCCGCGAGCGTAGGTCAAGTTATCCGCCACCTGGAAGTGTTTCTCGTTGTAGCGGCGAACGCTGCCCACAAAGCCGCCGGATGACATCAAGTCAGGAATTCCCAGGGCAGGCTCGAATCCCAAGCCTTTGGGTTCCAGATTGAAGTTGCGGTCACCGTACTGCAGCAGGGTCTCCGATGTCAGGTTGTGGCTGAAGACGTGGATCAGGTTGGCGTAAACGGTTTGGTCGCGGACTGGATTGTCGCGGTAAGAGGAAGGCAGGCCTTCGCCGGGTGCCGCGCCGCGGGCGTTCCGTTTGCGCGAGTCGTTGAACAGATAGGTGACATTCAGGAAGGTCTTGTCGCTCAGGACATTGTTGGCTTTGACGATGGCCTTGTCGTAGTCGTCAATGGTCAGAAACGAGTTCAGTACCTCCGGCCGCAGACCAAGCACCCCCTTCACCGCGTTGATGCCCCCAATGGCGTTGAGGATGAAGGAGGAATACAGTGGCGAATCGGCTCGCCTTTGGCCCTCATATCCGAGAAAGTAAAAGTTCTTCTCTTTTCGGATGGGGCCGCCCAGAGTCCCCCCGAACTGGTTGAAGCGCAGGGTATCGAAGCCGGGAGCCGAGAGCAGGTTCTTGGCGTCCAATTTGTTGGTGCGGAAAAATTCGTAGGCCGACCCGTGCATGTCATTGGTGCCGGACTTGGTGATGGTGTTGACCACCGAGCCCAGGTTGCGTCCCGTGTCGGCGGCGTAGGGACTGTCCACCACGCGGAACTCCTGTACCCAATCCTGGGAAGGGCTGATGCGCTGCACCCCCGAGATGCTGGTGGTGTAGTCAATTCCGTCGAGCGCGAAGAACGACGTATGGCTTTCTCGGACGCCACCGAAACTGATCTTCAGCACGGTCTCCGTAAAAGGAGACTGGGCGCCCACTGCCGTGCTCCGGCCAACGTTCACGGAAGGCGTGAGCAGAACGAAGTCAATGAAGTCGCGCCCGGAAATGGGCAGATCATTGATCTTGGGAGTATCGATCACCTGGCTGATATCGGACTTCTCCTGATCGATACCCTGAATCACATCCTGCACCAGCATCTCTTCGGTGACCGTAACGCCCAGGGTGACCGTGAGAGAGGCGGTTTGTCCCACCGACAGGGACACCGGCAGCTTTCGAGGAGAAAAGCCTCTCGCCGTCACTGTCAATTCATAGTTGCCGGGAGGAATGCCAGGGATCACCGATAGGCCATGCGATTCGGTAACATCGTTCCGGTTGACGCCGGTTTGTGCATTCTTAAGCGCAACGATTGCGCCCGGAATCACGGCGCCTGTCTGGTCATTCACTGTCACTTTGAAAGTGGCCAGCTCCTGGGCCAGAACGCCACTCGAAGACAGCAGCAATGCAACCATCCCAACTAACCAGGACGAAGTCCGCTTCATTTGTGGCCCCCCTCGCGGTTGAAACGCAGCCAGCCTGAACAACTGATCGTTCTACTGTTCAAGTGTTCAACAAACCCACCGCCTGCAGCTTCTCCAGCATTCGCATCCCAGATCGTTGCTTCCAGATCGCGTTGCCCGGGACTGACGGGCTGTGAACTCTAGTTCGTGAGAGGCTGCTGTCCTACACGTTTGATGTACCGGGCCTGAAAAACTTCGGGTTAGCCGCTAATTCAACAACCGGTACCAATCGGTTGTCAAGGTGATTCAAGCGCATTGAAAAAATCCTTTACGCCGCCGCACCTGCCATCTGCTTGATCATGTTGTCTGCCAGCGCCTGGTCGAACCACCACGGTGAGTAATCCGGTGGATTATTGAATCCGTTTGCGATTTTGGCGGCCAGGGGCGGAATCTGGCTCGCAGCACCCATGAGTTGCAGGATCTGCGGCGCCGGAGGGATCAGCAGAGAGTTTGTCCATTTCACGACCCATTGCGTGTAATCCCAGAAGATGTCAAAGGTCTGCTGCATCCACTGGGCATCGAAGGGCTTGTTGCCGCGCTCCAGAATCCGTTGCAGGTAGATGCTGGCCGCCTTGCTGGCCGTATTTGCGCCTTGCCCAGTGATGGGATCATTGGTGGCAACCACGTCCCCCATGCCGAATGCCAGTCCGCCCGACGGCAGCTTGCAGATTGGCTTGCGGACGACGGGCGGGAACCTCCCGGCCAGGATTCCATTGTTGTCGGTCAGTTCAACGTTCCGGCAGCGTTCCCCTTCGAGCGGCATGAAGGTGTCCAGAACCCATTTGCTCTTGGCCAGGTGTTCTTCCGGAGTCTTCACATCATTCCAGCAGTCCATGGGACCGCCGGGAACACCCTCAAACACCATGATCTCGCAGGGGCCGGTGGTGGTTAGCGCGGGGAACACGAAGTATTCGCCCACTCCCGGCACCAGGTTGAATGACACTGCGGTAAAAGGTTTGCGTGGAACCATGTTCTTGACATAGGTCAACGCCAGCGCCCGCATGGGCTGGTCATAGGGAGATTTTTCGGCATCGCGTTCGAATAATCGGTTTATCTCTCCCTTGCCCGCGGCGACGACCACCAGGTCATGGCTCTTGCTGTAACCGTCGACATCCTTAGGACCAGCGTCCTGGATCACCAGATTTCCGCCACGCTTGGCGAACTCTTTCATCCAGCCCGCGAACTTGACTCGCTGGTCCACCGATTGCCCGTAGTGATCGAGTTTGGACTCCCAGAACAGAGCCTTAGTCTTGTTCGGGCCGGGAATGGTGAAAGCGATGCCTTCTGTGACTGGGCACTCCTTTTCCCAGAAGTTGATCCTTAGCTTCCGCTCATTCTCCAGGGAGTCGTGAAACATGAACTGGCTCGAGGTAACCCGGCCGTCCAGGATCTGCTCCGGCGTGCGGTTAGAAACGACTGTGACTTCGTACTTGTTCTGCAGTAACCCCAACGCCAATTGCAACCCCGATTGACCGCCACCAACGATGGCAACTTTTCTCATGGGTTCGCTCCCGGGATCCGATTCCCGAATCCCTCGTACCAAGTGCCCAAATATAACCGATGCGTCAAGTCTCTAAAATAAATGGGACGCGCGCGGATGGCCTCATTTTCGCGAAACACCCAACGTCCGATGAAACCGTGGCTCTTGTTCCCAGCTGAACCGCGTGGTAGCTTTCCTCTGCTAAAGGCGGTTTCTCAACCGGGAGATCAGCATGGAAGGACTGACAGGGAAGGTGGCCATTGTGACCGGCGGCGCGACCATCATCGGCGCGGCCGTGGTGCGCGCCTTTCATCGCGAGGGCACGAAAGTGGCGATCGCCGACATCAACGACAAAGATGGACAGGCGGTGGCCAGCTCGGTGGGCAAGGATGTTCTATTCGTCAAAACCGACCTGGCAGACGATGCCCAGATCGCTGCCTGCGTGAACCAAACCGTGGCGAAGTTCGGTGGCGTCGACTTCCTGATTAACCTGGCCTGCGTGTATGTGGACGATGCGCTCAATGCGACGCGCAAGGACTGGCTCGACAGCTACAACATCAACGTGGTGGGTGGCGTCATGATGCTGAAGGCGGTGAAGCCCCACATGGTGAAGCGGGGAGGCGGCGCCGTAGTCAACTTCGGCAGCATCAGCGCCAAGGTAGCCCAGATCGGACGCTGGCTTTATCCCGTAACCAAAGCCGCGATCTTGCAACTCACGCGCAACGAAGCCATGGATCTCGCGCCCGACAAGATACGGGTCAATTCCGTTTCTCCGGGCTGGACCTGGTCTCGCGTGATGGACGAACTGACCCACGGCGACAAGAAGAAAACCAACCGCGTCGGCGGGCCCTTCCATCTGCTGGGACGGGTTGGCGAGCCGGAAGAAGTGGCGGAGGCGGTGCTGTTTCTTTGCTCCAGCCATGCCTCCTTTGTCACCGGTACTGATCTCGCCGTGGACGGCGGCTACTCGGCCATGGGGCCGGAAATGGCCGCGCCCGCGATTCCCAAGCTCATGGAATAAGCGCGGCGATTGGGGCCTCATTGAAGCGCATGGCCATTGTCGGGGCTGGTCAGTCTGGCTTGCAACTCGGGCTTGGTTTGCTCAGCGCCGGCTACGAAGTAACTCTCTATTCCGACCGCTCCGCCGACGACATCCGGTACGGGCACGTGATGTCAAGCCAGTGCATGTTCGATTCCGCGCTTGAGACGGAGCGGGACCTCGGCTTGAACTACTGGGAGCAGGAATGTCCCAAGGTCGAAGGAATTAGTTTTGCGGTGCCTGATCCGGTTGGCGGCAAGATCATGGACTGGGCGGCGCGGCTGGACAATTACGCGCAGTCAGTAGACCAGAGACTCAAGATCCCCCGCTGGATGGCTGAGTTTGAGAAGCGCGGCGGAGTTCTGCGGATCGAAGCCGCCGATATTGATGATCTCGAGGGTTGTGCCCGCAGCCATGATCTGGTGATCGTCGCCAGCGGGAAGGGCGCCAACTCAACTGTTCCCACGCGACGGCGAGCGCTCGCCATTCTCCGAACCACAACGCAGCCTGGCTCTGACTTATGTCCGGAAGATGCGCCCCCGAGAGCCGTATGCGGCGGTGTGTTTCAACATGATTCCGAATGTCGGCGAGTATTTTGTCTTTCCCGCGCTGACCACGAGCGGCGCATGCGAGATCATGGTGTTCGAAGGCATTCCCGGTGGGCCGATGGATTGCTGGGCTGACGTCAAGACGCCCGCTGAGCATCTTGCCCGCAGCAAGCAAATCCTCGAAACCTTTCTTCCCTGGGAGGCGGAGCGGTGCCGCGATATCGAACTTACCGACGAACATGGCATTTTGGCAGGACGTTTTGCCCCTGCGGTTCGCAAGCCCATCGCGACGCTTCCTTCGGGCCGTCAAGTTCTCGGGATGGCCGATGCCATTGTGCTTAACGATCCTCTCACCGGCCAGGGATCGAACAATGCCGCCCGCTGTGCCGACATTTATCTGGAAAGTATCGTCGAGCGCGGCAGTGGCCCCGGCGATGCCGAATGGATGCAGCACACTTTCGACCGCTACTGGACCGGGTACGCGAAATGGGTGGTGGAGTGGACCAATCTTTTGCTCAAGCCACCGGGTCATGTTCTCAAGCTACTCGACTGCGCCGGGAAGATCAGTGCGGTCGCAAGCGCCTTCGTCAACGGGTTCGACGACCCCCGGACCTTGTTTCCCTGGTTCATGGACGCAGCCGAGGCAGAAGCATTCGTGCGCCAGGAAGCCAAAGCAGTGGCGGAGCGCTTTGACCGGCGCGATTACCGCCGGGCGCTTGGTCAGTTCGCCACGGGTGTAGCGGTAGTGACGGCCCGCGCCTCCGACGGGCGCAAGGTGGGTGTGACCGTCAACTCCTTTTCGTCGGTTTCACTGGATCCGCCGCTGATCCTCTGGAGCCTGTCGCGGCAGACTCCCAGCTTCATCGATTTCACCAACGCCACTCATTTTGCGGTGAACGTTCTGGAGTCTCGCCAGCACCATCTTTCACGCCAGTTCTCCACTCCTTTGCCCGACAAGTTCGCCGGAGTCGAATTTGAGGAAGGGACCGCAGGGGTGCCGCTTCTTCATGGCACGCTCGCCCAATTCGTCTGCCGCAAGGTCCGTCAGCATGACGGCGGCGACCATATCATTCTCGTGGGTGAAGTTGAACAGTACAAATACAGCGAGGGCGAGCCCCTGGTCTTTCACTCCGGCCGCTACCGTATTGCCACCCGTCATCCGGATATTGCAGAATGACGAGGGCCGGAAGTCTGTTGCTCGCGGGAAGCTCAGGATGTGACGGCAGGGGAAGTCGGTCCCGGCCGAAAATCTATATTCCAGAGGGGGCACCATGATCGAGCAATATATGGCTCTTGCTCTGCAGCCGACCATGCGTGGTTGCAGGAAGCGCTCGGAAGTTGCCGTCAACATCAGGCACATTTCGGAACTGATTGACGCTGCCGTCTGGCTCAGCGCCATCGACCTGCCGGTGCGACTGATCTGCGTGCCCGAGGGTTGTCTGCAGGGCTTCACCGACGAGGTGTTCGATTGGGACCACGAGAAATACGTGGATGAAATGGCCCTGGACATCCCCGGCGAAGAGACCGAGGCCCTGGGTCGCAAAGCCAAGCAGCACAATACCTACATCATCGCGCAAGCCAAGATAAAGCATCCCGAGTTCCATAAGAAATTCTTCAACGGGGCTTTCATCATCGCGCCCAGCGGTGAAGTAATTCTCAAACATTACAAGCTCCAGGTTTTTGCTCGTGAGCACTCCACCGTTCCGCATGACGTGTGGGACAAGTGGGTCGAGCTCTACGGCGACGGCCTGGATGCATTCTTTCCTGTGGCTGACACCGAGATCGGACGCCTGGGCTGTGTCATCTGCATGGAAGGATCTTTCCCTGAAACCGCCCGTGGCCTGGCCATGAATGGCGCGGAAGTCCTCTACCGCCCTGCCTATCCAGAGCCGTATGTGGCCAATGGTCTTTGGGAGATTCAGAATCGGGCACGAGCTTTGGACAACACCTGCTACGTGGTTGCGCCCAATCCAGCCAACTATTTTCTTACCCAGGAATCTGGCGATGCGCTCGATACTTTCGGAGGAAAGTCCATGATCGTGGATTATCAGGGCAGAATTCTTTCCGAGCACGGGTATGGAGCTGGGCCTTCGTACGCCGGGGCCATCCTCGACATAGAAGCTCTGCGCCAGTATCGCACTCGTTCTTTATGGGGCAACTGGCTCAGGGATTTGCGGACGGAACAATTCCGTTGCATCTACGAACAGGCGCTCTATCCCAAGAACCTTGGATTGGAGAAGCATCCGGGCCGTCACGCTGACCACGACGAGATTCGCCGTCAAGTCATGGAGATGATGCTGGCAAAGGGAATTTATCGACGCCCCAGCAAGACCAGAACGAAGGATGCTCCGCGGGAGATTGCAGCCGACTAAGCAAGCGATTCAGGAAATAGCGTCGATCTATCAAGCACGGGCGGGGGATATGAAACCGGCAAACAAAGTTCTTGGCGGTCGCAGCAGTGTCAAAGTGGCAGTGGTCCAAACGCCACCCGTTTACCTGGATAGAGAGAAGAGTGTGGACCGTGCCTGCCAGAAGATTCATGAGGCAGCGAGCCACGGCGCCGAACTCATCGCCTTTACTGAAACCTGGCTGGCGGGATATCCCTATTGGGGCGAAGGTTGGGAATCGAAACTACAGAACTGGATTCCCGTTCGGGTTCAGTTTTACGATCAGTCTCTGCTGATTCCCAGCGAAGACACCGAGCGCCTCTGCCAGGCTGCAGCCAAGGCCGATGCCCACGTGGTGATTGGCTGCAACGAGATGGATTCGCGGCCTGGCGTTCACACCATTTACAACACGCTGCTGTTCATCGAGCGGTCGGGCAAGATCATGGGGCGCCATCGCAAGACAGTGCCCACTTTTGTCGAGCGGGCGATATGGGGACCCGGGGATGGCACCGACCTGGTCACGTACGAGACTGACATTGGCCGCATTGGGGGCCTGATTTGCGGCGAGCATCTTATGCCCCTCATTCGCGCTCGCATGATCGAGCAGGGAGAGGATTTCCATATCTCCGTCTTCCCCGGAGCCTTCTCTCTTCACACCGGTCCCAAGCTGGAAGAGCCTGATCTGGAGGGCAAGTTTTTCTGGGGGCACACCTTGACGCGTGCGCATGCCATGGAAGCCGGGGCTTTTGTGCTTTCGGCATGCGGATACATGACCGCGCAAGACCTGCCGCCTGAGTTCCCGCTGCGCGACACTGTGAATCTGGATTACGCGCATGGCGGCAGCCAGATCGTTGCCCCGCTTGGGATTCCTCTGGTTCCTCCGACATCGGGCGACACCATCCTGTACGCAGAATGCCAGGCGGACATGATCAAAGTCTGGAAGGCCATTATCGATACGGTGGGTCACTACGCCCGTCCGGACATCGTTCGTCTGCAATATATGAAGGCGGCGGAACCGAGCCTGGCGCAACTGGCAGTGGAGGCCCTGGAGAAGAAGTCCCGGGATGAGCTCGAAGCCATCGCGGAACGCCAGGGGGTGGGCAGGCAGGATTTGGAGTCAGGCATCGAACGCCTGGCGAGATGAGAACAAGCTGATCTTCGACAAAGCGGGCAAGGCGTATGTTCGTCAGCGATGCCTGAGATATTTCTAAGGAGAGGCCCATGTCGTCCAATCCCAGCGCTTCAGGAAAAAACTTCTTCACCATCGAGCCTCGCAGCTGCGCCCTGATTGTCATCGACATGCAGAATGCTTTCGTGGCTGAGGGCGCGGTCTTCGAAACTCCCCCTGCCCGTGCCATGATTCCCCGCCTGGAGCTTTTGATTCGGTTTGCTCGCGCCTCGGGAATCCCGATCGTCTGGACCCAATCGGATCACCGACCTCCCTATGGAGGACTGATGCTGCGCAAATTCCCGCCGATCGCGGAAGACCACATTCTGTGGTACGGAGAGCCCAGCTATGAGATGTACCCGCACATGCTGCAGCCGCAGGAGAGAAAGCTCGAATACCGGATGGTGAAACACAAGTTTGACGCCTTCTTCGAAACCAATCTCGATGCCATCCTGCGCTATCACCAGGTGGAGACTGTGATCATCACGGGGACGGCGACCAACGCGTGCTGCGAATCCACGGCTCGCTCGGCTTTCATGCGCGACTATAAGGTAGTTTTCCCCAGCGACCTGAACGCCACCTTCGACGAAGCCATGCACCAGGCGACTCTGAAGAATATCGACCTGTTGTTCGGGCGTGTGGTCTCGAGCGATGAACTATTGGCAGAGATGGAAGCTGCGTTGGTGGCAGGTTCCAGATGAGCCAATGGTCTTTCTACTTTGCCGAAGAAGCCACCGGTTCCGCCACTTCGAAGGGGTAATGCCTGGGTTTATGTTGGACGGATACCCACTTCAAGGTCGTGAATTCCTCCAGAGCCCATTTGCCGTTGAGCCGGCCCACTCCGGAAGCCTTCTCGCCTCCGAAAGCAACCAGCGGGTCATCATTGATCGTCCCATCATTCACGTGAATCGCCCCAGAATCGATCTGCTTTGCGAGTTCGGCTCCGTATTCAACGTCCCTGGTATGGATCGCACCGCTCAGCCCAAAAGCGCTCTGATTCGCAATCCGCACCGCTTCCTCGGAAGTGTCGAAGGGCATCACACAAACCGCGGGACCGAACATCTCGTTCTGAGCGATCGACATGTCAGAGTGCACGTCGGCGAAGATAGTCGGAGAAACGAGATTTCCATCAGTTTTTCCGCGCAGGGCAACTCGGGCGCCTTCATCAGTACCTTTCTGAATCTGTCTCGTGAGAGTATCCACTTGGGCCTTGTTCATGAGTGGACCTAAGTCGGTTTCCGGATTCCTGGGATCGCCCACTTTGAGATTAGACACACGGGCAACATATTTTTCGAGGAATTGGCCATAGAGACTGCGGTGCACGAGGATTCGATTCGCCGACATGCAGATCTGACCCTGATGGGTGAAGCGGCTGAATACTGCTGCATTGAGCGCCTGCTCGAGGTCCGCGTCGGGCAGAACAATCAAAGCGCTGTTCCCGCCTAGTTCCAGAACTGCTTTCTTCAGGCATCGACCGGCCACGCCGCCGATATGGCGTCCGACGCCCTCGGAACCCGTGAAAGAGATAATGCGAGGAATCGGATGCTCCACGAAGGCGTCCCCAATCTCACGAATGTCGGCCACGATCACGTTGAGCAGCCCCTTTGGAATTCCTGTCTCTTCGAACACCTTCGCCACCAGCGTTCCCCCGGTGATGACCGTATCGTCGTGCGGTTTCAATACCACACCGTTACCCGCGCCCAAGGCAGTCGCAACAGAACGCATGCTCAGGAAAAAGGGGAAATTGAAGGGACTGATGACGCCGACCACTCCGACCGGAACCCGGTAGAGCCGGTTTTCCTTGCCATCCACGGTGGAAGGAATGATTTCTCCCTTCATTCGCAGGGGATAGGTCGAAGCTTCCTTGATGATATTTTTTACGATACCGATTTCGAAGAAGGCTTTAAGCGCGGTGCCACCCAGCTCCTCAATAATGATGTCGGTGATGTCGGCTTCGTGCTGTTCGACCCATGTAATCGCTTTTTCCAGAATCGCCCTCTTCTCGAAGGGATTCACTTCCTGCCAGACCTTCTGGGCAGAAGCGGCCGAGCGATAGGCCTCATCCAGATCGGCGAGGTTGCCCAACTTGAATTCAGCGATCTTGTTACCGTTATATGGATTGTTGTCGGTTAGGACCTTCTGACTCTTGCCATCCCGCCAGACTCCGCCGATGTACTGCTTGTTGAGCTGGGCAAACTGGTTCATACATTCTCCTTAGGACTCGTTTCGAGGCGAACGAATTAGATTCCCATGATGGCAAGGCTTAGGGCTGGCTCCAGCCTGAGGCAGGCCGTCATCACCGGCCTCGATTCAGCAGGGACTGGGCGAAAACCGCTCCCGCTGTGACCGGTGACTGCTCTTTTTGCGACGTAGGTGGTTTACTGCAAGGGAAATCAACCTGTCAAGGTTAGATGGGTAAGCCGCCATCGACTCCGGCGAAAATGGCGCCCACACTTCATAGGCTCGCTCCTGGCCAACTCCCGGGTGTGCTAAACAGATTCCAAGCTTTCGAAGAATGAACATCGACGTGTTGACGGCCAGAAGCTTACATTCTAAGCTTGTAATCCTTCCCCTCAGACTTATCCGGCCCCAACGCACTGATATGGCAAAATCGCCTCCATTGTCGGTGTTTTGTTCCTACGCCCACGAGGACGCATCCTTGCAAGCCAAGGTCGGGGACAGCCTCGCATTGTTGGTTCGGGAAGGCAAGATCCATAAACCATGGGACTGAGAAATATCGGCTGGCAGCGAGTGGGCATTTGTGATCGACGAGCGAATCGATCAAGCGGACATCATTCTGTTTCTGGTGAGCTCTAACTTCTTTGCTTCAGACTACTCCATGGGCGTAGAGGTCGTGCGCTCCCTGGCACGGCACAACAAGGGCGAAGCTCGTGTCGTTCCGATCATTCTTGAATATTGCGAGTGGAACAAAGCATCGTTCGCAGCATTGCAGGTTCTTCCGGTAGGCGGCGAACCTCTGCGCGCCTGGAACAAAGTCAACAAGAAACGACTCCTTGAAATTTCCACGGGGATGCGGAAAGTAGTTCAGGAGCTCACCACCGGCGCGAATGGCCCCGCGGGCGGCCGCTTGCTCCCGACTCTGGAAGCCAACCAGACCATTCTGGCGTATCTGTGCAATCGCGTCGAGCAGGACCGGCAGCTGCGGGATGCATGGAACTCGCACTACAATTCGTTCGCCCTGCGTCGCCGGCCGTTTGTTTGCGTTGTTCATGGCCCCGTTCAAGAAGACCACGCGGGATACCTTCGCCGCCTTTCGGCCTATTCTTTTCCACAAGAAATCGGGATGGGGAGAGGTTTCGAGATCGGCCAGCCGGTGAAAGTCCGGTGGCCGGAGGGTTCCGCGGACAAGACCGCGGCATCGTCGGACATGTTGCGAAACCTGGCAAATCAGCTGAATTGTGGCGCTCAGATCAAAGAGATTTCGGCCAATCTCTATCGCCTGGGCGAAACCTGTGTTGCTTACTATGAGCTCTCGACCAGCTTCAGGAATTACTCGCGTCGTGCCGACATCGAATCGTTCTTCGACTTCTGGAGAAGCTGGCCCGATCTACCGGCCCGTCAAAAACTCATTATCGTGCTATCGGTGCAATACCGGCCGGGATTTCCGGCTGGGTTTCCCAGGGCCGATGCCGATATTGTCGTGAATGCGAAGGCGAATGAACGTTTATCGGCGGTGGTTCTGGACGAGCTCTCCTCGGTTTCCCGACAGCAAGTAAAGGACTGGATTCGACATCAGGAAGTGGAGAGGTTTTGCGACGTGGAAAACAACGCGGCCTTATGGGAGGCCGAAATTGACGCCACCTTCGGCGACCGTAGTCTGATCCCCATGGAGCAGCTCGTGGGCACTCTGAACCGCATGCTCAACGAATACCAAAGGAGACCTGTATGAGTTTCCCATACTACCGAAGCGCTGCGGCCGAGGCGAGCCCCAGCGAAGCGGAACTGCCGCCGCCGTGGCGGAGCCGGATTGGAGACGTCAGGGGGTACCAACCAGAGCCCGGCCTGGTGGATGCGGTAAACGTGGCCCTGGCGCTGGGACAGCCATTGTTGCTGACCGGCGAGCCGGGCA
>WNFA01001513.1_pt1 | contig 18931 bp, 16 predicted proteins | sample 5400481 | NCBI WGS metagenome assembly WNFA01 (sample SAMN13153340, study PRJNA577476) | soil metagenome | isolation source: 120 cm saprolite under Douglas fir tree site 2 hole 1 replicate 2 | place: USA:California | collected 2015-04-18
ACCTTGTCGGTCTCGATGTCGATGAGGTTCTCGTCGCGCTTGACCGCCTCGCCGACTTTCTTGTGCCAGGCCAGCAAGGTCGCCTCGGCAACCGATTCCGAGAGCTGCGGGACCTTGATTTCGATAAGCATGCTGTTAATCCGAACGAGTGACTACTTTCGGGACGGTCTGCCCGTGCCTTGAACCGGTCGAACGAGATTGTCGGCCAGGGGCCTGAATGCCGCATCGACCAGTTCCTTCTGCTGCTCGTTGTGCAGGGAAGCATAGCCCACCGCGGGCGAGGCCGAGGAGGGACGCATCGCGTAGCCGAGAATCTGCTCCTCGCGCATGTGCCGCAGGAGGTAGCGTTGGATCCAGTACCACGCCCCCTGATTCGCCGGCTCCTCCTGGCACCAAACGACCTCTCCCGCATTCCGGTAAAGAGTGATCTGCTCCTGGAACTCGTCGTGAGGGAAGGGATAGAGCTGGGCGATGCGCACGATGGCAGTGTCCTTGATGCCGCGCTCCTTGCGCCCCGCCATCAGATCGAAAAACACCTTGCCGCTGCAGGCGATCACGCGCTTGACGTTTTCCGGCTTGATGTCCGCGTCCCATTCGGCGTTGACCGCTATGAACTTGCTCTCGGCGAATTCCGCGAGCGGCGACACCGACTCCTTGTGGCGCAGCAGGCTCTTGGGCGAGAAGATGACGAGCGGCTTGCGGAAGGGCCGGATCATCTGCCGGCGCAGGAGGAAAAACATCTGCACCGGAGTCGCCGGCACGCACACCTGCATATTGTTGTCCGCGCACAACTGCAAATAGCGCTCGATGCGCCCGGAAGAGTGCTCGGGCCCCTGCCCTTCGTAACCGTGCGGCAGGAGCAGCACCATGCCGCAGATGCGGCCCCATTTGACTTCGCCCGCGGCGATGAACTGGTCGATCACCACCTGTGCGCCGTTCGCAAAATCGCCGAACTGCGCTTCCCACACCACCAGCTCGTTCGGCTCCGAGGTGGAATAGCCGTACTCGAAGCCGAGCACGGCCTCCTCGGAGAGCACCGAGTCGATGATGACGAAATCGCCCTGATTGGGAGCGATATTGGAGAGCGGGACGTAGCTGCCGGAGTCCCATTTCTCGCGGTTCTGGTCGTGCAGCACCGCGTGGCGGTGGAAGAAGGTTCCGCGCCCGCTGTCCTGCCCCGAAACGCGCACCGCGAATCCGTCCTTGAGAAGCGAGGCATACGCGAGGTTCTCCGCCATGCCCCAGTCGACCGGCATCTTCCCCTGCCCCATCAGGCGCCGGTCGCCGATGATTTTCTCGACCCGGGGGTGAAGCTTGAAGTTCGAAGGGATGGTGGTCAGCTTCTCGGCGAGCAGCTGCAGGTCGGCCAACGGCAGCGTGGTGTCGTCGTTCTCGTTCCACTTCGTGTTCCGGTACCGCGTCCAGTCGACCGCGAACGGCGGCTTGAAGTTCGAAAGGATCGTCTTGTTGGTGTGGGTACCCTCGTCGAGCGCCTGCCGATAGGTGGCGACCATCTTGTCGGCATCCTCGGGCCCGATCAGCCCTTGAGCGATGAGCTTGTCCGCGTAGAGCTTGCGGGTGCCCGGGTGCCGGTTAATGATCTTGTACATGAGCGGTTGCGTGACCATCGGCTCGTCCTGCTCGTTGTGGCCGAGCTTGCGGAAGCACACGATGTCCACCACCACGTCTTTCTTGAACTGGGTGCGGTAGTCCAGGGCGATCTCGATCGCCATCACCGAGGCCTCGGGGTCGTCGCCGTTCACGTGGAAGATCGGCGCCTCGACCATCTTCATGACGTCGGTGCAGTAAAGGCTCGAGCGGCTGTCGCGCGGGTCCGAAGTCGTGAAACCGATTTGGTTGTTCAGGACGATGTGCACCGTGCCCCCGGTGCCGTAGCCGCGCGTCTGAGACAGGTTCAAGGTTTCCATCACCACGCCCTGGCCGGCGACCGACGCGTCGCCGTGGATCAGCACCGGCAGCACCTGCTCGCCCTTGCGGTCCTTGCGTCGATGCTGGCGCGCCCGCACCGAGCCCTCGACCACGGGATTGACGATCTCGAGATGAGAAGGATTGAAGGCGAGCGTCAGGTGCATGGGGCCACCGGGGGTATTGATGTCGGACGAGAACCCCTGGTGGTATTTGACGTCGCCGGCGAGCAAGGCATCGTCGTGCTTGCCCTCGAACTCCGAGAACAGATCCTTGGGCATCTTGCCCAGGGTGTTGACCAGCACGTTGAGCCGGCCGCGGTGGGCCATGCCGAGCACCAGTTCCTGCACCCCGGCCTCGCCCGCGCGCTGCAGCAGGTTGTCGAGCACCGGGATCAGCGTGTCGCCCCCTTCGAGCGAAAAGCGCTTCTGCCCGACGTAGCGGGTGTGGAGAAACCGCTCGAGGCCCTCGGCAGCGGCCAGCCTTTCCAGGATATGCCGCTTGGTGTCCGCCGAATAGGCCGGTTTGGAACGCACCGGCTCCAGCCGCTCCTGGATCCAGCGCTTCTCCACGCGGCTGGAGAGGTACATGTATTCGACGCCGAGGGTGCCGCAGTAGGTCTCCTGCAGCGCGCGGATGATCTCGCGCAAGCTCGCCTGTTCCGGGCCGATGAGCGATCCGGTGTTGAACACCGTGTCCATGTCGGCGTCGGTCAGGTCGTAGTAGGCGGGCTCGAGCTCCGCGATGCGCGGGCGCTCCCGGCGTTTGAGCGGATCGATGTCGGCGATGAGCACCCCGCGGAAGCGGTACTCCGCGATCAACTGCAGCACCGAAACCTGCTTGCGATCGAAGCCCGCCACTGCGGGTGCCGGGCGGGCCGCGCCGGCCCGGGCGCGACGGGCGAAGGATTCGACGATCGGCGCGTGGGCCACGTCGCGCCCACCGCTTCCGGCTGCAGGCACCGCCTGCAGCTTGTCGAAATACTCGCGCCACTGCTCGGTGACCGATTGCGGATTGTCGAGGTAAGCCTCGTACACCTCTTCGATGAAAGGCGCGTTGGCGCCGAAGAGATACGAATTAGAGAGGAATTCCTTCATGGCGCTCATATTTGACGGCTCCGGCCTTCCCGCGTTGAGCGGGCTCAACGCTTGTTGATCGGCACGACCTCCCGCCGCGCGGCGCCGGTGTAGAGCTGGCGTGGCCGGCCGATCTTGTATTCGGGGTCGGCGATCATCTCCTGCCACTGGGCAATCCAGCCCACCGTGCGCGCGAGCGAAAAGATGCAGGTAAACATCGACACCGGGATGCCGAGCGCGCGCTGCACGATGCCGGAGTAGAAGTCGACGTTCGGATAAAGTTTGCGGCTGACGAAATAATCGTCCTCGAGCGCGATCTTCTCCAGCGCCATCGCCAGCTTGAAAATCCGGTCGTCGTGAAGGCCCAGCTCCTCCAGCACTTCGTAGCAGGTCTCGCGCATAAGCTTGGCCCGCGGATCGTAGTTTTTGTAGACGCGATGCCCGAAGCCCATCAGCTTGACCCCGGAATTCTTGTCCTTCGCCTGCCTGATGAACTCGCCGATCTTGGAGACGTCGCCGATCTCCTCCAGCATCTGCAGCGCCGCCTCGTTGGCGCCGCCGTGCGCGGGACCCCACAGGCAGGCGATGCCCGCCGCGATGCAGGCAAAGGGATTGGCGCCCGAGGAACCCGCGAGGCGCACGGTCGAGGTGGAAGCGTTCTGCTCGTGGTCCGCGTGCAGGATGAAAATCCGGTCGAGCGCGCGCACCAGCACCGGGTTGATCTTGTATTCTTCGGTGGGCACCGCGAACATCATGCGCATGAAGTTCTCGGTGTAGGAGAGGTCGTTCTTGGGATACATGAACGGCTGGCCGACCGAGTATTTGTAAGCCATGGCCACGATGGTGGGCAGCTTGGCGACCAACCGGAAGGCCGAGATCTCGCGGTGCTGGGGGTTACCGATGTCGAGCGAGTCGTGATAGAACGCGGAGAGCGCGCCCACCACTCCGACCATCACCGCCATCGGGTGCGAGTCGCGGCGGAATCCGGTGTAAAGCCGTGCGAGCTGTTCGTGCACCATGGTGTGATGGCTGACGATATTGACGAACTCCTCCTTCTGCTTTTGGTTCGGCAGCTCGCCGTTCAGCAGCAGGTAGCACACCTCGAGAAAATCGCAGTGCACCGCTAGCTGCTCGATCGGATAGCCGCGGTAGAGCAGCACGCCCGCGTCGCCGTCGATATAGGTGATTTTCGAGCTGCAGCTCGCCGTGGACATGAACCCGGGGTCGTAGGTGAATATCCCCGTCTTCGCGTAAAGCGTCCGGATATCGACCACGTCGGGACCGACGCTGCCCGACAACATCGGAAACTCGATCGATTTGCCCTCCCCGTAGGAAAGCGTGGCTTTTTTCGTGGGACCCATGGTGTTCCCTCGGTGAATTTTGCGCTAGCAATTCCGCATCAATTGGACCACTTCGCCGAGCGCGGGGTCGCCGCACTCGCGGCGTCCGCTGACCAGGCTCCAGAGCTCGTCGTCGCTGTATTCGAGCAGCGTCTTGAAAGCGGCGAGGCGCTCGCCCTCGAGCACCGCCGCGTGGGCCTTCAGAAACCGCTCGAGCACCAGCTCGTTCTCGAGCAGCCCGCGGCGGCAGCTCCAGCGCAGACGGTTCATCTCGACGTCAGTCATGTTACACGGAACGCTTTACCATCAATTCCTTGATCTTGCCTATGGCGCGCGTCGGATTGAGGTTTTTCGGGCACGCGTCCACGCAGTTCATGATGCTATGACAGCGGAACAGGCGGTAAGGATCCTCGAGGTTGTCGAGCCGCTCAGCCGTAGCCTGGTCGCGGCTGTCGGCGATGAAACGATAGGCCTGAAGCAGCCCGGCCGGGCCGACGAACTTGTCCGGATTCCACCAGAACGACGGGCAGGAGGTCGAGCAGCACGCGCACAGGATGCATTCATAGAGGCCGTCGAGCTCCTCGCGCTCCTCGGGGGACTGCAGCCGCTCCTTTTCCGGCGGCGGGTCTTCGTTGATCAGGTACGGCTTGATCGAGTGATACTGCTTGAAGAACTGGGTCATGTCGACGATCAGGTCGCGGATGACCGGCAACCCGGGGAGCGGCCGCAACTCGACGGGCTCCTTCAGGTCGCTCAACTTGGTGATGCAGGCAAGGCCGTTTCTGCCGTTGATGTTCATGGCGTCGGAGCCGCACACGCCTTCCCGGCAGGAACGCCGCAGGCTCAAGCTGTCGTCCTGCTCCTTGATGCGCACCAGGGCATCGAGGAGCATGCGGTCGTGCGGATCGAGCCGGACATCGTAGTCCTGCATGTGCGGCTTTTCGTCCTTGTCCGGGTCGTAACGGAAAATCCTGAAGCGCATGCTTCCCCCAGTCGGGTCAGTAGGTCCGTACCTTCGGCTCGATGGTCCGGGCCGTCAGCGGCTTCATGTGCACCGGCTTGTACTCGAGCCGGTCGCCCTCCTTGTACCAGAGCGTGTGCTTGAGCCAGTTCGCATCGTCGCGGCTGTGATGGTCGGCGCGATCGTGCGCGCCGCGCGACTCGCGTCGCGCCTCCGCGGAGACCATCGAGGCGCGCGCCACCTCGATCAGGTTGTCGAGCTCGAGCGCCTCGACGCGCGCGGTATTGAACACGCGGCTCTTGTCCTTGATCTCGGTGCGGGTGGCACGATCGGCGATCTCGTGGATTTTCTTCACGCCTTTGACCAGCATTTCCGGAAAACGGAAAACGCCGCAGTGAGCCTGCATGGTGCGGCGAATCTCCGCGCCCACCTCGGCGACCGATTCGCCGTTCTTCTGGCCGTCGAGCCGTGCAAGGCGCGCCTGGGTCCGCTCGGCCGCATCCTTGGGCAGGTCCTTGCGACCCGGATTCTCGCGCAGGAATTCGAGGATCGACTCTGCGGCCGCCTTGCCGAAAACGAGCAGGTCGGTGAGCGAATTCGTACCGAGGCGGTTCGCGCCGTGGACCGAGGCGCAGGCGCACTCCCCGGCCGCGTAGAAACCCGGCACCCCGGCTTCGGCGTTCCCCCGCCCATTCGAAAATTCGGGAACGACGACCTCGCTGCGATAATTCGTCGGTATCCCTCCCATCATGTAGTGCACCGTCGGCACCACCGGGATCGGATCCTTCACCGGGTCCACGTCGGCGAATTTTTTTGCGATCTCGCGGATCCCCGGCAGGCGCTTCTCGATCACCTCCGGGCCGAGATGGTCGAGTTTCAGCAGCAGGTAGTCGCCGTGCGGCCCGGCGCCACGCCCGTCCTTGATCTCGGTCGCCATGGCGCGCGAAACCACGTCGCGCGAAGCGAGATCCTTCAGGTTCGGCGCATAGCGCTCCATAAAGCGCTCTCCATTCTTGTTGAGAAGATAGCCCCCTTCCCCGCGCACGCCTTCGGTGATCAGCACCCCTGCGCCGGCGACACCCGTCGGGTGGAACTGCCAGAACTCCATGTCTTCCAGAGGGATACCGGCGCGCGCCGCCATGCCCAGGCCGTCGCCGGTGCAGATGAACGCATTGGTCGTGGAGGAGAAAATCCGCCCCGCCCCCCCGGTCGCGAAAAGCGTCGCGCGCGCGTGCAGGATCATCACTTCGCCGGTTTCCATCTCGAGTGCCGTCACGCCCAGCACCTGGCCGCCGGCGTCTCTTATGAGGTCGAGCGCCATCCATTCGACGAAGAACTGCGTGCGGGCCCGGACGTTCCTCTGATACAGCGTATGCAGCATCGCGTGGCCGGTGCGGTCCGCGGCGCAGCAGGATCGCTGCACCGGCCGCTCGCCGAAATTCTGCGAATGGCCGCCGAACGGCCGCTGATATACCGTGCCGTTCTCGTTGCGATCGAACGGCATGCCGAAATGCTCGAGCTCGTACACGAGCTTGGGCGCTTCGCGCACCAGGAACTCGATCGCGTCCTGGTCGCCGAGCCAGTCCGAGCCCTTCACCGTGTCGTACATGTGCCACAGCCACGAGTCCTCGCCCATGTTGCCGAGCGCCGCGCCTATCCCGCCCTGCGCCGCCACCGTGTGCGAGCGCGTCGGGAATACCTTGGAAAGCACCACGACGCTCAACCCCGCCTCCGACAACTGCAGGGCGGCGCGCAGTCCGGCGCCGCCCGCGCCGACGACCACCACGTCGAAGTTGCGCTTCGCGATCGCCACCTCAGAGTCTCCAGAGGATCTGCATCGCCCAGCCGGCGCAACCGACGAGCCACAGGATGGTGGCGATCTGCAGCGCGAGACGCAGCCCGGCGTGCTTCACGTAATCCATCCAGATGTTGCGCATGCCGATCCACGCGTGAATCAGGACGCTCGCCGCAAAAAGAAAGCTCGCGAACCGCATCCATTCGTGCGCAAACAGGGTCTTCCATGCCGCGTAAGTGAATGCGCTTCGCGGCAACGCCAGCACCAGGACCAGCGTGTAGGCGAGCATCACCAGGGCCGTGACACGCTGAGCGAGCCAATCCCTCAGACCGTAATGGGCGCCGACGATGACTCGTTTCACCACAGCCTCGTCCCGATGAGCGCCGTCAGCGTCAGGCTCACGATGAACACGCCGAACGCCGTCATGCGCGCCGTCGGCAGGTCGACGCCGATATCGATGTCGAGGAGCAGATGCCGCACGCCGGCGCACAAGTGATGAAGATAGGCCCACAGCAACACCAGCATGGAAAGTTTCACCACCGGATGCGCAACATAGGCCTGGAAGCGCGCGAATCCGGCTTCCGAGGCGAGGCTCATGTCGAGCAGGAACAGAAACCAGATGAGCCCCAGGAAAAGCATGGCACCGCTCGCGCGATGGAAAATCGAGACCAGACCCGGGACAGGGAGATTGAGAGGACTGAGGTTATACCAAAGGGGACGCTTTTTTTTCGCCGTCAGATCAGGCATGTAAAGCAATCCTTCCGCAACGCTTGGGCTGATTTGGAATCTTGACGGGAGTCAAGATTATAGCAGGCTTCGAATCGCGCCTGTGCTGCGCAAAAGCGCCAAGCCGGATATATTCGGGCCTTCTCCAGGGAGTCTTCCATGTCCAACAAGCCCATTCGCGTCGCAGTGACGGGCGCCGCCGGCCAGATCGGCTACAGCCTGCTTTTCCGGATCGCAAGCGGCGAAATGCTCGGCAAGACCCAGCCGGTGATCCTGCAGATGCTCGAGATTCCCGACGAGAAAGCGCAGAAGGCGTTGAGGGGCGTGATGATGGAGCTGGACGACTGCGCCTTCCCGCTGCTGCACGGCATGGTCCGTACGGCCGACCCGATGGTCGCGTTCAAGGACGTCGAGATCGCGCTGCTGGTCGGCGCGCGCCCGCGCGGCCCCGGCATGGAGAGGAAGGACCTGCTCGAGGCGAACGGCAAGATCTTCGCGCCGCAAGGCAAGGCGCTGGCCGCGGTGGCGAGCCGCAAGGTCAAGGTGCTGGTGGTCGGCAACCCCGCCAACACCAACTGCCTTATCGCCATGAAAAACGCGCCCAGCCTGAAACCAACTCAGTTCACGGCGATGATGCGCCTGGACCACAATCGCGCAGTCGGGCAGATCGCGCAGAAAATCGGCAAGCCGCTCGCCTCGATCCGCAAGGTCACGATCTGGGGAAACCACTCGGCGACCCAATACCCCGACGTGTTCCAGGCGGAGTGCGGCGGCAAGAAAGTCTGGCCGATGATCAACGACATGGATTGGCTGGAGAAGACTTTCATCCCGACGGTGCAAAAGCGCGGCGCCGCGATCATCGAGGCCCGCGGGCTGTCCTCCGCTGCGAGCGCCGCGAACGCCGCCATGGACCACGTACGCGACTGGGTCCAGGGCACGCGCCCCGGCAACTGGGTCAGCATGGGAGTCCCTTCGGACGGGAGCTACGGCATTCCGGAAGGCGTGATCTACGGCTATCCGGTGACCTGCGAAGGCGGCAGGTACAAGATCGTCAAGGGGATCCCGGTGAGCGATTTCAGCCGCGCGCGCATGGACGCGACCCTGAAGGAGCTGCACGAGGAGCGCGACGGAATCGCGCAGCTCCTGGGCTAGGATCGAGCATGGGGACCCTGTCGCCTGGAGCAAATTTCCGCGCCGCGATGAAGGCGGAGAAGCCGCTGCAATGCGTGGGCGCCATCAACGCCTATCACGCGCGCCTGGCCGAGCGCGCCGGCTACAAGTCGATCTATCTCTCGGGCGGAGGAGTCGCCGCCGGATCGCTCGGGCTTCCCGATCTGGGCATCAGCAATCTCGAGGACGTGCTGACTGACCTGCGCCGCATCACCGACGTCTGCTCCCTGCCGCTCTTGGTCGACGTCGATACCGGTTTCGGCGCGAGCGCCTTCAACATCGCGCGCACGGTCAAGTCGCTGATCAAGGCGGGCGCGGCGGCGATGCATATCGAAGACCAGGTCGGGGCCAAGCGCTGCGGACACCGGCCCGGAAAAGAGCTCGTGTCCAAGGAGGAAATGGCCGACCGGATCAAGGCGGCGGTCGACGCCAAGACCGACGCGGACTTCATCGTCATGGCGCGGACTGACGCATTGGCCGTGGAAGGCCTCGATCCCGCCATCGAGCGTGCGCTCGCGTGCGTCGAAGCGGGCGCCGATGCGGTCTTTCCCGAGGCCATGACCGAGCTCTCCATGTACCGGAAATTCGCCGAGGCGGTGAAGGTACCGGTGCTCGCCAACATCACCGAGTTCGGCGCGACGCCGCTTTTCACCCTCGACGAGCTGCGTTCGGCCCAGGTCGCGATCGCGCTCTATCCTCTTTCCGCGTTCCGCGCCATGAACGCCGCGGCGCTCAAGGTCTACAATGCGATCCGCAAGGAAGGAACGCAGAAGAGCGTCCTCGACTCGATGCAAACGCGCGCCGATCTCTACGAGGCCCTCGACTACCTCGCCTACGAGCGCAAGCTCGACCAATTGTTCGCGAAAGAGAAATCGAAATGAGCGAGGTCGCTGCGGCCCCGAAGCCCAAGAAGTCGGTCGCGCTCTCCGGAGTCCCCGCCGGGAACACGGCTCTGTGCACGGTCGGGCGCAGCGGCAACGATCTGCACTACCGCGGCTACGATATCCTCGATTTCGCCGACGAGGCCGAGTTCGAGGAAGTGGCCTACTTGCTCGTTCACGAGAAATTGCCGACTGCCACCGAGCTCGCCGCGTACAAGAGCAAGCTCAAATCGCTGCGCGGTCTGCCGGCAGCGGTCAGGTCCGCGCTCGAAGCCGTGCCGGCATCGGCGCACCCGATGGACGTGATGCGCACCGGGGTGTCGGCGCTCGGTACCGTGGAACCCGAACAGGAAGACCACAGCGTTTCGGGGGCGCGCGATATCGCCGACCGGCTGATGGCGTCGCTCGGCTCGATGCTGCTCTACTGGCACCACTTCAGCCGCGGGCGCAAGCGCATCGAGGTCGAGACCGACGACGATTCGATCGGCGGGCACCTCCTGCACCTGCTGCACGGCGAGCGGCCTTCGGCCGATTGGGTGCGCGAGATGCATACCTCGCTCATCCTCTACGCCGAGCACGAGTTCAACGCCTCGACCTTCACATGCCGCGTCATCGCCGGCACCGGATCGGATATCTACTCGGCGATCTGCGGAGGCATCGGCGCCCTGCGCGGCCCCAAGCACGGCGGCGCGAACGAGTTCGCTTTCGAAGTCTTGTCGCGCTACTCCGATCCCGGCGAGGCCGAGGCCGACATCATGCGGAGGCTGCGGGGCAAGGAGATCGTCATCGGCTTCGGCCACCCGGTCTACACGACGGGCGATCCGCGCAACAAGGTGATCAAGGAAGTCGCCCGGCGACTCTCGAAAACCGCGGGCGAGATGAGGTTGTTCGACATCGCCGAGAGACTCGAACAGGTGATGTGGAGGGAAAAAAAGATGTTCGCCAATCTCGACTGGTACAGCGCCGTTTCGTATCACATGATGGGTGTGCCTACGGCGATGTTTACGCCCATCTTCGTCATCTCGCGCACGTCCGGCTGGTCGGCTCATGTCATCGAGCAGAGGATCGACGGCAAGATCATCCGCCCGGGTGCAAATTACACCGGCCCGGAAAACCGCAAATGGGTATCATTGCGGGATCGCGGGTGAGTGCGCCTTCCGCAAGGAGATGGAAATGAGGATGCTGAGCTTCGCCACGATTGCCGTATGCTGCGCCGGGGCCGCCGCCGCGGCGCCCTCCGACGACATGGTGGGGACTTGGGAATGCCGACAACCCGGAGTGAATTACAGGAACAAGCCGCCCATCCTGTACGTCGACACCGCCTCGGTCAAGACGCCGGACAAGGCCGCCTTTGCGCTCGACGTCGACGGATTCACCCGGGAGGTCTATGGAAATTCGGACGTCACAGCGGACGCCGACGGATGGTGGAAGATCAGCCCGTCCAAGGGAGAAGCGTTCATGGTGCGTCCGCAGGGCACCTTGAAGTCGAAGACCGCTTCGATGGAGCTAAGGCGCGCGGGCACGACCTACCGCTGCCTGCGGCTTCCGCCGTCGGGCGTTCCGGGCGCCGTGATACAGCTGCAACAAGGCGTTCCGCCGGCCGGCGAGCCCGATGCTCCGCCATCCGGTGAGCGGAATGCTCCACCGTCCGGCGAGCCGGGGGTCCAGCCGACCGAGGTGCCGAATGAAGGGGCTCCCGTCAAAAAAGAGTATTGATGTCCGCGCCTGTTTCCAATGTCCGGCCCAAACCGGACAAGGTCTTCGTTGACATCGCCGATTACGTCGGCAAGCGCGAAATAAAAAGCGCCGAGGCCTACAACACCGCGCGGCTGTGCCTGATGGACACGCTCGGCTGCGGCCTGGAGGCGCTGGAGTACCCCGCCTGCACCAAGCTCCTCGGGCCGCTCGTCCCGGGCACCATCGTTCAAAACGGCGCCCGCGTCCCCGGCACGCGCTTCGAGCTGGATCCGGTGCAGGCGGCCTTCAACATCGGCGCGGCGATCCGCTGGCTCGATTTCAACGATACCTGGCTCGCCGCCGAATGGGGCCACCCCTCGGACAACCTCGGTGGAATTCTCGCGGTCGCGGACTGGCTCTCGCGCAACGGCACACCCGTCGCCATCCGCGACGTGCTCACCGCGATGATCAAGGCGCACGAGATCCAGGGCGTGATCGCGCTCCAGAACAGCTTCAACCGCGTCGGTCTCGATCATGTCGTGTTGGTGAAGGTCGCCTCGACCGCGGTGGTTGCACAGATGCTCGGCCTGTCGCGCGAGGGAATCATCAACGCCGTCTCGCACGCCTGGATCGACGGCCAGAGCCTGCGCACCTACCGCCACGCGCCCAACACGGGCTCGCGCAAGTCCTGGGCGGCGGGCGATGCGACTTCGCGCGCCGTGCGCCTCGCCCTTATCGCAAAGACGGGCGAGATGGGTTATCCCTCCGCGCTCACCGCAAAGACCTGGGGTTTCTACGACGTGCTCTTTCGCGGCAAGCCGTTCCGGTTTCCGCGGCGCTACGGGTCCTATGTCATGGAGAACGTGCTGTTCAAAATCTCCTTCCCCGCCGAATTCCACGCGCAGACGGCAGTGGAGGCGGCGGTCCTGCTGCACCCCGAAGTCAAAGACCGCCTCGCCGACGCGAAGAAAATCGAGATCGTCACGCACGAGTCGGCGATCCGCATCATCGACAAGAAGGGGCCGCTCAACAACCCCGCCGACCGCGACCACTGCATCCAGTACATGGTGGCCATCGCGCTCCTCAAGGGCAATCTGACCGCGGGCGACTACGAAGACGACGCCGCCCGGGACCCGCGCATCGACGCGCTGCGCGCGAAGATGGTCTGCGTCGAGAACAAACGCTACTCGCGCGACTACCTCGATCCCAGGAAACGCTCGATCGCAAACCAGCTGCAGGTTTTCTTCAGGGATGGAACCACGACGCGCAAGGTGGCGGTAGAATATCCCATCGGTCACCGCCGCCGCCGTCACGAAGGCATTCCCTTGCTCGAAGCGAAATTCCGCAGGAACCTCGAGCGCCGCTTTCCGAAGGAACGGCGCGAGGCCATCCTCTCGCTATGCCGCGATCAGAAGCGCCTGGAGGCGACCCCGGCCAACGAGTTCGTCGATCTATTCGTAATCTGAAGGACAACACCCGATGTCACACAATCTCTTCAACACGCTGCAGGAATTCAGGATGGCTTCCGGGAAGACCGGCAAGTTCTATTCACTGCCCGCTCTGGAAAAAGCGCTGGGTGCCAAGGTATCGCGGCTGCCGGTCTCGATCCGCATCGTGCTGGAATCGGTGCTGCGCCACTGCGACGGCAAGAAGGTCACCGAAGAGCATATCCGGCGGCTGGCGAACTGGAAGCCGAACGCGCCACGCACCGAGGAAATCCCGTTCGTGCTGGCTAGGATTCTCCTGCAGGACCTTACCGGCATCCCGTCGCTCGCCGACCTCGCAGCGATGAGGAGCGTCGCGCAAAGGCTCGGCAATGATCCCAAGGTGGTGGAGCCGCTGGTGCCGGTCGATCTCGTGGTGGACCACTCCGTCCAGATCGACCATTACGGAGTCAAGAACGCGCTCGATCTCAACATGAAGCTCGAGTTCAAGCGCAACCAGGAGCGCTACACCTTCATGAAGTGGGCCATGCAGGCATTCGACACCTTCAGAGTGGTGCCGCCCGGAATCGGCATCGTGCACCAAGTGAACCTCGAATACCTCTCGCGTGGCGTGCACAAGAAGAACGGAATCTATTACCCCGACACTCTGGTCGGCACCGACAGCCACACGCCCATGGTCAACGCCATCGGCGTGGTCGCCTGGGGCGTGGGCGGCATCGAAGCCGAGGCCGGCATGCTCGGCCAGCCGACCTATATCCTCACTCCCGATGTCGTCGGCGTGCACCTGAAGGGCCAGCTGCGCGGCGGCGTCACCGCCACCGACCTGGTGCTCACGGTCACCGAGCTTATGCGCAAGACCAATGTCGTCAACAAGTTCGTCGAATTTTTCGGCGAAGGCACGGCCAGCCTCACCGTGCCCGACCGCGCGACCATCGCCAACATGGCGCCCGACTACGGCGCGACCATGGGCTTCTTCCCGGTGGACGACGCGACCCTCGTTTACTTCGAAGGCACGGGCCGCACCTCCGAAGAAATCGACGCACTCAAGTCCTACTGCAAGGCCCAGGGGCTATACGGCACCGTGAAGAAGGGCGCGATCGACTACAGCCAGGTGGTCGAGCTCGACCTCGCCAGCGTGACGCCTTCGCTCGCCGGCCCCAAGCGCCCGCAGGACCGCATCGAGATCGGCAAGGTGAAGGCGAAATTCACCGAGCTCTTCTCGAAGTCCGCCGCCGAGAACGGTTTCTCGAAGAAGCCCGAGGACCTGAAAAAACGCGTCAAGACCCGCGACGGCATGGATATCGGCGCGGGCGACGTGATGATCGCCGCGATCACCTCCTGCACCAACACCTCGAACCCGGGCGTGCTGCTTGCCGCGGGCCTGCTCGCCAAGAAAGCGGTCGAGCGCGGTCTGACGGTCAAGCAGCACGTAAAAACCTCCCTCGCGCCCGGCTCCCGGGTCGTGACCGAATATCTGAAAAGGGCGGGATTGACGCCCTACCTGGAGAAGCTCGGGTTCAATCTCGCCGCATACGGCTGCACCACCTGCATCGGCAATTCCGGGCCGCTGCGACCGACCATCGAGGAAACGATCGCGCAGAACGATCTCGTGTGCGCCGCGGTGCTCTCGGGCAACCGCAACTTCGAGGCGCGCATCCATGCGAGCCTGCGCGCGAACTTCCTCGCCTCTCCGCCCCTGGTGGTGACCTATGCCCTCGCCGGCACCGTGCTGAAAGACCTGATGACCGAGCCTATCGGCCGCGGCAAGAACGGCAAGGACGTGTGGATAGGCGATATCTGGCCTTCGGCGCAGGAGATCCAGGACTGCATGAAATACGCGATGGACCCGAAAACCTTCCAGAGGCTCTACAGCAATCTCGCCGACGCCAACCCGATGTGGACGCAGGTACCCTCGGTCTCGGGCCAGGTGTACACCTGGCCGAAATCGACTTACATCGCCGAGCCGCCGTTCTTCAAGGACTTTTCCATGCAACCGCGGCCGGCGGGACCGGTCCGCGGTGCGCGCGTCCTGGGGATCTTCGGCGACTCGCTGACGACGGACCATATCAGCCCGGCGGGCTCGATCAAGCCCACCTCTCCGGCCGGCATCTATCTGCAGGAGCATGACGTGCCGGTGTCGGAATTCAACAGTTTCGGCGCGCGCCGCGGCAATCACGAGATCATGATGCGCGGCACCTTCGGCAACGTGCGCATCAAGAACCTGATGCTCCCGGTGAAGCCCGACGGTTCGCGCGTCGAGGGCGGGATCACGATCCACCAGCCTTCGGGCGAGCAGATGCCGATCTACGAAGCGGCGATGAAATACATCGCCGAGGGCGTGCCTACGGTGGTGTTCGGCGGCGAAGAATACGGAACGGGCAGCTCGCGCGACTGGGCGGCAAAAGGCACGCTGCTCCTCGGCGTGCGCGCGGTGATCGTGAAGAGCTTCGAGCGCATCCACCGCTCGAACCTCGTCGGTATGGGCGTGCTGCCCTTCCAGTTCAAGGGCAGCGACACGGTTGCATCCCTGGGCATCAAAGGCGACGAAATCATCGACATTCGCGGCGCCGAGGGCGAGATCAAGCCTCAGCAGGACGCGACGCTCGTGATCCGGCGAACCGACGGCAGCGTCAAGGAAGTCCCGCTGCTGCTTCGCATCGACACGCCGATCGAGGTGGACTACTACCAGCACGGCGGCATCCTGCCGTTTGTGTTACGCGAAATACTTGGAAAAGCGGGGTCCTCGGTTCGCGTCGCCGCGTAAAACAGGGAGAGGTTTTCGTGCTGTCGAAAATCGCGGTGTTCGCCGCTGCCGCGTGTTGCGCGGCGGCCGCGCTGGGGCAACCTTCGGCCTACCCGTCCAAGCCGATCCGCCTGATCGTGCCCTTTGCCCCCGGAGGCAGCTCTTCCATCGTCGCGCGCGCCTTCTCCACCGAGATGAGCAAGGGGCTGGGCCAGCAGTTCGTGGTCGAGAACAAGCCCGGCGCGGGCGGCAACATCGCCATGGAGGAAGTCGCGAAAGCGGAGCCTGACGGCTATACGCTGATCATCGGCCATGTCGGCACGCTGGCGATGAACCCGTACATGTTCGAAAACCTCCCTTACGACGCGAACAAGGACTTCCGGCCGGTCTCGCTCTTCGCCAAGGTGCCGACCATCTTCGTGGTTCACGAAAGTGTGCCCGTGAAAAACCTGCGCGAGTTCGTGGCCCTCGCCAAAAAGGAGCCGGGGATGCTCAACTACGGCAGCGCAGGGAACGGCAGCGCCGGCCACCTCGCGATCGAGTACCTGAAGCTGGTGAGCGGCATCGACATCCAGCACGTACCCTACAAGGGCACGGGGCCCAATCTCATCGACCTCGTCGCCGGGCGCACCCAGTTTTCCGCAGCCGGCACGCCGCCGTTTATGCCGCACGTGAAGTCGGGCAAGCTCCGCGTCGTCGCGGTCGGCACGACCAGGCGCCTGCCCATCCTCCCGGACGTCGGCACGGTAGCCGAGCAAGGTTATCCCGGATTCGAAACTTCGCAATGGTACGGGCTGAATGCGCCCGCAAAGACGCCCGACGCCGTCGTGAACCGTCTCGCCGCGGAGTCGGCCAAGGCAGCCAGGAGCGAGGCCTTGGAAAAGCAGCTCGAACCCGACAGCGCGGAAGCCGTCGGCTCGACCCCGAAGGAGTTCGCGGCTTACATCGCAGCGGAGCAGACGCGCTGGAAGGAAGTCGTGCAGAAGGCACACGTCAAGGTGGAATGATGCGGGACTGGGACGTGATCGTCGTCGGCGGCGGCAACGCCGCCTTGTGCGCCGCGCTTTCCGCGCGCGAGTCCGCGCGGCGCGTCCTCGTTCTTGAGCGGGCGCCCGAGGTCGAGGCCGGCGGCAACTCGCGCTTCACCGCGGGACTCTTGCGCATCGTCTACAACGGCGCCGACGATCTTGGCCAGTTGATCGAGCTGTCCCGCGAAGAAATCGAGCGCACCGATTTCGGGACCTACACCACCGACCAGTTCCTCGATGACATGGCGCGCGTCACCGAGTACCGTTGCGATCCCGACCTCACCGAAATCCTGGTCAAGGAGAGCTTTCCGACCGCCCTGTGGATGCGGAAGCAAGGCGTGCGCTTCACCGCGGCCTGGGGCCGGCAGGCGTTCAAGATCGAAGGCCGGTTCAAGTTCTGGGGCGGCCTTACCCTCGAGGCGGTCGGCGGCGGGCCGGGACTGGTCGAGTCGCTGACGCAGATCGCGAAGAAGCGCGGAATCGAGATCTGGTACTCGGCGCGCGCGCTGTCGCTTACCGCCGATGATCGCGGGGTTCAGGGTGTGCGGCTGAAGCGGGAGGGAAAGACGATCGACGTCGGCGCCAAGGCGGTAGTGCTGGCCGCGGGCGGCTTCCAGGCGAACCCCGAGTGGCGCACGCGCTATCTCGGCCCGGGCTGGGAGCTCGCGAAAGTGCGCGGCACGCGCTTCAACACCGGCGACGCAATCCGCATGGCGCTCGATATCGGCGCAGCGCCCGTGGGCAACTGGTCGGGATGCCACGCCGTCGCCTGGGAAAGAAACGCCCCCGAATTCGGCGATCTCGCCGTCGGCGACCAGTTCCAGAAGCATTCCTATCCCTGGGGCATCTATATCAACGCCGAGGGCAAGCGCTTCGTCGACGAAGGCGCCGATTTCCGCAATTACACCTACGCCAAATACGGCCGCGTGATCCTGCACCAGCCCGGCCAGTTCGCCTGGCAGATCTTCGATGCCAAGGTGAAGGGCCAGCTGCGCGACGAGTACCGGATCAAGCAGGTGACCAAGGTCACCGCGAACACGCTCGAGGAGCTGGTCGCGAAGCTCGACGACGTGAACGCCGATGCCGCATTGAAAGAAATCGAAGCCTACAACGCGGCCGTGAGAACGGACATTCCATTCAATCCCAACGTCAAGGACGGCCGCTGCACGACGGGGCTCGCGGTGAACAAGTCGAACTGGGCGAACACACTCGACACGCCGCCCTTCGAGGCCTACGCGGTGACCTGCGGCATCACCTTCACCTTCGGCGGTCTGCGCATCAATACCGATGCGCAGGTGATCTCCACCGACGGCGAGCCGATCACGGGCCTCTTCGCGGCGGGGGAGCTCACCGGAGGAATCTTCTACTTCAATTACCCGGGCGGAAGCGGCCTCACCAACGGCTCGGTATTCGGGCGCATCGCCGGGGCGAACGCGGCAAAGGCCGCGAAATCGGAAAGTCAGTCGAAGAGAGTCGCAGGCACGTAGACACCGAACAAGATCGTTGCACGCGGGGCAAGGCGTGCCACTATAATCGGCAGGAACGTTTCCGTCATTGCATACCTAAGGACGACACCATGAACAAATCCGTCGAGAAGAACAAGCCCGACCCCAAGCTTAGCCGCAAGGCCCCGCTCGCTACTCGCACCGACTTGACCCCCGCGGCGACGAAGGACATCGCCGCGGCAATGAACGGAATCCTGGCGGACGTGTTCGCGCTTTACATGAAGACCAAGAACTTCCACTGGCACATGAGTGGACCGCACTTTCGCGACTACCATTTGCTCCTGGACGAGCAAGCCGACCAGCTTTATGCGATGACCGACCCCATTGCCGAGCGCGTCCGTAAGGTCGGCGGGTCCACCCTTAGGTCCATCGGGCACATCGCCCGCACGCAACGCGTGCTCGACAACGATGCCGAATACGTGGAGCCGCAGGACATGCTCGCCGAGCTGCGCGAGGACAACAAGGAGCTTGCGGCGCGCTTTCGCGAGGCGCATAACGTGTGCGACGAGCACCGCGACATCGCCACCGCCAGCCTCATCGAGGTGTGGATCGACGAAACCGAGCGGCGTACCTGGTTCCTTTTTGAGGCGAGTCGCAAGGGAACCGCAACAGGGCATTGAGCGTCTGTGGCTTCTCAGGCCCGACGAAGCGATTCGAT
>WNFA01001515.1_pt1 | contig 18923 bp, 11 predicted proteins | sample 5400481 | NCBI WGS metagenome assembly WNFA01 (sample SAMN13153340, study PRJNA577476) | soil metagenome | isolation source: 120 cm saprolite under Douglas fir tree site 2 hole 1 replicate 2 | place: USA:California | collected 2015-04-18
CAGGCCGGGATGCCAAGCTTCCAGGTCGCCAACCTGATCCGCGACCGCCAACTGCTGGAAGCTGCCAAGCGCGAAGCCGCGGCAGTGCTGGCTGGTCCCAACGAAGAAGTCTCAAAAGAAGAAATCGACCACGCGATACACCACATGCGGTCGCATTGGCAAAAGACCTATGGCCTGGTAGAAGTCGGATAGATTTGTTTGTGTGGCGCAAACCCACCCGCCTGTTGACAACTACCCCATAAATCCGGAATCTGATTCCTCCCGTATTTGAGGTGGGCCCCAGAAATCTCACATTCCTTGTAAGGAGACGATCCACCATGCCAAGAACTTTCCGGCAATCCCTGTTGGTGGCGCTGCTGCTGGCCTTCATTGGGGCCAGCGCATTGCGCACTCTCGCCGTTCCTCCGCTTCCGGCCGCGCCTCAGGCTGCCGCGGCGCAAGACTCCCTCTACAAGCGTCTGGGCGGCTATGACGCCCTGGCCGCCGTAACCGATGAATTCATCGGCCGCCTGGCAACTGACCCCAAGGAGGGGCGGTTCTTCGTTGGCCTGAGCACCGATTCCAAGATCCGTGTCCGGCAGCATGTGGTGGATTTCCTGTGCGTGGCCACGGGCGGTCCTTGCAAATACACCGGACGCGACATGGAGACGGCGCACACCGGCCTGAATATTACCGAAGAGGACTGGACAATTTCCGTCAAGGCCTTGACCGACACGCTGAACAAGTTCAAGGTACCGGCCCGCGAACAGGGAGAAGTTATCAACGCAATCGCGGGATTAAAAAGCAAGATTGTGGGGCGGTAACGGTCTTCGGAGGAGGGGCGCGACTTCAGCCGTGCCCGTTTGTCTTTGCGGCCAAAGATTTTAGCCGCCACGCCCGCGGAGTCATCGCAAAGGCCGCAAAGACAACCAAGCCTGCGCCAATCCCTCACGCTGACCTTTTGTTTTCAGTTCGCGGGATGGGATAATCTTCGCCTGTGCCCGTGTCCTCTAAAGCCGATCTCTACCGCAAGCTCCCCTCGGTCGATGAGTTGCTGCGCAATGCCGAAGTGACCGCAATCGTTTCCCGCGAAGGCCAGGCGGCGGTTACTGACGCCGCTCGAACCGTGCTGGCCCGCCTGCGAGCCGAAATCTCAGCGGCGCGACTGGACGCAACCGGCGTTGACCTCGCGCTCTCCGGTTTAACTGGAGCCATCGAGCGGCAGGTCCGCCGTTCGACAAGCTTTTCGCTGCGGCCGGTCATCAATGCGACCGGAGTGATCCTGCACACGAATCTGGGGCGCGCGCCGCTGGCGGCCTCCGCACTGGATCATGCTCGCGACGCTTCCTCTGGATATTCCAACCTGGAGTTCGATGTCGAGACCGGCGAGCGCGGCAAACGCGATGTCCACGTAGATCGGTTATTTCGAAAGCTTCTGGATGTTGCACGTGTAGAGGCGGGCCTCCGGCCCGTCCCTACACAATCCGCGCCAACCGAAACTTCCACCATCGTCGTCAATAACAACGCCGCCGCCGTTCTGCTGGCGCTGAACACCTTGGCCGACGGTGGGGAAGTGATCGTCTCGCGCGGAGAGCTGGTTGAGATTGGGGGATCGTTTCGAATACCCGACGTCATGGCGAAATCCCACGCCGTTCTGCGGGAAGTCGGCACGACCAATCGCACCCGGGTAACGGACTACGAGCGTGCCATCAACGAGAAGACACGGCTTTTGCTGCGCGTGCACCGCTCCAATTTTGAAATCACCGGATTCACCGAGCAACCAGGCATCGACGAACTCAGTGCGCTGGCGCATGCGCGGAACATTCCTCTGATGGAAGATCTGGGCAGCGGCTCGCTCTTCGACCTGAATTCTGTCGGAGTGAGTGGGGAACCGGGTGTGCGCGATAGCCTGCAAGCAGGCGTGGACGTGATCAGCTACAGCGGAGACAAACTGCTGGGCGGGCCCCAGGCGGGCATACTCAGCGGCCGCAGCGATCTGATTGCCCGGATGCGTGCCAATTCTCTGTTTCGCGCCCTTCGCGTGGACAAACTGACCTACGCCGCGCTTGAGGCCACGCTGCTCGCCTACGCGAAGCGGGACTTCGATGCCATCCCAGCGTTGCGCATGATGCAGTTGTCCGAAAACGAAATTGGCAAACGGGCGGAAGCGGTCGCCGGGAAAACCCGCTCAGCCAAGTTGCTGGTGGAGATGGTTGACGGCGAATCGGTGATCGGCGGTGGCGCGGCTCCCTCGGCAGTGTTGCCCACTCATCTGCTGGCAGTAAGTTGCCAGGGACTGAGCGCGGACGAGCTATCCGCGCGCCTGCGTGCCGCCGATCCGCCGATTATCGCTCGAGTGGAAGAAGGCCGCGTGCTGCTGGATTTGCGAACCGTGTTCGCGGCGCAAGACGAGGTCGTGATCGTGGCACTGCGTCACCTGGCGGAGTGATCAAGGAGATTTAAGAATGTCGATTTCAGATTGTAGATTGCTGTTCGCGATCTGGGTGTTCGGGTAGATCTGAAATCTAAAATCTCAAATCTGCAATCTAAAATCTAGACTCCGCAATCTAAAATCTGCATTCGTCTACAATCACTTTATGCCGCCGCGCATTGCCATTCCCGTTCCTCACTCCGGAGATCCTGAGTATGCCGAGCGGGCCTTGCCGCAATACCTGCACGCGGTCGAGATGGCGGGGGGAGAGCCGGTACGCATTCCGCTGGACCGGTCTCCGGAAGAGGTCATGAAGCTGATCGAGCGTTGCGATGCGGTGGTGTTGCCGGGGAGCAAGGCCGATGTGGATCCGGCAAAATACGATGCGCAAAGAGATCCCCAGACCGCCCCGGCTGATTCCCGGCGCGATACCGTCGATGAACTGCTGCTGCAGGACGCCTACAACATGCGCAAGCCGGTACTCGGCATTTGCTACGGCCTGCAGATTCTCAACGTCTATCGCAGCGGAACCCTGCTGCAACACATTGAGTCGCCAGTCAATCATGAAGCGGGAAAGACAGTGCCGATCGCGCACACGGTCGTGGTGGATTCGCGCTCGAGGCTCGGCCAAATTGTCGCTTCGAGCGCTAAAGCTTCGGACAACGGTTCGCTTTCGCTGGCGGTCAACTCCAGCCATCACCAGTCGGCGGAAGTTGCCGGCGACGGTCTCCGCATTGTGGCTCGCTGTCCGCAGGACGGCATCGTTGAGGCCTTGGAGGGCACATCTGCCGACCATTTTGTTCTGGCGGTGCAATGGCATCCCGAACGCTCGGTGGAAGATGATGAGGCGTCGCGGGCCATCTTCCGCGCCCTAGTGGGAGCGGCCCGAGAGAGACATGGCAAGCTGGTCGGGGAGTCTGAGACGCTTTAAGACACTGCCGGGGGATATTTCTTAGTTCTTCCGATTCCTGCCCGCGTGGTTGTCTGCTTCCGTTTCTTCAGCGGCACTTCCTCCAGCAACACGACGGCGTGCGCAATCGCAGCGTTGTCCGTTCCCATGCCCTCGGGGGTCTTGGCTTTCACGCCCACGCAGTCCTGTGGGATTCCCAGCAGCCCGGCAACGCGCGCGCGAATCGCGGCTGCGTGCGGACCAATTTTGGGCTCAGCCAGAATAAGGGTCGAGTCCACATTGACCACCGTATAGCCGGCCGCACCTACGCGCTTGAGCGCTTCCCCCAGGAACAATGCAGAGTCGGCGCCCTTCCAGCGCGGGTCGGAAGGCGAAAAAAGAGAACCAATGTCGGGAGCAGCGATCGCGCCCAGCAAGGCGTCGGTAATGGCGTGCAGGAGGACGTCACCGTCGGAGTGGCCACCCAAGCCTTTCGAGTGCGGCAACGCGATGCCACCAATCATGAGCGGAATGCCGCGCTTGAATTCGTGAGAGTCCCAGCCGTAGCCGATTTTCATGCGGAAACCCTGGCCACAGATTCACACGGATTTCCACGGATTTTCTTTCTTACATTGTCAAACAGGAGTCGGCGGAACTGAGGGCGCGGGCCGAAGTTCAGCAGCAGACCAATCTCGATCTCGGTCGATCTCAGGTAATGCAACAACTGGACCTCGTGTGCCGCTTCTAGAGTCCGTCGCTCTTCACATCGTAGAACACACCAATGATTTTCTCGGTCAATTCCGCATACTTCAAGCCGACAGGTGCGCCCATGCATGAAGTGTACAAGCTCAAGGGGTTCTATCCGTGGGATCCGTGAAAATCCGTGGCTGCCCTTACCGTTTCAGGAAGAACTCCGCCAGTTCCATATCCGCCGGAGTGGTGATCTTGATATTTCGCGGCGAACCCATGACCACCGCGACCTTATGGCCCGAACGCTCGACCAGCGACGCTTCGTCGGTGCCCAGAAATCCGTCGGCGGTGGCCTCATCGAACGCTTTCTTGAGCACACTGTAACGAAAACCCTGGGGCGTTTGCGCCATGACCACACGCTCGCGGGGCACGGTTGCGGCGATGACCGCGCCTTCCGAGGTGCGCTCCACTTGCTTGACCGTATCCATGGCCGGCATTCCGGCGATGGCGGCGCCGTATTTCCGGGCGGCCTCGATCACATCGTGAATGATTTCCGCGGTCACGAAGGGGCGGACCGCGTCGTGAACCAACACAATGTCGTCCGGCGCCGCTGAAACCGCAGCCAGGGCATGAGCCACGGATTGCTGGCGATGCTCGCCCCCTTCCACCAGTTCGATCTTCTTGTGCGGAAGATCCGCGGCCTCTTTCTCCAGGCGGACGCGAAACGCGGCAACCTCGTTGGCCCGCAGCGCAAGGTAAATTTCCGAGACCTCGGCGTTGGCGGCGAACTTGCGCAGCGTGTGTATGAGGATCGGGGTCCCGCCCAATTCGAAGAACTGCTTGGAAGCCGCGTGCTTCTTGCCTGTGGCATCGGAAGCGGGAGCCATGCGTGTCCCCAGTCCGGCCGCCGGAATGATGACCACTACCTTCATGCGGGCTGTAAGTATACGGGGTGGGGAGGGAGTCTTCAAATGTCACAGGCTTCCCGCTTGTTTTGATGGCTGGAATGTAACCTGTTGTTGAAGGAGGACTTTGGTGCCGTTGCTGGCTAAGCCCTGGTCGTGGCCGTAGCTCATATCCGGAGACGCGGGATTCGGAGCCGTTTAGCCTGGCCGGATCAAATGACCGGAGCCTCCGAACGCTCAAACTCTCGTCCGCACTTGAAGCAGACCTGGTACGTTCTTCCCTTGATCGTGAATATGCGGCTGAGCTGGCGATGCCGGCACCTGAAGACGAACTCGAAGACCCACAGCAGAGGGTTCATACGTCCTGCGCTCGCCGGCGATCGAAACTTCCGTTAGCGTCCAGCCACTCCAGCAGGGAGCGTACGCTGGCCCGCGCCAGCGCAATGGAGCAATCCGCAGCTCCGTAGTAGACGTTCACGGTGTCGCCATCCGGGTCCATGGTGTATCCGCAAGGGAACACGACATTGTTGACGTCGCCGTTGCGCTCGTAATCCGCTTCCGGCCCGAACATCCACGAGTCTCCCCGCAGCAGGCATTTTTCCGGATTCTCCAGGTCGAACAGGGCCAAGCCCAATCGATATAGACAGCCTGAAGGCGTGTGCCGGACTCCGTGGTAGAGCACCAGCCATCCTCTGGAAGTCTCGATGGGCGGCGGCGACAAACCGATCTTGTTGGCATCCCACCAGGCGCCGCGTCGCGCTTCCAGCATCAACCTGTGTCTTCCCCAATGGTGCAGATCGGGCGAGTAGGAAATCCACATATGCGAACCCAGCGGAGTCATGGGCCGATGAATCAGGGCCCAGTATCCATTGATTCTCCGGGGCAGAAGCGCCGCATCCTTGTCATCCGGCGGCATGATGACACCGTAGCGCTCGAAACTTCGGAAGTCCTTGGTCAGAGCCAGCGACACCCCGGGACCCCCGCGAGAATACGAAGTGTAAGTGATCACGTATTGCTGTAGTTCGGGCACGAAAGTGATGCGCGGATCCTCAATGCCCCAGATTTCCTCGGGATAGTCCTTCGGGCTGGGCATCAAGGTCGGTTCGGGATCAATCTGCCACCCGTCCACACCATTCTTAGAGCGCGCGGCGCAAAGATGAGACAAGCCACGGCGGTCTTCGATACGGCACAGCAGCAAAGTAGTTCCGTCCGGCAGCAGGGTTGCACCCGCGTTGAACACGCTATTGATGGAGTACGGCCAATCTTTGCGGGTCAGGATGGGGTTGGCGGGGTGGCGTAGAAGCAGTGGCGGATAGTGCGTGCTTTCGACGTTTATCAGAGTGGTTTCGGGAGCAGTCATGACCGGCCTTCCGCCCTTTCACGTGTTTGCAGAGAACGCATTTCCAAAAGTGCCATCAGAAAAGAAAGTGTGGATTCCGCTCCCTGATTCTGATTGGCGCGCTCGGGGTGCAAGCCGTCCCGGCAGCCGCCGGTTTCAGAATCATAAAGAGGAAGCTGGAGATCGTTATCGCCCAGGAACCAGTTGAATGCCGCCCAGGCTTGCGTGCGCCAGCGGTCGTGTCCGGTAATGCGGTAGGCCTGTAAACAGGCGGACACGGCGCCGGCAGCCTCGATGGGCTGCTGATCGAATCGAGCCTGTTCCCCACGTCGGCGATAAAACCCTTGCGAGCCGATAGGTACAAAGTGGCCGTTCGTTTGGCACCGCTGCGTCTCCATCAGCCAGTCCAGCGATTCGAGTCCGGCCGAGAGCATGCGTTCATCTGCGCAAGCAGATCCCACAAGCAGCATGGCCTGTGGCAGCCTCGCGTTTCCGTAAGCGACAACGTCTTCAAACCACTTCCAGTCCGGACGGGAGACCGACTCGTACCACTTGAGCAGTCTTTGAGCCAGCGCCAGGCGTACTCGCTGCGCGTCCCGGTCACCTGAGTACGAATGGAGATACTCCTGAATTCCAAGCAGGGCGTAGGCGCAAGCGCGAGGACTGTGGAACTCGACAACTGCCGGCACCGAGGACTCGAACAAACGCCCGGCAGCGCCCCTCAATCCCTGATTGGCGGATCGCGCCAGCAGAGTTCCAAGGGCCCATAGCGCGCGGCCGTGCGAATCTTCCGAGCCCTGTTCTTCCTTCCAGCGGTGGTTGTAGCCGAGGAAGTTTCGAAACCTCTTCTTCTCTGGATTGAAAGCGTGTTCCAGGAATGCCAGATAGCGGAAGGGCCAGTCAGGGTTGGGTAATTCGTCCTTTTCGGACTGGCCCAAGCCCAGTTTGTCGTTGCGCGGTTGTTCCCGATTCACCTGCTCCAGCAGCACAGAAAAAATGAGTGCGCGCGCGTTGTCGTCGGTGGTGTATCCCTCGGCTCGATTAGGGATGGTAAAAATCGCGTGCTGCAGCATTCCTGTGTCATCGGTCAGCGCGTTCACATGATTGAGTTTTAATTCGGGCAGCTGATTCAGCGATTTCTGGGTGGCGCGAGCCAGGAACTGAACCCGGGGAGTCTCCATACGGTCGCTGCGAACCCGGGCAAAACTTTCCATGTAACCCTGCGCGGCTTTCTTCCAGACCATATCGCGCCCGAACAGGTAGGCGCGCTTGCGCATGGCATGGCGCAGAGCGGGCGTGGTGAGCAGTTCGATGGTCTTTTGTGCGATTGCGCCGGGGTCTTGAAAGGGCACCAGCGCGCCGCGACGGTCGTCTAACAACTCAATAGCGTGCCAGTAGGGAGTCGAGATGATAGCCTTACCCGCACCCAGCGCGTAGGCCAGCGTTCCGGAAACCACCTGCGCCTCGTGGCGATAAGGCGTGATGTAAATGTCCGCGGCGCCGATGAACTCCGCCATTTCTTCAGGGCTGGCAAAGCGGTCATGGAAGATCACTTGCCCTTCCACTCCCACTTCCTTCGCCAGAGCTTGCAAGCTGGCTCGATACTTATCCCCCTCGCGACGGAGAATATGCGGATGGGTTGCGCCCGCCACCAGGTAGACCACATTTTCGTGCTTCGACAGAATCTGCGGCATCGCCTGAATTACGTTTTCGATACCCTTGTTCGGCGAGAGCAGTCCGAAGGTGAGTAGCACCGCTTTTCCTTCGACGCCGAAGCGGTCCTTGTAGAAATTAGGGTCGAGGAAGGGCAGGTCGGGAACGCCGTGCGGGACCATGTCGATCTTGCTGCCGGGCACCTTGAAGACTTCCTGCAGGAACTGCGACGAGAGCTGGCTCATGACAATCAGGCGGTCCGAAAGCTCCGCAATCTCTTCCATGACCCTGAGTTGATCGGCATCGGGCTCGCGCAAAACCGTGTGTAGCGTTGTCACGACGGGCATCTTCAAGCCGCGCAGCAGGTGGAGAATATGGCTTCCGGCCGGACCGCCGAAGATCCCATACTCGTGCTGCAGGCATACCATGTCGATATTGTTGAAGTTCAGAAACTCAGCCGCCTCTTGATACGACGCCACGTTGTCCTGGGCCAGCGACCATCGCACCCGTGCGGGATAGTCATATCCCTCATCCGTGTCGTCCACCGGCAGCGCCAGCAATCGGGCCGTGCCGTACTCCGCCGATATGGCCTCGCACAAGTCCGTGGTGAAAGTAGCGATTCCACAGTGTCGTGGGAGATAATTCCCGATTACCGCGATTCGACTAGGCAGGGATGGCTTCGATTGCAACCGCGGGCGAGCCGATGAAACCCCGTCCCGTACCAGGGGACGCGGTCCGACGACTTCCAATGTTCCTTTGGGAAGCATTGTGCTTAAGAGCGGCATGGGTCCCTAGTCTGCGGAGAACAGGTGCTTAAAGAAGTCAGTTCTCAGATGAGTCCGATGTAATCACCGGCGTTGGTCAAATTCCATGTTGGTTGGTCTACCCATCTTCGGTTTCGGCTTGGCGTCATGGCCACCGGAGGAATTCGCTTTTCGTTAGTATCGCCGCAACGGGACTTGAGTTCTGGTCAAAATTGACCAGAACGGCCTGGGGTGGCAGGAGGAAGGAAATCACCAGGCCGAGCGACTCGGTAGGACGGCCTCGGTGCGGTAGACTATTCTCTTGGAAATGGCGAAATGACTTCCACAACACAAAAAGAGCCGGTGACCTCCGTCCTGCCCGAAGAAGTCAACATTTGGGAAGCCCAGGTTGCCCGCTCTGACTTTGCCGCCAGGAAGCTCAACCTCAACGAAGGATTGTGGAACATATTGCGCAGCCCGAGCCGCGAAGTCATCGTGCACATTCCGGTACAAATGGACAACGGGAAGCTCGAGTCATTTACCGGATACCGCGTACAGCACTCGATCGACCGGGGGCCGGCCAAGGGCGGTCTCCGCTATGGCTCCGGCGTCACCCTCGATGAGACTCGGGCACTCGCCAGTTGGATGACCTGGAAGTGTGCCGTCGTGGATCTCCCGTTTGGGGGAGCGGCAGGCGCGGTAATTTGCGATCCCGACCACATGTCCAGGCGTGAACTGGAACGCCTCACGCGCCGCTATACCGCGGAGCTCTTTGAGATCCTGGGACCCGAGAAGGATGTCATGGGTCCCGACATCAACACCGACGAGCAGATCATGGGCTGGATCATGGATACCTACTCCATGCACGTTCGCCATACCGCCACCGCGGTCGTGACCGGAAAGCCGCTCGGACTCGGCGGTTCCCACGGGCGTCACCAGGCAACCGGTCGCGGCCTGATGATCGTTTGTGACGAGGCTCTCAAGAAGCTCGGCATGAATCGCGACCAGACCCGGGTCGTCATTCAGGGTTTCGGCAATGTCGGGTCCAACGCCGCTCGTCTCATGCACCAGCGTAGGTACAAGATCGTCGGCGTGTCCAGAAGTTCAGGCGCGCTTTACAACCGCAATGGGATTGACATGGACGCACTCTGGAATCATTGCCGGGTAAACAAAGTGTTTCAGGGTTTCACGGGAGCGGAGGAGATCGATCCGGCGGAGTTGCTGAGAAGCGACTGCGACATCTTTATCCCCGCAGCTCTGGAGAATCAGATCACAACCCGCAACGCGGAGTCAGTCAAATTCCGGATTCTGTGCGAGGGAGCAAACGGTCCGACCACCGCTGAAGCCGACAGCATCCTGACCGACAAGCGAGTATTCGTTATCCCCGACATCCTGGCGAATTCAGGCGGGGTCACGGTTTCTTATTTCGAATGGGTACAGGACCGCCAGGGATATTTCTGGGAGGAATCGGAAGTCAACGGTCAGCTCGAAAGCATCATGCGCACCTCGTTCGCAGCGGTGTTGCAATACGCGGCCACTCATGCCGTAAGTAACCGGATCGCCGCGTACATGCTGGCCATCGATCGAGTTGCCTACACCCTGCGCCAGCGCGGCATCTACGCTTAGCCCGCCCGCTTGTGTGGTTTTGCAAGCCTGATAGTTCCCGTGCCCCTTCCTCACACGTTAGTACATAACTTTCGTGTCGGCTGCGGTCGGAACCGTCGTAAGGTTTCTGCCTTCGGATTTCATGGTATGAAACAGACTGACCATGAAATCAGTAAAGGTAGCAATCACGGTATTCACCCTGGTGACGCTGCTCTTCGCCTGCCCATCCTCGGTGTCCTGCCCCGCCGATCACGCCGAGATGTACAAGGTAGGGGATGACTACACGGGATTGACGCATCTAGCGATCTACGAGCATCGCACCTCGGCCGGCGTGACCCACCAAATCACAGTAAGCTGCGAGAAGTAGAGACCGAGTCCACGTAGGGGCGGCGCCTGTCCTGAGCAAGTCGAAGGATGTCTCCATTTGCCCGGCCCGAGCGCAGCTCGACCTTTCAAGTCCGACACACCAAATCCAAACTTCTACTTGATTGCGCCCGGACCCGGGATTGGATCGGGACAGGATTGAACGTTCTCTTCGACGACGTGGCGCATGACCTCTCCCAGTGATGCCGTGGTTCCGTCTTTGCCGTCGAACTCCTGAGTGGTTTCCGTGGACACCTTGTAGGCTTGCACCCACGCCCGCAAAGCGGCGGGACTGGGCATCAGTGTGATCACATAGGCGAGAGAACTGGACTCAGAAGTTCCGGCTTCGATCACCAACCCGGGAGGGCTTGGCGCGAGGCAGCGGAAGGCTTGCAATACGGAAAGCGCGGCGGGTTGCTTGGCACGGGTCGTGCCGGCGCACTCAAACAGATGTACCAGGGCCTGCTCCGAGGTCGAGAGGTTGCGGGCTATAAAAGAGTTTATTCTTCCGCTCGTAACGGGCTCGACCAGTTCGTATTTTTCGGTCAACTTCATGGGGACGCGTTCCGATGCTGACGGCTCCAGCTCTCAAAGCCGTCCGCGGTTAAGACAACAATTCCTGGGACAACGACTGGATTACGGCTTGGCCGGAAAAAGACCACCAGCAAAGCAGCTTACACGCCATTACCAGGACAGTAAAGAGGCGGGTGTGGCCGCTCTTAAATTCCGGCACAGCTATAAGATACGTCACCGTCGATACTTTCCTTCGGCCCTCCCCCGTACCTTCCCTGAAAGTTGCGGGCGCTCGTGGTTTGTAGCAAAATAGCCGACACCCGCTGACGCGGTGCCATCATCGGCCTGCCTTCCTACGCCGGCATTGCGTATGAGCCGGCATTGCGTATGAGATGGAGCGGACCCGCTACCGCCTAGGGGTCAGGCCTGAATTTTCTGGAGAGTGGGTTTATTCCGCAGCGAGCGTCATCGCGGCGTTAGAGTTGGGTCGAGTCCAAACCGGTGGTCGCGAAACCGTCCAAAATCGGGAAGTACGACGTCATCGACGTGATCGGACGCGGTGGCATGGGGGTTGTGTACAAGGCCAACGACCCCCATCTCAACCGGTTGGTTGCGATCAAGATGATGACGGGTGGGTACTCCGACAATCCTGATCTGCTCAAGCGGTTCTATCGCGAGGCTCAATCCACCGGCAACCTGCAGCACCCCAACATCGTCACGGTCTACGATCTGGGAGATTTGGAAGGCAATCCCTACCTGGTAATGGAGTTTCTGGAAGGCGAAAGTCTGGATGCCGTAATCAATTCCCACAACCCGCTGAGCCTGATCACCAAAATCAATTTCATTTGCGATGTCTGCCACGGACTGGCTTACGCGCACCACCAGGGCATCGTTCATCGCGACATCAAGCCCGGCAACATCATGGTTCTGAAGAACGGCAGCGTCAAAATCGTCGACTTCGGAATCGCTCACTTCGGTGACAAGACCGTGACCCGCACCGGGCAGCTGATCGGCAGCCTGGGCTACATGTCTCCCGAGCAGGTAAACGGCAAGCCCATTGACACTCGAACCGACATTTTTTCCACCGGCGTCGTGCTTTACCAGCTCCTGACTTATGCGCTGCCGTTTGATGGGGACAGCACGGCCGCGACGCTGTTGAAGATCATCCATGATCCTCCGCCTCCACTGAAAAAATACATCTCGGATATCCCGTCCGAGCTGGAAGACGTGATTCTCCGCTCCCTGGCCAAGGATCGCGAGGATCGCTACCGCACTGTGGAAGACTTCGGCTTCGATCTGGCCCAGATCAGCGATCGCCTGAAACAAGGCCTGGTTGAGGGGCATTTGCGTGAAGCGGAATCGTTGTTCTCGCGGGGACTGACGCACAAGGCCAAGGAACTCCTGCTGCAAGTCCTGAAGATCGACCGCCAGCATACCGGCGCGATCCGGCTTTTCCGCACCGTGCAGCACAGTATCGAAGAAGAACAGATCGAGGTACAGATTCGCCAGCTTCGGGGCCAGGCCGAAGAGGCGTATTCCCGGCAGCAATTCGAAGCTGCCTTGGGCTACGTAGACAAAGCTCTCAATCTGCACCAGACCGACGCCGGCTTACAGTCCCTGCGGAGCAGCATCCGGCAGGCAAGAAACCGAGCCGAAGAGTTGCAGAATCTTCTTCATAAGGCCGAGGCCGCGCACCAGGAAGGAGATTTGGAGATCGCCAAGAAGATGGTCGAGGAGACGATGGAACTGGCCCCCAACGACCTCCAGGTGAAGGCCTTGTTCCGAGTCATCCATCGGGACTGGGCGGAGCGGTCTCGGCAGACGAAAGTGGAGAGCCTGGTTGAATCCGCTCGCAAGGAAATTGCGTCGCGCCGCTTCACCGCCGCGCTCGACGTACTCAAGGAGGCCGAGGCCCTCGATCCCAATGCTCCCAACGTGAAGTCGCTGATTGAATCGGCCAGCGCCGGCCGGGAGCAGGAGCGCCTCCGCAAGGAACTGGAAGCCATCAACCTGCAAATCGAAGAAGCCCTGGATCGCGACGATTTTGTTACCGCGTGTCAAATCATCGATCAGGGGCTGCAGCGGTTTCCTGAAGACCGCTCTCTGCTCAAGCTCAGGTCGCTGGCGGAAAAGCAAAGACAGGTCAGCGAACGCAAGCGTTTTATTGATGAACAGCTGGCCCAGGCTCGCGCCCTTATCCAGGTCGGCCGCAACGAGGAAGTCCTGCAGTTGCTGGAGGCCGCGCTGAAGAAAGTCGGAAGCGATCCGCACCTCCATTCGCTGCAGGTGATCGTGCGCGAGACGGTGGAGCGTGAGCGCATCGAAAAGCGGAAAGCCGAATTCCTGCAGCGTGCCCGGGAATGCCTGCGTCGAAAGGAGTTTTCCGAGGCCATCGATACATTGAACGCCGCCAGCGCAGAGTTTCAGCAGGATGCCGAGGTAGGCGAGTTGCTTCAGTTCGCCAAGGACGAAGCTGCGGTCGATCAGCAGAGGAAAGCCACCGAAGCGGTCGTGGAGAAAGCTCGCGCATTGATCGAGAACGACGAATACGACCAGGCCGTGCAGTTGCTGGAGGCGGAACTGCCGGAAGGGGCCGAGGAAGAACTGGGCATCGCACTATCTCAGGCTCGACATGCGGCCGCGGAATACCAGAAGCGCCTCGATGGCGCGCTCTCCGCCTCGCGGAAGCTGCTGCAAAACCGAAAGGCTGCAGAGGCTGCGAAGTTTCTGGAATCGCAGCCGGCGTCGTTTCGAAGGAATTCGGACTACAACGAACTCCTGCAACAGGCGCGTCGCGAGGCCGAGCGCTGGCACAACATCGAGAGCGCCGTCGAAAGGTCCCGTCAGCTCTCCGGGCAGCGCAATTTCGACGAAGCGTTTCGTGCGCTGGATGAATGCCGCGGCAGTTGGGGAGACGCCCCCGAGCTGCAAATCGCAGCCACAGAGGTCGAGAATCGCCGTTCGGCCGACGCCACCGAAAAGCTCGAACTGGTCATGGCTGACGGCCGCATGCTGATGATGGCCAAGGAATACAGGGCGGTCATCGACCGGCTCAAGCCGGCGGCCAGTCTGGCCAGTGTGGCTTCTCAAAAGTTGCGCGCCGAATTCGAGACCCTTCAGGCGCAGGCCACCAAGGCCCTGGTCATACAGCGCCGGGCTCAGATCGAGCAGTTCTTGCGCAAGGGCGAACATCGTGAGGCTGCCGATTTGTTGAGCGGCTCTCAGACCGAATTCCCCGATAACCGTACTCTGGACGACCTCAAAAAGCGGCTGGACGATGCCGTCGCCCGGCGGACCGAAGTACAGAATCTGCTTCACACCGCGCGCCAGCTCTTCGCAGAAAACTCCTGGAAGCAAGGTGGAGAGGCTTGTGTTCGCGCCATCTCGCTGGCGGCTCTCGATCCCTGGTTGCGCGAGCAGGCCATCGAAGTGGCGCTGCGAGCCGCCGACGCGGCTCTGGAGAAGGATTGGCGCTCTGCCGAAACTCTGGTGCAGGACCTGACCGAAGTTCGCGCCGGGACCGCGGTTCCAGCATCGCTCCGTTCCCGCATCGCCGAAAAGAAACGCGAACAGGATATCCAGGACGCCGTCGCCGAAGTGCGAGGGCTGCAATCGTCCGGAGACTTGCCTGGCGCGCTGGCCATGGTCGGGAAACATCTCGCCGCTTTCGCCGACGATCCCGCTCTGAAAGCGCTGCAAGGTGAACTCCAACAGCAGCAGCGGGACCAGGAAGAACGCGCCCGCCTCGAACAGGAGCGGGTGCAGCGGCTCGAACATCTCCAGACTGCTCGGGAGCAGCTCGAGCGAGAACCGGTCCTTGAGTCGAAGATACGCATTCTGGAGGAAGCGCTTCGCGCCTATCCCGACGAGGTTCCCTTCCAGCAGCAGCTCGCGGATTTGCGTGGATTGACCCAGCGTGTGGCCGCACACGCGCAGCAAGCCAAAGAGCTGGAAGAGTCGCGGCAATTTGCCGAGGCGATCAAGGTCTGGGAAGAAATTAGAGGCCTGGATCCCCACTTTTCCGCGACCGAGAGGTCTTTAGAGCAGCTACGCGGTCTGCAGCGGCAGGAACTTGAGGCCCGAAAAGTCGCGCTCATCGGGCAGGCGCAAGACTTGCTGGCGGCTCACGATCTCGAAGCAGCCTCCGAGTTGCTGGCGCAGATGAAATCCGAATTCCCCGATGATCCCCAAGTTGCGGAGTTGGAGACATCGATCGAGCAGCGTGCGAGCACTCGCACGAAAGCCTTGAACCTGATTGCTGAAGGCCGGAAGCTGGTTGAAAAAAAGAAGTGGGACAAAGGCGCGGAATCCCTGCAACAGGCGGCGGAAGTGGGAAGCGCCGATTTGCCGGTGCGGCAAGAGGCCGTGTCCGCGCTGCTGCAAGCGGCGGAATCCGCAACCTCGCTCGACCTGCGGTCTGCCGAAAGCGTGGTCGACCTGGCGGCCCGGCTGGATCCGTCTTCCGCGGAGCTTGCGAAAGTCCGCGCCAATCTTGAAAGTCGCAAGCGGGAAGCCGCGGTCGCGCAGTGTCTGGCCGCTTCCCAGAAGTTTGAATCGACCGGCGATCTGACCGGAGCCCTCAGCCAGCTCGATCCGGGATTGCACGCCTACCCCGATGAGCCGCAATTGCAGCAGCGCAAGCGAGCGCTGGAAGCCCAGTTGCGGGCCGCCGAAGCCGCTCGGCAGAAAGAAAAGCAGATCGCGGAGCATGAGCAGTCTGCCCAACGGCTGCATTCCGCCGGCGACCTGCAGGGCACTCTCGCGCGCCTGCAGCAAGGGTTGGCGGAATTTCCCGGCGAACCCCGCCTGCTCCGGATGAAGAGTGCCGTCGATAAATCCATTGCCGACGCCGAGGAACTGAAACGACGTGAGGAGGAACGCAAGCGTCAGGAAGAACAAAGAAAGCGTGAGGAAGAAGAACGTCAGCGCCTTCGGGAGGAGAAGGCGGCCCGCGAAGCCGAAAAGAAACGACAGGAAGAAGCCGAAAGACTGCGCCTGGATCAGCTAAGGAAACGCGAAGAGGAAGCCGCGCGCGAGGCCGAAAAACGAAAACGGGAAGAAGCCGAGAAGCTGCGCCTGGAGCAGGTAAGAAAGCGCGAAGAGGAAGCCGCGCGCGAGGCTGAAAAACGAAAGCAGGAAGAAGCCGAGAAGCTGCGCCTGGAGCAGGAAAGAAAGCGCGAACAGAAAGCCGCGCGCGAGGCGGAAAAGAAAAAGCGGGAAGAAGCTGAAACGCTGCGCCTGGAGCAGGCAAGAAAGCGCAAAGAGGAAGCTCAAGCGAAAGCAGCAGAGGATGCGAAACGCCGGCGTCAGGAACGCCTGGCCAGAAAAGAGCAAGCTGCCGCGGTCCAGGCGCAGGGAATTCATCTCGTCCCCGCAGGGGTTGTGGCAAAGCTGGCCGGGACAAAGCTGTGGTGGTCAGCCGCCGCGGCCCTGGTGCTTGTGGTCGTAGTGGCTGTGGTGATTCAGAGTTTCCGCGGAGGCCAGGGCACGCTAGTCATCCGCAACGCCGTGCCCGGAACGGTTGTCCGTATCGAAAAACAAACTTACACCGTGGGTCAGGATGGAACCGTCAGTATCCCGCTGAAGCCCGGTCCGCACGAAGTTGAGTTGGCCAAGGATGGCTACCAGAGCAGAGAACTGCACATCGACATCGCCGGGGGCAAGAACCTTCCACTGGGCGACATCGCTCTCTCGCCCTTGCCGGTTTCTTCCGACCACCTGATCCCGAAGCCGGGACTGGCAAACGGAAGCCTGGTCATCGAAACCGGCAACAAGGATGTGAGCGTCTACATTGACAGCGTCAAGCAGAACGGCGGCCGCCGCGGCACCTTGCGTGTTTCTCTGCCGCCGGTGGAACACGAGATCCGCGCGGAGAGGCCGGGTTACGTGACCCGCAGCGTGCGAACCGTGATCAGCAGCAACACCGAGCAGAAAATCGATCTGCGACTGGAGCGTCAAACCGTTACCCCGCAGCACGCTCGCCTTTCGATTCAGGCGGCACCTCCGGGATCGCAGGTCTTCGTCGACGGTCAGAGTAAGGGTACGGTGGATGGGAACGGAACTTTTTCGGCGGACGTAGCGGAAGGCGATCATCAAATTTCCCTGATGACCGACTCGCGCAAGTCGGACGCGATCACGCGGCACTTCGCGCAAGGCGGCCAGGTACAACTGGACGGCGCCGAGTTCAAAGCCGCCCTTCCCCCGGAGACTACCGAAGGCACTGCCTGGCTCCAGGTTCAGGACTCGCGCAGCATCAGCGCTCTCGAAGGGTTCCTCAAACGTTTTCCTAATTCCGCGCACCGGGGCGAGGCTGAACCGAAGCTGGACGATCTCTATTGGCAGAAGGCGACGGATGCCAACGATGTCGCGAATTTCCGGGACTATCAGAGCCGCTACCCGAACGGCCGGCACGCGCAAGACGCGCAAGGTGAGATTGCCAAGCTAGAGTGGCAGCAGGCCCAGAACACGAGCGACACGAGTGTATTAGAAGACTTTCTCAAGAGGTATCCGAGCGGAAGCTTCCATGATCAGGCGGCCGCTAAACTGGACGATTTAACCTGGCAGCGAGCTAGCCGGGCCAGCGATGCTGCCAGCTTGCACGATTACTTGAGCCGCTTTCCGAACGGTAAACACGCGGACCAGGCACACAATGGGCTCGATCAACTTGCGGCTTCAAAACCACCGGCGCGGGTCGAGACGACGGTGGACGAAAGAGCTGCCGTCCTGGCCGTGCTGCAACGCTACAAGAAGGCCTACGACGAGGAGAGCGTCGCCGAACTACAGGCCATCTGGCCCGGTATGGGTCCACGGCAGATCTCTACGCTGGGAGTATTCTTCAAGTCTGCGCGAGCGGTAACCTTGGCCTATAATCTGGTCGGCGAACCCGAGATAAGCGGGACTTCGTCGACCGCGAAATTTACTCAGTCCCTGAACTTCATCATCAACGGCAAGCAACAAAAAACCTCGGCCCAGGTGACTATGCAACTGAAGAAGGCGGGTCCGGGAAACTGGGTGATCGAAACCATACGCTGAAGCGGCCGCAAGTAAGGAGAGCGCAAATGTCGAAAGCCTTTGGGGTTGTTCTGTTTGGTCTGCTGCTGTCGTCAATCTCGTCCCTGGCGCAGGGGCCCTGCCCCACGGCAAATTCCACCGCGACTTCGACCATACCCACACGGTCCGGCGACTTGATCTGCCTGGTACCCCAGGTCTACGGCGGTGGCGGTCTGGTAGGCACCGACCATGGTGGACCGCTTTTTTCTACTACGAATCAGTTCAGCCATGCGGCTCATTTCACCAGTTCCGCGATACAAAGTTTTTCACCGCTCAACGCGGAAATTGGTACTCAATTGAGCCAATTGCCTTTTACCTCGCCCGCCTCAGGTTTTATCTTTTCTTTCAATCCCTCGTTGGGCGTGGTTTCCCGTCAGACTGAAAACTTCGGTCCCATCCTGACGGAACGGGCGGACACCATCGGTAAACACAAGCTGTTCGTGGGATTCAGCTATCAGTATTTCAATTTCGATAAGGCGGACGGGGTCAATCTGAAAAACTTCGGAGTCGTGTTCCAGCATGAAACTGAAGCAGGACTTTGCACTCCCACCTCTCCCCTCACCTGCGTGAATGGCGAGCCTGTTTTTCAGCAAGACGTTATTGCGACCCAAAACAGAATCGATTTGAAAGTGCATCAGTTTACTGCGGTCGGGACTTTCGGGGTAACGGATCGCCTGGACGTCTCGGTGGCGGTCCCGATTCTTGACGTACGAATGGCGGTGACTTCGGGCGCCGTGATCAACAGTTTCGAAACAGCGGCGGA